>JAABUS010008502.1_pt1 | contig 11257 bp, 11 predicted proteins | sample 5560161 | NCBI WGS metagenome assembly JAABUS01 (sample SAMN10711885, study PRJNA513376) | rock metagenome | isolation source: Antarctica rocks | place: Antarctica: Victoria Land, Trio Nunatak nord | collected 2016-01-04
GGCAGTTCTGATTCAGTCTGATGGTCAGACACGTATGTAATACTTAAGGTCTACCTACGCAGGCTTCTGACCACGTGTGACAGTACATTGGATCAGACCATTGGGGTTTGATTGTGGTGCGTACACTTCGGCATCCCTACCAGTGTTTTTGAGACCCTTATGCCAGCTCAAATCTTGTTATATATAAGCACGGGTTTGTTGTTCGCTGGCATGCACGAGGAAACTCACCAATCTCGAAGTAATGCTTGTTTGGTAGCGAATAGTCTACAGCTTCAACACCAGGGGCGGCTGTCAATATCTGCTCGCACATCTTGTACATGGTATTCTGAACGCTGGCACTATCATCCGTGGCAAATGTCTTCAAAGTAATCTCCCTCGCGGCAGACCATGCTTCGTTGAACTTCGCTGCTGTAGAGGCCACAGCCTCAACCCCATTGAAAGTTTTCCACGCCCAACCTGCGTCGACTTCGGTGCTAAGTATTCGGTCATTGACTTCTGGCAAGGTGGTATACTCATTGCGAACGAAGCCGTGAAAAGCAGAGCCGGTGCTTTTAAGCACAAGTAATCCTGCAATAGCGGAACGAATACTAATTCCTTTACCTTCGGTTGCCGTAGCCTCCACGTTCCTCGTTTCTGCACCGTCCCGAAAGAAAGAATGCGGATGAGGCTTGCCGTCTACCGTCATCCTCGTCCACCGATGTGTGATGACGGTGATATGAGCAGCATGGATATGCTTGTACGTCTCAATGAAATGGGTAGCTACGATAGACCCGAAGAGCTCAGGGGGCGTGACTGGATGCTGCTTTGCCATTATGTAGACCGTATTCTTCATTGTATCAGTTGCAACGACGACGCTGTTATCGGCTTCGGTATAGCTACGTAACGTTAAAACGATTCTCCTCGGGACTCGATGATCACCATGTTACTCACGATGTATCAATTTCACCTTCAAGTAAGACACAGACTGTCATTTCAACGGCAGTCTGGGTCCCTTCCTTTTCATCCCGATGTACTTTACAGACACGAATATTGTCTTTGCCATACCGGGCAGATGAAAGATGGGCCATAATGAAGGAACAAGTTAATTATCTGGGAGAGGTGCACGGCTAATTGAGATGCCTCCAGGCTGACTTTTAGATAAGACTTTTGAGGATCGCATTCTCAATTCCTTTCGGGGAAAGGATCCAATAAGTACCGATTGAGTCCTATCGTAGAGCCAGGCCGTAGGCGGACTCCGGTGCTCGTGTGGCTTGGCAAAAGATCTAGAAATGCAGAAATTTTGGTGCATCCCGAATCTAAGTCGTCCTGGCGAAAAAGCAAAGATGCACTGATTAAGCTCGGCGTAGAACGCCCTGCTATATACATTTGGGTGGAGCATTGAATGTAGTCTGTAAAGCTGTGACCGTGGTGGAACTCACAAGGTGTGAGCGGTAGATTGACCGAGCCTACAGTAGCGGCCGAGGAGCCTGCCCTACGAGATTCTGGGGTAAAGGTATCTAGACATCGAACAACTTGCCTTCGGGAAGTTCCATATCAGCCAACGAACTTCTTGATCTAGATTAAAGTTCGTGAAAATCTTGAAAGATCAAGCTAGCCTCTGGCCTTCAACTTGCGCCCAAGGAACCGGACCTAGCGACGCCTACAACGCGGAAATTGCACACTCACATCAAATGCTTCTACCGCATAGATCACACCCCCAGACCACGCTCGCTCTATGGTACACCAATGGCTGTCCCAGATGAAGTGGGTTCATCAGAGCTAGGCCGGGGTTTAGTCGCGTCGCGGTAGATGGGAGGCAATGAACTCAATAAATGGAAGTGGCCCTGGGACACCCACGCAGAACACTCTGTTTCGACACGGGCGATCCATGTCAAATCAGGATGGAGGTGATACGTATGGTTTAAAAGTTGGTCTACAGCTCCCTTCGAAAGAGGGGCGAGACGGTCGATCACTCTCCAATGCAGCTGCTTTTGGTCCGAGAGGAGCTTCGCTGGCACCCTCAGGGCCACCACCTGGTAGTTTCAGCTCTGACCTCAAGACGGTGGCTTTCTCAAGAGGTGCAACTCCAAGATTGGACTCTGGGGGCTTTGTGTCTGGAGACTATGTACGTGCGGATGACGCAGCAACTTCCGAACGAAGACAGATTGAGCTCCGGGATAAGATCAATAAAGAGATCAAGATCAGAATAGGCTCAGAAAACCTGCTTGAAGCTCTAGTGTCCAAGAATGCGAAACAGACCAAAGATCAGCGGCTAAGAGTCGAATCTGAGCTTAACTCTTCAAATCGTAAAATTGTCGAGCTCAAATCTCAGCTTAACGAGGAAATCGATCGTGCTAAACAACCGAGTACTCCACCCAGGAATCGGTCCTCTGGCGTATTTCAAGGAAGTCCTTTAAAGTCGCCTTCGAGGATCGAAGAGGACCTGCAGTATGGATCGTCCAATGCTGATCTCGAATCCGAGTCGCCGACCTACATTCTCGCGGAAATTCTTCAGGCTTTGGAGGTCGAGGGCCAGCAAGCGGACTACTACGTTGAGCGAGCTAACAGCCTAGTGGAACTGTTAAAGCGGTATCCTGCTCTCAAGTATGACTTGGTCTGGCCAATATTTGGCTTACGCGTTCAAACTATGCTTCTTAGTGAGAGTAGAGAAGTGGTTGCTGCTGGGTACCGGGTCACAAGGCATGTAATTGCGGACCGAAGATCCCTCCAGACGATTCGAGGGCTTAATACAGACGATCTTGTTGTCTTGTCCCTGGTCAAGGAGAATAAGGCGAGCATTGAGCGGGAACAGGCTCTCAAATTTGTGCGAGCCTTTCTCGATGTCAAGAATGGAGTACGTGAACTTTCGAATGCGGTAATCCGAACCGTCATAGCTGTTGGGGAACATCATGAGGATCGGCTTAGGTCAATGGCTCTCTTGACGGTCTCGGAAATACTCATCCGCGACCCTTCAGTGGTGGTAGCTGGTGGAGGACTTGCTCCTCTGTCAGATGCACTTATCGAAGGCACTTATCATGGATCAGAAAGTTTAGCCACCGCTTTTCTATACTTGCTCGATAAACCCCAGGAAAGAGGGTACTTAAAGTCTGGACACGAACTGGAAGCGGCATTCACGCCCTTCACTGATCCCCTTTCCGTACACGGAGGCGAAGAGAAGCTGAAGTCGTGTGCCAGAATGATCGCTGCAATATTGAAAACGTGGCCAGGGCTTATCACTCTGTCTATCGATAATTTCTCAGCAATCAGAACCTTGCTGCTATCTCTACGCTATCCAGAGCCTTACTCGCGAGATCTACTTCTAGATCTCCTATTCGATGTCTTACGCATAAAGCCTCCTTCTTGGACGTCCTCGTTCTTGGCTGGGCGAAGGCTGACCACATATGGTCGCGTTGCTAATCTAAAAGCGGAAGCTCCGGTACAGAGCCACAGATCTGATCTTGAGGAAGATAATAGTCGGTTCAGCCTAATCGATCACTTCACGACGTTGTTGCTTGCTATACTTGTTCATTCCGGCTTGGTAGAGGCTTTGTCCGATTTGATTGAAGATGCTTCTGACTTCACACTCAGAAGAAAGGCAACTCTTCTTCTGAGCGAGGTACTGAAGCTCGCAAATCGATCCCTACCCAGCACGATCAGTGCGAACCAACAAGTCCTACCAAATTTGCTCTGGACCGCACCGCTAGAAGAGTCCGAGGATCACCCACCCGCTTCCGTTATGATCTATCAGATTGACAGCGTCAATCGAACACTTCATCGTTCCGACCTTACCTTGCCAACGCAGTCCGGCAATACGATAAGCAACCACCAGCTGGTGCCAGTACCGCGATCAACAGATCCCGTCAAAAGTAAGTTGAGCGTAGATATGGACGACCTTCAATTTCGATCGCTCCTGCTGGAAACCCAAGTCCTTGGAACTGTCAACTACCTTAAATGGAAATGGGATCTTATCAACGATCTCATTGAAGGGCCGCTGTTGAACCCAAGGCGCCTTGAAGAAGCAATCAAGACGACCAAATTCTTGAAGCGTCTTACTGGATTCTACCGACCTTTCAAGTATAGGTTTTCGGATGTCAAGAACACAAAGCCTAACCAGCGCTATGTGCGCACAGGATGTTTGCTCATGAAGACTTTGTTGCAAAATCAGGAGGGAATTGTATACCTTTCAGAAAGTAAGCTTTTGAGACAGCTGGCTGAGTGTCTAGCTCAGCTTGATAGGATGAGTGGTTTGACATCAGCCACACCTCTCTTCTCCTATCATCGGGTTGCCGAGACTTTATGTGGAGGTTATTTCGCACTTCTGGGTGCTTTAAGTAGCGACCTTAGAGGACTCCATATGATCGAGCGTTGGCGCATGATCAACATGTTCTATCACATTATGGATCTAAGCGGGCGTGATGATCTTGTTCAAGCTCTTTTGGGTAATATGGACTTTACACTGGACAGTCATCTCCGAGTGATGTTGTCGAAAGCACTCACAGCTTGCCCTAAAAACATCCGTATCTACGCTACCAAGCTTCTTCGGAAGTACGCGACAAACAGTGATGACGGTCGAGGATCTAAACCAGGACATAGCGAGTGGGCAATCCGTCTCTTAGTGACGCAATTGTACGATCCTGAGGTAGAAGTTTGCGAGGTAGCAGTGCAGATATTGGAAGAGGCATGTAACCGGAAGGCCTATCTGGAATACGTGGTAAGGTGTCGCCCAGCATTGGATCATCTCGGCGAAATTGGTGCACCTTTGCTACTTCGATTCTTGTCCACATCGTTAGGATATCAATACCTTGATGGTCTTGACTATATTACGCAAGAGATGGATGACTGGTTCCTTGGACGCAACGATAGTTATGTGACTTTGGTGGAGGCTTCGCTCTCCCGAGCAGTTTCAGTGCAGCAAGAACGCCCCAAGTCTAGTACGGAAGAGCCCATGAAGTCCCAAGATTATGGGCTTGTGCCTCCTCATTTCTACCGAGAACTCACCCGAACCGTAGAAGGGTGTAAGCTTCTGAGAGAGTCCGGGCATTTCAAGGAATTCGTGTCCATCATTCAGGACTCTTGGTCCGAGCACGAAGATCCCGAAACCATGCTGAAGGTGAAAGGCTGTCTCTGGGCTGTTGGCAACGTAGGATCCATGGAATTGGGGGCACCATTCCTCGAAGACTCGGACGTTGTATCATGGATAGTACGAATAGCAACGAATTCCGAGGTCATGACGATGAGAGGCACTGCATTCTTTGTTCTGGGTCTAATCTCTCGAAGCCTACACGGAATGGAGATATTAGCTGAGCATGGCTGGAACGCTGCAAGTGATAGTATGGGCCGTTCACTGGGCTATAGTTTGCCCCCTGATTTGAACCTTCTGTTTTCGGTGAGCCAAGCATGATATCGAGACAATCTGATATTACAATGCTGACATCTAGCACAGATCGATCTTCGCAACACCTCATCCCACGAAGCCCCTCCTCGCGTAACAGGAAGACGCACTACAAACTCAAGCACAACCGTCGATCCCATCCAAGCCCGCATCTTAAGCCTGGCCATCGATCTCGGCAACACAGTTCTGACGAAGAAAGCGGCGGGTGATCTTTACAATATTAAATCCAAAGCCCCGGAGCATTTCGCCTCAGTCCGCCTCTTCCGCAAGGTCATGGCCATTCTAGAGAGCCATACCTTCCGTTTGCCGGTCCGCAGGTTTATACTCGATTTATTCGATAAGAGTGTTATGAGACATATCGTGCTTGATGATGAGGACGATGACGATGGCGAATAAGCGACCACAGCAACCAGACTGTGAAGAAAAATGTCTGTATGATCCGGAAACAGACGATTTAGGCAGGCCGGGGAAGACAATCCCTTGTCCTTTCTCCAAACATCTGACTTGAAGGATTCTAAACGGTATGGTATCTGAAATGGCCACGGAGGATTTTATGAATGCGCGGAAAATGTTGGTTTCGGCTCGAATATAGATTTCTTTCGGCTTTACCTCATCTATACCCCCCAACAGCATAGCGATGGCGTTTTGAGACATTATGAGATGGATATACTGGGAATTTGAGGCGGTGCGGGAGGATTGACGGTTACGATTTGAGAAACGGAACGGAACGGGAAATTCTGGGAGTTCAATGCGGTGACGGTTGGCGCGGTCTCGGAAGGGAAGTGGACTGGGGACGATGTTATTTTAGGGGGAGAGAGATATGAAGCTCTCAATGCACGGTTTTGAAGGCTTGCTGAGACGATTCACGTTGAGATTTGAGGATGTGTGTGTGGTGAGATAACTCTGGAAATCCGCTACTCAGCCATATGTGCTGCATACAATCTGTGAATCGAACGATATGCCCCATTGACGAGGAATCCCACTCCTGGATAAGTGTAAATCCTAGGGAAGCTGAGCCTTTGTTCGCACATCATACATCAAGGTCAAATTTTGTTTCTTCCTTTAATCCTTTTTCTCTTCCTCCTGTCTTCATTCTCTCTTCAAATAAAGTTTCAATCAGCGCACTATCACCAAACAAATTTCCTTGACCTCGATACTTAATTTTGCTTCTTCAGCCGCTGTTGATATGACATGAAGGTCACGCTCAATAACGACTATATCTTAATCAAAACAGTGAGAATAGAGCAGCAGATTGGGAGGGAGGAAAAAGAACGATGAGAATATGAGTAGTGACAAGGGGAGAGAAAGATAATACAGTGAAGTAACTAATCAAAAATAAGAAATTGCTTTGAGATTACTTTAACCATTTAATATATATTACAGCAAGGCATAGCTATAACGATATCCAGATTCCCACCTACCACATCGTTACCAGGAGAACATCATTATGTTGAAGGCGGGCATACATACAAATTAATCCCTCGTTGGTCTCGGAGAGTATATCGTTGCAAAGGGGGTTATTGTATTGCGGGATATCATCAATAGGGGGGTCATACTGTCTACTCTATACAACTGTCTACTTACTCTATACAACTGTCTACTCTATACAACTGTCTACTCTATACAACTGTCTACTCTATACAACTGTCTACTCTATACACCTTAAACTTAGGATTGATAATTGCCGTTTTCGTTTGCAATTGCAAGCTTTAGGTGGCCGAGGCTAGCACTTGCTGGCTTGCGCTCAGCACTAGATATCATGTTGGAATGAAAAAGGTTCGCTATCAATGAAGGAGGAAAAAGGGTCTCACCGTGATGGACTCAACCCAAGATTTAAGGGATATATATTGAAATAAAATCGATTCTTAGAAAGCTCGAGTGGTCTAGTGGTATGATTCTCGCTTAGGGCTAAACCCTAAGATTTGTTTGCGAGAGGCCCCGCGGTAAATTTGTTCATCCCTTTATTATAATAATCCAAAATCTAACTTGGCTTTAGTTCGAATCGCGGCCCGAGCCCGAATAATATCCTTTTTACGTGGGGTTTTTATTCTTTTTGGTTCAGCAAATTAATTATCGCCACGAGAAGGGTTTCGAAAACAAGTCTGGGCATGGTCAAATACGAGCAAACACCAGCTGATTTTTAGTGTAAGGCTGGGAGTCATCTACAGTATTTATCTATGTAGTGCAAACTAAGCTCTTGGGTAGCGGCGTTGTGCACCAACATTTCAGCAGACAGCTTGTTAACAATCGACAGAAAATCCAGAACTACTCTGCACCACCTAGCAAACAACTTCCTAATTGATCGTATGTCTTTAGTGCTACTATTCACGTAATGTTAATGCTTTTCCTTTGGTTGCGTGTATTTGTTCTCTTGTTGAAGTAGTGGGTAGGGTACTGGATGGAGCACTGTATGGAGCACTGGATGCAACATTGATTGGAGCAATGGGCGGAGCAGTAAGTAGGGCGTATGGAGCAGTAGATTAAGTAGTGAGCGGAACAGTGAGTAAGGCATACATGTAGCAGTGGGTGGAGCAGTGGGTAGAGCAGTGGATGGAACAGTGGATAAGATTGATGATTATTAGTTATTTTGGGGATTCACACCTAATCTTGGTGTGCATCATCCATAATGTTCTTTCAACAATTACACTTTCTCTACACCTCTTTCACCTATACACGCCCCACAATCAACCAAACCCAGATCTCCCACCCCCCTATCCCACTTCCCCCCCAAACCCCACCGGCCTTCTCCCCCCTCCCTCGGGCAAAATCGCCAAAACCTTATACACCCTCCCCATCCCCCCACCCCCCCTCTCCACCAATCTCTCCACCGCCCTCCGCACCCTCTCCCTCCCTCCCTCATCTAACCCCTTACAGATCATCTCCCCCCGCTCCCTCACCCCCATCGCCTCCAACCAACTCCCCTGCTCCACAGGGCCGTGCGCTTCGACCTTTGGACTAGCTTTTAGGGCCGCTTCGGCGAGAGCGGTGAAATCGACGTCGGCGGAGATGTCAACGAGGCCTGGGGAGGAGAAGGGGGAGACGAGGTGGTGTGAGCGTATGCCGCGGAGGGTGGATGTTGGGATGGTGGAGGAGGGGCCGTAGTCGAGGATTAGGGCTGCGCCGGAGGGGCGGGGTTTGGTTGTTGCTGTTGTGGTGGTGCTACTGGTAGGGTGTTGGGGGCTTGCTGTGGGGGGATGTGCTGAGGATGGCTTATGAGTGGGGATGGGGTAGCCACCGATGCGGTGAGCAAAGTCGGCGGCGTAGGAATGGGATTCGGGGGATATTTCGATGACGGAGCCGGGGGCCAGAAGGAGGGCTTTGTAGCGAGGGGAAATGTTGGGGAGGACGAGGGATTGCGGATTGGAGGCACTTGCGACGGAGAGTTGGAAGTCGGGTTGGGGTTCTTTCTTGGCTGGGTAAGAGGTGGTGAGCGGAAGGGGCGCGGGCGTGACGACTAGTTCGCGCCATTGGGGGGATTTGGATGTCGCCGTTGGTTGGGAAAGGGGAAGAGGACCTGTTGGGGTGTTTATGGTGGCAGACTGAGCGGGTTTTGGGGCGGCGGATTGGAAGGTATGGATGGGGAGAGCGTCAAAGAATTCGTGAGCGAATATGAAGGGGGTTTTAGAGGGATCTAGAGGGTCGGTCAGAGAAGATTTGGATTAAAAAGGGAGCAAATGGCTCTTTACTGTTGGGAACAAATCTGATGTCCTCGCACCATGTTATAGGAAGGTTCGAGTACTTGCTTGTACTTCTAGACCCTATGTCTACATCTTCGAAGGGCGCGTCTCCACAAAGAAGTTGCTTCTGGGTATTGCGTAGCGCTGGGCTGGCTTCGACGAGGTATATTGACTCAATGCTTGAAGCTAGAGATTTGAACTTGCTAAGGGTCTGCACGGCCTATCAGCACTGTAGTAACGACGCTCGCTCACAACTCCCATACCATACCCGTAGCATGTCATCCATCAGTGTTCCACGACCTGGCCCAACTTCTATAATCTCCACCCCACTGCTGATCTTCCCCTGCGCCATCCATTCCGCTACGAGCCATATCCCTAGCAGCTCACCAAATATTTGAGATATCTCGGGCGAGGTTATGAAATCTCCCTTCTGACCGAATTGATCCTTACCTTGGCTGTGCGTTGTATAGTAACCGCCATCAGGTGATGTGAGGCATTGCCGCATGTAAGCTGCTATGGAGATAGGGCCCGTGGCCTAGATCAATTGTTAAATAACTTCGGTTGAGACACGGAATCCAAACATACAGCAATGGCCTGGGCTATGGTTTTGGCCAATGGTGTTGACCACTGCCGAGCTGGTACTGTTGACCATCTGATAGTAGTTGACAGCTTCCATCCTGGACTTTTGCATACCAATGGTCGTGAGCACTTGAAGAGCGCTCTTCCTGCCACGACACTCATACTGTTATCATTCGAAGAATCATTGCAGCTTACAAGGCATTGGGTGTCGAGGAGACCGAGACGGGATAAAGCTTGTCATGATGATGGTGACATGACGAGGTCCAGAGCTGCGGTTCTCAACCCCCAGCTTGCCGCAACTGCAACGGCATTTCTAAACCACCTCCTAACATGACAAGCCTGGCAAAGTCACGATGGGCGGACGATGAAGGAGATGCCACTGTGAAAACACAGCGCAAGCGCGAGAAAGAGGACAAGAAGCGGGCAAAGGCAGAAAAACAGCGGAAGCTGGAAGCAGCCGAAGCAGCGCGGGAAAAAGACTGCCTTCAGCAAGGGGCGCCCACAGATGTAGCCACACGTAATCAAGAAGCTGTCAACGGCGAGACTGAGCGCCCATCGAAAAGGAGAAGAATATCCCCAGAACATGACGCTCCGGCGAAAGAGCTCCCCCCACCCAAGCTTCTGCGGTTCCCAGCACCAGAATGGGGACCCTGCCGGCATGTGGATAACTTTGAGAAGCTGAATCATATCGAGGAAGGCTCCTACGGATGGGTATCACGGGCGAAAGAGACGGCCACAGGGGAGATTGTGGCTCTGAAAAAGCTCAAGATGGACAATGCAAACGACGGCTTTCCCGTTACTGGGCTACGAGAAATCCAAACGCTCATGGCTTCAAAACATCCCAACATTGTCGCTCTACGAGAGGTGGTCATGGGTGATAGCATGGACGAGTAAGTTCATCGAAGCTCCGGCCTTTGTGCCTATATAACCCCAACCCCGAAGCTGATCTTCAAGACCAGTGTATTCCTAGTCATGGATTTCCTCGAACACGACCTCAAAACCCTGCAAGAAGACATGGCCGAGCCCTTCCTCCCCTCAGAGATCAAGACCTTGCTGCTCCAACTCACCTCCGCCGTCGAGTACCTGCACAGCAACTGGATACTGCACCGAGACCTGAAAACATCAAACCTACTGATGAACAACAGAGGCCAGATGAAAGTCGCCGACTTCGGCATGGCGCGATACTACGGCGATCCGCCCCCGAAGCTCACGCAATTAGTCGTCACATTATGGTACCGCGCCCCTGAACTCCTCCTAGGCGCCGAGAAATACGGCGCCGACGTCGACATGTGGAGCGTCGGCTGCATCTTCGGCGAACTCCTAACCAAAGAGCCCTTACTCCAAGGCAAAAACGAAGTCGACCAGCTCTCAAAGGTAACCACCCATCTCCCCGGCCCTCCTTTCCCAAAAACCTCCCCACATTTCCACTAACGCCCCTGCAGATCTTCGAACTCACCGGCATCCCCACCCCGACCACCTGGCCGGGTTTCAAACGCCTCCCCAACGCCAAATCCCTCCGCCTCCCGCCCCCAACCCCGCGCACCACCGGCACCGTCATCCGCGCCAAATTCCCCTTCCTCACCCTCGCCGGCACCACCCTACTGACCTCTCTCCTCTCTCTAAACCCCTC
>JAABUS010008503.1_pt1 | contig 11256 bp, 12 predicted proteins | sample 5560161 | NCBI WGS metagenome assembly JAABUS01 (sample SAMN10711885, study PRJNA513376) | rock metagenome | isolation source: Antarctica rocks | place: Antarctica: Victoria Land, Trio Nunatak nord | collected 2016-01-04
CGTGCTGGGCGTCGCGGTCGGCCTCGGAGTAGACGGCGACGGACGCGACCCCGAGCTCGTCGAGCGCGCGGATCACGCGCACCGCGATCTCCCCGCGGTTGGCGACGAGGACCTTGGAGAACATGCGCCGCGATGCTATCTGGAGCGACCCCGTCGGAGCGGGGGTAGGCTGCCGCGCCATGGATGAGCGCTTCCTGGTCACCGGCGCCGGCGGCTGCATCGGCGCGTGGGTCGTCGCGCAGCTGATCGGCGAGCAGACACCCGTCGTCGCCCTCGATGCGTCCGACGACGACCATCGCCTGCGCCTGCTGCTCGACGACGACGCGCTCGCCGGGCTGACCCGCGTGCGCGGCGACATCACCGACCTCGATGCGCTGGAGCGCACGCTCGACGGGCACGGCATCACCCACGTGGTCCACCTCGCCGCGCTCCAGGTGCCGTTCTGCCGCGCCGACCCACCGCTGGGCGCGCGCGTCAACGTGGTCGGCACCGTGAACGTGCTGGAGGCCGTCGCCCGCCGCGCCGAGCGCATGGGTCCGGTCGTCTACGCGTCGTCGGTCGCCGCCTACGACGCGCTCGAGGAGGGCGAGACCGCGGCGGCGATGCAGGGCGTGCCGAGCACGCTCTACGGCGTCTACAAGCGCGCCAACGAGGGCACCGCCAGCGTCTACTCGCAGGAGCGCCAGGTCGCCAGCGTCGGCCTGCGCCCGCACACCGTGTACGGCCCGGGCCGCGACCAGGGGCTCACCTCCGCGCCGACCGCGGCGATGGCCGCGGCCGCGGCCGGCCTGCCCTACCGGCTGCCGTTCGGGGGCGCCTACCAGCTCCAGTACGTCCCGGACGTCGCCGCCGCGTTCGTCGCCGCGGCGAGGGGAGCCGCCACCGGCGCCGAGCTGCGCGACCTCGGCGGCCCCGCCACGCACACCGAGCAGCTGATCGCCGCGATCGAGCAGGCGGCGCCCGGGGCCGAGATCACGTTCGACCCCGTCGAGCTGCCGTTCCCCGCGGAGCCCGGGGACGACGGCGCGGTCACGCCGCTCGAGGCCGGCGTCGCCGATGCCGTCGAGCGCTTCCGCGACCTGCTCGCGCGCGGGCTCGTCGCCCCTCCGGCCGTCTGAGGGACCGCAGTCCGCTTTGTCTTGCGGACCACGGTCCGGTGCGCTACCCTTGCTCACGAAAGGTAAGTGGACTTCGGTCCAACCAACTGGGGAGCAACATGACCACCGCCGTCCAGCAGGAACTGCCCGCCGCCACGTGGGCACTCGACACCGTCCACTCGACCGTCGGCTTCGCGCTGAAGTACATGGTCTCGACCTACCGCGCCGGCTTCGAGCGCTTCGACGTGACGCTCGACACCACCGGTGATCAGCCGCGGCTCAGCGGCTCGGTCGCGCCCGACTCGATCGACGTCAAGGACGAGAACTTCCACGCGCACCTGCAGTCGCCCGAGTTCTTCGACACCGAGCGCCATCCGGCGATCACCTTCGAGTCCACCGGCTGGCGGTCCGAGGGCGACGAGCTCGTCGTCGACGGCAACCTGACGATCAAGGGCGACACCCGCCCGGTCGAGGCCCGCGGCGAGCTCACGCCGCCCCACGAGGACCCGTTCGGCGGCACGCGCGTGGGCATCACGCTCGAGGCCGTCGTGGACCGCACGCACTTCGGGCTCAACTGGAACAACCCGCTGCCCAAGGGCGGGCTCGCCCTGGCCAACGAGGTCAAGCTGCACGTCGACCTCCAGCTGGTCAGGGCGTGATGAAGGTCCTGGGGATCTCGGGTAGCCTGCGCCGGGACTCCCACAACGCGAAGCTCCTCCGGGCGGCCGGCGCGCTGCTGCCGCCCGGAGCCGAGCTCGAGCTGTGGGAGGGCCTGAAGGCGGTGCCGCCCTACGACGCCGACGACGACACCGGCGCGCCGCGGGCGTGGATCCTGCAGTCGCTCGACGCGGCGATCAGGGAGGCCGACGTCGTGCTGTTCGCGACGCCGGAGTACAACCACTCGATCCCGGGGCAGCTCAAGAACGCGCTCGACTGGCTCTCGCGCCCGCTGGTCGCGAGCCCGCTGCGCAACAAGCCCGTCGCGGTGGTCGGCGCCAGCAGCGGCCTGTTCGGCGCCGTCTGGGCGCAGGCCGAGCTGCGCAAGGTGCTCGGCGCGATCGGCGCGCGCGTGGTCGACCGCGAGCTGCCCGTGGGGCTGGCGGCCGAGGCGTTCACCGACGCCGGCCGGCTGGCCGACCCCGACGTCGAGCTCGCCCTCGCCGACCTGCTCGCGGAGCTGCAGGGCGAGGTCGAGGCGATGACCGCCGCCGCCTGAACCGCGCGTTGGCGCCGCGAGCGGCGGCGGATAGGCTCTCCGGATGACGGTCGAGTCTCCGCCCGCCCTGCCGCTCGCCGCGCGCCTGCGCGGGGTGCAGTCCTCGCCGGTGCGCGACATCCTCGCGCTGACCGAGCGCCCGGGCGTGATCTCGTTCGCCGGCGGCCTGCCCGCGCCGGAGCTGTTCGACGCCGCCGGCACGCGCGCCGCGTTCGCGGCGGCGCTCGCCGACGAGGTGGTCGGGCGCTCGCTGCAGTACTCCACCACGGAGGGCGATCCCGCCCTGCGCGCCGCCGTCGCCGGCCGGCTCACCGTCCGCGGGCTGCCCACGCACGCCGACCAGCTGCTGATCACCAGCGGCTCCCAGCAGGCGCTGACGCTGATCGCGACCGTGCTGCTCGAGCCGGGCGACACCGTGCTGGTCGAGGAGCCGTCCTACCTCGCCGCGCTGCAGGCGTTCCAGCTCGCCGGGGCGACCGTCGTGCCGGTGCCGTGCGACGAGGACGGCCTGGACCCGGACGCGGCGGCCGCGCTCGCCGAGCGCCACGGCGCGCGGCTGCTGTACACGATCCCGACGTTCCAGAACCCGACCGGCCGCACGCTGCCGCTCGACCGCCGGGAGGCGCTCGTGGAGGCCGCGCGGCGCGGCGGCTTCTGGCTGCTGGAGGACGATCCCTACGGCGAGCTGCGCTACCGCGGCGAGCCGATCGCGCCGCTGGCCGCGCTCGACGGCGCCGGCGAGCGGGTGCTCTCGCTCTCGACGCTCTCGAAGATCGCCGCGCCGGGGCTGCGGATCGGCTGGGTGCGCGCGCCCGCGCCGCTGCGCCGGCCGCTGACGATCGCCAAGCAGGCGGCCGACCTGCACTCCTCGACCGTCGACCAGGCGGCCGCCGCGCGCTGGCTGGCGGCCACCGACCTCGACCGGCGCGTCGCCACGCTGCGCCGCGCCTACGGAGCGCGCCGGGACGCGCTGCTCGCCGGGCTGGCCGACGCGCTGCCGCCCGGCTCGACGCACAACCGCCCCGAGGGCGGCATGTTCGTCTGGGCGCGGTTGCCCGACGGCGGCGACGCGGCCGCGCTGCTCGAGCGCGCGCTTTCGCACGACGTCGCGTTCGTCCCCGGCTACCCGTTCTTCGCCGGCCCGCCGGACACCGCCACGCTGCGGCTGTCGTTCACGACGCACTCGCCGGAGGAGATCGGCGAGGGCCTGCGCCGGCTGCGCGCCGCCTGGGCCTAGCCGAGTGCGGCGAGCACGCGGGCGGCGGCGGCGGGGATCGGCTCGGCGTCGCCGATCGCCAGCTCGGGCGACGTGGGCTCCTCGTAGACGTCGCCGACGCCGGTGAGGCCGGGCAGCTCGCCGGCGCGCGCCCGCGCGTAGAGGCCCTTGGGGTCGCGGCGCTCGCACTCGGCCAGGCCGGTGGCGACCCAGACCTCCAGGAACGCCACGCCCGCCGCCTCGTGGATCGCGCGGGCGGCGTCGCGGTCGGCCGCGTAGGGGGAGACGAGCGCGACGAGCGCGACGACACCGGCCTCGGCCAGCAGCGCGGCGGCGTGCGCGGTCCGGCGGACGTTCTCGGCCCGGTCGGACGGGCTGAAGCCGAGATCGCCGTTGAGCCCGTGGCGCAGGTTGTCGCCGTCGAGCCGCAGCGAGGGCCGGCCGGCGCCGACGAGCAGCGCCTCGATCTCCACTGCCAGCGTCGACTTGCCGGACGCCGGAAGGCCGGTGAGCCAGACCGTCGCGCCCTTGAAGCCGAGGGCGGCGGCGCGGTCCTCCGGGGTCACGGCACCGTCGTGCCAGCGGGTGTTCTCGGTCTTCACGCCTCGACCATACCGGCCGCGACGGTGTCGTTCGTCCCCTCGTCGATGAGGATGAACGCCCCGGTCGCGCGGCTCGCGCCGTAGGCGTCGGCCGCCAGCGGCTCGCCGAGCCGCAGGCGCACGCGCGCCAGGTCGTTGAGCGCGAGCTCCGCCGCCGGGGTGAGCCCGAGCGCCTCGAGGTCGAGCCGGTGCTCGATCGCGTCGAGCCGCGCCCGCACGGTGCGCGTGGTGTGCTTGAGCAGGTAGCGGCCCCCGGGCCGGGCGCGCGCGTCGCCCAGCCAGCACAGCGTCGCGGTCAGCTCGCGGGCGGGCACCGGCGCGGCGCCGGACGGCGCGATCAGGTCGCCGCGGCTGACGTCGAGCTCGTCCTCCAGCGCGACGGCGACCGACAGCGGCGCGGCGGCCTCCTCTGACACGCGATCGTCGGCGCGGGTCTCGCCGCGCTCGGTGATGCGCGTGGCGGCGATCTCCGACACGACGGCCCCCAGCGTGCCGGCCTGCGAGCGGACCGCGCCCGTGCACGACATGTCGCCGACGGTCCGGTAGCGCACGGACGCGAGCTCCGGCGCCTCGCCGTCGAGCAGCGTCACGTGGTCGGAGACCGCGTAGAGCATCCCGTCGCGACCGAACACCTCGCGCTCGTGCGCGAAGTAGATCGACGGCAGCTCGAGGCCCTCGGTGGCGATGTACTCCCACACGTCGAGCTCGGTCCAGTTGGAGATCGGGAAGACCCGCACGTGCTCGCCCCGCCGGACGCGGCCGTTGTAGAGGTTCCACAGCTCGGGCCGCTGGCGCCGCGGGTCCCACTGGCCGAAGTCGTCGCGGAAGGAGAAGATCCGCTCCTTGGCGCGGGCGCGCTCCTCGTCGCGGCGCGCCCCGCCGAACGCGGCGTCGAAGCCGTGCGCGGCGATCGCGTCGAGCAGCGTCGTGGTCTGCAGGCGGTTGCGCGAGGCGCGCGCGCCGGTCTCCTCGCGGACCCGGCCGCTGTCGGTCGAGTCCTGCACCGAGGCGACGATCAGCCGGACCCCGAGCTCGGCCGCGAAGCGGTCGCGGAACGCGAGCACCTCGGGGAAGTTGTGGCCCGTGTCGACGTGCATCAGGTCGAACGGCACCGGCCCCGGCCGGAACGCCTTGCGCGCCAGGTGGGCGAGCACGATCGAGTCCTTGCCGCCGCTGAACAGCAGCACGGGGCGCTCGAGCTCGGACGCCACCTCGCGGATGACGTGGATCGCCTCGGCCTCCAGCGCCGCCAGGTGCGTCAGCGCTATGCCGGCGCGTGCAGTCCGCATTCCGTCTTCTCCCGCCCTGCCCAGCGACCGTCGCGGCCGGCGCCCGGCAGCGTGCAGTGCGTGCAGCCGATCGACGAGTAGCCCTGGTCGTGCAGGGGGTTGTAGGGCAGGTCGTGCTCGGCGATGTAGGCCCACACGTCGCGCTCGGTCCAGCTCGCGAGCGGGTTCGCCTTCCACAGGCCGTGGCGCTCATCCCAGTCGAGCTCCTCGGTGCCGGCGCGGTCGGGCGACTGGTCGCGGCGCACGCCGGAGATCCAGCAGTCGGCGTCCTCGAGCGCCCGCTCGAGCGGCTCGACCTTGCGCAGGAAGCAGCAGCGGTCGGGCTCGGTCGCCCAGAGGCCGTGCACCCAGTCGCCGCGGTAGGCCTCGACGGTGATCCCGTAGCGCTGCTCGACCGCGCGCCACGTCGCGTAGGTCTCGTCGAACAGGACGCCGGTGTCCAGGGTGAAGATGCGGGCGCCCGGCGCGTGCCGGCGCACGAGGTCGACGAGGACGGCGGTCTCCTTCTGCCACGAGGCGGCGAGCGCGAGCCGGTCCTCTCCGAACCGCTCGACCGTCTCGGCGATGATCTCCTGAGGGCGGGAATCCGTCATGGGCTCGGAAAGGTATCAACTCCGGTCGGGATTCCGAGTAATAAAACTCGGGCGGCTTTCACGTGATACCTTGTCGTCGCGATGGAGCCTTCGACCACCACCGGCCGCAAGGGGTCGCTCGAGAACCCGGAGGTCCACGAGGACGTCCCCGGCCACGTCATCCCGATCCTCGAGCGCGAGTTCGACGACTTCGACAACGAAGCCGAGAAGTACCTCGCGGGCGAGACGCCCGAGACGGAGTTCATCGGCTTCCGGCTCAAGCAGGGCGTCTACGGGCAGCGCCAGCCCGACGTCCAGATGATCCGGGTCAAGCTGCCCTGGGGCGGCATCTCGCCGGAGCAGGTGGAGGCGTTCGCCTCGGTGATCGAGCGGTACGTGCCGCTCAACAAGGGCCACATCACCACCCGGCAGAACATCCAGATGCACCACGTGCCGCTGCGCGACGCCGCCGCCGTGATCCGCGAGCTCTCCGACGCCGGGCTCTCCAGCCGCGAGGGCTGCGGCAACACCGTGCGCAACGTGACCGCCGACCCGTGGGCCGGCGTCTGCCACGACGAGGTCTTCGACCCGACGCCCTACGCCGGCGCCTTCGTGCGCTACTTCGTCCGCCACCCGACGACCCAGCTGATGCCGCGCAAGGTCAAGACCGCGTTCACCGGCTCGGACACCGACCGGGCGCTGACCGGCATCCACGACGTCGCCTTCATCGCCCGCGAGCGCGACGGCGTCAAGGGCTTCGAGCTGCGGGTCGGCGGCGGCACGTCGATCATGCCGCGCGTCGCGCCGACGCTGGTCGACTTCGTCAGCGCCGACGACGGCGAGTACCTCAAGTACACCGAGGCCGTGCTGCGCATCTTCGACCGCCAGGACTGGCTGCGCGTGAACCGCGCGCGCGCCCGCATCAAGGTGCTCGTCGACAAGATCGGCATCGACGCGCTGCGCGAGCAGGTCGAGGAGGAGCTGCAGGGCGAGTGGGTCGCCGAGCGCGACTTCTCGGTCGACCATCGTCTCTACGTGCACGACGAGGAGGGCAACGCGCCCGCCCCGCCGCTCGCCGCCGGCTCGCCCAACGGCGACGGCAAGGAGTTCTCCCGCTTCGCCGAGGCCAACGTCGAGGCGCAGCGCCAGGCCGGGTTCTCCGCCGTGCAGGTCAAGGTGACGCGCGGCGACCTGACGCCCGAGCAGCTGCGCGGGCTCGCGGCGATCATGCGCGAGTACTGCGGCGGCTACGCCCGCACCACTGTGCATCAGAACCTCGTGTTGCGCTGGGTGCGCGACGAGGCGGTCTACGACGTCTGGCGCCGGCTCTCCGAGCTCGGCCTCGGCGACGCGGGCTCCGACGAGATCAACGACGTCGTGTCGTGCCCCGGCACCGACTCGTGCAAGCTCGGCATCACGAGCTCGATGGGCCTCAACCGCGCCGTGCAGGAGCGGATCGAGTCGATGGACATCACCGACCCGCTGACCCGCCGGATCCACATCAAGATGTCGGGCTGCCCGAACGGCTGCAGCCAGCACCACATCGGCAACATCGGCTTCTACGGCGCGTCGATCAAGGTCGGCGAGCACACGATCCCGGCCTACGTGGCGCACATCGGCGGCAACTACGAGGGCGGCGAGATCGCCTACGGCGCGCGCCTGAAGATCCGGCTGCCCGCCAAGCGGGTGCCGGAGGCCGTCGAGCGGTGGCTGCGGTTCTACGAGGCCGAGCGCACCAAGGGCGAGTTCTTCAACGACTTCGTCGCGCGCGTCGGGACCAAGGCGTTCGAGGACGCGGTCCGCGAGCTGGCGATGCCGGTCGAGTTCGGGCTGGAGACGATGAACCACTTCATCGACTGGACCCGCAAGGTCCCGTTCCAGGTCTTGCGCGGCGAAGGCGAGTGCGCCGTCTAAAGGGGGACTGTGCCGCTTTAGGTAGCGTTGCGGGCGTGAACCGGCGTCCGCGGCTGAGGCTCGAAGGGTCGGCGGCCTCTCCCGAGGAGGCCGCCGCGGTGATCGCCGCCGTGGAGCAGTTCATGCGCGACACCTTGCCGCCGGCCGCCCCCACCGAGCCCGCGGAGGACGCGTGGCTGCGGGCGGCCCGGCTCGAGGCCGTCGGGCACCCGCTGGACGCCTCCGCGGCGTGGTAGTCCCCGTCCTCGGCCACGACGCCGTGCTCACGGCCGTGTCGCCGGCGCAGGCGATCGCGCACGTGCGCGCGGCATTCGCCGCCCACCACGCCGGCGCGTGGACGATGCCGTCGAAGGTCTACCTGGACGCGCCGCCGCACGGCGACTTCCGCGCGATGCCGGCGCTCGGGGGCGGCTTCGCGATGCTCAAGTGGATCTCCTCGTTCCCCGGCAACCCGGCCGCGCACGGCCTGCCGACGGTGATGGGCGTCGTCTGCCTGTCGGACGCGGAAACCAGCGCGCCGCTGATGCTGCTGGACGCGCGGGCGGTGACCGCGCTCCGCACCGGCGCCGTCGCGGCGGTCGGCGCGCAGGCGCTCGCCCGGCCGGGTGCGGCGACGGTCGGCGTGATCGGCTGCGGGCTGCACGGCGCCTGGGCGGCGCGCTGCCTGGCGGCCGCCGGTTATGGCCCCGGCGTCTGCGCCGATCCCCGGCCGGAGGCGGCGACGGCGCTCGCCGCCGAGCTGGGCTGGAGCGCCGGCGAGCGCGCCGAGGCGCTGGCGTGCGACGTCGTGTGCTGCGTCACGCCCGGCCACGAGCCGGTCGTCGACGCCGGCGACCTGCGCCCGGGCCTGCACCTCAACATGCTGGGCGCCGACGGGCCTGGCAAGGCGGAAGCGACCGTCGAGGCGGTCAGCCGCTGCGCGCTGTTCTGCGACGAGTGGGCGCAGGCGTCCCACGGCGGCGAGTTGACCGGCGCGGTGCGGGCCGGCCGGGTCACGCGTGACGCGGTCACCGACCTCGGCGCGGTGCTGGCCGGCGCCGCGCCCGGACGAGCCGGAGCGGACTCGGTGACGCTGTTCGACTCCACCGGCCTGGCGATCCAGGACCTCGCGGTCGCGATCGCCGCGCACGACGCGTGGCGCGAGGGCCGTGTCGCCGCGCAGGAGATCGCGCTGTGAGACCCGCCGTCGCGCGGCGCTGAAGTCGCTGTGAGCCGCCGTCGCGCGGCGCTGACGTCGCGGTGAACCGCGCCGTCGCACGGGGCTGACAGCGCGTCGGCGGCCGCCCCGCCGTCTGGCAGGATGCGCGGCACGCGACGTCTCCTGTTCGCGGCCGCGGTGCTTGCCCTGCTCGCCCTCGCGCCCGCCGCGTCCGCCGATCCGACCGGCCGCTCCACGCTGCGCGAGACCGTGAAGCCCGGCTCGGGCACCGGCTTCGTGCCGCTCGCCAAGGGCGACGGGGAGTCCTACGTGGTGCGCCGCGGCGGCCGTGCGAAGGCGAGCCGCGAGCGCGCCGCTCGGCCCCGCTCGCTCGCGTTCTTCGCCCAGCTCACCGATCCGCAGATCGCCGACGAGATGTCACCGGCGCGCGTCGACTTCGTCGATCCCGCCGGCGGCGCCCTGAAGTCCTCCCAGCGGCCGCAGGAGGCGCTGGGGCTCCAGACGTTCGACGCCGTCGTGCGCAACGTCGACGCCAACCGGCGCAGCCCGGTCAAGGGCGCGCGGGGCCGTCGCGCCAGGCTGCGCTTCGCGATCACCACCGGCGACCTCGCCGACAACCAGCAGCTCAACGAGACGAACTGGTTCCGCACCGTGCTCGACGGCGGCAGGGTCGATCCGTTCTCCGGCCGCGCGATCGACGCGGGCAACCCGTGCGCCGGCGCGTCCCCGGAGGAGGTCGCCAAGCTCAACGCCGACGTCGCCGCGCGCCGCTACACCGGCGTGCAGGACTACGACGACTGGCGCGGCGCTCCCGTCGACCGCTACGCCGGCTTCTGGGATCCGGACGAGGCGGCCCCCACCGCCGGCGCCTACGCCGCGTTCCCCCGCCATCCGGGGTTGATGGACCGCGCCCAGCTGCCGTTCGACGCCAAGGGGCTCAAGGTGCCGTGGTACGTCTCGCGCGGCAACCACGACGGGCTGGTCCAGGGCAACGCCCCGGCCAGCACGGACCTGTTCCGGGCGATCGCCGTCGGCTGCCTGAAGGTGTTCCCCAGCGCGCAGGTGGATCCGGCCGCGTTCGCCGGCGCCGACGAGGGCGCGCTGTTCGCGCGGTTCTCCGACCCCGCGTTCATCGGCTCGCTGCTGGCGGGCGCGCGGCGCGTCCCGCCGGACCCCGGCCGGAGCATCGTCTCCAAGCCCGAGTACCGCTCGCTGATGCGCAAGGGCAGCCGGAGCGGCCACGGCTTCGCCAGGACCAGCCGGGCGCAGCTCGCGGCCTCCGACGGGACGGCGAGCTACTACGCGGTCACCCCGCGCCCGGGCATGCGCTTCGTCTCGCTCGACACGGTCGCCGAGGGCGGCGCCCGGAACGGCAACCTCGACGACCCCCAGTACCGCTGGCTGCGCTCCGAGCTCAAGCGCGCCCGCAAGCGCAAGCAGCTCGTCGTGGTGTTCGGCCATCACACGCTCGAGACGCTGAGCAACGCCACCACCGACGAGACGGCGGGCGCAACGTGATCGCCTACGTGGCCGGGCACACGCACACCAACGACGTCGAGTACGTCGGCGGCCGGCGCGGCGGCTTCTGGCAGATCAACACCGCGTCGCACATCGACTGGCCGCAGCAGAGCCGCCTGATCGAGGTGATGGACAACCACGACGGCACGCTGTCGATCTTCGGCACGATGCTCGACACCGCCGCGCCGCAGGCGGCCCCCGCGCCGGCGAACGCCATCGCCTTGTCGCTCAAGCAGCTGGTCTCGCTGAGCCGCACGCTCTCCTACAACGACCCGCAACGCGAGGGGACCGAGGGCGAGGGGGATGCGCAGGAGAAGACCGGGGGGCGGGAGGACCGCAATCTCGAGCTGCTGGTGCGCGACCCGCGGTAGGAGCCGACGCAGGACCGTGCCAAACTCGACGTTGTCGACTGGCTTGGTGCTACAACACCCCGGCGATGGATCCGCTGATCATCGTCTTCGGACTGGGCGTCGGCATCCTGGTCGGCCTGACCGGCATCGGCGGCGGCTCGCTGATGACGCCGCTGCTGCTGATCGTGATCGGCACGCAGCCGCACGTCGCCGTCGGCACCGACATCGCCTACGGGGCGTTGACCAAGACCGTCGGCGGCTGGCAGCACCTGCGCACCGGCACGGTCGATCTCGGCGTCTCCAAGTGGCTCGCGTTCGGCAGC
>JAABUS010008504.1_pt1 | contig 11254 bp, 12 predicted proteins | sample 5560161 | NCBI WGS metagenome assembly JAABUS01 (sample SAMN10711885, study PRJNA513376) | rock metagenome | isolation source: Antarctica rocks | place: Antarctica: Victoria Land, Trio Nunatak nord | collected 2016-01-04
ATGAAAACCCAAATCTATTTAGCAGCTCAAAAAGCCGCTTATGCAGAGCTTAAATTGTTATCAACACCATGTGCCGCATAAACCCTTTTCCTTAAATAAATTTGCGTAAGGTGAGTAATAATGGCAGAGTCGACTAATGATGCAAGAAAAATCATTTTCAATCCAGCTACTTTTCCCAAATGACAACGAGGAGAAAATCTTGGCCGTTCAACACCCCGATGAAACTTTTGAGTTTGAATGGAATGGGCAAACTATTTCTATAATAAATAACGGTGATAATTCATGGGGCAAGGTTAAAGGAAACACAGATCAACAAATTATAAACTTTATAGGTGAAGCAATTGAAAATCATTATCGGAACAAATTAATCTTTTAGTCTTATCAAAGTTTACAGTAACAGCCTTTGAATAATGGCCAGTCTCAATCTCCTAAAAGGCAACTGAAACTGGCCATAATCATATTTTATTAATTTACTTTTTAATTACCTCTACGACGCTACCGCAGGTCACATCTTTTTTACCCATATAAGGATTACTGATTGCTTTGTTTTCGCTTATCCAGTTGGATCCTTTTTTGTCATTTGCCATAGGGCAATGATCATTATAAAGCGGGTTAGCACTGCCAAAAGATTTAACAAGGTCAACCATATCATCACTCAACATGCCAAAGTGCTCACGCTGATGGCCCAATACTTTTTTTTCGTTGATATGTTCTGCGTTTTCCTTCATATCATCTTCGTTCTTTTCAAAGGCCGATTTTTGTTCAGCAGAAAATTTAGTCTTATCCAAGCCTTTCAGGTCGCTGGATAAAGTACCGGCCGCATCAGAGGCACCGGAAGCATCGTCAGCAACCAGTGCATCTTTAATTTTAAGGTAATCTCCTATTACCTTATTGATAGAGGAAGAAACCCCTGCATCTACATTGGTAAATGACGGGGTGGCTACTTTCAAATTTTTGTCGTCACCTGCTTTATTGTCCACTTTCATACCAGTCAGATCATTTGTTTTTGTACTGTCGGCAATCGAAGCTGTTTTGTTGTTGTCTGTGCAGGAAACCCAGATTAAGGCCGCACCTGCTAAAAAAAATAATTTTTTCATTGTTTTTTTGTTTTTTTGTTTTTTTGTTTTAAGTGAATGCTACGTTTTTAATTTTTAATAATTTTATTATTACCGCTTAACTCAACGGGCTTGTTTTTTAAAAGCAATTTGTTCACTGGCTGTAGCTGTCCAGTCTTTAATAATTTTAGTATCTGCATCATTAAGTTTAGCGTTTCGGTGAATAAGTGTGTAAGAACTAATCGGCATTTCCTGCTGCTCTACCTGATCAGCAAGGCTGCTCAGTTTATGCTTTAACCTTCTTTTATTAAATTTAGACAGATCAGAAAAATTAAGGCCTTCTTTCCCTTCGGTAACGTGTTTGCTCATCAGCAGGCCAATAGGGTTAATATGGACGTACCAGGGGTAATTGGTATGGTTGGAATGGCAGTCGTAACAAGAACGTTGCAAGATTGCTTTTACATTATTAGGCACCGGTACATAATGGGTAATATCATTTGGCCCGGCAGCATTGCCCAGGTTTTTTGCAGGGCTGATAAACTGAATCCCGATGAAGATGACCACCAAAGTAATCAAGCTATATTTTATGATGTTTTTTTTCATTTTGCTAATTCTTTAACCATTATGAATAGCTTAATAGGTTATTGTCAAGCCACCTCCTAATCCCATGTCGCTGTCATAATGGGTAGACAAGTTGAAATATTTGGTAATGATGTAACGTACACCGAGGGCGTACTCCTTGTCCGTATTAAGCATGAAGTTGGCGCGAAGGCGAGGTGATACCGGAATATCTTCCCGGCTGAACTGAAAGCGCAGTTTGCCATCCAGGTCTGCGCGGAACTCAGACAAAATGTTCATTGGCAATAAATACTGGATACCTGCCGTCATTGTGCTGCGGTTATTTTTATTGCTTAACTGACCAAGCCAATTGTGTCTGTCGCTGCCAAAAATGTTACGCCCCATTATGCCTTTCATTATTTCTTCACCATTCGGGCCTAATTTTTTGTAGTGATAATCATAACCAATAAATGGTCTCCACCACTGCATCCTGCCCAGGTATCGGCCTATGGTAGTTTCGCTTTCCTCACCATGTTCAGGATGAAGGCCCAGGTGCCAGGCCGTCGCAATCGTATTGCGTGTATTAGATAACATAACCATACCATCGCTTCCGGAGCTTTCCAGCCCTATTCTTGCCATCGAATGGTAGTGGCGGTCGTCAGAATTTAAGCCACGCTTTGCTACCTTAGCACTTGTAATGTCCGTTTTGTCAACAAGGGTATCCTGGTAACTAAATACGCGACCCATTCCACTCATCATGTGGTATAAAATATGACAGTGAAAAAACCAGTCCCCGCTTTCAGTTGCTGCAAATTCTATAGTGTCCCGCTCCATAGGCATAATGTCAAGCACATTCTTCATGGGAGCATATTCGCCTTGCCCGTTCAATACCCTGAAGTCATGACCATGTAGGTGCATTGGGTGGCGCATCATGGTATTGTTGTATAAAACAATGCGTACGTTTTCACCTTTTTTTATTAGGATTTTATCAACCTCAGAAATAACTTTATTATTTATGCTCCATACATAACGGTTCATATTACCGGTAAGCTCAAAGTTTAAGGTTTTTAATGGCCCGGGGCGTAAGGTGGTCTTTTCAGGGGCTTTGAGCATTGCATAGCTTAGCGTTACAATGTCCGCCTCAGCCCCCGCCCTCTCCGAAGGGGAGGGAGCCATATCCATGCCAGCCATACTATTATTACCCATATCCATACCGTCCTTCTTATCTGTTTTCTTCTTGATGTCTTCCGTTTTTCCTTTCATGGCACCGGTGTTGCCTACTTCATTTTTGCTACCGCTTTTCATATCCATGCCTTTCATATCGTGGCCACTGTTATTGTTCATGCCACTGCTGCCGGTTCCATTGCCTCCGTTTGAGCCTTTGGTTTTGTCGTTCTTTTCGTAACCGGTTATCTCTGGATACATAACGGTATTCATGTCCATGGTTTGATTGGCCATTTCCATACCTTCCATTTGTACCATGTTGCCCCGCATGTCCATCATATCATTCATCATCTTCATACCGGCGAAGTATTTTAACGTAGGCAGTTTTGCCGCGGCTACTTTTTGCCCGCTGCCCAGCCAGAGGGAGGCCGATTTGGTACGGTCTTCAGGGGTAACCAGAAACTCATAGCTTTTATTTTCTGGAATGGTCACCACCACATCGTATGTTTCAGATACGGCGATCAGCAACCTGTCCACTTCTACCGGCTCTACATCATTGCCATCAGTAGCTACCACAGTTATTTTTCCGCCGGCATATTTAAGCCAGAAATAGGAAGATGCACCGCCATTTGCTATCCGCAGCCTTACTTTATCTCCTGCCTTGAACTCTGGCCGTGTGCTTTGATTTTTACCGTTAATTAAAAATGCATCATAAGCCACATCGCTTACGTCCATGGCAAGCATCCGTTTCCATTCATTGGTAAGCTTTGTTTTTAAGTGTCCGGTCTTTATCGCTTCCGAGTAACTTTGTATGGTGTTTTTTCTAATGCCAAACCAATCGGTTTGGTTGTGCAGGCTGCGGTTTACTTCTTTGGGGTTCATGTCTATCCAGTCGCTCAATACCACAGGAATGGTCGGAATATTCCACTCCTTTCTCTTGTTCATAATAAAGGCTCCATACATGCCGATTTGTTCCTGTAAACCCGAATGGCTATGATACCAGTGTGTGCCGTGCTGAATGATAGGGAATTTATACAAGTATGTGGAATGTGGCTTGATGGGCATTTGCGTAAGAAAGGGAACACCATCCATTCGGTTGGGCAGAAATAAGCCATGCCAATGCAGGGTGGTTTCTTCTTCCAGTTCGTTATGCACCCAAATTTCTGCGGTATCACCTTCGGTAAACGTAAGTGTAGGCATAGGTATCTGCCCGTTCACTGCAATAGCCCGTTTAGGTTTGTTGCCATAAGTAACCATAGTATCCCTGATGTACAAATCATAACGAACAGTACGGGGTGGCAGGGAAGTTTCTACTTCTTTATATCCCATAGTTCTATCCACGGGTTTATCACCCATTTGCATACCGGGCATTTTATCTGCTTTTTTATCAGGCATTTGCATATTCATTTCACCCTTAATTTCCTGAACAACTTTAGACTTTTCCTTCACCAGCTTCATCCCGCACTTAGGACAATTGCCAGGTTTTGGAGAATGAATTTCAGGATGCATTACGCAAGTGTATGTAGCAGGTTGCGCTTGCTCTTTCTGCTTATTGTTCATTTGCATACCCTGCATGTTCTGCTGATTGCCCGTCTTTTTTTTCGGCACCGGCATATCCACGCCTTTCATTTTGGCTGGAGCTTTAGCAGGCGTAGTTTTAGGGTTTGGCTTATTGCCCATTGGCATATTCATCGGCAATTGCGCATAGCTTATGCAATAGAGTATCACGAGCGTTAGACATAAAATAATTTTTTTCATCTATTATCTTTAGGAGTTAGAAACCCGGCAGGCAGCTAAGGGCCAATTTAATTCTTATCTGAAATTTATAATGCTTCTTTTAGCACTAAAAAATTGGTGTTTGTATCGTATTTCCACAAAAAAGCAAACAAAGTTTTACTGTTTTTTATACGATAAAAGAAGCATAGAAAATAAATCAAACAAAATTTGAACAGCTCTAAGCGCCAGCCGGGCATTTGAAAATTAAAGGTTTCCAGGTTATTTACCGGAAGCCGTTAAGGTTTCTGTTGTTTTGCCGCAGGTAAGCATTTGTTTGCCGTAATAAGGGTTTTTAATGGCGGCGGTTTCGCTTAACCAAGTTGCTTTTTTCATGGGGCAATACTGCTGGTAAACAACTGCAGTATTTAATTTTAAGCCTTTAACCACATCAAACAGGTTCTTGGAAAGACTGGCAAAATGTTCTCTTTGGTGATCTATGGCTGCAGATTCACTGATATGCCTGCTGTCAAATTGCAGCTTATCGGAATAGGCCGTCCAAAGTGTTTTTTGTTCGGCCGTTAATTTATCCGCAGGCACCGCAGTGATAGCAGCCAGCAATTCTTTGGCTTTACTTTTTGCAGCTTCGTTGTTGTCAGCAGTCAGTGCGTTCTTAACACCAAAATAAGCTGTGATGACATGGTTAACAGAACTGCCTACAGTTGCATCCTGAGCTTTTACCTGTGTAAAAGCAACAAACAGGGTTAGGGATAGTAAAACGGTTTTTAGGGATTTCATGATTTATTGTATTTGATAATAGTGAAAAAATATATGTTCAATGATTAAACAATCTTAGGGCCTGTTTAAATTTATATCGGCAAAATCCATATGCTTCTTTTAGCCCTATAAATTTTGTATTTGAATTTTATACCGATAAAAGAAGCATTTGGATTCCCTGTTTTTTAGGTGATAAAAGAAGCATAGAAAATACATTAAACAAAATTTAAACAGGCTCTTATAATCTTAATATAGATCATTAGGAGAATCAATTGTAAATGAAGCAATGGTTTTGGAAGAACCCGAATGGGATGTATTAGGTACCGACGTACCATAACCCATGGACGAGTAGTATCCAGGGAAGAGAAATGCTAATCAGATTCTGAATGTGCAGTTACGAAGAAAAATAGGAAGGTTATCGACCCGTGGAGGTGCCTGATTAACCGGAAACACAACCGCTAAGGGTGTATAAAGGTGAAACTCCTTGAAATAATCCTCATTTGTACTAATAAACAAGGCTGGTGCTGCAAGACGAACCTGATAGTCAGTTACCTTTTGGTTTTTATCAATTTTTAAATGCTGATGTTTATCCTGGCAACATTTTTTATAATCTTTATGGCTTTTAGCCATACCGCAGGTATTACAGCGCAAAGTTTCGTGATGGCCAAAGCTAATCCCCATCAGGCGGCCATTGCAATATTGGTAATGCAAAGTGCCACCGAAAGAAATCCCCAGGTATAAAACGGCTAAAAATGTTATCAGCACCTTTTTTATCACGTAGCAAATATCAAAAGAAGAAGTAAAGTATTTTTATATAATTCCGACTAAATTTTATATTTTATTGCATAACTGCTGCTTCATATCCTGCAGATTTCGCGATCTTATCCATGATATGATGGCTGTCGCCAAACTTACACAAGGCACCGCAATAAAGAACCTGTTTAAATTGTGTTCATTATATTTTTGATGCTTCTTTTATCACATAAAAAACAGGAAGTCCAATATATTTTTTGATACCGGTACAAAGTACAAACATCAGTTTTTATGTGATAAAAAAAGCATTGCCATTTTTAAGATAGAAATTTAAGCAGTCTCAGAGCATGTTTAAATTTTATTCAGTTTATTTTCTATGCTTCTTTTATCACCTAAAAACCAGTAAATTTTATTGGATTTTTGGTGAGTGGCAGGACACAAACACTAATTTTTAGTGCTAAAAGAAGCATTATTACTTTTTAGATATAAAATTAAACAAACTCTCAAAACCTTACTATTTATCCATTCTTGCCAGGATCTTTTTCATTTGCGCAATTTCTTTTTCCTGTGCATCAATAATACTTTGCGCCAGCTTTTTAACTTCCGGGTCTTTCAAATGGGCATTTTTACTGGTCATAATAGCTATGGAATGATGGGGGATCATTCCTTTCATATATTGTACGTCCCCGATAGCGGTTTGTGTCCTTACGCCTGCCAGCGCCAGGATAAACACCGCAATGCTAAAAGTTACAATGATGGTGTTCAGCTTTTTATTCTGGTACATCATTTTCATCATGCCCAGCATAATCAAGGCCATTGCGCTAATCATCAGCAAAGTCATATAAAACCTGGTCATATTGATATAAACATGATCGAACTGGTCAACGTTCAGGTACATTATTGCATACATCGCCACAAAGGAAATGAACAACATCAATGCAAACTTTTTATAATTACCTTTTTCCATTTTTTTTAATGTTTTTAAGTTAATGTAAACAAGCAGCTATCTGTGATAGCGTTAACCATACAAATAGCCGCTTATTTAATGTTTATTAAACGGCAGTAGCCATTTGCCCGCAAGCATCCGCGCATTTACGGCAAGCTTCGGCACATGCCTTGCAGTGCTCTGCATCATGCTTTTCACATTCGGTTGCACAAGCTTTACATACATCAGCACAAACCCGGCATAAATGGGCGCTGTACTCACTGCCTAAACTCATAAGCTCAGCGGCAGAACGGCAGATGGCAGCACATTCCATATCCAGCTGAATACATTTGGCCATCATTTTTACATCTTCTTCCTGAAGACAAGAGGTAGCGCAATCACTGCAGGCCACCGCGCAGGCTACGCAGGCATCAATACAATCCTTGAATTTTTGGTTTAACATAATTTTGCTTTTTTTATGGTTGGAAATTTAAGTGATTACTTGTTTCCGTTGGCAAGGAGCCAGTCTTGAAACTGTCCTATCTCTTTTTGCTGGGCATCAATGATATTGGCCGCCATTGTTTTCATGCTGCTTTCCTGCCCGTGTATTAACTCCAGGCGGGAATTTTCTATAGCACTCTGGTGGTGGCCGATCATGAGTATGGCAAAGTCATGGTCTATTCGGCCATTGATGATCTGCAGGTCTGCTTGCTTGGCGCCCTTTTGCATGGTCATCATTTGCATAGTATCAAAATCCGTATCATTTCCATGCGGGGCATGGGATTGAAGGAAAGCGGTCAATTGCGCAATTTCCGCCTGTTGGCTTTTAATAATGGATTGTGCCATTTGTTTCATCGTGGCGTCGCTGCCGCTTTTAAGCTCCAGGTTGGCCATATCAATTGCCCCCTGGTGGTGCATACGCATCATCAATGCAAAATCATTATCCGGGTCTTTCGTCAGTTTCATGGTATCCATTTTGGCCATCATCTGGTGCATGATCGCCATCATCTGGTTTTGATCATGCGCTTGCAGTACCAGTCCATTGTTGTCTTTTTTACAAGAGGCCAACAAACCGACTGTTAAAATAATTAGTGTTGCTTTTAATAAGTTTTTCATGGTATTCGTATTATTTGTTATTGAAATTATTAGTTAAACTTTGTAGGTATTCATCCATTGCTGCAATTCCCGGATATCCTCTGTTTGCTCTGGAATCATTTTTTGGGCCAGAGAACGCAGCTTTGCATTTTTACAATAAGTCAGGATGCTTTTAGCCATCATAATACCGTCTTTATGATGTTTCACCATCATGTCAGCAAATTCATGGTCTAAGGACGACATCGACATCTTTCCCATTTTTTTCATCATTACCATGTTGTTGCTCATTGCTTTTGCCGCACCTGTTTGTTTGTTGGATGGGTCATAGTTTTTGGCGGAACTCCCAGTGGCAGCAATCACTTCATTAAGCTCTGCAACTTCTTTAGTCTGCACATCCTTCATTTTTTGCGCCATTTGCTTCATCATGGTATCTTTTCCCTGCTGTATTTCTATCTGCGCCATTTGGATAGCCCCCTGGTGATGAAGTTTCATCATAGATGCAAAATCGTGATCGGTGTTTCCTTTCATTGGCTCAGCCTCCATGTCCTTCATCATTTTGCTCATTGCCGACATTAAAGCATCATCCTGCATCGGAGCATTAATTATTATTTCCTTTGTGCCAAACATATTGTTCACTACACACCCTTTTGGAGTACTAAACCCCATTGCTCATAGCGCAATAAAAGGGGGTATTAGAATTGAATTTTTCATAGTTATTGTTGTTTTAGTTTTACATTTTCATTTTCATCAAACGGGGGTATAACCTTAAAAAGACTTCGCCTCCCATTGGGTTTTTACCGTACAAGCTATTAAGCCTGTTGTCAGGACTATAGTAAGTAAGCTGGCCGCCTGCAGCGAGGTTGAGCGGCCCTATATGTAATACATCATAGTTTAAGCCCAGCGTAATCGCGTTAACCGGAAAGATGGAGTTATCGCCATACACCATTGGGTTGAGCACAAGCTCCTCCGTGGTTTTTTGTACAAACTCGTACCGGGTATATAGGTCAAGCTTTTTGATGCGCATGTCACCTTCAAACAAGGCGGAGTTATCACCCTGCTGACCAGGCGTTTTGTTCAAGCCCCAGAGCGCAGTTGCATTAAAGGTTTTTTGTTCGCCAAAGGGCAGACTGTAAGAGGCTGATGCTGTGGTGCGGTACACATCCTCATTAGGTCTTAGTTCTTCCGGGCTTTTTATAAACCCATGAGAAAACTGTAAAGCCCAATTTGCTGAAGGATTAAAATTCAATCTCCCGCTCCAGGAATCAAACTTGGGCTTGTCGAAATTATACCGGTCCTCGTTCGGCTCTCTACCGGTAAAAGAGGAAGCCTCTATCTTAAACTGGTTGTAACGAAACCCTAAAGTGGCCACGCCAAAAGTGACGTGGGTTGCATCAGACCAATGGTGGCTAATCGGTGCATCAGGATTAGACATGGCCGACGGGCGGTGCATAAAAGCAACCGGGCCTAAAGCGGGTTCGCCCGGATAACCTACATAAATACTTAAGTCTGTTTTTTTAGAAAAAGCATAAGCGTAACTGGCAGACAATTCGCTAAACAGATCATGTGGATGCTGATGGTCAATCAGTGGTTGCCCCTTCCAGCTTTCGCCAGACTGAAATAATAAGGGATAACCGCCTCCCCCTTCGGTTATGGCATCGAGCGACATCATCAGGTTAAAATGCAGCAAGCCGTTTTTGCCAATCTGGCGCTGCGCCATACCCATAAACCAATTAGGTGCGTCAACCGCCTGGTCTCCCCGGCTTCCCTTATTAAATAAGTCCTGTTTGGTGTAACGCGGGGCAATATTGCCATGCAGCATGTAACTCCATTTACCGCTATTTAGCATAATGCCATACATAGGTGAAGCATCAGGTAGCCAACTGGTGCCGGAGCCGTCCCTGGTCATGGGCAGGTTAAGGGATTGAGAGCTGGACATCATTTTCATGCCGCCCATATCCATACCCTTCATGGAAGGATCACTCATGTTCATCCCTTTCATGGAACTGCTGTCTTTCATTTTCATGTCAGGCTTCATTTGCATTTTAGAATGATCCATCTTCATGGGTTTCTTTATTTTTTTATGCCTGGTGGTATCCATGTTCATGTGCTTCATGGAGGTATCGCCCATCTTCATTTTTTGCTGGGCACCCGCTGCAAAGGCCGATCCGGAAAACAGGATAGCAATAATTATTACTCTGTAATTCATAGGTAGATTTCTTAAATTTTGTCTAACGGTTTCCTGGATGCCTTGTCTGATGCCTTATATTGGCTTGGCGTTAGCCCGGTCACGTTTTTAAATTGTGCAGAAAGGTAAGCACTGCTGCTATATCCCAATTTATAGGAAATCTCATTGAGGTTAAATTCACCGTATTCCAAAAGCTCTTTTATCTTTTGAACTTTCTGTTGAATGATAAATTTCTCAATCGGGATACCCTCATATTGTGAAAACAGCCTGCTTAGATAGGTATAATCTTTATTCAAAACCGATGGAAGCAGCTGTGAAAAAGTAACGTGATCATTTGAAAGGCCGCCGTGATGGACTTTTGCAATGATGACATTTTTAATCTGTTCAACGATCTGTTGTTTTTCGCTGTCAATCAGTTCAAAACCAACAAGGCTTAGTGCAGATGAAATCTGAAATAACTGGCTTTCATCCGGTTCAGGAACAACAGTTACTTTACCTAATGAAATTTCCGGCACGTAAAAATCTAAACTTTCTAATTGTTGCTTCACGACCATGATGCAACGGTCGCAAACCATGTTTTTAATATGAAGTATCATGTATTTTAATTCAAGCTTTTGTTAATGTATAAACAAAAAGATAACTATCCGCGGAGATTGCAGGCAGCTTGAATCAGATAAGAAAAGTGCGAAATTTAATAATGATTGATTTACCTGAAGTTCCCGGCGGGGCATTGCCCTCATGCCAGAAGATCTGACTAATTAGCGGATTACGGGTAAACGCGTTTAAAAATGGTTGATAGTGAGTTATAATAGTGATCTGCGGAGCCTTAAAATCTAAACCGGAAGCACTGTTTTCTTTAACAATGTAGTTGCCATGTTTATTGCAGCAACTGCAATCCTTTCCTTCTCCGCAATCCTTATCCTTATGGTGTTTATCTTCACCATGGTGATCATCGTCATGGTCGGCATCATGATCATCATACATGGCTAATTTAGGCTGAATGAAATATTCACCTGCGCAATGTACAAT
>JAABUS010008505.1_pt1 | contig 11253 bp, 9 predicted proteins | sample 5560161 | NCBI WGS metagenome assembly JAABUS01 (sample SAMN10711885, study PRJNA513376) | rock metagenome | isolation source: Antarctica rocks | place: Antarctica: Victoria Land, Trio Nunatak nord | collected 2016-01-04
TGGATGACCCGAAGCTCCGCAAGGGGAACAAGGGGGACAGGGCCGCCGCCATAAAGGGCGCGGTGGACGTGCTGTGGAACACGCCGGGCCTGCGCATGAGGACGGGGAACCTCTCAGGGGATCTCTCCACGGCGGAGAACGTGGACCTTTCCAGGGTCGAGATCGCATCCACGCTCTCACACGCGGATCTCGACCGCATCGCCAGCCTGGTCGAGGGTACGCTCGCCGCGTACACGGTCCACCGCCACTGGAAGGGCCGCGACGGCTCCGCCGTAGTGGGCACTGGCGATGCTGGGTCCGTACTGCTGCCTGCTGGCGGGACGCTCCACTCCCGCATCGCCGAGGAGTGCCGTTCGTCCGGCATCCCGTACGTCTAGCGGCTTGCTGGTAAGCTCTGTGGATGTGGACTCCACGCAACGCAACCAGATGAAAGTCGTCTCGCTCAACGTCGCACGGCCCTCCACGCAGCGCTACGGAGAGGAAGAAATCTTCACCGGCGGGACCAAGCAGCCGGTAGCGTCAGCCATGCTGCGCCACACCGGTTTCGAAGGCGACGGGCAGGCTGATACAGAGAACCACGGCGGGCCTGACAAGGCTGTCTGCGTCTATCCTTTCGACCACTACGCGTACTGGGAGGAGACGCTGGGGCGTGACATCGGGCCCGGTTCGTTCTCGGAGAACCTCACGATCTCCGGCATCCTGGAGACGGATGTCTGTGTCGGGGATGTATTCCGGGTTGGCGGGGCCACCGTGCAGATCAGCATGCCGAGGACGCCGTGTGCCAAGCTCGCGGCCAAAAACGGCGAGCGGCTCTTTACGAAGTGGGTGGCCGACGCTGGATACACAGGGTTCTACATGCGGGTGCTGTCAGAAGGAATGGTGGCCGAGGGAGATAGCTTCGAGCTGGTAGCGCGGCATCCAGATGGAATATCCATCTCCGCCGTCAACGACGCTTTCTTCGGACAGTCAGTTGATCCGGATCTGATCGAACGCCTCTCGACCCTGACCGAGTTCGGCGCGGACGGACGTGCGCTGTTCGCGGAACGTCTGGCGCGATTGCGGAGCGCATCGTGAGCCTGAAGGTGCGCATCATCCCTTGCCTGGACGTGGACGCTGGTCGCGTGGTGAAGGGGACCAACTTCACAAACCTGCGGGACGCCGGAGACCCCGTGGAGCTTGCGGCCTTCTACGACAGGGAGGGGGCGGACGAGATCGTTTTCTACGACATCACAGCCTCCCATGAACAGAGGGATACAGCCGCCCGTCTCGCCCGCGCCGCAGCCGAGGAGGTCTTTGTCCCCTACACCATAGGCGGCGGGGTGAGGAGCGCGGATGACATGCGGTCCATGCTCCGGGCCGGCGCCGACAAAGTCTCGGTGAACAGCGCCGCCGTCCGCGACCCTGACATCATAAACGCCGGCGCCGAACGCTTCGGGAGCCAGTGCGTAGTCCTCAGCGTGGACGTGAAGCGGCGGGGTTCCGGTCCTGGATGGGAGGTCTACCTGAACGGCGGGCGGGTGAACACGGAGATGGACGCCATCTCCTGGCTAGTCGAGGGAGAGCGGCGCGGGGCTGGTGAGTTCGTGCTGAACAGCATGGACGCCGACGGCACGGAGGTCGGCTACGACCTGGATCTCATCTCCGCCGTTGCAGAGAAGACGACGCTGCCGATCGTTGCATCCGGTGGAGCGGGGAGCCCGGAACACATGATCGCCGCCGTCAACGCGGGCGCCGGGGCCGTCCTCGCCGCTAGCATCTTCCACTTCGCCGAGTACAGCATCGCCGAGGTCAAAGAGCACATGCGCCAGGCTGGAATCCCGATCCGTTGAAAGAGGAAACACACTTGCAGGCCCACCATAACGAGGTACTCGGAGGACGATGAGCGAGGCGGAGAAAGTAAACTTCGACGAGAGCGGCCTCGTCCCGGTAGTCGCCCAGGATGCGGCGACGGGGGACGTTCTCACCCTCGCCTACGCCAACCGCGAGGCTGTCGAGACGACGCTTTCGAGCGGCGAGGCCCACTACTATTCCCGTTCGCGAGATGAACTGTGGCGCAAAGGCGCGACCAGCGGCAACACCCAGCGGGTCGTGGAAGTTCGCCTGGATTGCGACGGCGACGCGCTCCTGTACAGGGTGAATCCGGAAGGACCGGCTTGTCACACGGGAGAGAAGACGTGCTTTTTCACAGTGCTCTCTGATGAGGCTGTGGAAGGCAAAGGGGAGATCGGGTTCGGGGAGATGGTCGAGCGGCTCGCCGCCACGCTAGCCGACCGTCACAGGGATATGCCTGAGGAATCGTACACGGCTGAGCTTCTCGGGCGCGGCACGGATCGCGTCGCCCAGAAGGTTGGCGAGGAGGCCGTGGAGGTCGTGATCTCCGCTCTGCGGGACGACAGGCTGGCCGAGGAGACGGCTGACCTCGTCTATCATCTGCTGGTTTTGCTGGAAGAGCGGGGCGTTGGTATCGGAGATGTGGCGAAGGTGCTGCATGATCGGCACAGGTAGCGAGGTTTCAGGCATCGCGGGACAGGGATCGTGATGCCCGCTTTGATCCCCTCGCTCGGCGAGGCCAGGAACCTTGCCCGCCGCTACGACGTGGTGCCAGTGTACGCCGAGTTTATAGGGGATCTCGAAACACCCATCTCCGCCGTCCTCAGGTTCGCGGACGAGGAGAACGTCTTTCTCTTGGAGAGCGCTGAGTCAGCCGAACGCTTCGGACGCTACTCCTTCCTCGGCTTCGATCCCAAGCGTACGCTCACTTTCCGCGACGGCGTTTATACCGTCGTGGACGCCGACGGTGTGCACGAGGTTCCGGCGAAAGACCCGTTCACTGGCCTCGCCGAGATAGTCGGCAAGAAGAGCGTCGCCCCGCTGCCCAACCTGCCAGCGTTCGTCGGCGGCGCTGTCGGATACTTCTCCTACGACGCCGTGCGCTATCTGGAGCGGCTGCCGGATGCCCCGCCGGACGAGCTGGGTGTCCCTGAGGCTTGCTTCGCCGTCACGGATACGCTAGTCGTTTTCGATCACCTGCGGCACAAGATCCTGGTCGTCTCGCTAGTTGACGCCGCCAGGTTGCGCGACGTGGAGGGCGAGGGTTTCGCCGCAGCCTATCGTCGCGCCGCGGACGACATCCGTCGGGTGGCCGAGAAGCTGGCTACCCCGCTGACACGACGGGCATTGTCGTCGGGGAGTGGACGGTTCGAGGTTTCATCCAACTTCACGGAGGCGCGCTACGTTGAGGCCGTGGAGCGGGCGAAAGAATACATCCGGGCTGGGGATGCTTTCCAGATCGTACCCTCCCAGAGGTTCTCCGCGGATATCGGAGACCTCGATCCGCTTCTGCTGTACAGGGGGCTCCGCACCGTGAACCCGTCTCCGTACATGACGTACCTGAAACTGGGCGACTTGTTCCTGGTTGGGGCTTCGCCCGAACCGCTGGTGCGCGTGGAGGGCAGGCGGGCGATGACCAGGCCCATCGCCGGAACGCGGTGGCGGGGCGCGACGCCGGAGGAGGATGCCGCGCTTGCCGAAGAACTACTCGCTGACGAGAAGGAGCGGGCCGAGCACGTGATGCTCGTGGATCTCGGTCGGAACGATCTGGGTCGCGTCAGTGAGATCGGCACGGTCAAACTCGAAAGCTTCATGGAGATAGAACGCTATTCCCACGTCATGCACATCGTCTCGACCGTCGAGGGAAACTTGCGCGAGGATCTCACCGCCCTCGACGCCCTGGCTGCAGCCTTTCCCGCAGGGACCGTCTCGGGCGCGCCGAAGGTGCGGGCCATGGAGATCATAGACGAACTAGAACCAACGCGTCGTGGTCCATATGCAGGCGCCACGGGATACTACGGCGTGGATGGCAGGCTCGATACGTGCATCACCCTGCGCACCGCCCTGCTCAAAGACGGTGTGGCATACTTCCAGGCCGGTGGCGGCGTCGTGGCTGACTCCGTGCCGAAGCTAGAGTATAAGGAGAGCCGGAACAAGGCGAGGGCGATGGTGCGTGCGCTCGAGGTGGCGGGGACCCGTGAGATGTGGCTACAGGGATAGCCTCGGCGGAAAGTTGCGTCCGGGCCTGGCTTACAATTACCAAAACCCCTTGGAAAGTTAGTACATTTGGAGGATAAACACAGATCCATAGTAAGTTACCGTATGCAGGCGCCCGCTATTCTGGCGCCTACGAGGGAGATGTGATGGCAAAACGAGTGTTGTTGGTAGACGATCACGCCATCTTCACCCAGGCCATGAGGCTGGTGATCGGCAAGGTGGACGGCTTGAAGGTCGTCGGGACCGCAGGCACGCTCGCTGAGGGGCGGACTATGCTCTTCGGAGAAGATGCCACGGACGTGGATCTCGTGGTCATGGACCTGATGCTTCCAGACGGAAACGGCGCGGCATTGATCTCCGAGATCAAAGCCACAATGCCGACCCTCCCAGTCGTGGTGCTGAGCGCCGATGCCCACTTCGACACCGCCTTGGAAGCTGGCGCCGACGATGCCATAAACAAGAGCACACCCCTCCCCGAGATCGTCACAGCCCTCCAGAGAATCGCCGACTGAAATTTACGTGATGGGCTGCCCGTCAAGTGTGGCGCCAGCAACCTTGATTCTCCACTGAAACAGAGACGGACAGGCACCATAGCATCCTCTCTGCTATTGCACGGGTGGCGACCAACCGCCGGGCGATCCACCCATCTTTAGAAGGGCCGGAGCGCAGGCCGGGAAGCATCCGTTCGGATATACTTTTCGCCATGTTGGGAGTGCTCCTGATCTTCTGCGGCTACATCCTGGGCTCCGTTCCGACCGGTATCCTGGTCGGGTGGGCGCGCGGCGTGGACGTGCGCGAGGTCGGCAGCGGGAACATCGGGACCGCGAACGTGTTGCGGGCCGCTGGAAAGTGGGCCGCCATTGCCACGCTGGCGGGAGACATGGTGAAGGGCATGGTTCCCGTCCTGATAGCCCGCGCCCTCTCGGAGAGCGACTGGGTGCTGGCTGGCGTTGGCCTGGCCGCGGTCGCCGGGCATTGCTGGCCTATCTTCCTGCGCTTCAAGGGCGGCAAGGGCGTCGCAACGGGCGCGGGAACCAGCATCGGGCTTGCGCCCCTGATCGGCCTCGGGCTCTTCGCGTTCTGGTGGGCCGTGGTGCTCCTGAGCCGCTATACTTCGCTTGGCGCCATCGCCGTGATGCTGGTCAGCCCGCTGGCTTTCTATCTTTCGGGACAACCGCTCCCTTACGTTCTGTACACGATACTGGGCGGCGCCCTGGTTCTGTGGCGTCACAGGGAGAACGTGCGTTCCCTGTTGAAAGGTACGGAGCGCAAGGTGGGGGAGAAGAAGGAGCAGGGTGGATAGCACACTCAGGGAGGCATACAGGGACAAGGCCATACTCCTGACCGGCGGTACGGGATTTCTGGGGACCGCGCTGATAGAGAAGATCCTGCGCAGCCTCCCCGACCTCGGACGCCTGTACCTCCTCGTCCGGCCCTCCCGCGAGAAGGGCGCAAGGGAGCGCTTCGATAAGGATGTGCTCGGCTCCACAGCCTTCTCCAGATTGCGCGAGTCTTTGGACGACGGATTCGGCCCTTACATCTCCGAGAAGGTGCGGGTACTCGAAGGCGACGTGCATTCCCCGGACCTCGGGCTCGGGGGGGAAGACCTCGCTGAGCTTTCGAGGGAGGTTGACGTGGTGATTCACTCGGCGGCCTCCGTGGTGTTCGATGCGCCGCTGGACGCCGCAGTGAACTCCAACGTCGGGGGAACTTTGGGCCTCCTGAATCTGGCCCGCGAGTGGGAAAAACGTCCGCTATTCGTACACGTCTCGACGGCTTACGTGTCTGGTGTGCGGAAGGGTTTGATCCCCGAAGACCCACCGGGAGACGCTTCCCCCAACGGCACGGCGCTGGACGCGCGGGAGGAGGCGCTGAAGCTACAGGGGATAGTGGACGAGGTGGATAAGGCTTCGCGGGAGCGGGAATTCCTCAACCGCTTCGAGACCGAGGCCAGGCGCGAGCTCGGGATGGTCGGCGAGGAAGATGAGGTAGCCGAGAGGGTGGATACGCTCAGGCGCGCCTGGATGCGCGAGCGGCTCGTGGAGCGCGGGACGCAGCGGGCAAAGGAGCTAGGCTGGCACGACGTATACACCTTCACCAAATCGCTCGCCGAACGAACCGTGTTGCGCGAACGGGGTGAGACGCCGCTCGTTTTTCTACGTCCGGCCATTATCGAGAGCAGCGTGAAGGAGCCTTCGCCTGGTTGGATCCAGGGTTCCCGCATGGCAGATCCCATAATCATGGCGTTCGCCAAAGGCATCCTGCGTGAGTTCCCTGGCGACCCAGAGAGCCTGGTAGACATCGTGCCGGTCGACCACGTGGTGAACGCAACCCTGGCCGCCGCCATTCGCCGACCCGAAAAACCCGAGGTCTTCCACGTTGCATCAGGTGACAGGAACCCGCTTCGCTACCGCGATCTCTACGATCACGTCAGGGAGTACTTCGTCGAGAACCCCCTGCGCGACTCCGGCGGGCGTCCGGTTCCCGTGCCGGAATGGAGCTTCCCTGGTCGCTGCCGCGTCGAGGGACGCCTGAAGCTGGAACTCATGGGCCTCAAGGCTGCGGGTGAAACCCTCTCCCGCCTGCCTGATGGGCACATGGTCGCTGACCTGCGGGGCAGGGCCGCCCGCGCCGAGAAGCGTGGACGGATGAGCCTGTACTACAGCCGTATCTACGGGGCATACGCCAACATGTCATCCACCTTCTCGACGGCCCGCACGGCAAGGCTTTTCAAAGACCTCGTGCCCGAGGACCGGAAAGAGTTTCCCTTCGACATCGCGGATCTTGACTGGCGGAAGTGGCTCCACACCACGCACCTGCCAGCCCTCACTACACGCCCGAACCGCAAGAAGCGCCGCAGGGCCGTGCAGGAGAAGCCCGGTGAGATCGCCGCCATCTTCGACGTCGACGGGACGCTCGTGGGCTCGAACGTCGTCTCGTACTACGCCTGGATGCGCCTCTGGGAACTGCCGCCGCACCAGAGGCCACTGTGGCTCGCTGGCTTTCTACCGAGAATCCCGTACTACTGGGCCTTGGATCAGGTGAGCCGGGCACACTTCAACCGCGCTTTCTACAAGAACTATCGGGGATGGAAGAAGTCCCGAGCCAGACACCTCGGCCAGGAGAGCTTCTCCGGCTTCACCCTGGATCGCATCTACCCGGGCGCCCTCGCCCGCCTGCGGGAACACAAGGCAGAAGGCCACAGGGTAGTTCTTCTCTCCGGCGCCCTTGACTTCCTGCTCGAACCGATGAGGGACATGGTGGACGACGTGCTATGCACCTCGCTCCAGGAGGAGGACGGGGCATACACCGGCGAGCTGCGCGGGGCGCCGGTCGCTGGCGAGGCCAGGGCCAGGATGCTCGCCTCTTTCGCGCGCAAACGGGGCGTCGACCTCTCGCGATCCTACGCTTACGCCGACTCCATCTCCGACCTCCCGATGCTCGAAGCCGTCGGCAACCCGGTGGCCGTGAACCCTGATCGCAGGCTCGCCGCACAGGCCGAAGAGCGGGGCTGGGCCGTCCGGCACTGGAACAAGAACGGCGTCGCACCGGACAAGGTCTAGCCGTTGCGCGCCCTCGTCTATCGCAAGTCCGTCCCGCGCTACCTGCTCATGCGCGCCGGGGCGAAGCGAATAAAGAACCTGGATACGAGCCGCGTCTCGCCGCTGCAACTCGAAGAGATCACGGAGCCTGACCTTCCAACACCCGAGTGGGTTCGCGTTAAGCCAAGGCTCTCTGGCATCTGCGGCTCTGATCTCTCCACGCTGTCCGCGCAGAGCTCGCCGTATTTCTCCCCGATCACCTCCCCTCCCTTCGTGATGGGCCACGAGGTAGTCGGTGAGGTCTCGGAGGCTTCAAACGGCTTCAGGGCCGGAGAAAGAGTTGTGATCGAACCGGCGCTCGGCTGCGCGGTGCGCGGCATCGAACCTCCGTGCGCCCAATGCGCCGCCGGACGCCATGCGCTGTGCGTGAACGTGACGGATGGGGACATCAGCGAGGGCATCCAGACCGGCTTCTGCCACGACACGGGCGGCGGATGGTCGGAGGGTACGATGGTGGCCCACCGCTCACAACTCCACCGCGTACCCGAAGACGTAACCGACGAGGCCGCAGTCGCCGTCGAGCCGCTGGCGTGCGCCGTCCACGCTGCCCTCTCGGCCCGGCCCGGACGCGACGAGACGACAGTGGTGCTCGGTGCGGGGAGCGTCGGGCTGCTCGTCGTGGGGGCGCTCAGGCGATTGACGGACGCAGGGCGCATCATCTGCGTCGCCAAACACGAGCGGCAGAGGACCGAAGCCCTGCGGCTCGGGGCTGACGATGTGGTGAATCCGAAAGATATTTACAAGAAGCTACCGAAGATGCTCGGCGCCAGCATCCATCGTCCCGAGTTGGGGAAACCTGTGGTGCTTGGGGGGGCGGATCTGGTTTTCGAATGCGTAGGCTCGCCGGGGACGATGGAGGATGCGATCCGCCTCACCCGCCCCGGCAGGGCGGTCACGCTCGTTGGGATGCCAGGCGCGAGAAGCACGCTCGACCTCACCCCGCTCTGGCACGGCGAAGTCAGCCTAACCGGCGTCTATGCATACGGGCGCGAGGAACATGAAGACGAGCAGACCACGAGCTTCGATCTCGCGCTGCGTATCGCGAACCCGCTCAAGCTCGGCACGCTCACCGGCCCTCGCTTTCGCATCTCACAGTACAGGGAGGCAATCGCCGCCGCACGGTCAGCTGGGCGGAATGGCAACGTCAAAGTGATGTTCGAGTTGTGAGAGATCTGAAATTAGCTATCAGCGGGCGCCATACAGAACAGACGAGACCGGGTGCGAGAGCCAGCAACTTCACCCCGCCCGATCCGACTAGAAATAGCTGACCGCTGAAAGCGCGACCGAAGGGAGCAACACAATGAAGCCTGGTTACATCACCATCCTCGAAAAGAACAGCCCGCCGATGATGTTCAATGCGGGAGACGGGTTTCACTACGAGAAGCTGCCTGAGGGGACGCGGGTGATCTACCCTCCCGGGCCACGCGACCCGCTCGCCGACCCCGGCGTCGCCATCGAACGCGCGCTCCTCGAACCGATGGACATGGAGCCGCTGCACGACCTTCTGAGTCCCGGCATGAAACTGACCATCGCCTTCGACGACCTCTCGCTGCCGCTGCCCCCGATGCAGAAACCTGACACCCGCCAGCTCATCATCGAGAAGGTGCTTGAGAAGGCGCACGCAAAGGGCGTCGAGGACATCCACATCATCGCTGCCCTGGGTTTGCACCGCAGGATGACGGAGGCCGAGCTGAGTCACTGCCTCGGCAAGAAGATCATGGGCCAGTACTTCCCCGAACGCCTCTACAACTACGACGCCGAAGATACAGAAGGCAACGTGCTCGTTGGGGAGACGGACCGGGGTGAGGAAGTCACGGTAAGCAAGCGGGTAATGGATTCTGACCTGCTCGTCTACGTGAACGTGAACTACATCCCAATGGACGGCGGCCACAAATCCGTTCACACGGGCCTCTCGCCTTACTCATCCATCCGGCACCACCACACCCCCGACACGCTATCCAACACGAAGTCCCTGATGGACCCGCCGAACTCGGCCATGCACGGGTCTTTCGACAGGATGGGGGCCGTTCTACGCGAGCACGTCAAGGTCTTCCACATCGAGACGACGCTCAACAACGCAGCTTTTCCGCCAGTCTTCGATTTCATGGCGAAGCCCGAGCACGAGTGGGGGATGGTCACGAAGGCCAACTTCCAGGCCAACTACAGGATGACCCGGACGGCGCCGGGCGGGATCTCCCACCGCATCTTCCACTCCATCAAGGCGCCGCACAGGATGACGAGCGTGCAGGCCGGGGCGACGGGACCAGTTCACGCCGAGACCCTGAAGAACAACTACGAGCAGATGGTAGTCCCCGTGGACGGCCAGGCCGACGTGCTGTTGCTCGGCATCCCTTACCTCGGGCCTTACAACGTGAACTCCATAATGAACCCGCTGCTCGTCTACAACATGATGCTCGGCTACCTCTTCAACCTGTACAGGGGCAAGCCGCTCGTGCGCGAGGGCGGCGTCGTCATAGCGACGCACCCGATGCGCGCTGACTTCCACGAGGTGCACCATCCAAGCTACATAGACCTGTGGAACGAGGCGTTCACCGAGACGCACGATATTCGGGAGATCCACCACAAGTACGAGGAACGGTACGCCCTCGACCCCTGGTACCGCACGCTCTACCGCAACTCATACGCCTACCACGGCGCACATCCGTTCACCGTCCTGTACTGGGCCTCCCACGCCCTCGATCACATAGGCGCAGCCATCGTGGTCGGAGGAGACCACGAATCCACAAAACGCATGGGCCTGGGCCGCGCCGACTCCGTGGCCGACGCGCTGGAGATGGCAAAAGACACCGTAGGCCCGAACCCGAGCACGACCTACATGCACATCCCGCCGCTGTTTATGTGCGAGGTTAGCTAGGGGACCGGCGTGTCCCGCCCGGAGAAGTCTGTTCTGGAAGGAGTCCTGACCTCCGATACCCTGTTTGAGCTGGCGGGAGATCAGTATTTCGAACGGGGTGAAGATTACCATGACCGAGGACTGGTCCGGGCGCTCGTCGAGCACGAGGGAACCGTCGCGGCGAAGGTCCTTGGAACATACGAGTATCGCGTAAGGCTCGGGGCCGATGGGGACGAGCTTCTCCACTCGTGTGACTGTCCACTCGGGATGGACGGAGAGATCTGCAAGCATTGCGTAGCGGTGGGGCTGGCCTGGCTCGCAGGTGATGTCCCTAAGGACGCGCCCGGAGGCCCGGTGACGATGGAGGACGCTCGGAAGTATCTGGAGGAGCAGGACAAGAACATTCTGGTCCGCATCATCATGGAGCAGGCGATGGTGGACGAGCGACTGCGGGAGCGGATCCTGTTGCGAGCCTCGCGCATGGGAGGTCTAGACCTGGCGTCCTTCCGCCGGGCCATTGACGACGCCGTGGACTTCGACGACGATTACTACGGTTCACTGCGGGACTACGCCGAGAGGATCGAGAACGTCGTCGCGTCCATCGCGGAGCTGCTCGAAGAGGGGTTTGCTGCCGAGGTGGTGGAGCTCTCCGAGTACGCTCTCGCGGCGGTCGAGGGAATTGTGGACTACGACGTGGACGGCGCTATCGGCGGTATCCTCCAAGGGCTGGAGAATCTCCACCACGAAGCC
>JAABUS010008506.1_pt1 | contig 11253 bp, 13 predicted proteins | sample 5560161 | NCBI WGS metagenome assembly JAABUS01 (sample SAMN10711885, study PRJNA513376) | rock metagenome | isolation source: Antarctica rocks | place: Antarctica: Victoria Land, Trio Nunatak nord | collected 2016-01-04
CCCGAACCCAAGCCTTCCAGGTTTGGGCCGAGGTCACAGGCGCCGCCGCTGCGGCATAACCACGAGCACCCCGTCAAAATGGCGCGCCATCGCGACCTCAGTCCAACAAGTTGACGGTGCCCGGTCGACTTGAAGACTGGCCCGTTCCAGCCCGAGCACGCCGGCAAGATGAACTTCTACCTCGCGGCCCTGGACGACCGGGATCGTGAGCCGGGCGACAATCCTAGCATCGGGCTGATCCTCTGCCGCGAACACAACCGGGTCGTGGTCGAGTATGCGTTACGCGGTGTCGACGCGCCGATAGGGGTCGCCCGCTACCGCCTGCTCGGGGCCGATGCGCTGCCGGCGACGCTGATGGACGCCCTTCCCACCCCTGAGGAGCTGGAACCCGGCATCCTGCCCGGCGAGGAAGCTTGTGACGAGTAGCCGGGTTTGCGGGAATGCCACCCGTCCGCGACGCGCTCATTACGGTCAATCAACTGCCTCGATCAATCTTTCGAAAGCGGACATGGCTCGTGAGCGCCAACGTTGACGGTTGTCCGTCTATACCGCGCACTCAGGCGCTACCTGCATGTGTTCGGAGACAGGATTTAATGCAGAACAGATCGAGCTAAGCGTCGGCTTCCTGTTCACGACCTTGCATGTGGAAAACGATCTTTCCCAGGTTTCCGCCTTTCTGGAGAGCGGCCAATGCAAGGGCTGCCTGTTCCAGTTCGAAGCGTCGTTGGATCACCGGCTTCAGCTTCTTCACGGCGTAAAGTTCAAACATCGCCCGCTGCGCTTCTGTCACCTGCTCGGGAACGCGGTCACGGTAGTCGGACCACTGCAGGCCAGAGACCGTGATGTTCTTGACGAGGGGTAGTTCGCCTTGACACTCGGGATGCATCCGCCTGCAAAGCCGACGATCACCAGGCTGCCGCACCAAACCAGGCTTCGGATCGCACCGTCGAACACCGCGCCGCCGACTTGGTCGATCACCAGGTCGACGCCGCGGCCCCCGATCACTGCGCGGACCTGGTCGCGGATCGTGTTGCGCAGATCCGGGCCCGACAAATCGACCATGTGGGATGCGCCGTTCGCGCGCAGCTTCTCCGACTGTGTAGTTCCACGAAGACCCGCGATCGTGGTTCCACCCATGGCGTGCACCAACTGCACCGCCGCCAGCCCCACGCCGCCGGCCGCGCCGGTGACCAGCACGGTTTGACCCGGTTTGAACCCGCCGCGCTCCATCAGCGCGAACCAGGCGGTTTGATAGACTAAGCCCATGGCCGCCGCGTGCTCAAAAGTCATCGCGTCCGGGATGCACCAGGTCGAGCTTGCCGGAACGACGACATTGCTGGCGTAGCCGCCATGCTCCGGCTGCGCCATGACCCGGTTTCCCGGAACCACGCTCGTCACACCCGGCCCAACTGCCATGACCGTGCCTGCTACCTCCTTACCCGGGATGAAGGGACAAGCCGGAAGGACTTGGTAGGTGCCGGCGACCACCAGCAGGTCCGGGTAGTTCACCCCCGCCGCCTCGACGCGTATAGCGACCTCGTTGATCCCAGGTACCGGGGGTCCGATAGCAATGGAACCGAAAGTTCGATTCAGCCTTCGTCGTCGCTAAGATTGGCCGGATCGCGCAATGGCCGCAGCTCTCCACGTGCGATCTGGTCGGGCAGGATGAAGGCGTAGCGGCCGAGCATGTTGATGTGGTCGAAGCCGAGCGGCGAGAGCCGGGCCACGTCCTCGTCGCGCACGTCGAAGCCTTCGGCGCGGAGCTGGTTGAGAGCCGCATCCATGTAGATCGTGTTCCAGAGCACGATGACGTTGACCACCAGGCCCAAGGCGCCGAGCTGATCTTCCTGGCCTTCACGATAGCGCTGGCGCAGTTCGCCCCGCTTGCCGTGGAACACGATGCGGGCCAGCTGGTGGCGGCCTTCGCCGCGGTTGAGCTGCACCAGGATGCGTCGGCGATAGGCTTCGTCGTCAATGAAGCGGAGTAGGTAGAGAGTTTTGATCAGCCGTCCCAGCTCTTCCAGTGCGCGTGCCAGCTTGGTCGGGCGATCCTTGGTTTGCAGGGTGCGGATCAGGCCCGCGGCCTGCACGGTGCCGAGCTTGAGCGAGCCGGCTAGGCGCAGCAGGTCCTCCCAGTGCTGGACGATCAGCGCGATGTTGATGCGGTGGGCGGCCAGGGTGTCCAACGCGCCATAGTCCGATTTGCCGTCCACGCGCCAAAACCGCGTGCCGCCGATGTCGGCCAGGCGCGGGCTGAACTGGTAGCCAAGGAGATGAAAGATCCCGAAGATCGTGTCGGTGTAAGCGCCGGTGTCTGACATGATCTCGGTCGGCTGCAGCTCGGTCTGCTGTTCCAGCACGATGGAGAGCAAGGTCAGGCTGTCCCGCAGGGTGCCGGGCACGGTGACCGTTCAGGCCCGTGAATTGGTCGGAGACCAGGTTGTAGAACGTGACGCCGCGCTCATGCCCGTAGTAGCGCGGGTTCGGCCCGGAGTGGATGGTGCGGACCGGCACGACGAAGCGCAGACCATCGGCGGAGGCTACGTCGCCGCCGCCCCAAGCATGGGCAAGCGGGATGCGGTTCTGGGCGGCGACCAGGGCGGCATTGGCCCGGGTGAGCGTCTCGGCCCGGATGTAGTTCTGCCGCACCCAGCTCAGCCGCGAGCGGCGCAGCGCTGGCGTATCACGCCGGCTGCGGAGCAGCGCTCCCAGCGAGATCAGCGGCTCGAACCCGGTGTTGCAGGCTTCGGCCAACAGCACGGCGCAAATGCTCGTCGCAACATTGCCGGCGCGTGCGCCGCCCTCGCTGGCGTGGGTGAACTTGCCAGCAAAGCCGGTGCGGGCGTGCATCTCCAACAGCAGCTCTGGCAGGTCCACCCGAGGCAGGCGTACTGCGATCGCTGCCCTGAGTGCGACCAGGCTGGCGGGCTCCTCCAGCTTGTCGAGAGCAGACAGCACCAAGTCGTTGCCGTCCACTTGCACGGCAGCGTTTTCGGGCAGGTTCGCCGCTGTGTCCCGGTAAGCGGCATCCAGGCGTCCCGCTAGGCGCGCGACCTCGGCGCGCGCGTCGGTCGAGAGGCCCAGGGTGCGGCAGATGGACGGCCGTGCCGCCTCCCAGGCTGGACCGGCCAGCAGGCCGATCCGCGGGTCGGCGTAGCGCAAGCTGGGTGACGCGAACAGGTCGCGTCGCCGGATCCCGATACGCATGGAATCCAGCAGGCGCAGGCGGTAGCCGAGGCTATCCACGCCACCGTCCGAAACTTTGACCTGCCGCTTCCAGCCGCTCGGCACAAAGCCGAGCGGCGCAGAGGGGGCCGGGCCACGCCCGTCCGTGCTCCGCAGATGGCGCACCGCGTCCAGTGTTGGCTGCCCGGCGGGCGTGGCGCCGAAAGCTACGGATCGGAGCATGGCCGGAAGGAAACGCAGCTTGCCGGCCTGGGCACGCAGTTCGGTGAAGTAGAGGTCGCCGGGCGGCCGGACGATGGCGTCGATCTGCTCCAGCGCCGCCGCCAGCATCGCGCGCGGCACGATGGCGAAGGCTGTCTGGCGCACAGCTCCGTCCTCCACCGCGTCGTCCATCAGCACACCTCCGGCACGGCGGATCTGGAGGGCGGCGGCATCGAGGTCGCGGAGGGTGCGCAGCCTAGCCCTCTTGCCAATTTTGGCCGCGTCGGTGAACAGGGTGGAGACGACGATGTCGAACAGGTCGAGCACGTCGTCCTGCGCGCTCGCCTCCAGCGTCCGCACGAAGGCGAGCAACGTCGCCGTGCGTCGCTCCAGCGGCATTCTTACGACGGCTTGCGCCTTGGCGACTGTCGCGAAGCGGGCAAGCGCCGTCACCCGGCCTGGCGGCACATGGGCGATGGTCGGCAAGCCCAGGGCCAACGCCCGCACCTCATCAAGCCGTCCGACAGCGCGGGACAGCTCGGCGCCGCTACGAAGATATGGGCCGTCGCGCAGGCGGTCGAGCGGGCTGGGACGGCCGCCCTCGCCGGCGACCAGCAGGGCATCAAGTTGCGCGCGCTGTTCGGGGTCACGCCATAGAACGGGCCTCGACTTTGCCCGTTCCGGCTGTGCTGATCCAGATGTGGCCAGCCGTCATTGCGCGTAGCAGGCCGCCTCAATAATGCTCTGTACGGCCGGTGGAAGTGATTGCGTCATGTCGGCGCTTCCGGCCGATGTGACGATACGCTCGAACCAGAGATGCTGGCGCAATCGCGCGATCGCGTCGGCAAAGGTCGGAGCTGGCTTGGGATACCAGGCGGCCCGGCGTGGCGAGAGTGCCAGGCGCTCGGCATTCTGATGCACATACAGCGTGACCACGCTGTAAAGCCCGAGCAGCGCCGGCGTGGTCCGGAAGATCGCCGGGTCCGACCACTGGCGCTGCGTTTCCATCCCGAGATGCGCGCGGGACTCTTCGTAAGTGGTCTCGACGGCCCAGCGCCGGTTGAAGCAGTCCAGCACGTCGCGCGGGTCGGCGCCGGTGTCCGTGCACAGGAAAGCTTCTGGCTCGCGCCGGCCGTCGGGGTAGCGGACCAGCACCCACAGGATCGGCACGATCGGCTTGCCCCCATGATGCCATAGCGCCGTGCCGGAGGTGTATTCGATCCAGCCCGCGCTGCGCCAAGACGTCCGGCTGGACTGCACGGCCCGCAGCCAGCGCGTGGCCGGGTCGGTGATGCGCGCGGACAGCAGCGGCTGGCGCGCGCCCTTGCGGGCGGGACGGCCGGGCTTGTCCTCGTAGTGCGACGGCGGGTCGAACAGGCGCGCGTCCTTGCGCATCCGTGTGATGACGGCCATGGACGGGCGGAGCGCGTGCAGCAGCTCGAGGGCGGCGAACTCGCCGTCCATGACGGCCACGATCGCGCGCTTCGGCAACCAGCGCCGCAGGGTCAGCAACAGGAGACGGGCCCATTCGGTCACGGTGCGATGGCGCCGGCCGTGTCGCTCGGACCAAGCCTTGCCGGGCGTGAGCGCGGTCAGCACCGGCAAGCCCCAGACGCGGCCGGCGAACGGCACGTCCACCAGCACCATCGCGCTCAGCCAGCGCAGGCCGCGGCTGGTCGGCTTCGGCATGTCGGCGCGGCGGCTCGCGTCGTAGAAGCGCCCAGCCGGGCTGATGTGGGGACCACGGCGGCGTTCGAGCGTGTGGTCAAGGCCAATGATGATCGGGCCCGACGGGACAAAGGCCGCCACGACCATGTGCAGCAGGGTGCGGGCGAGGGCCGACCCGGACCAGGCATTGCGGTTGAGCACGCGGTGGAAGGCGGTAAAGCTCGGGTGCTCGGCCAAGCCCAGGACGCGCAGGCAGTTGGTGACGGTGCGCGGCCCGACCGCCAGCAGCGCGCCGGTGGCCAGGGCCGCCGTCGTGGAACGGGTCCGGCGGGAAAACACGGTCAGGAAGGGCGCGAGCCAGGCCAGGAAGCTGGGCGGCAGATGAAGACCGGGACGGACCATGGCGGACCTGCTTGGGCTATTGTGGTGCAGCAGGTCTCAACAAAATGCAGCCTGGGAAGATTGCGATGACAGTGGTCGACCCTGTGATCGAGCGTGTTGCGGCCTACCCATGGCCGCGTGGCGGCGTGGAAGCGCGTCGGGTCCGGGGCGGCTACACCCTCACGTCCGCTCGCACGGGCGCGCCTGTGGCGCGCCTAAAGCCGCTCCCGTCCAGTGATCGCATCGAGGTGCTGTGGTGGCGTCGCAACGCCTGGGGGTCAGCCGGGCCGTTCGGCGCTGTCCTGCCACTCGACAACGCACTCGCATTCATCGCCTCAGAACCAGCCTTCTGGATCCGAGCCTGACCTCTCGATCCCGTGATATGGGCAAAGTCGAGGCCCGTCCATGGCGGGACCCCGGTAGGAGTTGTGGATCACCGTCTGCAGGTGCCGCCGGTAGATCGGCCCGGTGTTCTCGCCCTCCGCCACCAGGTCGCGCAGGGTCTGCTCGTCCACGACGGGGAACACCACGTCGCGCACGGCGCCGTCCGGCTTGGACAGGCTGGCAGCGGCGAGCTTGAACAGCAGCGCGGGCTTGCCGGCCACGCGCTTGAGGTCGGTGATCAGTTCGCCCTCGACGCGCTTCTCCGCCTTGGCACCGATGCGATGCACGGTGGTGATCAGCAGCTCGGTCAGGCTGTCGGCGATCTCGCGCCCGCGGACGTGGCAAAAGGCGGCCAGCAGCGTGAGCCGGATCGGGTCTGGATGGCGTCGGAGTTCATGCAGCTCCTCGGCCCCGACCCGGCGGCGGTAGGCGAGCAGCATCCGGGATGGCACGCCGTCGAACAGGCCGGCGGGCAGGTTGACGGAGCGGATGCGGGTCAGCTTGGCGGCCTCCTCGCCCACGCTCTGCAGGCTGGCTTGGCCGGTGCCGGACCGCAGTGCGAGCAGCGGTGGCGCCGGGTCGGGTTCATCGTCGTTGCCGCCTACTTCACCGGTGTAGGGCGGGTGCAGCAAGGCGTCCAGCCCGGCAATCGTTTCGGATGGCAGGCGTGCAAGCAAAGTGGCGCAGAACGCGTCCTCGTGCCGGCGCAGGACGGAGCGCGCCAGCCGCTCCAGGCGTTCGGGCGATGGTGGTTCCAGATGCTGCGACCGGAAGCGTTCACGCGCGGCGGCCAGCAGCCGGTCCGGACGGCGTTCAAGGGCGAGCGCCTGGCCGTCCAGCCAGCGGCCGAGCGCCTCGGCGTCGTCCAGCGTGGCTTCACGGAAGCCGAGCGCCGCACGGATCTGGGCACGGTGATATTCGATCGTCCTGCCACGCCAGTCGTAGCCCTGCCACGCTGCCGCAGCCACGCCGACCTGGCCCGCGATGGCCTCGACAGCGGCGACGGGCACGTCCTCCGGGCGGCGCGGGAAGCGGCCCTCGGCCTGGAACAGCTTGAGCAGCACGGCAAAGCCCAGGCGCGTGGCGCCGGTCTTGTTGCCGAGCAGCGCGCGGTCAGCGGCGCGCAGCGTCCAGCGGTCCTCGACGTCGCCGGCCGGCATCGCGCTTCTCAGGCCGGCTCAGCCCTCGTCATCAGGCTCTCGAACACAAGCTTGACTGTAGCCCCAGGGTCGCGCGCCCGTTGCAGCACGAGGCCGTGGACCAGCGCCACGAACAGGTCGGCCACGTCGTCGGCAGGGGTAGGCAGTCGTTTGCCCACCTTCTCGAACAAGGCGGCGATCAGTCTGGCAAGGCTGCTCCGGGTCCGACTTTGCAGTGCGTCGTAGTCGGCGGCGAAGGCCGGGTTGCGGGCGGCGTGCAGCTGCAGCTCGATGTCGAGCCTAGCCCAATCGGTGTCGCCGCCCAGACCGTCGAGATAGCGGTCGAGGGCTGAAGCGGTGTCCTTGTCCTGCTCGGCCTCCCCGAGAATGCGCCCGAGGACTGTGATGTCCTGCTCCTTGTGCCGGCGCAGGAGTTCAAGGAGCAGCGCCTCCTTGCTCTCGAAGTTGGAGAAGAACGCGCCTTTGGAAAAGCCGGCCGCCTCGGTGATGTCGGCGATGCTGGTGCCGTCGTAGCCGTTCCGGGCAACGGCCACCCGCGCCGCTTCGAGCAGGTGCTCGCGCGTGCGCTCCCGGCTTTCCTCCCGCGTCAGTCGTGCCACGCCGTCCACCTCCATCAAGCGGTATCCGCACGCTAAGATACCGCTTGCATTTCAGAAACCTATCGGTATCTATCGTCTGACCGAATGGTATCCGAATACCAAGCGGTCCACAACAGGAAAGGCGTGCCGCCATGCAAACCGCATTCGTGACGGGCTCCACGGGCCTGCTCGGCAACAACCTCGTCCGCCTGCTCGCCGGGCGCGGCGTTCGGGTCAAAGCACTCGCGCGATCATGCGAGAAAGCGGCCAAGCAGTTTATTGGTGTCCCGGTTGAGGTCGTCGAGGGTGACATGCTCGACGTGGCCCGCTTCGCGCCCGCCCTCGCCGGCTGCGACGCCCTGTTCCACACCGCCGCCCACTTCCGCGACAGCTACAAGGGCGGCAAGCACTGGGACAGGCTCCACGCGATCAACGTCGAGGGCACCGGACATCTGCTGGAAGCGGCATACGCCGCCGGTATCCGACGCGCGGTGCACACCTCCTCCGTCGCCGTGCTGAACGGTCCGCCAGGCCAGCTCATCAACGAGACGATGGAGCGCCGGGAAGCGGATGCGGACGACTACTACCGGAGCAAGATTCTGGCGGATCGCAAGGTCCGCGCGTTCCTGGACGGTCACCCCGACATGTTCATCGCCATGGTGCTGCCAGGCTGGATGTTCGGTCCCGGCGACGTGGGGCCGACTTCGTCTGGACAGGTCATTATGGATTTTGCCCGTCGCAAGCTGCCAGGCCGCATTCCCGGCAGCTTTTCGGTCGTGGACGCCCGCGACGTGGCGCAGCACCAGATCGCGGCCCTGGAGCGCGGGCGCAGCGGCGAGCGCTACCTCGCCGCGGGCCGGCACATGACCATGGACGACCTGTTCCCGCTGCTGGCCGAGGCAAGCGGGGTCGCGGCACCCACCCGGCGCATCCCGCTCACGATGCTGCGCACGCTGGCGGCCGGCTACGAATTGTATGCCGGCGTCACCGGCAGGCCGGCGCTGGTCAGCCGAGCCTCGGTCAAGCTCCTAGCGCAGGAAGCCGACCGGTCGCACTACGACCACGCCAAAAGCGGGCGCGAGCTGGGCTGCACGTTCCGGCCTGCGGCGGAGACGCTCGCTGACACCGTCGCCTGGTATCGGGCAAACGGCACCCTGCCCGCCCGCTCAAGCGCTCCTGGGCGCGTCGCGCGACGGGGGACGCAGGCGCCACGGGATTTTGTGCCCCGCTGATCAGCACCGCGACTTGGCCGCCGGTCACCCTCACGCACAACAACATTAGGAATCACGATCATGAACAAGCGTCTTCTCAGTCTCGCCAGTGCTGCCGTCCTAGCCCTCGCCGCCGCACCCACGCTCGCGCAGCAGCCCCCGGCTGTGGCACCGCCCAGCGCCAGCGCCGCCGCCCTGGTCGGCCGCTGGCTGCATGACAGCCGAGGCGGCATCATTGGCAGCATCAAGTCGGTCAGCCCCGACGGCCGTATGGCGACGATCGTGCTCGGCGTCTACAGGCTCGACAACGTGCACGTGATCGAGGTCCCGGCCAGCGCGCTGTCCGTCGTGGACGGCAAGGCCACACTGCGCGGCGACACCGCCGAGGCGCTAAACGCCTCTCCTTTACGGTGACCACACGGCTTCTCGCCGCGGAGATCCTCGGCTCCGACGACATGTCGAGATGATCGATGCGGTGTCACGGCGACTTCCAGTAGCCGATGGCCCATACGGCCGTCCCTACCGGGCTTGTTACATTGGGGTGTACCCCAGCAAGGCAACCGCGCGAGACACTTTCCACGTCTCGCATGGGTTGTTTTCAGCCTTCCGAGACGGCAGCGTGAGCAGGTCTAGATCCTAGCGAGACGGAGTGCCTCCTTCGCATGTCCCTTTACGGCTACGCTCGCGTCAGCACCCTCGACCAGGATCTCGGCATCCAACGCGCTGCCCTTAAGGCAGCCGGCTGCAAGGTGATCCGTGCCGAGAAGGCCAGCGGCACGCGCCGCAACGGACGGTCCGAGCTGCAGGTGCTGCTCGACTTCGTGCAGCCCGGCGACACGCTGGTCGTCACCCGCATCGACCGGCTCGCCCGGTCCATGAAGGATCTGCAGGACATCGTGCACGAGCTGAAAGGGAAGAGCGTCGCCCTGCGCGCGACCGAGCAGCCCGTGGACACGGGCACGGCTGCAGGCAAGGCGTTTCTCGACATGCTGGGCGTGTTCGCCGAGTTCGAGACCAACCTGCGCCGCGAGCGCCAGCTCGAAGGCATCAAGGCCGCGAAAGCCCGTGGTATCTACAAGGGCCGCAAACCCACGATCGATCCAGTTGAGCTGCGGCGCCTGCGCGATGAGGAAAAGCTCGGGCCTGCTGCCATCGCACGTCGCCTTGGCATCGGCCGCGCCAGCGTCTACCGCGTGCTTGGGGCGCATAAGCAGGCGGCGTAGTGGCCCGGCTCAGGCATCGGGCTTACTTTGCGGCTGGTAGCAGCGATGTTGGGTCATCCCCTAGTTGGCTTGCAGCTCCGCCACCTGCGCCGTTTGCTCGACACTGCCGCCAGTATCAGGTGTCGAGAAGATAAGGGACAAAGAGGTTTTCTACGGTGAACAGCCGCCTCGTCAGGCCTTGCTCGTGATGGTAGCGCAGGATGGCGTCGAGCGCGGTGCGGTTGGCCTTTATGCCATAGGGCCACCAGTCCTCGCCTAGAACATCGCGGTCCTCCTCGATGCGTTTGGTCAGCCACGGCACCATCATGGCCATGTTGTTGAAGGTCATGCCCCGCACGAACTGCTCGACGGTGGCGTCCTTGGCGGCGCAGAAGCCCTGGTGGACGGCCTTGACGACCTCTGGATGCTCGTCGGCCAACTGCTTGCGGACCACCACCGTGTGCATGATCGGGAAGATGCCGGTGCGCCGGTAGTACTCACGCTCGGCCGCTTCGTAGTCCTCGAACAGGCGCCCAACCTTCGGCGACCTTCGGAGCACGCATTCGGGGTTGTCCGCGGAGATCAGGGCGTCGATCTCGCCTGCTTCGAGCTTCCTGCCCAGGTCCTCGTCCGGGGCAGCCCAGCTCACCTCGACATCGGCGGGATGCGGCTGCGGCACGAAGTCGATCGGCTGCATGGGGAAGTCGATCCCGCCCACGATCCAGCGGCACTGGTTGGGCGTCACGCCGTAGTCGTCCGACAGCATGCCCTTGGGCATCACCCCTGCATCGTGGCCGTATAGCGCCAGTTCGCCGATCGTCTTGCCGGCGAGATCCTCCGGGCGCTCGATGCCGCTGGCCTTGTTGACATAGATCGCCGAGTGCCGGAACGCGCGGTTCGGGAACACCGGAATGGCAAGGAACTCCGGGTTCACCTCCATGGCGCGCAGGAAGTACGTCATGCCCAGTTCCGACACGTCGAACGCCCGCTGCCGGATCATCTGTTCGAAGATTTCGGGAACGATGCGCGCGCTGTGGAAACGGGCATCGACGCCGTCGATCTTGACCGTGCCGTCGGCCAGTGCGCGCGTGCGGTCGTAGTTCCAGAAAGCGATGTCGAGTTTCAGGTCATTCATGGTGCAGACCCCTGCTCTTCGTGGAGTGCGCCCCTGCGGGTGGACAAGATCAGGCCGCTGATTTGACCGTCTGCTGGGCGTGTTGATCTTCGAACTGCGCAGGGCTGAGATAACCAAGCGCAGAATGTAGTCGTTTGCTATTGTAGA
>JAABUS010008507.1_pt1 | contig 11248 bp, 10 predicted proteins | sample 5560161 | NCBI WGS metagenome assembly JAABUS01 (sample SAMN10711885, study PRJNA513376) | rock metagenome | isolation source: Antarctica rocks | place: Antarctica: Victoria Land, Trio Nunatak nord | collected 2016-01-04
GGCCCGCGGGCCGTCCGCCGGCAGTACGGCGGGGCCGGCGCCGGCCGGCGCGGCCGCGAGGCTGGCACCGACCGGCGGAAGCCCGGGTTCCGTCGGCGCCGCTGGGTAGATTCGCGGGCATGCGCTCCCCGGCACCGGACTCCTCCACTCCCGAGTGGACGGCCGCGGACGTCGAGGCGGTGACCTGCTGCCTGTGCGACCAGCCGGGTCGCCTGCTCTACGACCTGGCACCCTTCGCCCTGGTCCGCTGCCCCCGCTGCCGGCTGGCCTTCGTCAGCCCCCGGCTGCGCCAAGAGGCGCTACAGCGGGTGTACGACGACGTGGGCTACTTCGAGGGCGGCGTCTACGGCGCCGACCATTCGACCGCGATGCGGCTGCAGCGGACCTGGACCGACGGCCGGCTGGACCTGCTGCCGCCGCCGTCAGCGGGTCCCCGGCTGCTGGAGGTCGGCTGCGGCTACGGCCTGTTCCTAGCCGCCGCCCGGGACCGCGGGTACGACGTCGCCGGCGTCGAGCTGTCGCAACCAGCCGCCCGGCACGCCCGCGAGGCTTTCGGGCTGGCCGTCGAACAGGGCCAGCTGGCTGAGGCCAAGCTGTCGGGACGTTTCGACGTGATCACCGCCTGGGACACCCTGGAGCACGTGCCCGACCCGGTGGCCTTCCTGCGTACCGCCCGTGGCCTGCTCGCCGACGACGGCGTGCTCGCGTTCTCCACGCCGTACTTCTCCTCGCTGCCCGCCCGGCTGCTGCGCACCCGGTGGTGGACGCTCAAGCCGGCCGAGCACATCTGGCACTACACCCCCGAGCACCACCGGTTGGTCCTTGCGCGGGCCGGGCTGGTCGTGACCCGCATCGTGCGCAACCCGCTGGCCCGGGCCAACCTGGGTCGGCTGGACTCGTTGGTCGGCCTGGCCCGGCGGTTGCCGGACGTGCGGTGAGTCCCGAGACTCCGGGCCGGCTTGTCGCCTTCGAAGGGGGTGAGGGCGCCGGCAAGTCCACCCAGCTCGCCCTGCTCGACGGCTGGCTGCGGGCGGCCGGACGGCGTACCCGGCTGACCCGCGAGCCCGGCGCGACCGCGGCCGGTACGCGGATCCGGGCCATCGTGCTGGACCCCGGCTCGTCGCTGATACCGCGGGCCGAGGCACTGCTCTACGCCGCCGACCGGGCCCAGCATGTGGACACGGTGCTGCGGCCGGCGCTCGCCGCCGGCGAGATCGTCCTCACCGACCGGTACGTCGACAGCACGCTGGCCTACCAGGGCGCCGGGCGTGATCTGGCCGGTGCCGAAGTGGCGGCGCTGAACGACTGGGCGACCGGGGGGCTGCGACCCGACCTCACCGTCCTGCTCGACCTCGATCCGGAGGTGGGGCTGGCCCGGGCGACCGGGCGGCGCAGCCTGGACCGGATCGAACAGGAGTCCCTCGCCTTCCACCGGCGGGTACGCGCCGAGTTCGGCCGGCTTGCGGGCCTGGACCCGGCTCGCTACCTCGTCCTCGACGCGACCGGCGAGCCGAGGCAGCTCGCCGCGGAGGTCCGCACCCGGCTGGCCGCGATCCTGCCGGCTGGCCCGCAGCCGGCCGCGGTGGCGAAGACGCCGTGACCCACGACGCCGTGACCCACGACGCCGTGACCACGACGCCGTGACCCACGACGCCGTAACCCACGACGCGGTGACCCAAGACGCGATGACCCAAGACGCGATGATTGAGACGCCGTGACCCACGACGCGATGATCCGGACACCATGACCAACCAGCTCGCGCCCGGCGTCTGGGCAGACGTGGTCGGCCAGCCCGAGACGGTGGCCACCCTGCGGGCGGCGACCGAGGTCGCGGCGAGGATCGTGGCCGGGGCGGTTCCCGGGGTGGGCACCGCCGCCATGACGCACTCCTGGCTGTTCACCGGTCCGCCGGGGTCGGGTCGCTCGGTCGCGGCCCGCGCCTTCGCCGCTGCGCTGCAGTGCACCCGTGGCGGGTGCGCCGAGTGTGCGCAGTGCCACACGGTGCGTGCCGGCACGCATGCCGACGTGCACGTCGTGGTACCGGACGGGCTGTCGATCCCGGTCCGTGACATGCGAGAGCTGGTGCGGACCGCTGCCCGGCGCCCGTCCGCGGGGCGCTGGCAGGTGGTCATCGTCGAGGACGCCGACCGGCTGACCGAGGGTGCGGCAAACGCGCTGCTCAAGGCGGTGGAGGAGCCGCCGGCCCGCACGGTGTTCCTGCTCTGTGCGCCGTCGACCCATCCCGACGACGTGTCGGTGACGTTGCGGTCCCGCTGCCGGGTCGTCCCGCTGCGGGTCCCCGAGGACGCGGCGGTCGCCGAGGTGCTGGTCCGGCGCGACGGTGTGGATCCGGCCCAGGCGGCCTGGGCGGCCGGCGCGGCCCAGGGGCACGTCGGCCGGGCCCGCTGGCTGGCCCGCGACGAGCAGGCGAGGATCCGGCGCAAGGCCGTGCTGGACATCCCGCTGTCGCTGCGCTCGCTGGCCGACTGCTTCGCCGCTGCCGACGAGCTGGTGGGGGGGGCCCGCGACGAGGCGCTGGCCATGTCGAGGGTCCGCGACGAGCCCGAGGCGCAGGCGTTGCGTACCGCGCTCGGCGCCGGCGGCACCGGCAAGGGCACCGCGGCGGCGGCCCGCGGCTCCACCGCGCAGCTGCGGGAGCTGGAGCGGCGGCAGAAGTCGCGCTCCACCCGGGCGCAGCGCGACGGCCTCGACCGTGCGCTGGTCGACCTGGCCGGCTTCTACCGTGACGCGCTGGCCGTGCGCAGCGGCTCGCAGGTGCGGCTGTGGCACAGCGACCGCGAGACCGACATCCGCAGGCTGGCCCGCGGACTGAGCTCCGAGGGCTTGCTGCGCCGCCTCGACGCCGTCCTCGCCGCGCGGCTGGCCCTCGAGCTGAACGTCAAGCCGCGGGTGGCGATCGAGGCGATGACCGTCGCCCTGCGGCTGCCCTGAACCATCACGGCCGCCCGGCTCTACGCTGAGTGGTGTGGGCATGCTCTGCGCGGTCAGCTTCGCCCGGCACGGGCGGCTGTACTACCTCGCCTCGGGTGAGTTCTCCCCGCACGTCGGCGAGAAGGTGCTGATCGACACCGACGACGGTCCCGAGGTCGCCGAGTGCGTCTGGGCGCCGCAGTGGGTGGACATCGACGTGAGCGGATTCCCGGCCGTCGCCGGTATCGCCGGGCCCGCGGACCTGGCCCGAGACGAGCTCCTGCGCCGGCACAAGGCACAGGCCAGGGTGGCCGCCAAGAAGCTGGTGCGCGAGCACGCGCTGCCGATGAAGGTGGTCGGCGTGGACGTGATGTTGTCCGACGGCGTACCGGCAAGGTCCACCATCTACTTCACCGCGCCGCACCGGATCGACTTCCGGGCGCTGGTGCGGGACCTGGCGGCCACCCTGCAGACCAGGATCGACCTGCGGCAGCTCTCGGCGCGGGACGAGGCGCGGGTGCAGGGCGGCATCGGCTCCTGCGGCCGGGACCTGTGCTGCGCCACCTTCCTGCGCGACTTCGAGCCGGTGTCGGTCCGGATGGCCAAGGACCAGGACCTGCCGCTCAACCCGATGCGGATCTCCGGGGCCTGCGGGCGGCTGATGTGCTGCCTGAAGTACGAGCACCCCCTGTATGCCGACTTCCTGGAGACCGCGCCGGCCGTCGGCGACCGGGTGGAGACCCCCGAGGGGGCCGGCCGGGTGGTCGGTCGCAACGTCCCCTCCGACACCGTGGTGGTCCGCCTGGACGAGGGTGGCCGGCGCTGCGCGTGCAGCAAGGCGAGCGTCTGTGGATCGCGGGCGGCGTACTCCGGCAGCCCCGCGGCCGACGGACCGGTGGGCGGCGGTCCTTGAGCCCGACTCCGGCGGTGAGGACACCACTGGACCGGAGCCGGCGGAGTCGGGCGGGACCTCCCGTAGACTCGGCAGCCGCACAGCGCCGCCTTAGCTCAGTCGGTAGAGCGATTCACTCGTAATGAATAGGTCGTCGGTTCGATTCCGACAGGCGGCTCCATGACCTCTCACCGTTGCACGGCAGGGCTCTGGGCAAGCAGCCGGCGGTAGCCCTCCGCCGGCACCGCCGGCCCGAAGTGCCATCCCTGACCGGCGTCGCAGCCCAGTGCCCGCATCGAGGCCAGGTGCGCGGCGGACTCGATGCCCTCGGCGATGACCTCGAGGTCGAGGGCGTGCGCGAGCCCGACCACGGAGCCCACGATCCCGGCACGGCGGCTACCGGTCACCGCGTCCTGCACGAGCTGAGGGTCGATCTTGAGGAAGTCCAACGGGATTCGCTGCAACGCCGACAGGCTCGACCGGCCCGTCCCGAAGTCGTCCAGACCGACCTTGACCCCGGCCGCGCGCAGTCGCTGGACCCCGGCCGCCGCGGGTCCGGAGGCATCGCGCAGCGCGCGTTCGGTGAGCTCGACGTGCAGGACCTCACCCGGCAGCCCGGCAGCGGACAGGGCAGCGGTGATCGTCTCCGCGAACGAGCCGTCGGTGACGTTGCGGTGGCTGAGGTTGATGCCCAGGAACACGGTCGGATCCAGCTGGCGGAAGCTCGCCTGATCGGTCAGCGTCCGGGCCAGCACCCAGGCATCGATGGCGCGGATAAGCCCGGTGTCCTCGGCCACGGTGAGGAAGTCGGCGGGCAGGAGTTCGAACCCGGTCTCGTCGCGGATCCGCAGCAGGCTCTCCGCGCCGGTCACCTTGCCGTCGGCGAAGCGCACGACGGGCTGGTAGAGCAGGTAGAGGTCGTCCTCGGCCAGCGCCCGGAGCAGTTTCTGATGGGTGCCGAGCCGGTGCTGCGTGCGTGCCTGCAGCTCCTCGTCGTACAGCTCGTGCCGGTTGCGGCCGCGGTCCTTCGCCCGGTAGAGCGCGAGGTCGGCGTCGCGCATCAGGTCGTCGTAGCTCTGCTCGGGCGAGGACGTCACCGCTACGCCGACGCTCACCGTCAGTGGCAGCGCTTGCCGGTCTCCGGGGACCGAACCGGTGACCTCGAACGGCTCGCGCAGCACCGAGACGAAGCGGTCGGCGAGTACGTGGACGTCCTCGGCGGCATCCAGCCCTTCGGCGAGCACGACGAACTCGTCACCGCCCAGCCGGGCCACGCTGTCGGTCGGTCGGCAGGCCGCGACCAGCCGCTGCGCGACGGCGATCAGCACTTCGTCGCCGGTGTGGTGGCCGAGGGTGTCGTTGACCGACTTGAACCGATCGAGGTCGAGCAACAGCAGGGCCACCGCACCGGGCACCCTGGTCAGCCGCTGCAGCGCCTGCCGGGTCCGTTCCCGCAGCACCCGGCGGTTCGCGGTGCCGGTGAGGGGATCGGTCTCGGCGCGGGCGAGCATCGCGTCCTGGGCGGTCATCCGGTCGGTGACATCCCGGCTGGTGCCGATCACCGCCAGCAGGTCGCCGCTGATCCGGTCGCGGATCTGCCGGCCGGTGCTCTCCAGCCAGCGGTAGCTGCCGTCGGAGCGGCGGAAGCGGGCAGTGATCGCGATGGGCGAGGTATCTGAGAGCATGCGCTGCAGGTCGGCTCGCATCTGGGTGATGTCGTCGGCGTGGATGAAGTCGAACAGGAAGCGGCCGAGCAGCTCCGCCGGGGGCCAGCCGAAGACGGCCATGCCGGCCGGCGAGACGTAGTCGAAGCGCCCGTCGCCGCTGGCCACCGTGATCGCGTCGGTCGAGTGCTCGGCCAGCAGCCGGTAGCGGGCCTCGGACTCGGCCAGTTGCATCTCGATCACCTTGCGGTCGGTGATGTCCCTGGCGACGGCGTACAGGAGGTTGTCGTCCGGGTCGGCGGCCCAGGTCCAGATCAGCCACCGGTAGTCGCCGTTGGAGGTGCGGAAGCGGTTCTCCAGATCACGCGGCGGCCGGCCGTCCATGGCCGCGGCGAGTACGACGGTGGCGTTGGCCAGGTCGTCGGGATGGATGAACTCGGCGAAGTGCCGTCCGATCAGGTCCGCGGGCTGGTGGCCCAGCTCGTCCTGCCACCCAGCGGAGGTCCACCGCAGGACACCGCCGGCGTCGCAGACGCAGGTCAGGTCGCGAGCGAGCCGCCGGAACCAATCAGCGGCCAGTGGCCCGGGCGCACCAGGAGCTGTCTGGGGCTTCGGGGCGGGAAGGTCGGCCGGGTCGAGTGCTAGGGCGTCATCAGCGGAAGCTAGCCGTATGTACGCGCTCATCAGACACCGCCCGTGCACTCATGCCGACCCCCCCGTGGTGTCGCCTAGGCCTGCGAGGGGGGACGGTACACCCTTTGGCGCCATCAGACCATCACTAAGGGGTGACCAAAGCCTACTCTGCGTGAGCGACCCGTGCCCGTTCGAAGGAGGCGACGATCTCGGCCTCCGCCGCGGTCCGGCCCACCCAGGACGCTCCTTCAACGGACTTCCCCGGCTCGAGGTCCTTGTAGACCTCGAAGAAGTGCTGGATCTCCAGCCGGTCGAACTCGGCGAGGTGGTGGATGTCGCGCAGGTGTTCCATCCGGGGGTCGTTGTAGGGGACGCAGAGGACCTTGTCGTCTTTGCCCTTCTCGTCGCTCATCCGAAACATGCCGATCGCCCGGCAAGCGATGAGGCAGCCGGGAAACGTCGGCTCGTCTAGCAGCACGAGCGCGTCGAGCGGGTCGTCGTCCTGGCCCAGGGTGCCCTCGATGAAGCCGTAGTCGGCCGGGTACCGGGTGGAGGTGAACAGCATCCGGTCCAGGCGCATCCGGCCGGTGGCGTGGTCCACCTCGTATTTGTTGCGCTGTCCCTTCGGGATCTCGATGAGGACGTCGAACTCCATGAGCTGCTCCCGGTTGCCGTGCCTCGATTGCCGCTTGCGAGTCTCGCAGGCCGCGCGACACCGCCCGCGCCGTAGGGTGGCCGGATGCCCGCCGTACCGGCCGAGGTCTACCGCCGCCGGCGGATCGGGATCGCTGTCCTGGCGCTGTGCCTGGTCACCGTCCTGGCCCTCGCCGGCTACTTCCTCGTCGGCGCCGACCCGGCCCCGGGCCGTGACCGCACGGCCACTGCACCGACGCTGACGCCGCAGCTGCCGCCGGGCGGGGAGCCCGGCCCGGTCCTGTCCGGGGACGCCGGCAGCGAGCCGGTGCCCGACCCGGATCTGCTGGCCGCGGCGCTGGCCCCGGAGCTGACCGACCCCCGCCTCGGTGGCCGGGTGATCGGGCTGATCGTGGATCCGGCGACCGGTACGCCGCTGTTCGCCAGCGACCCCGACCGCCTCGTCGTACCGGCTTCGACGGCCAAGCTGACCACCGCGCTTGCCGTCGAGCTCGCCGTGCCGCCGGAGCTCCGGCTGCCGACCCGGGTGGTCCGCGGGCAGGCGCCGGGCCAGGTCGTCCTCGTGGGCGGTGGGGACGTGACGCTCAGCAGCGATGCCGAGGGCAACCGGTACGCCGGGGCGGCCACCATGGCTGAGCTTGCCGCCCAGGTCGCGACTGCCGCCGGGGGCCCGGTGCAGTCGGTCGTCGTCGACGCAGGCCTGTTCGGCGGACCGGCCACCGGGCCCGGCTGGGGAGCCGGAGATGCCCCGAGCAGCTACGCCGCCCCGATCACCGCAGTCATGGTCGACGCCGGCCGGCTGGCCCCCCTGGACGAGGGACTGCGCAGCGGCGAACCCGCCCTCGCCGCCGGCCAGGCCCTGGCCACCGCGCTCGGCGTCCCGGGTGTGCCGGTGACCCCCGGGACGGCACCGGTGGGGGCGCCGATGCTGGGGGAGGTGGCCTCTGCGCCGGTCGAGCGGCTCGTCGAGCAGATGCTCGCGATGAGCGACAACGTCCTGGCCGAGGCGCTGGCCCGGCAGGTGGCGCTGGCGACCGGGCAGGTGGCCTCCTTCGACGGTGCCGCTGCCGCGGTCCGCACGACGCTGACCGAGGCCGGGTTCGACCTGGGCGACGTCGTGCTCGTCGACGGCAGCGGGCTGTCGGTCGACAACCGGCTCACTCCACGGCTGCTGGCCGACATCCTGCTGCGCGCGGTCAACGACCCGGCCGCCCCCGGCCGGGCGCTGCTCGCCGGCCTCCCGGTCGCCGGCTACGACGGGACCCTCGGTGAGCGATTCGAGACCAGCCCGGCCGGCGGCGTGGTACGCGCCAAGACCGGGACGCTGGACGGCGTCAGCGCGCTGGCCGGGGTGGTACAGACCGCCGACGGCCGATTGCTGGTGTTCGCGCTGGTGGCCGACCAGGTACCGATCGGCGGGCGCTATCCGGCCGAGGCCGCGCTCGACGAGGTCGCCACGGTCCTGGCCGGCTGCGGCTGCCGCTGACGCCGGTGGACCGGCCCGACGGTCCGCGTACCGTGGCCGGCATGAGTTCGTTGGTCGACTGGGACCTGGCCGCCTCGACCGCCCGCCGGCTGGTCCGTCCCGGTCCGCAGATCTCCCTGGCCGAGGCCACCGCCGCCGTCGCGGAGCTGCGCAGCGCGGCCGAGCGGGCCGACGGGCACGTCCGGGAGCTGACCCGGCTGCAGTCCGACGCCGCGGTCGCGCCGGTCCGCGTGGTCGACCGACCGGTCTGGATCGACGTCAACTGCGCGGGGATGGCGGCCGTGCTGACCCCTCTCGTGGACGACCTGCAGGCACGTAACGAGCGGCTGCCCGGTGCACTGGCGACCGCTGTCGGCTCGCGGGCGACCGGGGTGCAGGCCGGTGCGGTGCTCGCGTTCGTCGCCTCGCGCGTCCTCGGCCAGTACGACATCTTCGGCCCGACCGGCGGTCAGCTCCTGCTGGTCGCCCCGAACATCGTCGACGCCGAGCGCCGGCTGTCCGTCGACCCGTCGGACTTCCGCCTGTGGGTGTGCCTGCACGAGGTGACCCACCGGCTGCAGTTCACCGCGGTGCCGTGGCTGGCCGACTACCTGCGCCAGCAGATCGGCGATTTCGTGTCGGCCACCGACCTCGACCCCGAGGTGCTCAAGGACCGGTTGCAGTCGGTGCTCCACGGGCTGACCTCGGCCGTGCGGGGCTCCGGGCGCGGCGCGGGTGACGCGGCGGGCGAGGGCATCCTCGCGCTGATCCAGAACCCCGAGCAGCGGCTGGTGTTGGACCGGATGACGGCCATGATGAGCCTGGTCGAAGGCCACGCGGAGTACGTCATGGACGAGGTGGGCCCCTCCGTCGTCCCGTCGGTGGCGACCATCCGCCGCCGGTTCGGCAAGCGTCGCAAGGGCACCAGCCCGCTCGACCGGATGCTGCGCCGGCTGCTCGGCCTGGACCAGAAGATGAAGCAGTACGCCGATGGCCGCACGTTCGTCTCCGGCGTGGTCGCCGAGGTCGGGATGGACGGCTTCAACGCCGTCTGGAGCTCGCCCGAGACGCTACCGCGCAAGGCCGAGCTCGGGGCGCCGGGCGACTGGGTGCGCCGGGTGCACGGCCGCCCGCACGCCGTCCACGCCTGAGCCGTGATGTCTCCGCCGGGGGCGGTGCAGCCCCCCGTGGGCCGGCCCGATCCCGCGGTGGCCGAGGTGCGCCTCGCGGTCCGCTCCGCACTGCGTGACCTGGTACCTGCCGGCGGCGGCGTACCGGCCGGTGTGGTCGTGACCGTGGCCTGCAGCGGCGGCGCCGACAGTCTGGCGCTGGCGGCCGCGGTCGCCGTCGAGGCGCCTCGGCTCGGGATGTCGGCCGGTGCGGTGACCGTGGACCACGGACTGCAGCCGGGTTCGGTCCGCCGGGCCGGCGAGGTGGTCGACCTGCTGCGCCGGCTCGGGCTCGAGCCGGTCACGTCGGTGGCGGTCGAGGTCACCGGGCCGGGCGGTCCGGAGGCGCGGGCGCGGGCGGCCCGCTACCGCGCCCTGGACCAGGTGCGGACCGAACGCGGCGGTTGGGTGGCCCTCGGGCACACCCTCGACGACCAGGCCGAGACCGTGCTGCTCGGCCTGGCCCGCGGGTCCGGCCCGCGGTCGCTGGCCGGCATGTCGCCCGCGGACTTCCCGTGGCTGCGCCCGCTGCTCGGCGTCCGGGCGGGTACGACGCGGGCGGCCTGCCTGGCCGAGCGGGTGCCGGTCTGGGACGACCCGCACAACGCCGACCCGGCCTTCACCAGGGTCCGCCTGCGCACCGAGGTACTGCCGCTGCTCGAGGATGTGCTGCACGGCGGGGTGGCCGCGGCGCTGGCCCGGACCGCCGATCAGCTGCGGGCCGACGGCACGGCGTGGGACGTCGTGATCACCGAACTGGCCGCCGATCGGCTGGCCGACGCCGACCCGCCCGTGGAGGCGTTCACCGACCTGCCGCCCGCGCTACGCCGGCGTCTGCTGCGGCACTGGCTGCTGGGGTCGGGGGCCGGGGCGCTGACCTCGGCACACCTGGTCGCGGTGGATGCGCTGCTCGTCGATTGGCACGGCCAGGGCGCGGTCGCGCTACCCGGCGGGTCGGAGGTGCTTCGGGCATCTGGCAGGCTGCACCTGCGTCCGGGCGGCGGCGGCCCGACCGGCCGGGTCGCGCCGGATCCCGCGACCGCCCGGTAGCCCCAGGAGACTGCCCGTGTACGACGGTGAGATCGAGAAGGTCCTGATCGACGAGGCGCAGATCGCCGCCAAGATCGAGGAGCTCGCCGCGACCCTCACCGCCGACTATGCCGACCGCGAGCTGCTGCTCGTCGGCGTACTCAAGGGCGCGGTGATGTTCATGTCCGACCTCGCCCGGGCCCTGCAGCGGCCCACCCAGCTGGACTTCATGGCGGTCTCGTCGTACGGGTCCTCGACGTCCTCCTCGGGCATCGTGCGGATCCTCAAGGACCTCGACCGGGACATCTCCGGGCGGCATGTGCTCGTCGTCGAGGACATCATCGACTCGGGGCTGACCCTGTCCTGGCTGCTGCGCAACCTGCGCAGCCGCGGCCCGGAATCGCTGGAGGTCTGCACCCTGCTGCGCAAGCCCGAGGCGGTCAAGGTCCGGGTGGCGGTGAAGTACGTCGGCTTCGACATCCCGAACGAGTTCGTCGTCGGCTACGGGCTGGACTACGCCGAGCGCTACCGCGACCTGCCCTACATCGGCCTGCTCAAACCCTGGGTGTACGCCGGCTGACGGAACGTCGGGACCGGCCCGAACGTTGGCCGGGAGGTCACCGTCGACGGCGGGTACCGACGGGTGGCCCGGTGTACCGTCGGGTCTCGCACCGAACCAGTCAGGAGGACCGGGGGCAGGCCCCGCACCGACGATGGAACGTAAGCGCATCTTCCGGTCACCGTGGTTCTGGGTGGTCACCGCGGTCCTGCTGGCACTGCTGCTGCCCTCGCTGTTCCAAGGCGACGACGG
>JAABUS010008509.1_pt1 | contig 11240 bp, 11 predicted proteins | sample 5560161 | NCBI WGS metagenome assembly JAABUS01 (sample SAMN10711885, study PRJNA513376) | rock metagenome | isolation source: Antarctica rocks | place: Antarctica: Victoria Land, Trio Nunatak nord | collected 2016-01-04
AAGCTTCGATGGGGTGGCGCTGAGCGGCGTGCCGGCCAGTCTTCCGTCCAATGGGACCATCAACCTGAGCGTCCCGACGTCGACCACAGCGACGACCGCACCAGTGACCACCACTACCACGGCCCCAACCACGACCGCACCAGCGACCACCACGACCGCCCCAACCACCACGACCGCTCCAACCACCACGACCGCTCCAACCACCACGACCGCTCCAACCACCACGACCGCCCCAACCACCACGACCGCTCCAACCACCACGACCGCTCCAACCACCACGACCGCCCCAACCACCACGACCGCACCAGCGACCACCACGACCACGCCTGGAACAAATACATTGGTGTTGAAGGTGTCCGAGGATGCCTATATGGGCGATGCAAAATTCACAGTAGCGGTGGATGGAACCGCAGTCGGTGGCACCTACTCCGCGACCGCCAATCATAGTCTGGGTGCGACGCAGACCACGACGTTGACGGGGAGCTTCGGGTCAGGCGCCCATGCCATTGCCATCTCATTCATCAACGATGCTTACGGTGGCTCCGCGAGCACTGACCGGAATTTTTACCTGGATGGTGCAAGCTTCGATGGGGTGGCGCTGAGCGGCGTGCCGGCCAGTCTTCCGTCCAATGGGACCATCAACCTGAGCGTCCCGACGTCGACCACAGCGACGACCGCACCAGTGACCACTACCACGGCCCCAACCACGACCGCACCAGCGACCACCACGACCGCCCCAACCACCACGACCGCACCAGCGACCACGACCGCCCCAGCGACCACCGCGCCGCCGGTGAACTATTATGTGGCTGTCAACGGCAGCGACAAAAACGATGGAAGCGTTGAGCACCCGTTCGCCACCCTGGCGCGTGCGCAAAGCGCCATGGAGAACAGCACCACCCACACGACCTATGTGACAGGTGGCACGTATGACCTCGCCGCTACCCTGGCGTTGACCAAAGCCGATTCAGGCATGTCGTTCATCGGCGTTCCTGGCTCGACGGCCATCTTGACCGGTAGCAAGGCCAGCCTTAGCACCCTTGTTCAGGTCACCGGTGCGAGCAACGTCACCTTCAGCGGTCTGACGCTGGGCAATGCGGGAACAGTGGCCCTGGCGTTGAAGGACACCACCGCTTCCAGGATCACCGGCAACACGATCGTCGATAGCGGTGAAGGTATCCTGCTGAAGGGATCGGGCGGCAATACCATCTCAAAAAACAAAATTAATAACTCTGCAACTAACGCCATCGAGGCCACGGACGCCAGCAACGGCAACACCTTCGACAGCAACTCGATCAACAAGACCGGGGCGGCCAATACCCAAGGTGGCGGGTTCTTCCTGCATGGCGCCAACAACAACGCCATCACGCATAATCTTGTCGAAAATACCAACGGCATGGGTATCGGCATCGAGAACTGGGACAATTACACGATCAACCTCGGCAACACTGTTGCCTACAATGTGGTGAACAATGCCAACACCGGATCACAGGACAGCGGCTCGATCTATGTCCTCGGCCGCAGCCACCTGGAAACCGGAACCGTCATCAACAACAATATGGTAAATGGCACCGGTGCCGGTGGTTCGGCGCACACGATTGGCATCTATCTGGACGATTCTACCAGCGGCGTTACCGTGACCAACAACATCATGCGCAACATCGGCACCCACGGCATGCAAATTCATGGTGGCGACAATAACACGGCCAAGAACAACATTTTCGACCTTGGCACCGGTGGCGCGACGGCAGTGCTGTTTCAGGCCGCGCCCGACGATACCAATCCCACCAACACAATGCTCGCTGATGTGATTACCGGGAACATCATCCTGTCAAGCACCACGGCGGAAATCTACTCCTATATCAATGGGGGCAATCCGGTCATCACGGGAAATCTTTATCATGATCTGACCGGTGCGACCGTGACCACCAGCAGCCCAACTCGCGATACCCTGCCGGTGAACGGCGATCCAAAGTTCGTCAACCCAGGCGCCGGAAACTATAACCTGGGCAGTGGCTCGGCTGCGCCCTCAGTAGGCTTCGTGCAAATCGACCAGTCTCAATATGGTCCCCAAGTGTGACACTCTCCTACCTTCAGAAGCTATTTGGCTTCACCAAGAACCGCCTGGTGTCCAGCCCCCGATGGGTGGTCCATGCAAAATGTTAGTGCAGCATGGCAACGGGCGGCTGATTTGAGCTGGTTGGACCTGGATGACCGGGCAGCATGGCCACTCCCAACACAGTGACCTCCGGCGCGGGCGGCCGATAGCCCAACGATGAGTGTGGGCGTATGGTGTTGTAGAACAGGGTTTGAGAACGCCCACGGAACCGTTTTTCGGGAGCTGTTGTATCCGTGGCATCCCTGGTGTGGGCTTCAGATCGCTGTCCATGAGGCGATCACGAGGGCGGATGGCATTGCTTTCCGCTGCACGCTGACCGAGTCTGACGGGGATCGTTGGCTGGAGGTTCCGACCTGGATGTTTGATCGGGCGACCTGCCCCGATCAGGCCCGACTGGCTGCCCAGCCTTCTGTAGGCCTGATCGCACTTTCGGCGCTGGCCAAACTGTTGCGGCCGACATCGTCGGATGCGCCGCAGACAGGCGCGTCAAGCTTCTCTCACGAGCAGATTGGGAGAGAGGGCCATGGCAGCAACGGCATCAGCGGACACAAGCAAGCGCCGTAAGCGAAAGCCCACTCCCACATTCCGGTCGTATTTCGAATTGAGCAGACTGCCTGCCGTGATTGACGAGGCGGTGGGTGATGGATGTGAACGAGTGCTTTTACGAGCAGTCATACGACGGTCTTAGTACTACAGCCGGTTTTCACTTGAGCGTTCCTGTGTTCGTCGGCGCCAGTGGGCACGCTTGGCGCGTTGCTGGTGGCGCCTGCGCCAGGTTGACCAGCGTAGGACGGCATCGGGCCTGGCTGGCGGTCGGCCCGCCAGTGCCGCGATGAGCCGCCTGACCTCGGGCACGGTGAGCGGCAACAGGTCCGCTTTCAGATTTGCCGGGTCCATACCCCCCGGCGGCGCCCGGTTCGGCGTTGCGGCGGATCACGGCAAGGTAGGCCAGGGCGAACATGGACAGGGTGACATGGCGGTGCCACCCGACCCAGGATCGCACCTCGTATTGGTCCAGGCCGACCTCGCCCTTGGCCTGCTCGAACAGGCTCTCGACAGCCCAGCGCGTGCCCGCCACGCGCACCAACTCGGCCAAGCCGGTGCCCTGGGGCGCGTGAGTTAGGTAGAACGTGATCTCCTCGGGGTTGCTGGCGCTGCGCCGGACCAAAAGCGCGCAGGCAAAGCCCTTTGCCGCGCCGTTGTAGGGGAGGTGCGCCCAGTCATACAGCCGCGGCCCCTTGGCACCGTCCCCTGCGCTGAGGCGCTGCCAGGCGTCAGCGGGCAGGTCCTCGATCCAGTCCGTCACCGGCCGCATCGCCAGCCGCTGGCCCGAGGTGACGGCCAGCACGTAGCCGCACCGGTGGCGCTCGGCCCATCGGCGGATGGCGCTGTCCGCGCCATACACGCTGTCGCCCGCGATCCAGGCGAACGGCACGCCTGCGGCCCGCGCCCGTTCCAGCATGGCCAAGCCCTGCTTCGGCTTGGTTACAAGCTGAACGTCACCAGGGATGCGCGCCTGTCGGCGCCGGATGTCGTCCGCTGCCCAATCCTTGGGCACATACAGCGAGCGGTCGATCAGCGCCCGCCCATGCTGTCCCGCGTAGCCCAGGAACACACCGACCTGCGCGTTCTCGATCCGACCCGCCGTGCCGGTGTATTGCCGCTGCACGCCGGCCGACTTCGTGCCCTTCTTCAAGAAGCCCGTTTCATCCAGAACCAGCACCGCACCTGGGTCGCCCAGATGCTCGGTCACGTAGGCTTGCAAGTCGTCCCTGACCGCGTCTGCGTCCCAGCGCACCCGTGACAAGAATTCCTGCACGCCGTCCGGCGTCGCGTCGCCCGCAGCCTCAGCCAACTGCCAACCGTTCTTGCGTTCAACAGGCGCCAGCAAGCCCCGCAGATAGGCTCCGGCACGCCTGCGCGGCTCGGAACGCCCAAACCGCGGCGCGATACGCTCAACTACGCCGTCCAAAGCCGCAGCCCACCCACGCACGTCACCCGCCGTCACCATACCGCGCCACCTCCAAACAGGCATAACGCGCAAACCCGGCTGTAGTACTAAGGCTTCATGGGAGGCATACTTTTTCGGCACAACATGTGATGGATGGGACGAGACGGTGGAAAGGCTGACTGGTCTCAAAGTCCACCTGGTGTCGGCTGCGATACCCTTTGCTGCACGCGGGAAAGACCCAGAGTGCGACGGGATCATGCTCTATTGCCGAACGCCATGCCCACTGCAAGCCGTCACGTAACGGGATAGCGGAGGGTTGGAACGAACGGGGCTGCTCCGTATCTAGACCTTTCTGCACCAGCCAAAGGAAACAGCAGGCCCAGCATCCAGACCGTTTCCCATCCAGAATTTGCCATTCCCAAAGAGGCTGAACCAACTATGCGGAGTTGATCCACGGCCCCCAAAAGGGTGTCCAACACTATAAAAATCGTTCTTATCGCCACCTGAATAGACAATCTCAAGATGCGTATCTTGGAGGCAGTTTATGAAGTTCTCATATACTACAAACTGGCCCAACGGCTTAGTATTATCATTGAATTTTGTCTTAAATTCTTCAAAATGAAGAGGCTCTTATTGGGTTCCGGGGTGGTGGGGCCGGGATCGTGAAGCAGGGTTGAAGGCGTCTGGTGCGTGAGCAAGAGCGGGAGTAGCTGACCTGCTCGCGCGAGGAGCTTTTGTCATGGCGGCATCCGACTTAGAGCGTTTTCAGCCTGACTGAACATAGCCACAATGCCGGATATAGTTGACGCATTCCTCTTGGGTCAGGGACTGCGAGATTTTGCCGAGCGCCCGCCACAGCGCATCAACCGTCCGGATGGCTGCTTTGCGCAACAATGCTTTCGTCTTCGCGAACACCATCTCGATCGGGTTCAGGTCGGGGCTGTAGGCTGGCAGGAAAAGCAAAGCTATTCCGGCCGCCTCCAGGGCACTGCGAACGCCAGCAGCCTTGTGGACAGGCAGGTTGTCCATGATCAAGACGTCGCCGCGTCCCAGGCTGGGAACAACCTGCTGCTCGATATAGGCGACGAACAACTCGCCGTTGACCGCCCCGTCGAGCACATAGGGTGCCACCATGCCGCCCTCGTGCAGGCAGCCGATGAACGTCGATGTCTTGCGGTGGCCATGCGGCACAGTGGCAACCAGGCGTTCGCCCCGGGGCGCTCTGCCATATTCCCGGACCATGTTGGTCTTGACCGAGGTCTCGTCCAAGAAGAATAGCCTACCCGGGGTCAGGCTGGGCTGCTTCGCCTTCCAGTCTGCACGCGCCGCAGCGACATCGGCACGGTCCTGTTCGGCGGCATGGAGCGTCTTTTTTTATGCGTCAGCCCGAGCTTTGCGAGCGTGCCGTGCATCAGCCCGTCGCTTGCCGAGACGCCATGCACCTCGCCGAGCCAGCGGCGCAACTCGGCCAGGGTCGCGTCCGGACGCGACGTCACCTCGGCCCAGATCGCATCGTAGAGCCCGAACAATTTTGGCGGCACGTGGCACCGCTGCGGGCGCGCCGATGTCTCGCCCGTATCCCGCCTCCGGCTGAGTGCCTTCGAGACGTAGGAGGTGCTGACACACAGCGCGTCGGCGATCTCACCAACAGCGTCCCCGACATCGTACAACGCAAACACCCGCTCGCGCAGATCCTGAGAATACGCTCTGCCACGCCGCCGCTGCATCCCACTCCTCCGGCCAAAACCAACCGGAGAGCTTCAAATCCCAACTCGACACTAAGCGCAAGCTGACTTTTGGTTCTAGTCAGTGTGAAAATGCTCTAATCAACCTTTCGGGCTTGATCGATGACGCCAAGTGTTTCGCGCTGGTGCGCGAGCACCGCTGGCCGCAAGGTGTGCGCTGCCCCGTGTGTGACAGCGACGCCGTCATCCGGGACGGATGCGACGACACGCAGCCTTGTCGGCAGCGGTATCGGTGCAAGGCGTGCGCTGGGCGTTTCGACGATCTGACCGGCACGGTGCTGGCCGGGCGCCACCAGCCGCTGCGGGTGTGGGTCCTGTGCCTCTACTTCATGGGCCTGAACCTCTCCAACCGGCAGATCGCCCTGGAGCTGGGCCTGGATGCTTCGGACGTGCAGGCGATGACGGAACACCTGCGCCGTGGCTTGGTCGCCAAAGCGCCGGCGGTGGAGCTGCAGGGCGAGGTGGAGATCGACGAGGTCTACGTGGTGGCCGGGCACAAGGGCCAGCCAGCGGTCGTGGCCAAAAGGGGCGGCTTGGGCGCTGCCGCAGGCTGGCAGGCGCGCCGGGACGCGGCACGCTGGCGAAGGACAAGCCACCCATCCTCGGCCTGATCCAGCGTGGCGGCCAGGTAGTCCTGCGCATGCTGGCCAACGTGCAGCAGGCCACGATCAAGCCGATCATCAAGGCGGCCGTGACCGAGGGCACCCTTGTCCACACGGACGAGTATAGCATCTACGCGCGCCTGCCATCGTGGGGCTACCAGCACAAGACGGTCTGCCATGGGCGCGGCGAGTACGCCCGCGACGAGGACGGCGACGGGTTCTGCGAGGTCCACGTCAACACCATGGAAGGGTTCTGGTCGCTGTTGCGCTCCTGGCTGCGCCCGCACCGGGGCATCTCGCAGGACAAGCTGCCGCTCTACCTCGGCTTCTTCCAGTTCGTGCACAATGCGCGCCGGCGCGGCAAAGCCCTGCTCAGCTCCCTCATCACTGGGCTGGTTGTGTGACGTATCAATCGCCACCCCGGAACCCGACAAGAGCCTCCCGTCATCATCATCATCGCCTCTGTCCTGGTGCTCGGCCGGGCGATTGCAGTCTCGGGCGTTGTCGAGGCCGTCATGCGCCGGGTGCTCACGCGGTTGCGCACCACTTCGCTGCAGGTTGGCGCCCTGACGGCCTGCGTCACGTTCCTGTCGGCGTTCATGAAGAACGTCGGCACCCTGGGCATCTTCATGCCGATCGCGATCCAGGCAGCTGAGCGCAGCAAGCGGCCGGCGTCCCTCTACCTCATGCCCCTTGCATTCGGCTCCCTCGTCGGCGGCACCATCACCCAGATCGGGACGTCGCCGAACCTGCTGATCTCCGCCGTGCGCCAGGAGACGCAGGGGAGGCCGTTCACGCTGTTCGATTTCACCCCGGTGGGGCTGCCGCTCTCGATCGCCGCAATCGCCTTCCTCGCATTCGGGTGGCGGCTGATCCCCAAGGGCCGCACCGGCCAGGCACCGGCCGAGAAGAGGTTCGAGATCGAGCAGTACACGAGCGAGGCCCGGCTGCTGCCGGGATCGCCGCTGGCGGACAAGACCGTCGGCGAGCTGGAAGCCCTTGGCGACGGCAACGTAGTCGTGTCAGCGATCATCCGGGAAGGGCACGGGCGATACGTCCCGGGCCGGCACTGGACGCTGTATGCCGGCGACCTGCTGATCCTACAGGGCGACCCGGTCGCGCTCAAGCCGGTGATTGACCAGGGCGGGCTGGAGTTGCTCGGCGCCGTCGAGCTGCCGGCGACTGGCAGCAAGGATGACGAGCTGGAGGCTGCGGAAGCGGTGATCACCGAAGGCTCCATAATGGCCGGACAGACCCTGGAAACCTTGCAGTTGCGCCAGCGCTTCGAGGTGAACGTGCTGGCGGTGGGGCGCAGCGGGCACCGGATCAGGGACAGGCTGCGCAAGACCCGCTTCCAGGTCAGCGACACCGTTGTGATCCAGGGCCGCCAGGGCGGGCTGACGGAGGTGCTTGCACAGCTTGGGTGCCTCCCTCTGGCTGAACGCAACCTGGCATTGGGGCAGCAACGGCCCCGGTTGCTCGCAGTCGGCATCCTGATCGCCACGATCATCGTGATCGCAACGCGCCTGGTGCCGGCAGAGGTGGCGTTCTTCGTCGCCGCCACGCTGGTCGTGCTGTTTCGCGTGCTCAGCCCAAAGCAGGCGTACGACGCGGTCGACTGGCCGATTATCATCATGTTGGGGAGCCTGATCCCGGTAGGCGAAGCGTTGAAGGAAACCGGGGCGGCGGGGCTGATCGGCAACGTGCTCACGGTCGCCGCGGCCCACCTGCCCGGCAGCCTGGCCGTCGGCTTCATCTTGGTCACGACCATGCTGGTCACGCCGTTCCTGCACCATGCCGCATCCGTGCTGGTCATGGGGCCGGTCGCCGCTGCGGTTGCAGGTAATCTCGGCTATGGGCCGGATGCGTTCCTGATGGCCGTGGCACTGGGTGCGTCATGTGACTTCCTGACCCCCATCGGTCACCAGAACAACCTGCTGGTGATGGCGCCCGGCGGCTACCGGTTCAGCGACTACTGGCGCTTGGGCCTGCCGCTCTCGTGCATCGTCGTCGGGCTTGGCACGTGGCTGATCGTGCTGACTTGGCCGCTGTAAAAGGGGTCGACCCAACATTCGTGCTGTGGGCCGCAAAGTAAGATCGGCGGCTGAGCCCGTCCTTTATCCTGGTCACGTCGGTTTGCCGAGCACCCGATAGACGCTGGCCCTGCCGATGCCGAGCCGGCGCGCGATAGCGGCAGGCCCGAGCTTTTCGTCGTCGCGCAGCCGGCGCAGATCGGCCGCGTCGATGCTCGGCTTGCGGCCCTTGTAGATGCCTTTTGCCTTGGCGGCTTTGATGCCCTCCAGCTGGCGCTCGCGGCGCAGGTTGGTCTCGAACTCGGCGAACACGCCCAGCATGTCGAGGAATGCTTTGCCGGTAGCCGTACCGGTGTCCACGGGCTGCTCGGTCGCACGCAGGGCGACGCCCTTTTCTTTCAACTCGTGCACGATGTCCTGCAGGTCCTTCATTGAGCGGGCAAGCCGGTCGATGCGCGTCACGACCAGGGTGTCGCCGGGCTGCACGAAGTCGAGCAGGACCTGCAGCTCGGTCCGGCCGTCGCGGCGCGATCCGCTGGCCTTCTCGGCACGGATCACCTTGCAGCCCGCTGCTTTGAGGGCGGCACGCTGGATGCCAAGATCCTGGTCGAGGGTGCTGACGCGGGCATAGCCATAGAGGGACATGGGAACGAGGCGCTCCGTCTCGCTAGGGTCTAGACCCACTCACGCTACCGTCTCGGAAGGCTGAAAACAACCCATGCGAGACGTGGAAAGTGTCTCGCGCCACTGCATCTCTGGGGTCTACGCATACGGTACTGCTCACCCGGGCACGGCCGCTTCCGCTACTTTGCGGCTGACGTCGTGAAAGTTGGGTCGACCCCACGTAACCGTGCAACCCACGTCGCACGGTCACATGGTTACAACCATTCAATACCCCGTCCTATCCAAAAACTCCCCGATAGCCTGATCCAACAGCGACTGTTTGGTCCGGCTTTCCTTGAACGCGGCGAGGCGCAGCCGCTCGTTATCCCCGCGCAGGATGCGGATGGTCAGCCCGTCGCGCTCCTCCTTGGCTGGTGCGGAGTAGTCCCGCGTCTGCCGCGCCAGGTCGGGTACCGCCTCCACTCGCGCCGCTTTGCCTTTGGCCGGGATGATTGAGCTGAGGGGAGACAATGGTTGTTTAGCCATGCGCCATCTCCATCCGCGACAGAATGTAGCCCCACAGTAGCGCGATTTCCTCTGCCGCCCGGCCACCTGGAGCGACCTCCTGCGCCGTTAGACCGTCCACCTTTGCCGCCGCATAGTCGGTGCGGTCCCACACGAACGTCGGTGCCACGACGCCGTGCTGCGACAGGGCGATGGCCGCCTCGCCGGTCAACTTCACCCGAGGCTTGACGCGGTTGATGATGAACAGCAGTGGCTTCTTGGCGGCGTTCGCCATGTCCACCGTGATGCTGACAGCCCGCAGATCGTCCGGGCTCGGCTGTACCGGGATCACCACCAAATCGGCCAGCGCGATCGTGTCGGCCACGCTGGCGTTCAGGGCAGGGGGTGTGTCGATGATGACCGTCTTGAACCCATGCGCGCGGAGCAGGTCCAGCGCGGCGGCCAAGTCCGGCTCGGCCCGCGTGAGGATGGGCGTCTCGGCCTTGCGGGCATCCCACCACTTCGACAGCCCGGCCATCTCGTCCGTGTCGATCACCGCCACCGGTCCCGACCCGATCCGTTCGGCTTCAACCGCCAGATGGCACGACAGCGTGGTTTTGCCCGCCCCGCCTTTCCGGCTCGCTAGCACAATGGTTCGCATACTCGGCTCCCCGCGTTCGGACGGATGCAACCATGTAACCGTGTAACCGTGTAACCATACAAGGCACCAACCGCACATCCAGACATGTGTTGTGGAATAACAGGCACTTGCGATGTTTCGGTGATGTGCGCAGGATGGTCGGGCTGGGATCGGCCCAGACTCGCAGGAGATTGCGAAATGACCGGATAAGCGAAGGGCCGCCCCGAAGGACGGCCCAAAGATACAGAGCAAATCAACCGTGAGAAGCTGATTTTGCCCTGTATCTTCAGATGAATCAACCCCGGATGGGGAATGGTTCTGCATGTCCTGTTGGCGGCCTCCGCAGAGAGGAGCTGACCATGTGGACCGATCGCGTCTGGCACGAGTTCCGTGCCGGCAACCTGACACGCAGCTATCGCGACGTGCTGCTGACGTTGCGCACGTTCCGCGGCACAGGCGGCCTGTGCGTGCCCGCACACGCCACGCTGGCCGATCGTGCCCAGTGTTCTGTCCGCACCGTCCAGCGCGCCCTGGTGCAAGCCCAGGTGCTCGATCTGGTGTCGTGGACCGAACGACGTGTCCGTGCTGGCTGGCGCTGGCTGCGAACCAGCAACGCCTACCGGCTCGCCGTGCCTGAGCGGCCTGTGCAGCCGGGCATGCGCGCCCCGTTCCGACGACCGGCAGCGTGTCCGGCCACTGTCGGCCAAACTGTCCGAGGAGGGGAGAGCCTAAGCAAGAAAGGCGCTTTACAGGAGATGTTGGCAGCAACTGCAGGTCTTCCCGAACTGCTAGCGATGCGGCGAGCGGCAATCGAGGGCAGGGTGGGCTCATGCTAAAGGCGAGCGCAAAGGTACTTTGCCTGCTTGAGATCGCCCTTGTGACCGTGTTTTGCGCGTGTTCTCAACCTACCCCAAGACTCCTAATTCGGGGTCTTGGCAGCTTTTGGTGATTGGTCCGTCGGCGTTACCATATCGATGGAATGAACCTTCTGTCTCGCTTGTTGCCGGACCCGGCTTCAGTCCGGCTCGAAACCTGGAGCCTTG
>JAABUS010008510.1_pt1 | contig 11238 bp, 9 predicted proteins | sample 5560161 | NCBI WGS metagenome assembly JAABUS01 (sample SAMN10711885, study PRJNA513376) | rock metagenome | isolation source: Antarctica rocks | place: Antarctica: Victoria Land, Trio Nunatak nord | collected 2016-01-04
TGCGCTAGACTCGATACAGATGTGATGTAATAGATCAGATGTGTTTGTCTAAAAGAATGATGAAAGAGATGAATGAAGAAAGTGCTGAACAACGAGAAGAAGTGCTGAGAATGACTTAAAGAGATGTGTTAGATTCAAACTAGGCATAGCATCATGACTTGCTCTAATCAAATTGATTAAAGTTAGATCTGAATTCTGATTGATTCAGACATGTTCGTAACAGAAAGTTGATTACACACGCTCTGTATACATCGATCATGATACAAGAACACAAGAATGAAATGATGTCTCTATTGATAACTCGTCTAAATCAACACAAGATAATCATTGAAAATCTCTGGTTGAAAAGAAATCAAATGTTGATAGATTCTGCAAACGATCGATTAATATCATCGTTGAAGATTCGAACATCGAAATCTGTTGTTTCAAAAGCAAGCAGTCAATCAGCATTTCACAGATCTGAATCAAACGAGATCTGCGAAAGAAAACGAAAGAACTTGAACTCAATTGTTACATCAACAATCATCTTGAAGAGATTCATGAATCAAAAATCAGTGAATAGATTCATTAAATCTGCTCTCATAGCAAAGCAAAGCATTCAAGTTGATCTCGATCAACTTCGCTCATTTCAGTCAACTAAGGCAAAGAAACTCGTCAATATTGTCATGATCAAAGTCGCTGCATATCGAACTTTAGTCAAGATCTTCTTCTTGATCATTAGTGAAATCAACAAAGCGCTTAGCTCAGTCGAAGATTTCGCGAAACTGAATGAAATGATCTCTGTCATGTCATTAGATGAACTGAAGAAGAAGCTTTCAATAGTCTATCACGACTTTCTGAATGTTTTTGATAGAGAAAAGACAACGCAGTTGCTCTCACATCAATCATATGATCATAAGATTGAATTAGAAGGTGAAGATCAGTCTTCTAGAAGTCGATTGTATTTCATGTCAAGTCACAAATTGCAGAAAATCAAGAAGTATCTAGAAGAGAACTTGAAGAAGAAGTTCATTATCTTCAGCAAAGCTTTCTTCGCTTCGTCAATACTATTTGTTGAAAAGAAAGATGATAGTCTTTGCTTTTGCGTGAATTATCGAAAACTGAATGCTCTGATCAAAAGAGATCGTTATTCAATACTCTTGATAGACGAAGTACTAGCTCGAATTCAAGACAGTAAGTATCTGACTCGACTCAACATTATCGTCGCGTTTAATAAACTGCACATGAGTTCGAAAAGCGAGACTTTGACTACTTTTGTTACTTTCTTCAATGTTTACAAGTATAGAGTAATGTTCTTTGAATTGATCAATGAATTCGCGTCTTTTCAGCACTATATCAACGATGTGTTGTTTGACTGTCTGCACAAGTTCTGTCAGACATACTTGAATGATATTCTCATCTATAGTAAGATCTTGAAAGAACATAGAACTCATGTGAAAGAAGTGCTAGACAAGCTTCGTGAAGTCGACTTGCAGATAGACATTGACAAGTGCGAATTCAAGATTCAGAAAATCTCATTTCTTGAACTACTGATATTCATCAATGATCTGCAAATGAATTCTAGAAAAGTAGATGTGATTCGAAGCTGAGAAGTGTCTCGATCGTTGACTCATGTGCAGATCTTCATTGACTTCTGCAACTTCTATCAATGATTCATAAAGAACTTCTCAAAGATCATTCGACTCATGATAAAGCTGATTCGAAAAAATCATCTCTTTGAATAAACAGAGATTTGTCAGACAATCTTTGAAGAACTAAAGCAATAAATGACGACAGTTCTTGTTCTGAAGCATTTCGACTCAATCAGAGAAGCTATTCTGAAAACGAACTTCTTGAACTACGTGAACGACGAAGTATTGTCTCAGTATGACGATGAAGACATTCTACATTCAGTGATCTTTTACAGCAAGAACATGATTCTCGCAGAATGCAACTACGAGATCTATGACAAGAAACTGCTGATCATTATTCGCTGCTTGAAGCATTGATGCTCTGAATTGAAATGTACAGATATTTCAATCAAGATCTTCATCAATCATCTGAATTTGAAGTACTTCATGACGATCAAAGAACTGATCAGACGACAGACTAGATGAGCTGAGAAGTTATCTGAATATAACTTCAAGATCATATATCAGTCGAGAAAACAGAATCTGAAAGTCGACGCGCTGATCAGAATGTCAGACGTCAAGTCAGTTGAAGCAAATGATGATCGAAAGCTATATCAGCATCAGATGCTATTGTCAGAAGACAGATTTGAACTGCAGTCAATAGAAGTTGATCAAGAAGATGATCAGAAAGCTGATCAAGATCTGACTCAGATCTTGCTCAGATCTGACTCAGAATCTGACTCAGATTCGAAACACAAATCGAACGCTAACGAAAATTCGATCGAAGAGATGATTTCTATTCAGAATCAAATTATAGTCGAAAATCAAACGAATCAACTGTGCTTCGATATTCGAATAGTCATGAAACAGAACAGAAGAACTTGTCAAGATATTGATCTAGACAATTGCAAAGTACTTGATGAAGTACTCTGAAAAGATGATAAACTATGAATTTCTCAGTCAATGATCACTTGATTGATAAGAGAAGCACATGATCTTTCGATCAATGATCACTCTGACATGAATTGAACGTTGAACTTGCTGAGACGATCATATTGCTGATCAAAGATGAGAACGACGATCAAGCGCTACATTCGAAACTGTTACGTTTGTCGTAGGTCAAAAGCATCGAGAGATCGAATCAATGAACTGCTAAAGTCATTGCTCATATCAGAGCAGTAATGACAGAACATATCATTAGACTTCATTATCGATCTATCAGAAAGTGATGAAAACAACGCGATTCTGACAGTCATAGATCGATTGTCTAAGAAACGACATTATATATCATGTTGATCAGATGACGAAGAAATCTTTGCAGAACAAACAGTCAAGCTACTGTTGATATGAATCTTTAGAACTCATGAACTATTCAGATCAATAGTGTTCGATCGTGATTCACAATTCATATTGATTGTCTGAAAGTCTCTATGTCTGAGACTCAACATCAAGGTAAAACTATTCACAGACTATCATTCGCAGATTGATGATCAAACAGAAAGAGCGAATCAGAATGTGAAACGATATCTACGAAGCTACTGCTCATATATGCAAGATGATTGATTCGTCTGATTATTCATGATCGAATTCGTCGATAACAATGCTATTTCGTCGTCAATTGAACAGTCGACGTTCTTTCTTAATAAGAGCTTTCACCCTCATATGAGCTTCGATTCGAACTCAATCGAATATAAGATCACTCGAGCTAGAATCGAAGCAGACAAAGCAAAGAATATATTTGAACACATGAAATGATCACTAGCATTGATCAAACAAGTCTTGACAAGAGTCAGAATTACAATGAAGAAACAGATTAACAAGCATCGAAAGAAAATGATCTACAAGATAAATGACATGATGTTTCTGAATTCTAGAAACATAATGATCTCACGATCGTCAAAGAAGCTAGACGATAAGATGCTAGAATTCTTCAAGATTCTGATCGAGATTGAACATGTGTATCGACTGAAACTATCATCGACTATGAAGATACATTCAAAGTTCACATCAAATCTGCTGCAACTAAATTCAAAGAATTCTTTGAATGAACAACGAAATGAATCGTCTGACTTTATAGTGATCGACGACGAAGATGAATGAGAGGTGAAGAACATACTGAACTTCAGACACTATGAACGAGATAAACGACTACAATATCGTGTTAATTGAAAAGAATACGACGTCGATCTGCATTGATACAACGTTGATGAAAGTGAATTCAAAGAATGCTCGAAGATTGTAAATGACTTTCATGAACAATATTCAAACAAGTCAAGATAGAAATCAACTTAAGAAAGATTGATCGAACTGCAGCAATGAGAACATTGCTAAATGAAGAGAGAGAGTAATGTTGCAATTGTGCACTTCGAATTAGTCTAACATAGATCATGTCAGACTATTATAGACTAGTATAGAACTGATGTTGACACGTTAGCGATCTAGCGTGTCTTCGTGAGTAAAACTCACGACGTGTTGCATCTTCTTTCTTCTTCAGCTTTGAACTTCTAGTTAGAATACACTCATATGATTCGCTTTATGCAGACTCATAACAATTATTATATTAATATTATTCTAAACATTTGTTGATCATTCTTTGTTCTTTATTCAATGCATCAACTCTCAAGTTTCTAACAAGAAACACTTTTGATCAAGAAAAGTCATAGAATCTGAGTCAATAGATCAGTTCTTTCTGTTATCACTGTTCAAGAGAGACTATATCAATATATCTGATACATGTGAAGTTGTTGAACGAACGAATACAAGATGATTAATCTGTGACAAGTGTTATTTAGATCATATTAGTATCATGTTTCTATTATAATGCTAACATTTCTCAAAACATTGATCATGCTCAGAGATTGAGTGCATTGCAACATCAAACATGTGATGTGAAATTCAATTATATTATTTTCAAGAATATTGAAACTATCTTTTACATTATTTTAACATCTTATGAAATTCATACTCATTCATCTTCTTCTTCAAGCACTTCTTTAAAGAAGCTCTTAAATCGAGTGTTGAATTTGATTAAAGAGATGAATTCATCATCATTAACTCATTGTTAGTATTTTACTATTTATTTCATAACTTATTAATATATGATTAATAACTGTTTAGCTGCTTTCTTGAAAAGTTCTCAACTCATCAAATTTGATTGAACACACAATAAAAAGCATATATCAGAAATACATGTCAATTTTGTTAACATGAATCGAATATCAGTTATGATATACAAGACTCATCTTGATTACTGATCTGAAGAACGTGACTTCAAAGATCTCGTTCAAGAATATTATCTTAATCACTTAGAAAAAGATTATCAATATATTCAACAAATTGTCAGAATCATGTTTGTTAGAGATCAGCATAGAGCGAGTCAATATGAATGTCATTTAACTAGAAGATAAATGCTAAGAAAGAAAGATAGCTACAGAAAAGAAGCTGACTACATATGTGTGTTTCTCAGTCAACGCTAGATTCAATAGAGACTAGTCAAGATGACAAAGCTAGAATAGATCTGACAAGACTAGAAGACTGAGTCTGACAAGACTAGAATCATGACATTATTTCTTCTTCTTGACTATTCATGTTTGCATGAATGTTGTTTCTTAGTGCGCTTTTCTTGAATATTTGATATGAAAGTCGTCAATCATCTCTTGAGCGTTCATAAATTCGTCGTCGTCAGCGTTATATCAGTTGAGATTGTTGTCATAGCTCTTTCATTTGACTCGATATTGAAGTCGTCTTCTATAGCGTCGAAAGTTCAGTATATCATCAATTTTTCATTCATCTTCATCTTTTATCACTATTGATCTCGAAGATTCATTCTTTTGATCAGACAGAGAGTCATTAACGACAGAGCAAAGCAGATCAGAATGAAATACATCATGAACATGCATAGACTCTGATAATTTCAGTTTATATGAAGAGTCGACGAGATCTAGATTGGTGAAAGAATCGAGCATTTTGTCATTCAGCTTCTTGAAAGATCTCGCTGTAACGATGTTTCTTTCATTCAGAAACATCTTTGATTCGATCTTGTAATTGATCTTCTTTCTATGCTTATTAGTCTGATTCATCATTTGCTCTCGTGTTTTGATCAGAGCTTCGCGAGCGAAGATCAGTGTTTTATTCATGTGATAGAATATATCTTTGACTCGAGCGATCTGCAGACGTTCGCGAGTGCTTTCATACTCGATGATGTCAGAATCGAAGCTCATATGAGAATGAAAGCTCTTGTTCATGAAGAAGAAAGTCAAGAAGATGACTGAAGACAAGATGTTATTGTCGACAAACTTGATCATGAGTAATCACTTGAATCAGTCGTTCTGCATGTACGAACAGAAGAAACGAAGATATCGCTCGACATTCTGATTGACTCGTTCGCTTTGATCATCGATCTGAAGATGATAGACGATGAACAATCAAAGAGAAATGCTTAGTCGTTTGCAAAGAAACTTTCAAAGAATGAAGATGAACTGAGAATCTCGATCGAATACAATGAAGCTTGATAGATCGTAAGTTCAATACTCATTGAAGCAACATTTCAGCTGTCTTTTCGACTGTGATATCTTCATCATCAGTGATGCAAGAGATATAATGTCTTTCTTTCAACAATCTGCAGATGACAGTCAGAATAGCGTTGTAGTCGTACGAATCAGATAGATCGATAATGAAATTCATGATTATGTTCTGCCATCGCTGTTCAGATATCGATAGAGATTGAAGCAAGTCATTTGATTTATCTCTAGATGTCTTTGATCGTTGACAAACATAGCAGTTTCGAATATATCGATCTACTGTCTTTCACATGAACAATCAATAGTAGTTTCATTTGATGATCTTCATCGTTCTAAGAATATCGAGATGATCTATTGAGAGTTGATCGTGCATCTCACAAATCAGATTCATTTGCAGAAGTTCATTGAATGAGACTCATAGCTGACTGTCTTTGTATAAGATTTCATTCTGAATTTGACAATTCTTCAGCTTGATGTCTTTTCATTGTGCTTCGTCTCTTTCTATTGCTTCGCGAAGTAAAGTACAATTCTCGTCGATTTCATTCACGTCAAGAACTTGTTTATAAATTGACTCGCTGACGTTCTTCTTTAAATCAGCAATCTTCATTTGATTCGACGTCAGAATAGTGATTCATTGATAGCAGACGCGTTCATCATTGAAATCTCTGAGCACGAAGTTAGTTCGACGAGTTAATGCATCGATCTTAATGTTCTGTTTGTCAGATCGATACATTATCTTGAAGTTGAAATCAGCTAACTTCTGAACTCAGCGCATCTGATGTCTACTCAGCTCTTTATTCTTCATTAATGACGTCAGAGCTTGATGATCGATGAACATCTTGATTGATAGCTCAGTCAATTTTAGCTTAGATCGTCAATGCTCGAATGCTCGAATGATCGCTAGTAACTTCTTGTCATAAATTTCGTAATTGCACTCAGCGAGACTCAGATTCTTGCTGTAGTAGATCATTGAATGCAATGTTTCTTTGTCATCATACTGAGAAAGTATGTCATCATTGATGTAGTCGAATGAGTCTGTTTCAAGAATAGTCTTTCTATTCTGATCAAAATGACGAAGAATAAATGCTTCAGTCATTCGTTTCTTCATATGATCAAAGATCATTTAACAAGCGTGATTTCATTCAAATATCACCTTTTTTTGAGTGAGTTGAATCAGAGAATGAACAATCTTTGAAAAGTTCTTTATAAAACGTCGATAGAAGTTGCAGAAGTCGACGAAGAAGTGCATCTGAGTGAGATTTGTAGAAGTAGATCATTCAACTACTGCTTGTACTTTTCTGAGATTCATCTTTAGTTCTTCAATGAATAGCAATAGTTTCAGAAAGAAGATCTTCTGAACATGAAACTCGCACTTGTTTATATTCATCTGAAGATCAGTCTCTTGTAGTCTATGTAGAACTAATCATACGTGTCGCTTATGTTTCTTCAGTGTTTTGCTGTAGATGATAATGTCATCTAGATAGATCTGACAAAACTGATGAAAATAGTCAAATAGCACGTCGTTCATATAGTGTTGATAGAAAGTCGAGTCGTTGATTAATTCAAAAGACATCACGTGATATTTGTAGAAATCAAAAGAAGTGATAAAGATAGTCAAATCTTCGCTATCTGAATGCATTTGCAGTTTATTGAACACGACAATGATGTTCAATCGAATCAGATATTTGCTTTCTTGTATACAAGCGAGAGTCTCGTCTATTAATGACAAAGAGTAGCGATTCTGTTTGATCAAAGCATTGAGCTTTCTGTAATCGACGCAGAAACGCAAGCTATCGTTTTTCTTTTCGATGAATAGTATGAGTGAAGCGTATGAAGCTGAGCTAGATGATATGAAGTCTTTATTCAGATGCTTGATCAGATAGTTCTTCATCTTTTGAAGCTTGTAGTCAGACATATGATAGAGACGACTTCGAGAAGATGTTTTCTCGTCGATCAACTCAATTTTATGATCGTAGAAACGATGAGAAAGTAGTTGATCAATCATTGCTCGATCAAACACGTCTAGATAGTTATGATATTTCGAAGAAAGCTTAGCTTTGACTTCTTTCAAGATCTCTTCATGTGAAAGCTCTTGTAGATTTACGTCTTCTGATTTATTTCTAGCTGTTTTTAGAAGTCAATCGATTTTCGTGATGATGATCGCGAAAGTAGTCACATTCAATCATTTGACTAGTGATCTATATGCTGCAGCTTCTATCATTGCTATGTTCATTGAATCGAAAGGCGAAGCGAAGTTGACTGAATTAAATGATTTCATGATTTTACTGAATGAGAATGACTTCTCGCTTAGTCGAATGACAATAGAAGAAGTAGATCTCTTTAGTATTTGAGTGAGAATTGAACTCTTCTGTTCTATCGCGATTTTCTTGATGACAGAAAGAAGAGTCGAATGAGCTTTGATAGAAGCTTTGATATGAGCTTCGAAACTAGAAAATTGAAGACAATCATCTCTCATATCAATAGTCATCTCGATCTTGTTCATTCATGTTTTTTTGAGAATCATCTGATGTTGACTCAATCGAGTAATCAGCATAAAGACGAAACGTTTCATATGATCTTGAACAGTCAGATTCAAATAAATCGCATGAGTAATAAGCTTTTTTGCATAATGATCATCGAATTTCCTTATTGGCTTGAGCTTGATTAAAGATAACGATTCAATTTGCAAATGATCACAAACATTCTGCGCGATTAATTCATCAATGAACGAATAGTCAGCTGCTTCAGTGTCAATCAATGATTTTAATGAGTAACTAATTTCATTGCTAGATAGTACACATTCAGTAGTCAAAGATTTCGAAGCAAAGAGATCATTTGAGCTGCTCGTTGTTGAAGAAATTAACACATCTTTCATCACGTCTTTGATGAAAGTCACTAGTTTTTTGTCTCATTCTTCGATTTCTCTGTAAATAATTTCTTCTCTTCTTTCGACATGACAATCTCATTGAGACAAGAGATGAATGCACAAGATGTCAAAGTACTAGTCTTCAGCTGAGAGCAGTTCTTTGAAAGATGACTCGATACTTTGCAGTTGAAGCAGATGATTGACATTCTTGATCATTCAGGTTCGAAAGTGAAAAAAGTAGCGAGTCAAACATAGCTAGTAGTTGAAGCTGAAGCTGATGTCGACGAAGAAACAAAACGTTTTTTCGAAGCTGCTATCGATTTGACTGTTCGTTGCTCGTCACGTAGCTGATAATTGACTCGTTGTTTGTTATTCACATCTTGAAGAAAGATCTTGAGCTTGTCAAGCGAGCTAAACTCTATGAGGCAAACTGACAACGCGTTCTGAAGACGATTGTTGATTTTATTCTGAATGTCGTTCGTCAGAATGATATCGTCGTAGTTCAGAAAGCTGAATATTCTAGTAAATTCTGAATAGAAAGAGCTGAAAGACTTGTTTAGCTGCTTCAGAGCAACGTATTTGCGACGACACTTTCGAATAAGATTCTGATCTTCGTAAATTTCTTTCAGATGTTTCAGTAGCTCTGATAGTGACTAATAGAGTGAGAAAGCGTCAACACGACGCTTTGCATAGATTTGCTGATCAGCATCGTCTTCTAGTCTGAAAATCACATAGACAATACGAATCTTTTCAGTAGAATAATGATTCGCGTTGACATCGAGCTTGTCAGCTATTTTGATGTTTCATGTCTCTCAGATAGAATCATCTGTTTCGATGAAGATGAGTGAATTCGGAAGCTTGACGAACTTGTGATGATCGTTCCCGTTTTCAGATAGAGTAGAAGACTCTCGTTGAGAGCGAGCTTCGAAAGTCGAGCTTCGTTCAACTTTCTGATTGACTCGTTGCTCAGCTGACTGAGTATCTTGACGAGGCATAGGTCGATTGACTTGACGTTGTTCCGCTCTGAAGTTCAATCGCTCGCCTTGTAGCTGGCTGATCTTTTTCTCTAGCTCATCGTTTTTATCAAAAGCGACTTCTAGTTGTTTCACTCTCTTTTTGTGATCATCTTGTACGAGAAGTCAGTGTTCATTGAGTTGTAGAGTCAAGTCTCGCTGACTTTGTAGCTCGTTCAGCATATTGATGACTTCGTTGAGTTGATTGCTGACTCAATGAAACAGTTGTTCTTCGATGTTTATGTTTCATGCGATGGCAGCTTTCTCAGCTTCGACTGAAGCATCGATGAGTAGAAGTGAAACTCTTCTACTGACAGTGCTTCTAAGCAGGCGAGTTGTTCGGGGCCCAACTGACTCGACGTCGCGTGTCATGATGAGAGAAGGTAGAAGTTGTTGAGGTAAGAATAGATGAGGGGTTGATGTTTTGAATTGGTGTTTTTTGGTGAGTGGAAATTCAAAGAATTCCTTGTGAATTTCAGGTAATAACTGGGTGCTTTATTCGAAGAATCCCTTGCGGATAGAATGGTGAAAAATGGGTGTAGAACCGAAGAATCCCTTGCGGCCTAAAATGGTGGTGCAAATTTGAAGAATCCCTTGCAAATTTTCCTTACTGAATAGGTTGTTTCGTATCGTCTATTCGTCGATAGCAGAGTAGTAGATGGTGAGCATTTATCTAATGTTAGGGACCAGCATAGAGCGAGTCAATATGAGTGTCATTTAACTAGAAGATAAATGCTAAGGAAGAAAGGTAGCTACAGGAAAGAAGCTGGCTACATATGTGTGTTCCTCAGCCGACGCTAGGCCCAATAGGGACTAGTCAAGGTGACGAAGCTAGAATAGGCCTGGCAAGGCTAGAAGGCTGAGTCTGGCAAGGCTAGGATCGTGACAATGTTTAAATAATACAATCAATGAAGATCAGAATTGATAGTGCTTGATCTTTAGAAATAGCTATAACTGAATATTAAGAATACAGAAGAAGATTGATACAAAAGCTTCTATTTATGTAATGTTCAGAGACTGTGCTAAGCTCAAAAGAAATGTGTTTGTGACATGAAAAGTGTTACGAAGCGTGTCGGCATTGAATAGGGCCTAGCCAATAGGCCCTAGGGATTTCGGTATGTGGACAAGGAACAACGATGTTCCGGATCGGAATATGCTGGAACATTCCATCTATTCGAGCCCTAGCAAACCGGCTACTTCGCCCCTTTGTTCGCCCTACTATAGATACA
>JAABUS010008511.1_pt1 | contig 11238 bp, 10 predicted proteins | sample 5560161 | NCBI WGS metagenome assembly JAABUS01 (sample SAMN10711885, study PRJNA513376) | rock metagenome | isolation source: Antarctica rocks | place: Antarctica: Victoria Land, Trio Nunatak nord | collected 2016-01-04
CGACCCACGACTCACGACCCACGACTCGCCCTTACGGATTCACCGCCAGTTCAGGCTTCTTATGTCGCACGAGGACATCGGTTGTCAGGGCCATATTGGCGGCGCTGACCGCAATTTGCAGGGCGGTTTGGACCACCGGGAGCGGATCGAGGATACCGGATTCCCAGGCGTCCACCCATTCCTGACGCAACGCATCGAAGGTCCAACCAGCGTCGCGCCGTTGCGCTTCGGCGATCAGCGGCGACGGATCCAGGCCAGCGTTGCGTGCGATCACGGACATCGGCGCGATCAATGCCTGCGCCAGGATCTTCACCCCGAACGCCTGATCACCGGTGAGTTCCGCCGCCAGCCGTTCGAGTGCCGGGACACAGCCCAGGAAGGCAGCCCCGCCGCCCGGCACCACGCCATCGCGGAGCGCCGCGCGTGCCGAGGTGACCGCTGCTTCGACGCGACTCCGCAACTCTTTCTGCTCGGATTCGGTCGGTGCGGCCACATGGATCGTCGCCGCCGCACCGGCGAGCTTGCCGACGCGCTCCTGCAAGCTTTTCCGCAGATTTTCGTCATTCTTCGCCTGGCGGATCTCGGACTTCACCTCGTTGATCCGCTGACGAATCGCCCCCTTCGCACCAGCACCGCCGAGGATACCGAACGTCGTGTTGGTCACCCACGCCTGACGCGCTCGCCCGAGATCTTCGATGATCACCTCCTCGACACGGTCGCCGCCCTCGTTATCGAAGGCCCGCGCGCCGGTCGTGGTCGCCAGATCGGCCAGGATCTTGCCGCGCTGCTCGCCGATCGAGGGGGCTTTCGCCGCCATCACCTCGTCGAAATGCCCCTTGTCGCGATTGAGGACCAGCAGCGCCAGCGCGGAGTCGGACACTTCCGGCGCGATGATCAACAGGTTCCGCTCACCCGCCGCCACGCAGACTTCCAGCAATGGCACCAGTTGCTCCGCGCGATTCAGGTTCGTATCGGTGATGAAGATCCGTGGGTCCATCAGCCGGGTATGCTGGGTTCCCTCGCGCAGCAGATAATACGAGTGGTAGCCGCTATCCCAGCGTACCCCTTCGATATACTCCACGGTCGTGCGCGTCCCCGGCGCATCCTCGATCAGCACCGCGCCATCGGGGCCGACCGACTCGATTGTTTCGCCGATCGTCTCCGCGAGGGCGTCGTCGCGCAGAGTACCGGCGACGGCACGGGCGATCTCGGACGGCAACTCGATCGGGCGCGCTTGCAGGCGCAACTCTCCGAGCGCGACCCGCAGCCCCTGCTCGATTCCGCGCTTGATCTGCATCGCATTGCCGCCCGCCGCGATGTACGACGCGGCGGCGTGGACCAGCCCGCGGCATAGGACCGCCGCCGTCGCCGAACCATCGCCGACTTCCTCGAAAACCGTCCAAACCATCTGCCGGACGATCATCCCACCCATATCCGCGAACGGATCATCGAGTTGGACCGTGCGCCGCGCGATCGTCGCCGCGCTATCCAGAATTTCTGGCGCACTCGTCCTGCTGATCCCCTGAATGGCGACCGTTCGCGCCACCGGCCCGAGGGTCGGGCTCAACAGGGCGGTCATCTGGTCCATCCCGCGCAGAAGGGCCACTCGCGATCGGGGCGCCTCCAGCATTAATCGACGGGCCATACCCACCGCTCCTTATTCACTCGCACTACCACCGCACACCCACACCATCACACAATCGACAGATGCCGCGCTTACGCCACCGAGAGTCAGCAACCGTCGGCGCAGCTTCTTGCCCAGACCGAACGCCCAATTGTCGCATATGGAGGGCAGAAGTGCGTAGGGGCTAAGTGCTGACGAAGATCGCGCTATCCGAGGGAAGCCGCTAGCGTCACGAACGTCGCCATATCGGTGAAACCGTAGAGGCTCGCGCGCGAGAACGTCAGAATCTTGCCGACCATACCGGCACAGAACGCCAACTCCCACGCCCCGAGGATCGGCATTGCCAGTTGGGCACCCTCGCGATTGGCGAAATACCCCAACGTGACATGCGGGACGTAGCGTTCACTGACGCCGAAATTATAGTGCCGCTGGAAATGCGCGGAGAGATCGCGACGATCACGTTCGAGCCGATGCAACTGCGCGGCAGATTCATCATCTTCGGGGGCGAGTGTCGCAACAAGGGCACTATGCGACCAGAGCACAAGCCGATCGTAACGAAAGCGAATCGCCCACGGTTCGGTCACGAGTGGCGAGCGTGCTGCCGCCACCGTCAGTTCATGTGGCGACGACAGCGATCCCGGTAAACCATCGAGCAAGGCGTGTAACTCGTCGCACTTGTCAGCCGGTAGCCGCCCGATATTGCCATCATTGCCACCATCGCAGACGGTGACGTGATATGACGGCGGCGGCAACGGACAGAACAGATAGGTATTAGTGAGCAAGTCGAGATCGAGACGCGCGAGTTGATCGCGGAGGCCCGCATAGAAATCGATGGCGGGATGGGTAGACAGCGTGCGTTGCGGCCCAGCACCGGTGAAACTCTCACCAGGATTATCGAAGAGAATGGTGAAGCCACGGAACGAGGCCCAGCGCGGCACAAACCCGGCAACCTTCGCATTGGTGACGCTGAACATTGCTCCCTCTTCTTCATAACCACACCGCCCCACGAACGGCATTCTCTGGGACTCGCTGGGGTGGCGTCAATCCCGATCTGGCGCGAGCAAACGCTGGTGGGCGGTTGAGTCCCCATGCTGGACAGACACACCACTCCGACACACCGATCGGCCAGGTCAAGCCAAAATGAGAAGATTACTTCAGCCATCGTATCGTATCATTGTATTCAGTATCGCCCCCCACTCCGAACGATAAATCTGCTTCTCTGGAGGTAGCTTGACCGCCGCGACCATCTCCCCGGCCCGCGCCTGGATGTTAGCCGCACGCCCACGCACCCTGCCCGCCGCCCTCGCCCCGGTCATCGTCGGCACCGCATTGGCGCTCCGCGATGGCGCATTCGCACCGGGACCGGCGATTGCCGCCGTACTCGTCGCGCTCCTCTTGCAGATCGGCGCGAACTTCGCCAACGATGTCTTCGATTTTCGACGTGGCGCGGACACCGCCGAACGGCTCGGCCCGACCCGCGTCACCCAGAGCGGCCTGATCGCGGAGCGCCAGGTGCTGGCCGCGACGATCGCCGTGATCATCCTCGCCGCCATTGCCGGCTTTTATCTGGTTCTGCGCGGCGGCGTCCCGATCCTGATCCTCGGGATCGCCGCGATCATCGCCACCCTTGCCTACACCGGTGGCCCCTTCCCGCTCGGCTACAACGGCCTGGGCGAGGTTTTCGTGCTGATCTTCTTCGGCTTCGTCGCGGTGGCCGGGACGTATTATGTCCAATCGCTGCAACTGACCGCCACGGCTATCGTCGCCGCGATCCCGGTTGGCGCGCTCGTCACCAATATCCTCGTCGTCAATAATCTGCGCGACCGGGAAACCGACCAACGGGCCGGGAAACGGACGCTAGCCGTGCGCTTCGGGCGTGCCGGAACGCAGCTCGAATACCTCATCCTGATGATCGTCGCTTACCTGACACCGCTGCTCCTCTGGCTGACCGGTGCGCTCGGTCCCTGGACGCTGCTGACCTGGCTGACGTTGCCCCTCGCGGCCCGGCTCGTGCGACAGACGCGCCAGGAGACCGGTCGGGCGCTGAACAAGACCCTCGGCGGGACGGCGCAACTCGAACTCCTCTTCAGCATCCTCTTCGCTGTCGGCATCCTCCTCTCGCGCCGCTGAACGGCGGCGATATGGACCCTAGAAGGAGTGAGCGTGAGTCAACAACCCGACACCAGCGTGCCCACGACCGATAAAGCCGCGATGGTCGAAGCGATGTTCGACCGGATCGCGCGGCGCTACGACCTGATGAACGACGTGATGACCGGGGGAAGCCACCGTCTCTGGAAGGCGGCGACGCTGCGGGCGCTCGGCAATCGTCGCCACGCCAATGTCCTCGATGTCGCCACCGGGACCGGCGACCTCGCGCTGACCCTCGCCGCGACCTCGCGCACCGCCCGCGTCGTCGGCCTCGATTTCAGCGCCCAGATGCTCGCCCGCGCCAATGTGCGCGGCCATGCCGCCGCCACGACACACGTCGACCGACTAACCTGGACGCGCGGCGACGCACTCAATCTCCCCTTTGCCGACCACGCCTTTTCTGCGGCTACCTCGGCGTTCGCGCTTCGCAACGTCGCGGACCTCGGGCAGATGTTCCGCGAGTTGGGGCGCGTCCTCGGTCCGGGCGGTCGCGTCGCCCTCCTCGATCTCGTCCCGATCCCCGACCCGCCGATCTGGACCCGCCTCGCACAGGTCCATCTCCGTCAAGTCGTGCCGCGCGTCGGCGCATATCTCGTCGGCGACGCCGCCGCATACCTCTATCTGCCCACGTCGGTCGGCAGTCTCCCGCCCCTGCCGGAGATCCTGGAAATGCTCACCGCCGCTGGCTTCGCCGACGTGCGCCGCCGCCTCTTCGGCCTCGGCACCGTCGCGCTGATCACCGGCACGAAGCGCTGATCGGAATGGCAGGCCATAGCGATGAACCGGGATACATTCCTTGATCCAGAGAACTGGCGCGGTGGCCCGACATACCAACACGAAAATTGTGACGGAACTACGGAAGGGTGGACGATCCGACAATCAGGTTTACGCTGGTTGCCACCGCGCCAAGATTAAAGAAGGCAGCCGCATCGCAACGCCCCTTCCCCCTTTCCTCGAATGGGGAGAGGGGGGGCGAGCGAATGCGAGCCGGGGGTGAGGGCCGTCCCGCTTACCCCTCATGCTCATCCATCCAGCGTCGCGCCTCCACCATCGCCCCCGCGACATCATTGGAGGTTAACTCGCCATCGATCACGAGCCCGCGCAGATGATCTTTGAGCGGGCGAATCCAGGGGCCGGGGGTGCGCTCGAAGAGGAGCATCAGGGCGTTGCCATCGAGCGGACTCTGGAGTTTGGCAAGTTCCTGTTCTTCCAGCAGACGCGCACAGTGGGCCGCGAGACCATCGATCCGCTCCTGCGCCCGACGACGCACCTGGGGTCGGGCGCTGGTCACATCGGCCCGCGCGAGATCGAGCAGATCGTCGCGCCAGGGACCGGTGTCGAGCATCAGCCGCCGTACCGCGCCATCGGTCCAATCGGCGCCATAGTGGCTCGGGCGACCGTGCAATTCGATCAGCACCCGCACCGCCTCAGCGATCTCGCGCTCCAATTTTAGGCGTGAAAGGAGGTCCTTAGCGATCCGCGCGCCCGCCAATTCATGCCCGAAGAAGTGGACCTCGCCCCCCTGCACGCTGTAGGTGTGCGGCTTCGCGACATCGTGCAGCAGCGCGGCCCAGCGGACGACCGGGCGCGGCGGTGTGGCGGCGACGACGAGCCGGGTATGGGTCCAGAGGTCTTTCGACCCTGCGGCATTAAAGCGCACCAACGATAGGAGTTCTGGCAACACATGTTCCAACAGCCCGAGACGTTCGAGCCACTGTAAGGCGTCGGCAACATCGGCAACCATTAACAGGCGAGTTAGTTCAGCACCGATCCGCTCGCGGCTGATCCGCGCCAGATTTGCACCGTGCACGGTGATCGCCGCGCGCGTCTCCGGCTCGATCATTGCATCGAGATCGGCGGCAAAGCGGACGGCGCGTAAGGCCCGCAACGGATCCTCGGCCAGCCGTGCTGCGGGATCGGGCACTCCGCGAATCGTGCGCCTCCAAAGATCCCCCTGCCCATCGAACGGGTCGACGAGCGCGCCGGACTCTTCGCCAGTGGTCCCCGCGACAACGATCGTCATGGCGTTACAGGTGAAGTCGCGACCCGCGAGATCGGCATGGAGTCCACCGTCACCCTCACCGCGAAAGGTGGTGATCTCGATCGTCTCGCCTTCCAATTCGAGGCCGACCGTAGCAAAGCGCTCATTCGCGGAGTAGATCGCCGCAGCCCCTGCGGCGCTCGCGGCGGCGCGGATAATCCCTGGGGCGGCATCGGTCGTGAAATCGAGATCGAGGACGACCCGCTCCAGCAGCAGATCGCGAACTGCACCGCCTACCAGATAGAGCGTGGCATCCCGACGCGCAAACGCTGACGCCAGACGCGCGGTTGCCCGCCGTTGCGCCTCGCTCAATCGCCCTAATAGCTGCTCGCCCGTCGCCAATGCACTCGCCCCGGTCACACGCCGCTTCAACCCACGATCGAGCCGCCAGGACCAGATTTACTCCGGCACATCCACGGCGGCATACAGGATGGTACCATAAGCCCCGCAGGTGTTGCCTTGTCGCGGCGGTGCGGCGATACGCGCAGAGAATACCGCGCCACAGTCAGCCGGTCGTTCGACTACAATCACGGCGGTGGCAACGCAACAGGGCATCGCGGTCCGACAATGCGATCCAGAGGAGGAACGATGAGCACGAATCTTCCCGCCCCGGAAAAAGCCCTCGCCGACGCGGTGAGCGGCGACGAGTTACTCGGCTATACCTCGACCCTCGCGCAATGGATCCGACTCTCGGGAAGTGACGAAGAGGCAAAGGCGTTCGACTACGTCGCCGAAACCTGTCGCGGCTTTGGGATGCAGGTCGAGCGCTACGCGGTCGATGCCCTGGTCAGTTGGCCGCTCCGCGCCACCCTCGAAATAGTCGGCACCGAAACCCGCTCGTTCCCCTGCATCACGCATGCCTTCGCCCTCTCCACACCCGAGGGCGGTGTCGAAGGTGAGGTGGTCGATAGTGCCAGCGAGTCCACCGACTTGCGCGGCAAGATCGTCCTCAGCGATGGCCTAGCGAATCCGGGCAAGGGGATGGCGGCGGAAGAGGCCGGTGTCCTGGCACAGATCAACATCAACGATGAGTATGTCCACGAGATGATCATCACCCCACTCTGGGGCACCCCGACCCCGCAGACGGCCGGGCTGATGCCGAAACTGGTCAGCATCTCGGTCAATGCGGCCGATGGCGCGGAGATTCGTCGGCTTGCCGCAGCGGGCGGCATTCGGGCGCGGATCACCGCCGAGGTCGATACCCGCTGGCGGAAGATCCCGATCATCACCGCCGAACTCAAGGGACGTGAGGATAACTACGTCCTCTTCAGCGGGCATATCGACTCGTGGCACTACGGCGCGATGGACAATGGCACGGCCAACGCGACGATGCTCGAAGTTGGGCGGCTTCTCGGCCAGCACCAGGGCGAGTTACGGCGCGGGCTACGCCTCGCCTTCTGGTCGGGCCACTCCCACGCACGCTACGCCAGTTCGACCTGGTACGCCGATCACTTCTGGGCCGACCTCCACCAGCACTGTGTCGGCCACGTCAACGTCGACTCCGTCGGCGGGATCGGCGCGACGATCCTCAGCGAGGCGAACGCGATGGCCGAGACGGTCGGTTTCGGCGGTCGCGCGATCCAGGAGATCGCCGATCAGGAATTGGAATACAAGCGTTTCGGTCGCGCCGGGGATCAGTCGTTCAACGGGATCGGCCTGCCCGCCCTCTTCATGTCCCTCTCCGGCCAACCGGCTAGGGGTGGCGCGGTCGAGGAGCAGATGGCGCGCTTACTCGGCACGGGCGGGCGCAGTCGCAGCGGCGGCCTCGGATGGTGGTGGCACACGACCGAGGACACAATGGACAAGATCGATCGCGACTTCCTTATCCGCGACGCGACGATCTACGTGCTGACCCTCTGGCGACTCTGCACCGAGACGATCCTGCCGTTCGACTACAGCGCTACAGTCGAGGAGATGCAGGGCGTCCTCCGCGACCTCGCAGCCGTGGCCGGTGACCGCTTCGATCTCGCCCCGGTGCTGGCCGAAGCCGACACCGCCCTGGCGGCGACCAAGCGCCTACAGACGGCGTGTGCAGCCGCACCGGACGAAGCGACTGCCGCGAAGCTCAACACCTGCATCATGGCCCTCGGGCGGTGCCTGACGCCGGTCAACTACACCCTGGCCGGTGCCTACGAGCACGATCTCGCGCTCGGCTCGCCACCGATCCCGGCCTTGCAGCCGCTGCGACAACTCGTCGAACTCGAACCGGGCAGCGACCAAGCCTACTTCCTGCAGACCCAACTCGTCCGCGCCCGCAACAAGGTCTGGCACGCCTTCCACGAAGCGCACAAGGCGGTCGAGGCGGCACAGGTATAGCCTCCCAACGTGTCCGAGAGAACAAACGAGACGCCCTGCCAGCAAGATTCGCGGGCAGGGCGTTTCATACTCTCACGATTCCTCACTCGAAGAATGACCATCGCTCAAGATCAGACGGCATCATCGATTACGAGCTTGACCGTGTAGCCCATCGCCTGCCGCAAAGGGACATGCTTGTGGTAGCGCATGGTTTCGTAGTCCATCATTCCACCAGCTTCCACGGATTGTAATCTTAAGCCCGTCCCACGCATTAGTAACCGCAGATCAGCAGGCGAGTAGCAGCGCAGCGATTGAACGATCGCCTGGGTCTCGTCACCAGTCGGCCACCATCGATCGAGCATACGACAGCCATCCGCATCGAAATCGTAGCGCCGCGTAGCCTCGCCAATGCACATTTCTCGCCCGACCGTCGCCGCCCAGTACCAGGGCGTGAGAATGTCGATCAGCGCACAGCCACCGGGAACGAGCCACTGGCGAATACGTGCGAGCAATCGGTGCTGATCCGCATCAGCACCGATCCCAAAGCCATCCCAATAGCACACCACGTCAAAACATTCCGGTAATTGCACGGTATAGAAATCAGCTTGGATAACGGTCAAGGAACCGTAAGAGACGCGGGTGGCGAGTTGTTGCGCGTATTGTGCGGCGGCAGGGACAAGTTCGAGCGCGGTCACCCGATGACCAAGCGCAGCGGTAGCCGCCGCAGCATGGCCGCCACTGGCACCTAGTTCTAACACACGCTTCGACCCCGGCCCAGCCAGCCATTCGATTGTGGCTGCCTGCTCGTGGTCCTGCTCCTGCACATCACCGTTATATGCGTCCAGCCACTGGCCTTGTTGGGCATAGAAAGACGCAGCCCGGTCCAATCTCGACCTCCTCGCTAACAATCCCTAAAGAGGCGTGGCACATGCACGCAATGCGCGTCTCGGCAAGCCTCCTACACGCTTATTGTACAAAGCAAAAGGGAGTGGGCAATTGCCCACTCCCTTGATTGCGATAGTGTTGGCCGTAGGAGCTAGATCTCCTCGCGGCGCAGTGTCGCAGGCTCCGCAGCACGAGTCGCCACAATGACCGGCTCGGTCTTGGCAACGACCTTCGGAGCCTGAACCGGCGCAGCAGCCTCAGCCGCTAGCCGTGCCTCTTCCTCGGGATCGGTCACGTTACTCTTGAACTCTTTGATGCTCTGGCCCAACGCGCCGCCGACCTGGCCGAGCTTCCCGGCACCGAAGACAACGAGTACGATCGCCAAAATGAGCAACAAGTGCATCGGCTGGAGCATACCTAGACCCATTGAAACCTCCTCTAGTGCATTGCCCCCACACGAGGGATACCTGTGTATGGTTACCTAAGACAACCATTTCCCTCGGTTTCGTAGATACCGTAAGTATAGCATAGGCCATACCAACCCGGCGAACAACAAACGAGGGGCTTGGGCGTCTCTCCATCCATCGATCAGAACGGATCAGGCAGCGCGAAAGTTCCCTCCTCTAACGAGTGTACGAGTTGCCCGAGTGCCGCGAAGTCGGTATGCTGCGTCGCGAATGAACGATGGAGCTGGGCACGCGATCCGGGATGATAGAGCGGCAGAAGGATTCTTCCCTGCCAGGGCACTGCCTGCCCGACCACCTCACGCAATTGCAAACCATGTGCCGCGACAGAGTCGAGCGCTTTCAATGCCACCGTCCCAAGTGTCACCACCACCGGCGCAACAACCACGGCAAGCTGTCGCGCTAACAGATCGCCGCAGGAGGCCAACTCTTGACGCGATGGCCCACGGTTGCGGCCCCGTTCATCGCGCGGGTTACAGAGGATCGCATTCGTGATGAAAACCTCCGCGCGTGTCAGACCAGCCACCGTCAACAACCGCTCGAAGTTCCGCCCGCTCTGGTCGCCGCTGAATGGCATCCCGGTACGATCGCCGCCGAGTCGTCCCGGCGCTTCCCCAATGAAAACCACGCGCGCCCTCGGCCCGCCGTTCGCCGGACTGAGGATACGCGGCCTGTCCGCCATCCTGGGGCACCGCTGGCACGCCGCAGCATCCGCACAGAGTTGGTTGAACGCCGTCAGGCGATCGGCGTGCGGTGCTGATCTGCGGGTAACAAACACCGTTCGTCCAGGTTCGGCGGCGGCAGCGACTTCGACAGCGATCGCAGCGGCCGTCGAATTCGTACCTGTCCTTATTACGTCGCCGCACCGCCCCTGGATCATCGCTACATCGATCCTTTGTAGACCCCGCCATCGACGAGCAGATTAACCCCGGTGATATAGCTCGCGCGCTCCGAAGCGAGAAATGCCGCCGCCGCCGCGTACTCCTCGACTTGCCCATAGCGCTTCATCGGGATCTCTTCCTCTGCCGCGCGGCGCACCTCTTCGACGGTGCGCCCGGTCCGTTTGGCCCCGATCTGGTTATTCTGGATCACGCGGTCGGTGTAGATCGAACCCGGCAACAGGTTATTGACGGTGATCCCCTCGGGGGCGACCTCGTTCGACAAACTTTTCGCCAGCCCGATCACGGCGGTGCGGACCGCATTCGAGAGTAACAACGGGCCGATCGGCTGCTTCACCGCCACCGACGTCGAGTTGATGATCCGTCCCCAGCGACGCTCGCGCATCCCCGGCAAGACGCCGCGAATCAAACGGACGCTGCTCAGGAGGAGCAGATCGACCGCGCGCTGCCACTGTGCATCATCGAAGTCATCGAAATAGCCCGGCGGTGGCCCCCCGGTATTGTTGACCAGGATATCGACGTGATCATACCGTGCCAGGGTCGCCGCGATCAGCCGATCGATCTCTGCGCCGTTGGTCAGATCGGCGGCAACAATGAACGGTTCAGAGCCAGTCGCCGCCGCGATCTCCGTTGCTGCCTTCCGTAGCTCATCCTCCGAGCGCGAGGAGATGACAACGTGCGCCCCCTCACGGGCTAGTTCCAACGCGATCGCCTTGCCGAGCCCTTTACTACCAGCGGTGACCAGCGCCACCTTACCCGTCAAACCCAGATCCATCGGTGCCCCCCTCACTACGGTTTCGCTGTAACCATCGCCTGCGAGGATACCACGCGATAGAGCGAGATTCGATCGCCACAAAAAAGAAACGGGCGCGGTTGGCACTA
>JAABUS010008512.1_pt1 | contig 11237 bp, 11 predicted proteins | sample 5560161 | NCBI WGS metagenome assembly JAABUS01 (sample SAMN10711885, study PRJNA513376) | rock metagenome | isolation source: Antarctica rocks | place: Antarctica: Victoria Land, Trio Nunatak nord | collected 2016-01-04
CTCCTCGCATGCGCAGCGTGGTCCCTCGTCGGCTGCGTGATTGCTGCTCTGGCCATTGACGACGCCGACGCGGCACCCAGCCGGGGGCTGGTTCCCGTCGGCAGCCCGACCGCCCACCCAACCTCCACGTAGGCACCGTCAGGGACCCGTGCCTAACCACGGACGGTCCTGTCATCGGCCAGGTCGATCACGTGCATAACCCTGATGAGCGTGCGCGCTCATCGGCAGATCCGGACACCTTCCTTGCGCCTGAACGCGGCGAGGTGACGCTCCCTCATCAGAGAACGCGCGTATCCCGGATTCGATGGCATGACGACGGCAAAACCGGGTGGACGCGCTCTTCGGCAGGTGTCTACTGTCGGGAGCGTGGCGATCGAACTCCGGCCTCTTGTGGCAGCAGATGCAGCAGCGCATTGCGCCGGGGAGGACGAGTTGACGGTGCGCTGGCTGACAGGTGGCTACGGCGACGTCGAGGGCACCATCGGGTATTTCGACTGGCTGGCGGACAACGCCAAGGCCGGAACTGGCAAGCGTGGATTTGGAATGTGGATGTCTGGCCGACTGTGCGGCTACATCGACTACGACCCTGACAACAGTGACGGCATTGAACCGGACGATGTGAGCATCTCCTACGCCGTGCATCCATGGGCCCGCGGGCGGGCCGCTGCCGTCGAGGCAGTCCGGCTTCTCTGCGAGGTGCTTCAGGAGGACCACATCGGGACGCGTGCTGCCATCAGGGTCGAGCCTCAGAACGTCGCGTCGGTGCGCGTTGTGCAGAAGTGTGGCTTCAGGTACCTGCGCGACTTTCCTTCCACTTTGGACAAGCACCCTGATGGAAGTGCAGTCACGCTGAGCTTGTACCTGCTCGATCTCTAGACGGTCACCCAAAGACTGGACCTATCGTGTCTTACGACCGCTGTTCGGCGATCACCACATGGACTCCCGGGGTGCCGCTTCGCGGCGGTATGACGCGGACTCCTGACCGTTAGCACGACGAGCGGAGCGCGGTACCGGAAGTTCTAACCGTTGGGCCGTCTGCATGACTATGCAGGCTCCGCCGGTCGGCGAGGAGGGTCGTCCACCGCCGACTCATCGACCCAGTCCCGCCGGCCTCGCGTTGGCGATCGCCCCTTCGCGCCGCCCGTAACGGGATCTCTGACCGGACACAACATGCCGGCCACCAGTTTGCTGGAGCGGCCGGGCAAGGTCAGCCGCGAAAGCTCCACCCTGGGTGGGCACCCTCCAGCACGACGAGGTGGTCTGTCCAATGAGCGATACCGAGCTGAGCGGGAGGCTCGAGGGTCACTTCTCCTGCTTCGATCCGGAAGCCCCAGGTGAATGCTAGTAGGGGAACGACCGCCGGGGTGAGGACGGCGTCCGGGGTGGTGGCCAGATAGGAACGCGCTTGCCAGAACAGATCGGACTCGAGGTCGCGGTACGGGGCGTCGAACAGGGTCGGCGTGATCCCGAAGAAGGCATACAGCCTATTGACGTCACGGTAAAGGGCCAGCGGGTCGAGCTCAAAGACGTCAGGTCGGGCCGAATCAGTGGATCGGACGAACTGCACCCACCCCATCACGGCGGCGTAGCCGAGCCCCTCGTAGTCGACTGTTGCCGTGCAAACAGGAAGTCCCGCGCCGTGAACCGCCGGCAACGACGGATCAAGCAGACCACGCCCAGAACTGTTTGCGCCAGCTGCCGGCTGCAGATCTACCTGGACGCGACCTCGCGACCCATGTAGGAGGAAACCAATCTCAAGCTCCACGCCAACAGCATGGCGTAGCACGATCTCACCTGGGGCTGTGGTGGTCGATCACGGCCGGCAACGCGGGCATTATCGCCTTCGCCGTCGCGTGGCGGCGGGGGATGACGGGGGGATTCAACGGCGGAGGATCAAGGGAGCACACCGCCTTGAACCGCCGACAATCGTGGATCAGTCAGTACCTCCCGGGGGTCGCGTACCCGTCTGTGACCGTCCCGCATGACGCTCCGCTTGCGAGAATCGTGATCAGCGTGGAGCCGCCACCGATCGAGCGTGGATCATCACCACAAGCCGTTCCGGCTTGCTGGCCCGGCGTCTCCCTGCTCGGCAGCACGCCGATTACCTGGGTCTGTGAGGATTGGTGGGTGCCCACGCTTACCGTCCTCGGTGGCCTGCCAGGAACCGGGAAGTCGACCATCGCTCACCTCGGTACCTGCGCTCGCCCCTGACTGTCGCTGCTGTTCAACCTTTCTGCACTGCCCCGTGATGTGCCGGTCAACGTCCAAGAGCACGTCGAGGCCATCCGAGCAGCGCGAGCACGGGTAGTCGTCTTCCCCGAGGTGTCGCTGACCGGTTACGAATTGGGCGCCAGATGGAGGTCGTAGACGGGCGCGAAGAAGGCCAACCAGCGCTGTCCGTCGGGGAGCATCCGGACTGCGGGAGGTTCGAATGCGAGCACGGTGCGGACGGTGTCGGGGTGGCGGGTGAGCACCGCCAGGCCCACGATCGCGCCGGAGCTCGCGCCAAAGACATCCGCCGGTGCCGCGTTCAGGTGCTCGAGGAGGCGCTGGACGTCATCCGCGTCGGTGCTCAGTCGGTCAAGGCCAGGCGGTCCGTCGAGTGTGCTCCGCGAGAATCCACGGCGGTCGTAGGTGAGCACTGTGGCGTATGACGCCAGCTGCGCGGCCAGTACCGCGAAGCTGTCAGCGGTGCCGTTGGCGCCGGGGACCAGGAGCAGCGTTTTGAGCCGCTACCGCGCACCTCGTAGTAGAGGTGTCCGTCGGGCACTTCGAGCAGGCTCACTAACGGGGTCGCTTTCGGGGTGTGGCGTCACTGGGCGGCGGATTGCGGCGTGCGGGTCGCGGCGGCTGACGTCGGGCGGTGAGCGTGTCGTCGCCCGTATCCGGTCAAGCCGCGCGGCTTGAACACCGACAACACCAACGCCGCGATCAGCAGCACTACGGCCCCGGCCACGTGCAGAACCGGGGAGGGGGCGCCCAGCCCGGCTGTCCCGTCGATAGGTGCAGCCCTCGCCGCCTGCGCCAGATAGCTGAGGGTCTGCATGTACAGCAGCAGGACGCTCGTCGCGAACAGGTTCATCACCAGCTTCACCAGCACCCAGTAGTGCCTCAGCAGCCCCCACGTGGTGCCCAGCGACTGGACCAGGCCGGTGAGCAACGAGGCGACGCTGAGCGGTATCAGCGCATACCAGCCGATCGCCTCCAGGCTCGGGTAGATCCCGCGCACCAGTGCGGAGTCATGACTGGCTACGCCGATCACGGCGAGGACCAGGGAACTCAGCACCGCGCCGAGCCAGCCCACTGAGGTGCCGACGTGCGCGACGAGGGCCAGCCGTCGCGCTGGCGGCTTCATGCTCACGATCAGTCGCCAATCAAGACGCCGGTCTGCGCCCTCATCTCGTTGGGTCAGCGTCGGGAGTGGCCGTTGGCGATCGCGTCCTCGAGCTCCGGGGTCAGATCGGTCACGGGTTCTTCCCTACTGTGTCGTCACGGTGGTGCGCAGCCACTTCGTGAGCTCAGCTCGCACGCCGTGGCCGTAGCGGAAGTGGTGGTACTGGTACATCAGGCCCTCCGGGGAGAGACCGATCACGCGGGGGAGCACGTTGAGCATGTGCTCCAGGCCCGAATGCACCCGCACCTCGGCGTGTGGGGCTGCGGCGCGTATGGCGGCCACCGATGCCTCGACGGGCACGCTGGTGTCCTCGGCGCCGTACTGGAGAAAGATCGGGCAGGTGATCCGCGCGTAGTCGACCGCGGGATCATGGGCGACCTGCGGGTCACGCTCGGATGCGAGCATCTGGACCAGGTCGGACACCGGGATCGGGGGCGGGACCGGCGAGAGCATTGGGTTCTCGCGGACGTAGTCGGGTCTCTCGTAGCGGTTGAGGTCGGACGCGGCAGTCACTGCGTGTAGCGCCCGCCCGAGGCGCACGATCACCGCGTCGGTGGGCCCGTCGGAGATGATCGCGAAGATGCAGCGCCAGGCATCGGTGACGGTGTCCAGGGTCGCCGGTCCGATACCCGACTGGCGGAGCACCTTCACCCTCCGGTGCACCTCCGCCTCGGCCATGGACACCCCCGGGGAGCCGACGCCGGCGATGAAGGCGGCAACCCGGCGCGCGGCGATGATGGGCACCGCCCACATCCCGTTGGAGAAACCCGCCAGCCCGATGCGAACGGGGTCGATGCGGGGCACGGCGGCGAGTGCCTCCATAGCGGCCTCGCCCGCTTCGGCCTGCTCGAAGACTGACGGCTCGGTGCCTCCGGATTCTCCGTGCCCGGCCTTGTCGTAGATGAGGACGGCGACCCCGGCAGTCAGGATCGGCGCGGCCTGCAGGCGACACCAATCGCGCTGGCCCCCGGCCGCGCCATGCAGGAGTACGGCGGCCGGGTGCGGCCCCTCGCCAGGCGGGAGGATCACGGTGCCGGCCAGGTCCACCCCGCCCGCGACGAAGGTAACCTCGCGCTCGGTGTAACGCGTCGAGCGGGCCATCGTCTCGCCGTCCACCCGGAGGCCGCCTTCAACCAGCTCGACCGCGCGGCCGTCCTCGTCGAGCAGGTTCGTCTCATCTAGCGCGTACGCGCGCACCACCCGATCGCCCTCGGCCAGCAGGATCATCGGCTCGCCGAAGTAGCTCTCCGGGATCTGCGTCAGCAAGACGGTGCGATCCGCGCGGTCGTACCAACCCGACCGCTCGCTCATGTCGGCGGGCAGCGGCGCGACCGCCGCGAGCTTCACCCCCTCGACCACCGGCGCCTCGCCGATGGCAGGGGCAGACTCCCGACCGCAGAACCTGCCGCGTGCTGGCCGGTCGACCAGCAGCTCCCCCTCACGCAGCCGCGCGAGCACGACTCCATCGGTGGTGGTGCCGATCCAGGTGCGGTCGCCAGCCGTCTCGTCATGTGTGGTCATCGTCAGTCCTGTCCGTGGCAATCCTGCCCGTCGACCTGCCCCCGCACATCGACACTTCGGATCAGCCACTTCCCGGACCCGCACAGCCGACGCTACGCCCAGCATCGACGTCCAGGAAGACCGACCGCGGAAACCTGCGCGGCGTGCTCGCGTCGTCCCCGCAGCCTGGTTGGCTGGCCCACGTTCCGGATGAACCTGCCGGCGTCGCACGAAGGCGACCGTGTGCTGCTCAGACCAGGTCCAGAACCGCGTCGTCGGGGTCGGCGCTGGCCAGCGCTGCCAGCAGGGCGCTGCTCGCCGCCTTGAAGCGGCGGCTCCTCGAAGTCGTCGTCCTCGACGACGACGGCCAACCGGTAGCGATTCACCCCACGACACTTCGGCCCAAGTTCTACGAACACTTGTGACGGTGATGACCATGCCCCGTACCCGCGAGCAACTCCAAGAAGTCGCCCATGCCCGCCGAGCGATGACTCGACTCGCTCGACCCGGCGGCTGTTGCCTTGGCTGACACCGACGCCAGCCGCTTGCGGCGTGTCGGCGATGCCGTGCGCAAGGTCGCGAGGAGTCACGTGGAATTGGCCGATGCCATCGCCGAGGCCCGAGAGCACGGACACACGTGGACTCAGATCGCGGCCATGCTCGGCACCAGCCGTCAGGCAGGTCAGGAACGCTACGGCGAGCTGGGTGAGCGCCCGCAGAGGGATCCCTCCACCGAAATGCCGAGGGAAATCGCAGGCATTCCATGGGCCGTCTTGGCCAAGGATGTCATCCCTCGAATGGATCTCTCGACAGTTCCGGTGCGCGGCCAATAACGTTGCCGCCATGCGAGTCGATGACACCGAGAAGCTGCTTCTAGGGACCTTCGTGCGTCCACCCGAGGAGACCGGAACTGGTCAGCCACGGGTCGAAGCCGTCTATGGCTACCTGGCTCGTCACGATCGCGGGCTGTTGCTACTCGACACCGGATTGGGCGAAGGCGACGCCGACACCGAGACCTGGTACCGCCCCCGCCGAATACCCTTGCAAAAAGCGTTGGCCAACTGCGGTATCTCCCTCGAAGACGTTGCAGTGGTGGTGAACTGCCACCTGCACTTCGACCACTGCGGCGGCAATCCCCTGTTCGCGGGAAAGCCCGTCGTGTGCCAGCGACAAGAACTTGAGACAGCGCAGGCTGGCGACTACACGATGGAGCACCTTGTCGATCACCGCGGCGCCACGTACGAACTGCTCGACGGCGAGGCAGAAATCTGGCCCGGTGTGCACGTGATCCCAACTCCCGGCCATGTCGACGGGCACCAGTCGCTGGTTCTACAGTGCGACGACGGGTCGGTAGTGCTTGCCGGACAGTCGCACGACACCGCCTCGGCGTGGAGTGCGGACGCTCTCGCGGCGTCGGCATCCGTGCTTGGCCACGCCGACCCACTGCCAGCGGCGCCTGCCTGGATGGACCGCTTGCTGGCCTTCGACCCAAAGCGCGTCCTATTCGCTCACGACGCCGCAGTTTGGGAGCCGTCGTAACCACGAGGCGGTTCCGTACAGCCGCGCGGTCCGCGACAGGTCCTGGGCCGTAGGAGGATCCTCGACTGGGCACGCCAGTGCTTCACCGCGGCCGTTCTACGCGCCGCTCAGAGCGGCCGCGAGGTCGGCGGTGCGCCCGAGGAGCCGTGCGGTGGAGATGGCGTCCATGTAGTCCGCGTAGTGCACGATCTGGCCGTTGCGGACCCGGATGACTCCGAGCGCCCGGGAGCGGTATGGCTCGCCGGTGACGAGTGATCGGCCGTGGTGCTCGATCTCGGGGGTCGTCGGTCTCGCGTACCAGCGCCTCGACGCCGTCCATCTCGAACACGTGTCGAGCCCCCGACGCCGTCGCGAAGTAGGAGCGGATCGCCTCCTGTCCGCGTAGCTCTCGCGGCTGGCCGGGTGATCGATCAAGGTCGTCCGGTGGCGCGGGTGGCCTGGCGTCGGTACTGAGTGGCACGGTGGATCTATGAGTCGATCACTGGGTGGCGTTTCGTCGGCCGCAGCACAGTTCGGTCCGTTCGATGGCCGGTCGTGGTTCAACACCGCTCATCAAGGTCCATTGCCACACGCGGCGGTGGATGCGACGGCGCGGGCGGCCGCGCTGAAGGCGGCGCCGCACCGGATCGGCGATGAGGATTTCCACGACGTGCCGGAACGGCTCCGCGTCCTGCTGGCCCAACTGGTTGGCGGCCGGCCCGCGGAGATCGTGCTGGGTAACAGCACCTCGCACGGGCTGCATCTGATCGCGAACGGACTGGACTGGGCGCTCGGAGACGAGGTCCTCACCATCGAGGGGGACTACCCGGCCACGGTCCTGCCGTGGCAGCGACTGGCAGGAGCCGGGGTTCGGGTGCGGGCCTTGAACCCGGCCGGTGACCTGCTCTCGGCGCAGGAGCTGGCCGCCGCGATCGGGCCACGAACCCGGGTGTTGGCGGTGACGTGGGTGGACTCGTTCACCGGCCGCACCCTGGATCTGCAGGCGTTGGGTGGGGTGTGCCGCCGCGCCGGGGTGCTGCTGGTCGTCAACGCCTCACAAGCCCTCGGTGCCCGCCCAATCGACGTGACGGCCACACCGGTCCACGCGGTCGTGTCCTGCGGTTACAAATGGCTCTGCGGCCCATACGGCACCGGGTTCAGCTGGCTGCACCCGGATCTACTCGCCCAGCTGCGGCCGCAGCAGGCCTACTGGCTGGCCATGCAAGCCGGCCGCGGGCTGGACCAGATGCGCGCCACGACCGTACGCGGTGACCTGGGCGTCCGCGCGTTCGACGTGTTCTGCCCGGCATCGTTCGCAACCGCGCTGCCCTGGATCGCCTCTCTCGAACTGTTCCTCGACACCGGCGTCGAGACCATTGCCTCGTGGGACCAGCACCTCACCGACCGCCTCCTGGCCGGTCTCGACCACGACCAGTACGACCTCATCAGCCCCAGCGCCGGACCCACCCGGTCCACGCTGGTCGTGTTGTCCCAACGCGACGGCGGCAGCGAGCAGCGCCACCGACAGCTCGCCGCCGCCGGCATCGACGCCGCCTACCGCGAGGGCAACCTGCGCGTGTCGGTCCACCTGTTCAACACCGAGACACAGATCGACGGAGCCCTCGACGCACTACACGCCTGAAACAACATGCTCACCACGAAACCCGACTTCGCGTCCGTCAGGGGAACCTTCAGCGGAGAGGTTCGCCCTCGACGGAGATGACCGCCGAACTTGCAACGGAGATTCCCGTAACACCCGCCCGCGAAAGTGCCCGGTGAGGGGGCGGTAACCGGAGCACCCAGCTGGGTGATTTGTGCCAACCACCACTCGAGGCAGCACCACGTTCGGGTCCGGCAGGGCGGACCCGAGAACTGCCAGCGCCTCGTCAGCCAGCGGCATCCGGGCCACCCGTGCCATTCGCTGGCTGGTCAATCGCGGGCATCTTCAGCAGCCGCGAACAGACGGCCTCCCCGATGCCGGTCAGGGTCGCCATGTCCCGTACCGAAACCTTCTCCCGGCGGAGCAGCGCGAGCCCGGCCGCTGTGTCCCGCTCCGCTTCCTCGACCTTCCCGGCCGCCGCCGTGCGGTCCTCCCACCCCAGCAGTGCCGCCGCGACCGCCGCCTCGATCCGCTCATCCTGAGCGTTCCGGTCCGCCAGCAGGCTCAGCCGCGCCTCCCGCGCCCGCGCCCGCGCGTCCTGCGCCTTGGTTGCTGTCCGACTCATCGTGCGACCCCATCCGCCTGTTCTCACCGCTGCTTCGGCGCCTAGCGCCGCTACTCCGGTAAGCACCACCACCCCCTCCGGCTCGACACCCCAGCCGGCACCAATTTCCCGGCACCCCTCCCGCGATGCTCTCGTCAACGACCGACACGCACCCTCGCGACCCCCCGGTTTCCCGGCCCTGCCCGTCGCGGCCACACCCGAGCTGCACCCGCGCCGGTGACCATTCCGAGACGCCGGCCCCGACCCCAGTCGCGCAGCAACCCAACTGGCTCACACCTCTTGCATCGTCGGTGCGCGACCCCCTCCCGAGCCGAAATCGAACACAACGTTCGAGCAAGAAAGTTGGCGCGGCCGTGTCGAGCCGGAGGGGGGTTTGGTGCTTACCGGAGTGTGATGTCCCTTCACAAGCTGAGCGCCGGGGACGGGTATTCGTACCTGACCCGGCAGGTCGCTGCGTTGGACGCCACGGAGCGCGGCCACACCGGCCTGTCGGACTACTACAGCCAGCGCGGGGAGTCCCCTGGGCAGTGGCTCGGCTCCGCCCTGGGTGATGTTGACCTGCAGGACGGGCAGGAGGTGACCGCCGCGCACATGGGCGCCCTGTTCGGGGAGGGCAGGCACCCGAACGCCGACGCCATCACCGAACGGATCATGGACAAGCGGGCCGGCGGGTCCGGGCGCCGGCAGGACGTGCAGGACGCGATCCGGCTCGGTCAGCCGTTCGCGGTGATCGACTCCGCCCCGGCGTTCCGGGTGGCGGTGGCCAAGGCCTGCGCGCAGGTTAACGCCGGGCTGGGGATGCCGCACGACTGGCCGTTGGCGGCCGCGGAGCGGGCCCGGGTGCGCACCGACGTCGGCCGGGACATGTTCGCCCGGGAGTACGGCCGTCCCCCGAAGGACCCGCGCGAGCTGTCCTCGTTCATCGCCCGCCATTCCCGGACGGCGACCACTGCCGTCGCCGGGTTCGACCTGACCTTCACCCCGGTGAAATCGGTGTCGGCGTTGTGGGCGATCGCCCCCCAGGGCGTCGCGGACCAGATCGCCGCCGCGCACCACGCCGCCGTCCAGGACGCGTTGGCTTGGCTGGAACGGGACGCGGTGCTGACCCGCGGTGGCCGCAACGGGGTGCAGCAGCTGGACACCACCGGGATGCTCGCGGCCGCGTTCGAGCACCGCGATTCTCGGGCCGGTGACCCCGACCTGCACACCCACGTCGCGGTCTCCTCCAAAGTCCGAGTCCGCACCGCCGACGGCACCCCCGGCCGGTGGCTGAGCCTCGACGGGCGGGTCCTGTTCAAGGCCACCGTGTCGGCGTCGGAGCGGTACAACACCCGCGTTGAGGCCGAGCTGCACCGCCGCCTCGGGCTGAGCTTCACACCGCGGTCCGACGCTCCCGCGGCGCTCGCGTCCGGCCGACGGACCATTCGGGAGGTCACCGGCGTACCCGAGCAGCTGCTCACCCACTGGTCCTCCCGTCGGGCGCGCATCGACGTCCGCCGGGCCCAGCTAGCGGTCGGCTTCCAGTCCGAACATGGCCGCCCTCCAACGCCGATCGAGGCGATCAAGCTGGCTCAGCAGGCCACCTTGGAGACCCGGGACGCGAAGCATGCGCCCCGGTCCGAGGCGCAGCAACGGCGGCAGTGGCGTACTGAGGCGGCGCAAGTCCTTGGGGGTGACCGAGCCGTGGACACCCTGGTGGCGTCCGTCGTGGACGCCCCGCAGGCGACGGTCGTCCCGGTCGCTCCCGACCTCATCGAGCGTGTGGTGGACGCCACCAAGCGTGTCGTGGAGTCGCACCGGGCCACCTGGCAGGTGTGGCACGTCCGCTCCGAAGCGGAACGCCAGATCCGCGCCCAGGCGCCGGCCGGCGCCGACGTCGACGCCCTCGTCGAGGACGTCATCGGCGCGGTCCTGCACCCGGATAAGTCCATCCCGCTCGGCAACGACGACCCGGTCGCCGTCCCGGCCCTACTCCGCCGCCGCGACGGGGCCAGCGTGTACGAGGTCGCCGGCAGCCGGCTCTACACGTCCGCCACCGTGCTGGCCGACGAGGCGTTCCTGCTCGAGACGGCCGGGCGACGCGGCGGCCGGGCCGTAACCGACGTCGACGTCGAGGTGGCCCTGCTGGAGTGCGTCGCCAACGGCGTCACCCTCAACACCGCACAGGCGCACCTGGTCCGGGCGATGGCCACCTCCGGAGCCCGGGTGCAGCTGGCGATCGCGCCCGCCGGGTCCGGCAAGACCACCGCGATGGCCGCGCTCACCACGGCGTGGACCAGCGCCGGCGGCACCGTCATCGGCCTGGCCCCGTCCGCGGTCGCGGCCGGGATCCTCGCACAGGAGACCGCCGCCACTGCCGACACCCTCGCCAAGCTGACCTTCGCAATCACCACCGGGCGCCTGCCCGACTGGGCGCAGAAGGTCGACGAGCGGACCCTGTTCATCGTTGACGAGGCCGGGATGGCGTCCACCGGCGACCTGGCCGCGGTCACCCGGTTCGCCCTCGAGCGTGGCGCCAGCGTCCGCCTCGTCGGCGACGACCGGCAGCTGGCCTCGATCGCCGCCGGCGGGGTCCTGCGCGACATCCAGGCCAGCGTGGG
>JAABUS010008515.1_pt1 | contig 11234 bp, 14 predicted proteins | sample 5560161 | NCBI WGS metagenome assembly JAABUS01 (sample SAMN10711885, study PRJNA513376) | rock metagenome | isolation source: Antarctica rocks | place: Antarctica: Victoria Land, Trio Nunatak nord | collected 2016-01-04
CGTGGGCACACGGCCACACCCGCCGAAACGGCCGAAAAACCCAGGCGCCGCCTAGCGTTTCGGGCATTCCGGGTGCCCACCAACTGCGGAACCCGGGCTGATGGCGAAGAGCCTTTCCTCAACCCACGCGAGTGGTCGCTGCGATGGAAGATCGGCGCTTGCGCGGCGACTGTGAGCATCCTCGGGATCTGCGGTCTGGTCTTCTGATCGTCTGCTCGGAAGGCGCCGTGGCGCCGCCGCGCGCCAACTAGGAGGGTTTGGCGAAAGTCAGCCTGCACATTGGCGAAACCCTAGCGGCGATGGCCCACGATGACCCGCGCGACGAGGGTCCATGAATCCCCGCTAGACCCCGGAATAAAAGACTACGTTGAAACGCTGGCTGCTGCGGGTGTCGAGACGTTCGAGTCTTGCGAGGGCGGGGAGGGGCACTCGATGCCGGAGCCCACCGTCAGGTTCCACGGCGAGCATAACGAGGGCTTCCGTGCCCTCGCTATCGCCTTACAGCGCGGCCTGCCCGTCCTGGATCTTCGCCGGTATTGGGCGATCATCGACGGCGAGCCGACCGGTCCCTACTGGGAACTGACCTTCCGTCAGAGGCGCTTGCAGTGATCGCACTTCGGCAGGCCACCGGTGCCGCCCTCGCGGTTCTTCGCTTCGATGCTGTTGCCCTCCGTGCACTGGTTATTGTCGTGGTAGACCGACGTGCCGGGCAACTTGGAATAAAACGGGTTGACCTTCATGCGCCTTCTCCTGTGGGTTCTCCCGGAGGGCCGCCTGCGGTCACAGGACAACGAAGCCTGACCGGGAGCTTGGCCATGGTCGCATATGTCGCGGACGCATCCGAACGGGATGCAACGATGCGGCCGCGCCTTGCGGCGTTCTCCTGCTGTTCCGACGGTCTGGGCGGTCACCCGTCCCCTCGGCCTGCAAGTGGCGCCGGTCCGTTACGTGACTCTTGAGTTGATCACGGGCACGGAGTTGTATCTCGACCCCCTGTTTGACTTGAACCGCGGACGCAACTTGTTCGATCAGCTCCGCGTCCACTGAGATGAGGCGCGGCGCGTTGACGCCGAGTCACTATTGGGCGTCCCCCAACGCATCTCGGAGAGCGTTCTGAGACGAGGATGCGAGATATACCCAGATGTTGTGGATGGGCTTGAGAGCGAAGGCGGCGTACCTTCCCGGTTGATGAAGACCGATGCCGGTGTTGGCCGGCAGGAAGGCACGCCATGGTGGATGTTCGCAGGCTCCCCGTCGGGGGGAACGATGAGGTCGCAGTCACGCTGGACGAGCTCGCCAGGGAGGGTGCTCGCCGGATGATCGCCGCGGCGTTGGAGGCCGAGGTCGAGCAGTACGTCGGCTCGTTCCTCGGGGAGGTCGATGAGGGCGGCAAGCGGCTGGTCGTGCGCAACGGGCATGCCCGTGAGCGCGGCCTGACGGTCGGCTCGGGCACGATGCGTCTGCGCGCGCCTCGCGTCAACGACAAGCGCGTCGACGACGCGGGGGAGCGCCAGAAGTTCAGCTCGAGAATCTTGCCGGCCTATGCGCGCCGGTCGCCGAAGGTCACCGACGTGCTGCCGGTCTTGTACTTGCGGGGCCTGTCGACCGGCGACTTCGGCCCGGCGCTGCGCGATCTGCTCGGCGAGGACGCGTCGGGCCTGTCGGCCAGCTCGATCAGCCGCCTGACCGAGCAGTGGCAGGCCGATCACGCCGCGTTTCGGGGGCGCAGCCTCAGGTTCCACCGGTACGCGTACCTGTTCATCGATGGGATCCACATGAGCATCCGCCTCGGCGAGGACGACCGCGTGTGCCTGCTCGTCGTGCTCGGCGTGCGCGAAGACGGCGAGAAGGAACTCTTGGCCGTCGAGGACGGCTACCGCGAGAGCACCGAGTCGTGGGCCGTCGTGCTGCGCGATCTCAGCAGCCGCGGCCTGAACACCCCGAAGCTCGTGACCGGCGACGGCGCCTTGGGCGCCTGGGCTGCCCTCAGAGATGTCTTTCCCGGCGCGGGCGAGCAGCGCTGCTGGGTGCACAAGACGGCCAACGTCCTCGACGCGATGCCCAAGCGCCTGCAACCACGGGCCAAGACGCTGCTGCACGAGATGGCAGAAGCACCGACCGCGGCCGACGCCAGGGCCGCCCGTGAGCGCTTCCGCGCAGAGTTCGACGCCAAGTACCCCAAGGCGACCGCCAAGCTCGATCGCGACTGGAACGCGTTGACGGCGTTCTACACGTTCCCGGCCGAGCACTGGCGCCACCTGCGCACCACCAACCCGATCGAGTCGAGCTTCGCGACCGTCCGCTTGCGCACGAAGCTGACCAAGGGCGCCGGATCTAAGAAGGCTGCGCTCGCGATGGCCTACAAGCTGCTCGATGCCGCCCAGCAGCGGTGGCGCCGCTTCAACGGACACGAGCTGATCGCCGACGTGCTCGACGGCGCCGTGTTCAAGGACGGCGAGCAGATCATCGAGGAAGACATCGACAACAACAGCATCGACGAGAAGGTCGCCGTCTGAGCGTTTTCACGCCACCTCATCCACAACATTTGACGATAGCTCCCGAGGATGCTCTCGGTGATGCGGCGCCCGTCCGGTTGGAACCCGATGCTGCCTGCCGTTCGAGCCGCCGACCAACGCATCGCAGAGAGCAATCTCGCGGGAGAATGCTCTCGGCTATGCGTGAGGGGGTTGGGCGTTAGCGCGTAGCGCGGCGCGTATCGCCGTCACGAACGGTTCGTCCTCGGTCTGCACCGCAGCGTCGAGCGCCTCGAAGGGCACGATCGACTCGTGCGCCTGTCCGCGACCGAGCATCCACACCGCCCACGCGTCGTGCACCTCGCGGGTGGTCACCGCCTCGCCCACGGCGAGCGCGAGCAACGCGTAGAGCCGGAAGAGGCTGCGCGGATCGTCGGCGTCGTCTGGCACGAGGTCCGGCGGCGTGTGCTCACGGATGGCCTCGGCCATCTGGTCTATGTAGGTGGCCTCGCTCATCCTGAGATCAGCAATCCCGCATTGAGCAGACTGAACGCGACTGGCACCGTCTGCTCTACGAACGAGAGCGCGGCATAGCGCTCGTGCAACGGCCCGTCCTTGTTGTCGAGGATCACCCACTCGTCCGCGAAGGGGGCCAACGGCAGGCCCTGCTCGACCTTGCCGATGACCTCGAACTTCGCCTTATTGAGCATCCGGTAGCTGCGCAGGGAGAGCCACCAGGTCACAGCGATGACGATGCCCGCGACGGCAAGAGGCCAGCGGTCGTCGTTAGCGAACCCGAACGCGGCCACGAGCGCGCTCTGCACGGTCACGAAGAAGCTGTTGGCCGTCGCGCGCCGCGCGGACACGCGATCGGCCATCTCGACTGCGAGCTTGTACTGCTCCAGCAGTCCCTCGGGCAGCGGCCCGCTGGTCACCGGCGTCCTACCGGTTGCCCGCGATGAGCGATTTGAGGTTGTCCCAAGTCCACTTGTAGAGCTTGTCCGTCGAGAGCGCCGTCGTGGGCTTCTTGTTCGCCGCATCGCTGTAGCCAGCGAGCAAGAAGTACGGCTTACCGACCTCCTGCGCGATCGTGACCTCGGCCGCCACCCCGGTCGCCGTGTGCGTGCTGAGCCCGCACAACACCGCGACCTGGTCGGCCCGCTCTATCCGGCCCTTGACCTTGTCCTTCCAGTCGCCGGTCAGGTGGTACTTCATATCACAGACGCGTCCGTGAACTCGAACGGCGAGTCGGGCAGCTTCGACTGCCCGACGAGCAACTCCTTGAGCGCCGCGTCATTGTCGTAGTCGTACGAGATGAACAGCCGCGTAGCCATCTGACGATCGTCCTGGACCCGCCGGACGGAACGCGCGGCCGACGCGGATCACCGCTGCTCGTGCACCACGCGAACGCCCCAGCCTCGCGTCGGGTTGAGCTGGCGAGGCAGAACTCGCTCGAAGATCCGCCGCGCGATCGCGGAGCTCGGCGAGCGTCACGGTGTCCTCGGAGGCCGCGTCGAGCGCGCGGACGACGGCGAGGAGCGTTGAGAGCTGCGGGTCGCGAAGGGATTGCAGTGAAACGGCGCGACCCGCAGCGTTGTACAGGTTCCGCAGGTAGCTGTGTACAAACGCGGATCGGTCCAGGTCACGCAGCCCTTGAATGCTGGCCCGATGGGTTTCCTAAACGCTCCCACAATACGTTGGACGCTCGAACCTCCCCGGCCAGCAATGGCCGGGGAGATGTAGCCGATCGGCGCCAGGCGCGGTCCGTCCGTTGCAGCGTACAACCCGCGCTGTACACGGATCACTGGCGACTCCTCGTCGCGACAGGCGACCGACAAGAAGCTGGTCACCGTGTCCCGTACGACGCTGCAGCCGAGTCGCTGCTCGACGCGAGTATGGATCTCGGAGGGCGCATGGCCTCCGACGAGCCTCCGAGCCCGTCGAGCACCGCCGCTTGGATCACTCCGCATCGCGGCTTCACCCCCCCGATCTGGGCGAGGAACCCGCGTTGCTTCGGCCAGCCGTTTGGTCCGAATCCGGTCCAACCGGCGCAGCGCAGCCAGCGCATCAGGGTTCGAGAGTGCGCCTATCAGCCGCATTCCGTGGGGTCGACGATGCGCGGCCGCCGGATCGCAGCCGTACGGCATGTCGCCGGTCCCCGCGATCTACCCCCCGGCTGCCGAGGGCTTGCGCTCGCGATCGATCAGTGCTTTCTCAACGCTCGAGACGCCGAGGTACAGAGCCGTCGCGGCGAACGTGGCCAAGGGCCAGGCGAGAACGCTGTGAATCCGTGCGATGAGCACGGCGGCTCCGATGGCGAGCGCGATCGCGGTGAGGTGGATGGCGCCGGCGCGGACGAGGTGGGAGCTGCGCGTCATCTGCGTCCCTGCCTCGCCCTCCGTGGTTTCGGTCAACAACCGCAGTCCTCCATAGGCGCTGGCGGCGCCGCCGGCGAAGAGGAAGACCTCGCCGACCGAGGGCGGCCCGTGGGCGCCGATCATCACGGCGCCGGTCGACCAAACCGTAATCGCGTAGCCGTACGGCAGCCCCGCTCCGTGGAGCGCGGTCTCGAGTGCCCGCAAGTACGCCGCCCCCCACATGCTCGCCCAGCCTACGCCGCCGTCCGCCCAGCAGGACGCTTTCTCGGCCCTCGCACGGCGAAGTCGCAGGCACCGTGAGCCGGTGCCGGAGTCGATCCGCTCGCGCCACCGGCCGATCGAGCGGCGCCTCTCACATCGCGTCGAGGCGCCGTTGGAGCCGACCGAACTCCTTCTGGTCGCGGGTGCTGTACAGCAGCTCCAGCAGCTTGACGACGGGAGTGATCCACATCTGGCCGGCGAGCATCACCTGCGCCAGGGTTGCCTCAGCCGCGGAACCGGACAGCGCGCGCCCGCGGTCGAGCGCTTCCGCCAGCAGCGGGTCCTTGGTGACGGAAAGCCGAGGGCGAGAGCTGGGCATGACCGCTGATGGTCGTGGTGCCGCCATTCGGTGCAGCACCGGCCTGACGCGCTACGACCGTGCTCGTTAGCCTCGACTCCTTGAACGTGACGGGCAGAACCACGGCAGGCCTGCGCCGTCGCGTCCGCTTCGCCTTCGCTACGAACACTCGCTTCGAGCGGGCGATCTGCGCCGTCGGCCCCTTCCGGGATGGCGCCGCGGCGCGGGCGTCCCGGTACGTCGCGACGGGCGGCCTGGAGCCGGCGCTCCAGTTGGCGACCGGGCTGGCCGAAGCGGGCTTCGCCGTTCACGTCGACCGCTTCGGGGAGGACCTCGCGAACGCCACCGAGGCGCGATCGGTAGGCGACGCGTACGTCGACCTGGCGGCGAGGCTGCACGATGTCCCGGCCGGCGTCCAGCTCGCACTCGACCCATCGAATCTCGGCCTCGACATCTCCCCGGCGCTCCTCGGGACGCATCTCGACCGCATCGCCGCGGCCCTCCCGGCGGACCGCACCATCACCGTCGGCGCCGAGAACAGCGCCCGTACGGACGCCGCGCTCGGAGAAGTCCTGGCGCGGCCGCACGCGGGTTGCCCGTGCACATGACGCTGCAAGCGAACCTCCGTCGTTCTCCCCAGGACGCCGAGCGCCTGGTCGCGGCCGGCGTTCCGGTACGGCTCGTGAAGGGCGCCTACATCGAGCCGCCTGCCCGCGCGCACCCGTACGGCCCGGCGACCGACGCTGCCTACGCCGAGTTGGCCGCACAGCTCATAGCGGCGGGCGCTCGCGTCCGCCTCGCCTCCCACGATCCCGTTCTGCGCGAGCGGCTCCTCGACGCCGGCGGGATCGCCGGCGTCGAGATGCTGCTCGGCGTCCGCGGGTCCGATGCGGTGGCCCTGCGCGACCGCGGCGTGCAGGTCGGGCTGTACGTCCCCTACGGCGAACGCTGGTTCCGGTATCTCATGCGACGGCGGGCGGAGGCGCAGGGCGCCTGAGGTCGCTCCCGCCCCGGCTGATGGCCGCCGCAGCCCCTATGATCCGGGGCCCACGGGGGAATGAGTTAATGGCTATGCGCGCGGTCTCCAAAACCGTGAATCCGGGTTCGAGTCCCGGTTCCCCCGCCTTTGACGACGGATGCAAGCGGGGCAGATTCCGTCGCACCGGCGCCGGTACCGTCCGGCGATGGCGCCCGACGGTCACCGGACCGCGGAGCGGCGGAGCCTCGTACTGCACGCCGCGGTCGCCGCGCGGCTCGACGACAAGACGGTGGCTCGGGCGGCCGGCCGCGTCGACGGCTGGCTCCGCGACGGTGGTCCGGTTCCGCCGGCGGTCGCGTCCGCGTGGCGTGCGCTGCTCGACGGGCCGCGAGACGCTCTGGCGGCGGCACTTGTGCGCGACGACGAGACGATGCGCGACCTGCGCCAGAACACGCCGTTCGCCGGCGTGGTCGCCCCTGCGGAGCGCTGGCGCATCATCCGTGAGGTCCGCCGATGCGGCACGAGCAGCTCGAGCACCTGATCGAGCCGCGGCGGTCCTTGCGGACGACCCGGACATCGTCGTCGGCAGCCAGGCGATCCTCGGCACGTCGCCCGACGCGCCCGCCTGGGCGGGAGAAGGACTGGGCGTTCGCGCGCGCAGCGCTCGAGGCGAGCTGGGTTGACACTGCGTCGCCGAAGCTTGCATACTAGTACGCAGTGACGCTCCAGCTCATCGATCGCAGCCGCGCGGCGATCACCCGGGACCGGGTCTACCTGACGCTGCGCGAGGCGATCACCGCCGCGCATCTCGTGCCCGGGCGGCGGCTGTCGGAGAACGAGCTCGCCGGACAGCTAGGCGTGAGCCGCACGCCGATTCGCGAGGCGCTCGCCCTGCTGCGCGAGGAGCGCCTCGTCGCGATCGTCCCGCAGCTCGGCACGTTCGTGACCCGCGTGAGTCCCGCGGCCGTGGCCGACGCGGCGTTCGTTCGCGAGGCGCTCGAGTGCGGCGCGGTCCGCCTGGCCGCCGAGCGCATCGACAGCGCGGCCCTCGCGGAGCTGCAGGCCAATCTGGCCGCCCAGGAGCAGGCCGACGCGGTCGCCTTCGACGGCCTCGACGACGACCTGCACCGCACGCTCTGCGAGGCCGGCGGGCACGCGATCGCCTGGACGCTCGCCCAGCGCGCCAACGGGCAGCTCGACCGCATCCGCCGCCTCAGCCTGCCCGAGCCGGGGTACCTGCAGGAGATGATCGACGAGCACCACGACGTGGTCGCCGCCGTGGCGCGCCGGGACGCCGACGGCGCCGAGCGCGCACTGCGTCACCACCTCCGGATGGTCCCGTCGCTGCTGCCCGCGTTGCGCGAACGTCACCCGGACTACTTCGAGGAGGACGCGTGATCGAGGACGTCGACGAGGCCGAGACCGCCGAGTGGCTCGAAGCGCTTGACGACGTCCTGCGCACCGACGGGCCAGAGCGCGCGCAGGCCCTGCTCGAGACGCTCCTCGACCACGCCCGCCACCAGGGCGCGCCCGTGATCTCGGGGCTCGTCACGCCGTACGTCAACACGCTGGAGGCCGCGGACGACCCGCCCGTCGACGAGACGACCGAGCTCGAACAGCGCATCCGCGCCTACGTGCGCTGGAACGCGATCATGATCGTCCTGCGGGCCAACGCGGAGAGCTCGGAGCTCGGCGGCCACATCGCGAGCTACCAGTCGGCGGCGACGCTCTACGAGGAGGGCTTCAACCAGTTCTGGCACGCGCCCTCGGAAGAGCACGGGGGCGACCTCGTCTACTACCAGGGCCACTCCTCCCCGGGTATCTACGCGCGCGCGTTCCTCGAGGGACGCCTGAGCGAGGAGCAGATGGCGCGCTTTCGCACGGAGACCGACCCCACAGCCCGCGGCCTGTCGAGCTACCCGCACCCGTGGCTGATGCCGGACTTCTGGCAGTTCCCGACGGTCTCCATGGGCCTCGGGCCACTGCTGGCGATCTACCAGGCGCACTTCATGAAGTACCTCGTCGGGCGCGGCATCGCCGAAGAGGATCCCGCCCGCCCCCGGAAGGTGTGGGCGTTCATGGGCGACGGCGAGATGGATGAGCCCGAGTCGATGGGGGCGCTCTCCCTCGCCGGCCGCGAGCACCTCGACAACCTCGTCTTCGTCGTCAACTGCAACCTGCAGCGCCTCGACGGCCCCGTCCGCGGCAACGGCAAGATCATCCAGGAGCTCGAGACGAACTTCCGCGGCGCGGGCTGGAACGTCATCAAGGTGATCTGGGGCTCGCGCTGGGACGGCCTGCTCGCCGCGGACACCGACGGCCTGCTGCAGCGCCGCATGGAGGAGGCGCTCGACGGCGACTACCAGACGTACAAGTCGCGTGACGGGGCCTTCGTGCGCGAGCACTTTTTCGGCACGTCGCCCGAGCTGGCCGCGATGGTGGCCGAGTGGAGCGACGAGGAGATCTGGCAGCTCAACCGCGGCGGCCACGACCCGCTGAAGGTCCGAGCGGCCTACCAGGCGGCCGTCCAGCACACCGGCCAGCCGACGGTGATCCTCGCCAAGACGATCAAGGGCTACGGGATGGGGGAGTCCGGCGAGGGTCAGAACATCACCCACCAGCAGAAGAAGATGAGCGAGGAGGTGCTGCGCGCGTTCCGCGACCGCTTCGACCTGCCGCTCACCGACGAGCAGGTGCACGCGAGGGCGTTCGTTCGGCCGGCGCAGGACGCCCCAGAGATGCGCCACCTGCTCGGGCGGCGCGCGTCGCTCGGGGGGAGCCTCCCGCAGCGCACGGGCAGGGCGGCGTCGCTGGCGGCGCCCGAGCTGCCGGCGTTCAAGGCGGTGCTCGACGGCGCCGGCGAGCGCGAGATCTCCACGACGATGGCCTTCGTGCGCGTGCTCGCCGCCGTCGTGCGCGACAAGGCCATCGGGCCGCGCGTCGTGCCGATCGTCGCCGACGAGTCGCGGACGTTCGGCATGGAGGGGATGTTCCGCCAGCTGGGGATCTTCAGCCAGGTCGGCCAGCTCTACAACCCCGAGGACGCCGGCTCGCTGATGTTCTACAAGGAGGACAAGAAGGGCCAGATCCTCCAGGAGGGCATCAACGAGGCCGGGGCGATGAGCGCGTGGATCGCGGCGGCGACGAGCTATTCCAACCACGGCGAGCCGATGGTGCCGTTCTACGTCTACTACTCGATGTTCGGCTTCCAGCGGATCGGCGACCTCGCCTGGGCCGCGGGAGACTCCCGCGCGCGCGGGTTCCTGATCGGCGGCACGTCGGGGCGCACGACGCTCAACGGCGAGGGCCTCCAGCACGAGGACGGGCACTCGCACCTGCTGGCCGCGACGATCCCGAACTGCGTCGCCTACGACCCGAGTTTCGGCTACGAGGTCGCGGTGATCGTCCAGGACGGCCTGCGACGGATGCTCACCGAGCAGGAGGACGTCTTCTTCTACCTCACGGTCCTCAACGAGAACCACCGCCAGCCCGCGCTGCCCGAGGGCGCGCAGGAGGGCATCCTGCGCGGGATGCACCGCATCCGCACCGGGGGCGACGTCCAGCTCCTGGGCTCGGGGGCGATCCTCCGCGAGGTGATCGCCGGAGCGGAGCTGCTCGCCGCCGACTGGGGCGTCGAGGCCGACGTGTGGAGCGTCACGTCGTTCACCGAGCTCGCGCGCGACGGGAACGCGGCCGTCCGCCACGCGCGGCTGCATCCCGGCGACGACCCGCCGCAGCCCTACGTGGCGCGCTGCCTCTCGGGGGATCGCGGGCCCGTCGTCGCCGCGACGGACTACCAGCGCCTCTTCGCCGAGCAGATCCGCCCGTGGACGCCCGGCCGCTACGAGGTGCTCGGCACCGACGGCTTCGGCCGCTCGGACTACCGCGCGGCCCTGCGGCGCTTCTTCGAGGTCGACCGCTTCCACGTCGTCGTCGCCACGCTCCACGCGCTCGGCCGCGACGAGGACGCGGCCCGCGCCATCGCCCAGTACGAGATCGACACGGAAGGAGCGCCGCCATGGCGACGCTGAAGGACGTGCTGGTGCCCGACATCGGGGACTTCTCCGACGTGCCGGTCGTCGAGCTGCTCGTCGCGGTCGGCGACGTCGTCGCGCTCGACGACCCGCTCGTCGCCGTGGAGTCCGACAAGGCCACGATGGAGATCCCCGCGCCGTTCGCCGGGACGGTCGAGTCGCTCGGCGTCGCCGTGGGCGACACGGTGAGCGAGGGGACGAAGGTCGCCGTCGTGGCGGTGGACGAGGGCGCCGCGGCCACCCCGGCGCCCGAGCAGGCCACGCCACCGGCAGGCGAGGCCGCCGCGGCGTCCTCGGTCGTCACCGCGGTGGTAGCCGAGGCGCAGGCGGACCCGGTCGAGCAGCCGGCGGCCCCCGCCGCGCCGAGTGCCCATGAGCGCCCAGGGGGTGGGGGCTCATGGGCACTCGAGGTCCACGCGAGCCCCGTCGTGCGCCGCCTCGCGCGCGAGAGGGGCATCGACCTGGCGACGGTGACGGGCACCGGCCGGGGCGGCCGGGTGACGAAGGAGGACCTCGAGGGCGCCGGGGTGGCGGACGGGACCGCCGCGACCGCGCCCGGCACGCCCCCCGCCGCGGGGCCGCCTGTGGTCGCTTCCGCAGGCGGGGGGGAGCGCGTCGCGCTCACGCGCATCCAGCAGCTCGCGGCCAAGAACCTCAGCGCCGCGTGGCAGACCATCCCGCACGTCACCCAGCACGACGACGCGGACATCACCGAGCTCGAGGCGTTTCGCAAGCAGATCAACGCGGAGCAGTCAGACGTCAAGGTCACGATGGTCGCGCTGCTGCTCAAGGCCTCGGCGGCGGCGCTCG
>JAABUS010008517.1_pt1 | contig 11233 bp, 7 predicted proteins | sample 5560161 | NCBI WGS metagenome assembly JAABUS01 (sample SAMN10711885, study PRJNA513376) | rock metagenome | isolation source: Antarctica rocks | place: Antarctica: Victoria Land, Trio Nunatak nord | collected 2016-01-04
ACCTGTTCTTCTGTCCCATACTATAGTAGTTTCTCTTTGGTTGGTAATACCGATTGCTGCAACATCTTTTGGTGCAAGACCTGCTTTTATCATTGCTTCGGTGGCTACACCCACCTGTGTTGACCATATTTCTGCCGGATCATGCTCCACGTGACCCGGAGATGGATAATGCTGTGTAAATTCTCTTTGGGCACGCGAAACAATACTGCCACCGTGGTCAAAAATGATGGCTCGTGAACTGGTGGTTCCCTGGTCCAGCGAAAGAATATAATTTTCCATTGAAGTTAAAATTAATTTTGATGTGAAATAGCATGTGCTCTTTTAAACACGTAATTAGCCGCCACCTTGTTAAATTGTATCAATTGGTTGTTTTTCCAATCTTCATCATAGTTTAGTTCCATTCTCATCAGTTCTGCTACACGTGGTGCAGCCTCTATTGCAGCATTTGCATTCAGAAACAAAATACGAAGCCTTCTTGCCAGCACATCTTCAATTGTTCTGGCCATCTCATTTCTTACTGACCAGATAACTTCCGCTTCTATATATGAAAATGAACTTATTAATCTATCCCCGAGAGAAGGATACTTCCTAACCAATTCCCAAATATTTTCCTCATTACTGCCATACACACCTAAATGACTTTTTGAAGCAGCTTCTGTGCAGCCATTTATTTTCAGATTTCTTGTATTACAAGCAACTTTTGGTAATTTACCTACCGCTATAATTTTCTCCAGGGTTTCTTCTGCCATTTTTCTGTAAGTCGTCCATTTGCCACCGGTAATAGTTACGAGACCAGAGCTATTTACAAAAAGTTTATGACTTCTCGAAATCTCTTTTGTTTTAACGGTATTATCTTCAGGAGCAGCAAGAGGCCGAAGGCCGGCAAAAACACTTAAAATATCTTTTTCTTCCGGTGGATCTTTTAAATATTCTTTAATTGTATCAAGAATGAATTTAATTTCTTTATCGAGAGCCAGAGGTTCCATAGAGTACTCATCAATAGGCGTATCAGTTGTTCCGACAATAATATGTTCCCGCCATGGTATTGCAAATAATACCCGTTCATCCGCTGTTTCTGGAATCATAAGTGCACAGTCACTATTTAAGAAGGAACTTCTGATAACAAGGTGTATTCCCTGACTTGGTTTTACTATAGGTTTTTTATCAGGCTCATCCATCCTGAGAATATCATCAACAAAAACTCCTGTTGCGTTAACCACCACTTTACCCTGAAGCTCATATTCAATACCTGTTTCAACATCTTTAGCTTTTACTCCTTGTATTTTCCCCTCATTCTTAATTAAACCTGTTACTTTAAAATAATTTAAAACAACACCGCCCTGCTCAATACAGGTCTGTCCTAAATTTACAGCAAGCCGGGAGTCGTCAAACTGGGCGTCATAATATTTAACTCCGCCCACCAGACCTTCAGTATTAATGCCGGGAAAAAGTGCAGCTACCTCATCGCGACGAAGCGCTTCAGATTTACCGAGGCTGTAGCTGCCTGAAAGCAAATCATAGAACTTTAAACCAAAGTAATATTTGAACTTTGACAAGAGGCTGTAGCACGGAATTACAAAGGATTGACGTTTCACAAGATGAGATGCATTGTGCATTAAAATCCCTCTTTCTTGTAGGGCGTCATATACTAATCTTAAGTCACCATTAGCAAGGTATCTGACGCCCCCATGAACCAGTTTTGTACTTCTGCTTGAGGTGCCTTTTGCCAGATCTGATTGCTCTAATAATAATGCAGCATAACCGCGATTTGCAGCATCCAAAGCAATACCTAAACCTGATGCACCACCACCAATAACAATAACATCCCAAACTGTGCTGCTTTTAACCTTATCTAATAAAGAGGCTCGCTGAAATACAGAAGTCATATTTAATGTTTTAGCAGTATTTCATTTTGTTTCGTTTGCAATACAACTTAATATAACTTTTCAGATAAAAAAAAGTTTTTGTGTTTTAGAAGAATTGAATCATTGATTCGATCCTATAAATGACAATAATTTATTTAAAATATATATACGAGACTATAACTAATAATTTGTTTTCAGTGAAAGATGTTTTTATTGCAGTATTCTGTTTTTTATTTTATCTGTGCGCAATATAATTAATTCCTTCAAAACCGTTTTCTGAATGTATTACGTTATTTTTCAGTTAAAGAATTTAAACAGCCACGAGCTTCTTTAGATATCCTACTAACAGCAGATATTTGCTTATAAACTTCTATCTTCGGCAAAACCTTTTTATGAAAACAATCTGCAGGTCTTTTGGTCTGTTGACATTATTTATTTTTAATACTATTCTAAACCTAAGTGCACAGGATAACGGGAAACTGAGGGTTATTATGCTGGGCGCTCATCCTGATGATTGTGATCAGGATGGTGGTGGCACTGCCATTCTTTTTGCAAAAATGGGTTATGCAGTAAAATTTGTGTCGGTAACCAATGGAGATGCCGGGCACCAGACAATGAAAGGTTCTGCCCTTGCCAAACGTCGATTTGCAGAAGCACAGGAAGCCGGAAAGCGTTTTGGTGTGACATATGATGTGCTGAGTAACCACGACGGGCAACTATTGCCAACATTGGAAGTACGTATGCAGGTTATTAAAAAAATAAGAGAGTGGAATGCAGACATAGTAATTGCGCCAAGACCTAATGATTATCATCCTGATCATCGTTATACAGGTGTACTTGTACAGGATGCTGCTTATATGGTTGCTGTGCCTAACGTTGCTTCTGATGTACCAGCCTTAACCAAAAATCCTGTTTTCTTATATTTCCAGGATAACTTTCAAAGGCCTAACCCTTTCAGACCTGATATAGCCATTGACATAAGTGATGTATTTGCTAAAAAAATCCATGCAATGGATGCTCATACCTCTCAAATGTATGAATGGTTACCCTGGATAGGGCACTACCTTCAGGACGTTCCCAAAAATTCCGGAGAGCGTGAGGACTGGCTTGCAAAAACAAGGGCAGTCAAAATAACACCCGAAGTAAAATCATCTTTAGAAAAATGGTATGGAAATGAAAAGGCTGCACAGGTAAAACAGGCAGAAGCTTTTGAAATATGTGAATACGGTGCACAACCTGGTGATGAAGAAAAGAAAAGGTTGTTTCCAATGCTGGGTATGAAGTAGTGATAGAATATATTTCACGTTAAGCAGTCTATTTACTTTTAATTAAAAAGAACAGGAAAACATATACTACAATATCTGTAAAAGATATCGTGACAGTAAGTACATCATCTTATTACATTTGGCTATCACTATATAATATACCATTTATATCCTTTAATATTACAAACTTGTTTTTATTCTTACAAAGGTCTTACCCAAATGTTCCTATAACTTATAGGCTCACTTTTATCACCATGCGACTGCAGCTTTATGGGAGCAGGGCCATGTTTACGATAAGAAGGCTGCCCTATATATGGTGTATCACCTAATAAAGGAGTATTGTTTTGAACAAGAATGCCATTATGAAAAACAGTAACACTTGCAAGTGATTTCAGAACTCCATATTTACTAAATTTGGGAGCAGTCCATATTACATCATATGTTTGCCATTCGCCTGGCTTGCGGCAGGCATTAACTAATGGTACAGCCTGCTTGTACATACTGCCGACCTGACCGTTTACATAAGTGGGATTTTTATAATTATCCAACACCTGCAATTCATATCCGCCAGGTCCCCACGGAAGCGCTGCTAAAAATATTCCGCTATTACCACGAGCTTGTCCCGCACCTGTTATATTTGCTGGGATACGATACTCAATATGCAATTGATAATCTGTAAAAGTTCTTTTAGTTTGAATATCACCTGAGGCTTTATTTACTGTCATGACATTATCAGCAACAATCCATTTTGCCGAAGTGGAATCTTTAGTAGAAATCCACTGTTTGAGATTTTTACCATCAAATAAAATAATTGCATCAGAAGGAGCATCACCATAAGATGCACCCGGCGTAATCACCGGAGGTATAGGAGCATAATATTCAGTCTCTTCCGGTCTCATTTTTTCAGGTGCATTCTGTGCATTAGTTACAAATGAAGCGCTAATAAAGAGGGCTGATAAAATTATCAATTTTTTCATACTGGCTTTTCTTTTAAAAATTCATTTATATAAATTCTAATTTCTTAAGTTGTTATTTTTTGCCACTAAGACACAAACATATAAAGTTTGGCAAAGAATGAGTTTAACGCTATTTGTATACTGTTAATATACCTAATTTTTAAATTGCAAACAGTATTCTGCTTCAAATATTTTGATAAGAAGAAATTTATTTTGCTTTTTCTAATGATTTAATCCATTCAGCTATTTTACGTGCTTCTTCTTTTGGCACCTGGGGCATTGGCGGCATAGGTGTTGAATAATCAGGCCAATGCTCAGGCTTGGGGTTATGAATCAGGTCAACCATTTGCGCGACAGTATATTTCCTTTTGGCTACATCTTTATACGCCGGACCCACCTGGCGGGTGTTTGGATTATGACAGGCAAGGCAAGTATTTTTCTGTAACAAATTTTTTACTTCATTATAAGTTACTCCTTTCGCTGCGGATAATTTAGATGCAGGTTTCTTTGTACCGGCATCAGCATCACCTTCATCAGGTGCAGTTGCATTACCTTTTACAGATGCACCTTTTTTTGAAGATGCTGCCTTAGTTTTGACTCCTTTTCCTGAATTTTTTGTGCTTACTCCGCTAAGCGAAAGTTTGGAACCTTCAGGAATATTGTTTAAAGTATAATATGCAACCGGATGTACCAAAGAATTAGAATTTTCCTGATCCTGTAAGCCGTTTAAAGTAAGGGTATGAATATAATACCTGCGTAAATTATCTACAATAATCCTTGCCTTCATTCCATCGTCTGAAACTCTTACACCTCTTACAGGACACTTCTGAGTATTTACAGGCGGACTGCCATACACGCCCTGGTATTTATAGATATAGCTTTCTACAGAATAAGAAGCTAAATCATCAGCATATTTTTTATTAACAGGCTTTGTAAATTCAATTTCAAAACCATCAGGCGTTGCTCTTACAGCTCTCATTTCAAAAGGCATTCTATTATTCCACACTAAACGCTGAATACCTTCAGTGGCTTCGCCTGCCGATCCCCAGCCGCGATTGGTTTCACCTGCAAACAAAGAACCATCTTTACCCCAGGCCAACCTAACAACACCTGATTGAAAACCACTTCTGAATGCAAATGATGCTCCCTGGTATTCTCCATTTACTTTTTCCATAAATACACGGTCAATCATACTTTGCCCCTGATCTCCTACCAGCAACTGACCGGCAAAAGGTCCGAATGTTCCTTCCGGAATTTTTACAATCTCTGAATTTGAAATGCCCAAAATACCATGAGGTAACCAAACAGCAGGTAACTGCAGATCAGGAACATCTTTTTTTATCTCAGCCACAGTAAAAAACTTTTGATTTACCTTATTCTGCGGCTTGACTTCCTGACCTTCTTTATCAAATTCCAAAGGCGGCTCAGGATTTTTGGCATAGATGTCCTGCTGCCTGACCTTCACAGGTGAATTAGGCATATTAGCCCATACCAAACTTGCAGGATGACCCATAAAACCTCCTTTTCTTACAGGCATAATACTGCCTGAACCTACCCAGTCTCCCTGATTATCAGTATAAAACAATTCATTATCAACGATGCTAATTCCGCAGGGGGAACGCATACCTGCCGCCCAGGGTTCCATATTTCCATTTTCCTGTATATGAAGGGCCCATCCTCTCCATGGCACCTGGCTTTTCATATGCCACCATACAGGAGGACAGGTACAATTTAAGGTAACAAAGAAAGAGCCATCCGCTGCAATCTTTGGCCCGTAACTGTACTCATGATAATTTCCTGTTATCGGCCAGGCATAAACTGTTTCATATACATCTGCTTTGCCATCCATGTTAGCATCTACCAGTTTAGTTAGTTCACCCCGTTGTGCGCAGTATAACGCACCGTCTTTGTAAGCCACTCCAAGCACTTCATGCATACCCGTTGCAAACTTCCTGAAAAACGGATGTTGACTGGCAGGGTTTTCTACAATAAACACATCTCCACGGCGGGTAGTGGCTGCCAGGTCTCCATTAGGTAATGTACAAAGACCGCCTACTTCCAGTATTACTCCTTCGGGAGCCGGCACTCTCATAATTTTGAAATAATCTTCTTCTTTGGCCGATTCTGCCTGCGACCATCCCTTAATTTCAGAACCTATGACAGCAACTGCAAACAGACCAATTGCAAGGCATTTTTTGTACAAATTATTTTTTAATGAATAAACCATATCTGCTGTTAATTTAAAAAAGGATAGAATAACTTACTTTATTTTGAATAGGAATAATCATTTCTTTATGACCGTTTGCATCTCGTATAAGCGGCTTTGTATTACCGGCATCATCAATACGTATATAGTACGACTTGTCATTTAAAAGATACAACCCTTCAGAAACGGTTTCAATAGTCTTTGCTTCTGCAAGGCGCAGGTATAAATTTGCAGCGGGATTTTGCAGTGATATTTCACGATGAATACCCTGGCTGCTAGGTAACACACGTGTTACATCGTTTACCATAGTATTGTAAACCATATAACGGAAAGCAGGTCTGTCGCTGTCATCCAACACATACCCTTTTGGACGGTAACCAGTGCCTGCAGTATCTGCAGACCATGGTGCTTCAGCAGAACTTAGCTTCTCTACAGCAAGCAAAGGCTTACCAAATCTTTGTACCATCCCGACCGGGCGACTGGAACCGTCCCCGCGGGAATGCCACATAGGAGTTGCATCTAAAAAACTCCCCCGCCACAACTGCACAATCATGCCCTTATCCATGTCATATGTATAATGCACCTGCTGAGGACTGCCGACGTTAATTGCATGTGTTACTCTAATGGTGTCTACATCCACAAAACTTCTCAACATTGTATTTACCGGAGCATTTATTAGAATGGGATCCACCTGCTCTTGTGATACAACATTGGCATCGGTGGCGACATACTCACGAATACCTGGACCGGCGACCGCAAGCCCAAGAGACGGTTTAGCGAAATCAACGAATTTTGAATACAATAATTGAAATGGATAATCTCCCGCAGGCAATGTAACTTTCCCTGTCCCTCGTCCCTGCCCTCCTACCGGAATTACAATTTGATCTTTAATCTTTAATAAACCCCGGCCCCCCGGCATGCTTAAGTTAAAATTGTACTCACCAGCTTCTTTTACCCGTAATGTACCTGTATACCTGATCAGAAATTCATTTTGTATATTATTTACATTTGAAGAAAGTACTACCGATGTACCTTCAGCCTCGGGCGGTAAATTTTTATAATCCGGCTCTGTTTCATACTTTCCTTTATAAATAAAGTATTTTAAATTTATAAGCTCCGGACGGGGCTTATCATAAGTAGTAATTTTTATATTTCTGAAAGCAACAGGACCGTGATCACCCTGAAAGCGAAGCGGTCCTTTAGGCACTTCATCAGTTCCTATAGCTCCACGTGTTGGTCCTGACAATTCTACATTTTCCTGGATGGGAACTCCATTCAATTCTACAAGTATTATTTTAGCATTGTCCGTTTTCTGACCTTGTGCATTGAAAATGGGAGCCTGGAAAGAAATTTTCAAGTGCTGCCATAAACCCGGCGCACGACTCGCATTTTGCCTTGGCGCATGACCTTCATAGCCTTTCTGACCTTCGGGCTTGCTTTCATTCCAGCGCTCATATATGCCTCCGTTATCACCCGCTTTCGGATTAATGACTCCCCAACTATCGAGCAATTGAATTTCATATCGGCCCTGCATATAAATACCTGAATTAGAACCCATCGCCATCATATAATCCAGTTCCATATCGAGGTCTCCATGCTGAAGATTAGAAATAAGATCTTTACCGGGACTATTTTTATCAGGAAGGTTTACTAACACACCTGTTCCCGTTGCAGGCGTTAAGACTTCTTTTTGAGTAATGGAGCCTCTGACATTACCGGCCAATTTCCAGGAGGGACCAGGGCTTTGAAAAAAAGAGAGATCTGAAAGAGGTAAAGTGTTTTGAGCATCAAGCTGTCGAGAGTTAACTGCACAAAGAATAAACATTAATAACCTTGCAAAAGAATTTATTTTGAAATTGCTTTCAAAAAAAATAATGGCATGCTTTATTTGTTTCAACATCATATAAATTAAAATATTATAAAGAGTTCATTTTTCATGTAGTTTGATAAACTCAATCTGTAAATGAGATGCTAATAATTAAGTATCAAAATATTTTCAGTCATTACTTCTTTTAATAACTCATTCTTTCAAGAAAAATATTAAACTTGAAACATAATCGGGAAGAAATGGCAGGCATATAAGAATTTTAAATGAAGAAAACGTTGTATTAAGGGGCAAGTTATTAATTTAACAATAAAAAATCCAACTATTATTTATTTAAAAGTGAAACTATTATAATAAAAAAAGTTATGAACGTAAGTGAAACCTCACCTTTCCCCAACGCGCTAATATTAAATTTTCCACCTGAATATTTCGAACTTTTAGTATTCCTCCATCATCTTGAATCAAAGTGTACAATAAGAAAATTTAATCGCTGCATTTTCATGGCACTTTTACTACAGAACCACTGCCGGCTACATCTTTTTTAACAACAGCGTTACCTCTGTATTTTATATCTCCGCTTCCTGCTATCGACGCTTTCAAATTTACATCAGCAAACAAACTTGCATCACCTGAACCTAAAATCTTTACATTAGCATTTTCGGCTTTCAAATTTGGGCTATCATAATTCCCGCTGCCGGTTACCTGAATATCAACATTCCTTGTTTCTCCTTTAATATACATATTGCCGCTGCCTGTGATTCCTGCATCAACAGCAGGGGCATTTACATCAGCCAAGATATTACCGCTGCCTGTTATGCTAAAAGACAAGTTGTTGTTAGAAGAAAACTTATTATTACAGGTAAGATTACCGCTGCCGGTAACTTTTAAAGCAGTGATTTCAGGTGTTGTCACATACACTTTTACAGGATGGGAGGAATGGATATTTACATGGTCTCTTGTTTTAATTTCAAGCCAATTGTTATCTGCTGGTGTTTCAATATACTGAAGAATATTTTCATCTCCTTCTACTTTCACCGACGGTGCACCCTGGTCAACAAATACATCCATTCCACCTAATACATTAATATTAGATCTATTACCAACATTTCGAATTTCGCTCTTTAGATTACCGTTACCATTAATTGTTTCTCCGTTGAAAATACAGGAGCTAAAACACATAACTGCAATAAAGGCAGCGCCAAGGATGTTTTTTCTCATAGTAGTTTGTTTTAGTTAAATAAATTATCAACAGTTAAGTGTTATTAATTATAATTATTTCTTCAAAGCAGACAAAGCAGAAGAGCAGGTAAAATAAATTAACTTCGCGGCATTTCAAACTTTAAGTGCTTTCCTATTTGTTTTTATGACCGAAAAAATTCTCATTCTAGATTTTGGCAGCCAATATACACAACTTATTGCAAGGGCAGTGCGTGAGGCAAATGTATATTGCGAAATAATACCTTATTATAAATCTTATACGTTTGATGCTTCTGTTAAAGGAGTCATTCTAAGTGGTTCTCCCTTTTCTGTTAATGAAGAAAAGGCGCCTGCTGTAGATGTTAAAACATTTAATAACCAATTTCCTGTTTTAGGTATTTGTTACGGGGCTCAATTGGCAGCTAAACAATTTGGAGGCAAGGTGGAAAAGAGCAATAAAAGAGAATACGGAAGAGCGCAACTGCAGATACAGCAGCAGCATGATGAGTTATTAGAAGGTGTTTCAAGTCATTCACAGGTCTGGATGAGTCATGGAGATTCTATTTTATCACTGCCTGAAGAGTTTGAAATATTGGCCACAACGGAATCTATTCCTGTTGCAGCATTTAGGAAAAAAGATCCTTATACATACCCATTACATGCTTTACAATTTCATCCGGAGGTTTATCATTCAACAGAAGGCAAGAAAATTATTTATAATTTTCTGGTAAATGTTTGTCATTGTTCGCAGGATTGGACACCAAATGCCTTTGTTGAAGAAGCAATTGAAAAGATACAGCAACAGGCAGGTGACGGACAAGTTATTATGGCGTTGAGCGGTGGTGTTGACAGCACTGTAGCTGCCACTATAATAACCCGTGCAATCGGCAATCGTTTACATGGAATTTTTGTTGATAATGGTGTTTTGCGCAAAAATGAGTTTGAGCAGGTTTTAAAGACCTATAAAGAAATTGGCTTAAATGTAAAGGGTGTTGACAGAAAAAGTATTTTCTATAATGCATTAAAAGACAAATTTGATCCTGAAGAAAAGCGTAAAGCTATTGGGAGATTATTTATAGATGTTTTTCAGGAAGAAGCTTCAGAACTTACCAATATTAATTTTTTAGCCCAGGGAACAATATATCCTGATGTTATTGAAAGTGTAAGTGTTCATGGACCTTCTGCTACCATTAAGTCTCATCACAATGTGGGTGGCTTACCTGAAAAAATGCACCTGCAATTGATAGAGCCGCTGAAGTATCTTTTTAAAGACGAGGTAAGAAAAGTAGGTCTTGAATTGGAAATTCCACACGAGCAGTTATTTCGTCATCCATTTCCCGGCCCCGGCCTTGCTATAAGAATTTTGGGTGAAGTCACTGAAGAAAAAGTAAAGTTATTGCAGGATGCCGACGATATTTATATACGAGGTTTAAAAGAGCATAAATTATATTCAGGCATTTGGCAGGCCGGTTCTATACTGCTGCCAATAAAAAGCGTAGGCGTGATGGGCGATGAAAGAACTTATGAACATACACTTGCTTTGCGGGCCGTGACGTCTGTAGATGGAATGACAGCAGACTGGGCACATCTTCCTTATGAATTTCTTGCACATATCTCAAATGAAATCATTAACAATGTCAGAGGTATAAACAGGGTTGTTTACGATATCAGCAGCAAACCGCCATCAACCATTGAGTGGGAATAGGCATTCTTTTTGTATTTGAGTGGAAAACCATGAAAATTAATGAAAAATATTTACTGCTCTCTTTTGCTGTTGAGTATGGTGGCCGGCTTTACTAAAAAAGCTGATGCTCAATCCGATACTGCTAAACCGGTAAAAGTTGCAGTTTTTATTCCGCTCTATGCAGATGGTGTTTTTGATACTATTTCGTATACTTCAGAAAAACCAAATCTTCCTA
>JAABUS010008519.1_pt1 | contig 11229 bp, 18 predicted proteins | sample 5560161 | NCBI WGS metagenome assembly JAABUS01 (sample SAMN10711885, study PRJNA513376) | rock metagenome | isolation source: Antarctica rocks | place: Antarctica: Victoria Land, Trio Nunatak nord | collected 2016-01-04
GTTCGGCTCGCCTGGTTCCCATACGCCGACGGTAGGTCGCCGGCTCGGTGACGGGCGTCTCGGTTCGAAGGCGTTGTGGATGGACCGGTGCCGGTGGACAACTTGCGACGGGTGCTTGACCTTGACCAACGGGCAGGGTTCGAGCATGGGTGCACGAAGGCCTTTGAAGAGAACCCCCTGCGAAGGCCGCAGCGACGACCGCCCTGGCCGGTGTGGACCTGCTGCCAGCACACCCGGACCTCGACCAAGTACGCACCATCCTGGCCGGGCAGATGAACCTCGAACAGCGGCTGCGCCGCGCCCTCGATGACGTGGAAGCCGACTACGACGTGATCCTCATCGACTGCAGGGCCGGTAAGGAAACCTGACCGCTGAACGCCGAAGGCGGCTACGGCAAGGAGTCCGGCAAGCCGTGGGCGCGGCTCAACGTCGCAGTGAACAACCGAGTGAAGATCCAGGATGGCAGCTGGACCGACGGACCCACGTCGTTCTACCGGGTTACCGCGTTCGGCTCGCTGGCAGAAAACGCCATGAACTCACTCCACAAGGGCAACACCGTAGTCGTGTCCGGCGACCTGACCGTGGAAAGTTTCGTCCGCCACGACGGCACGAACGGTGTCTCGCAGGAGATCACCGCCGACCACCTGGGCGCCTCGCTTCGGTTCGGCACCGCCGCCATCACCAAGGCCAGCAAAACCCCGGCGGCCGCCGGCACCGAGTAAGAGGCCCACCGGCGCCGGGTGGGGAGCCAGTTCGAGTCCCCGCCCGCTGTCGGAGCCCACCGCCACACTCACCATCAATCAGCCCGAACGGGGGGAGAGCGCCCATGGTCACCAAAACCGTTGCAGCGTACGAACTACGCGCCGGATGGATCGTCCTCCCGAAGACCGGGCAGCCACGCCGGGTCGCGCTCGCCCGCTGCCAAGGCGCGCAGCCGCACGTCATCGTTCACTGGGCAGGCACCGACGACCGATCGGTGTTCGACGCGACCGAGCACGTCATCGTCGAGGTCAACCAATGAACCGGTCGCGCACACCTCGCCGAGCACGGATACCCGCCGGTCGCGCTGGACGTCTTACCGGATACCTACCCCTCTGCATGCAACTGCTGAACTGCCGGCAGAACCGGCACGCACTCAGAAGGGCGCCCATCATGACAACCAACACCCACAGCGACGAACTGCGAGCCTGGGCCAAGGGCAGCTACCCGACCGAGGCCGCCGTCGAGATGCTCCTCCGAGCGTTCCGCGGCCGGTTCGCAGCCGGCGAGCCCTGGATTGTGCCCACGGACTTTGATGATCGTTGGATGATCGACGTCGACGAGATGACCGACGATAACCTTGCCGGCCTCTCCGGGGGGAACAGCGGTTGCTGCGCATCGTCCGGTCGTTCGCCGGAGGAGAACCCGTCAACCTCAACCACGACGTTCCTGGTCTGGACCGCGGCGTCGTGCAGCTCGTGCTCGCCGCGATCGCACACGCAGCCGGCAGCCACCAACACGGCGGCGAGATGACGTTCGACCAGGACGGCCGACCCGTTGGCCTCGGAGAAGCACCCGGCACCCTCTACCCGTGGCCGGCGTCATGAGCAGGCATGCCCGACGAGCAGTACTGAGCACAGTGGACGTGATCGTCAGATGACCGGTCTTACACCGTGGTGGGGCACAGCCCTAGTCGCTCTCATCACCGCTGCCGCCGCACTCGGCGGCACCGCGATAGCCACCTGGCGGCAGAACAAGCGTGCCCGACAGGAGGAGTGGTTCCGACGTGTGCAGTGGGCCGAGCAACTCACTGCGTCCGAGGACGATGACCGATCGGCGTCCGGCTACCGCGCACTTCAGATCCTGTCTGACTCCGAGCTGGCCAGCGACGACGATCGCAGGTTGCTACTCGGACTGGTCAACGACACCGCCAATCAGACCGCCGAACTCAGTTTTCAAACGGAGGTGGACGAGATCGAGTTCCTGACGGACACTGAAGACAACAACGACGCCACCGAGGAGGCGACATGACGACCACCGCCCCGACGCCCGCTACCACGAAGAAGTCTCCGGGCAAGCACTCGGTGAAGGTCACCAAGTCCCAGGTCGCAGCCGCCCGCGCCCAGGTGCACATCTCGCGGCAGCTCGGCGTACCCGTTTCCAAGGTCATCGAGAAGATCGCGGCCGCCGGACCGATCGACCGGAGCTGAATCCCACTATCGAACACGTGTTCTATTGCGAGTGAGTGGAGAAGTACACCAACGCCCTGCCAACACCGGACCATCACCCGCTGCGCCCGCCGGGCGTGAGCTACCCGGTCATCCTGCGCCTGGTGCTGGAGAACGGCTCAGAGCAGTGGTGGCCAGGCAAGACGGTGAAGTGGATCGGGGATGCCGTGATGGTCAGCTGGGAGAGCGAACCCGGCAATCCACGATCCAACGAGTACGTCTGGCTGGCCGCTCGCGACGTACGCTGCGTGATTCACCATCCGTCGACATCAGCCGGTGTCGGACCCGCCCGGTAGAAAGACCCTCGTAACTCCACAGCTCGGCGCCGGCCGTGAAGTTGCATCACCGGACCGCCGAGATTGGCCACCCCCCTGGGCCGTCTCGGCGCCTGGTCGGGCACCACCCCCCGGTGCCCGACCAGGACCCAAGGTGAACGTCACGGCCGGCGTCAGACGGAGCCAGAGGCGCACGGCGTGCGCCATCATCGCCGTCAGCACGACCCCGAAGACCAGCAGTACCCATCCGAGGGGATTCCCGCCGCCGGCGAGAATCGCGCCCATGATCGCGATAGCAGCGCAGAAGAACAGCGACACCACCAGACTGCCGAGGCCGAGCCCGGTCACCGCGCGCGCCCGTGACCCTGGTGCAGTCATCGCTTCCGTCCTCTCAACGAACGTCCACCTGATGGCCGGACGATACCGTCGAGCACCGACAGCTGGGAGCAGACGCGGTGCCCAGTCGGCGGTAGGGGAGCTCCTGGTGCAGGTCAACGTCGACGTCAGGGTAGCGGCCGATGGAAGGCCGCCACAGTTCCCCTGTTCTGGACCGCGAGGACGTACTTTTCGGCGGTACCGTTCAACTTGACATCGGGAGATAGGAGACGGTCGATGACGGGTATCGAGACCGCCGACGCGGTGCCCTTCCGCGAGGCTGTGATGATCACTTACCTCGACGAGAACGCGGTCTGGGACTGCTATCACATTGCAGGGCCGAACAATGAGCACCTTCACGCTGAATTCGACACGAGGGACGATGCGATCGCGTGGGGCAAGAGCAGGTGCTCTCTGGTCAGGGTTTGGGACCCGACGACCTCGACTGCGCCCGCGGTCTGACCGGCTGCCCGCCTCCCAACGTATGCAGGGAGACGGGCGCGGCTCTGTCAGTTGAGATCCCAGCCAGCTGACCACGGGTCGCCGGAGAGGCCCGCATCAGCACGGAACAAGTAGAGCTGCTTGTCTGTCGAGTGTGCGACCGGACTCTTGATGTAGCACCACCAACGACCGGAGTGGCCGGGAACGTACCAGCTCACCTCCACGACGGACTCATGGTCCCAACTGTCGCTGTCGTAGGCGACGCAGCCCGAGGGCGTCCAAGTTCGAAGGACGCCACCGAGAGTGGTCCCGAAGGCTGCCCCTTCGCAGGAATTTTTGATCGATCCGACGACGCCAACGGGACCGTTGAAGATTGATCCGTCGAACAGGGTTCCCGATGTGGTGTTGCTGTATCGCACCTGGATCGGGTACGCCTTGATCGCCGGTCCGGACAACGTCCAGAAGAAGCCGTAGTTGATGGTGCCGTAAGTGGCCTGCCCGTAGCCGTAGTGCATCCCGCTGGAGTGGAACTTGATGACCCGGCTGCATGAAGTGCGGCACGGCTGGGTCCCGCTGCGAATAGTGCAGTGGAGGAATCACTCCGGCATGGTGTGGCACGACCCGCCTCCGCGTCAGCCTGGCAAGCCATCGCCAGCTGCGGCTCCACCATCGGATGAGACGAGATGTCCGGCGCCCCTCGTCTGCGCCGGATAGCCGATCGGCTAGTGCGATCTGCTGTTTGCCATTTTCCGATCCTTCGTTAGTCCGCTGGGTCGCTTGCTCCCTCATGGGGCGCGTGCGGGGCTGCGACCCACGCAAGGTGGTCAGGTGTGCTTGCCGACAGCTCGGGCGCGGGTGTGTGCTCGCTGCCCCTGGGGCCCGACGAGCATGAGCATTTCCGCCGGGATGTGGCCGGCGTTGCCGAAGGCGTGGGGGGTGTGGGTGTCGAACTCGGCGACCTCGCCGGCCTGGAGTTCGAGGTCGTGTTCACCCAGCAGGAGGCGCACCTTGCCGTTGAGGACGTAGACCCATTCGTAGCCTTCGTGGGTCCTGGGCTCGAGCTGTTCGTGGGGATAACCCACCGGCATGATCAGCTTGGCGGTCTGGACGCCGCCGGGGCGCTGGGTGAGCGGGACCCAGGTCATCCCGTAGCGCTGCATGGGTTTGAGATGCACCCGCGGGTCACCGGTGGCAGGCGCGCCGACCAGTTCGTCGAGCTGGACCCGGTAGGCGCGCGCAAGCGGGATTAGGACGTCGAGTGTGGGGCGTCGCTTGCCGGACTCGAGCCGGGACAGCTTGCTGGTTGACAGGTTGGTGGAAGCGGCAAGTTCGTCAAGGGTCACATTGCGGCTTTGGCGAAGCGCCCGCAGCCGCGGGCCGACTTCACCCAGCAGGTGGTCGAGGTTGTCGGCGGTGTTGTCCATGCTCCCATCTTGCAACAACTGCAAGAACTCTTGGCGATACGCAGCCGCCGAATTCATCCTGTCCAGGTGCCTGGGGTGCCCGCCCGACCAGCGAGGAGCAGGAAGGAAACGCGATGAGAGATGTCATGGACGGCGTTGTGGGAGTCGAAGGCGTTGTGGGAGTCGAAGGAGGCGGGAGGTCCGGCGTCTATGACCTCGTGGTGGTCGGCGGTGGCGCAGCAGGGATGAGCGCGGCGAAGATCGCTGCCCGTTCGCGCCGGTCTGTGTTGGTGGTCGACGGCGGCAACCCGCGCAACGCCCCGGCTGAGGGGGTGCACAACTATCTGTATGCGGAGGGAAAGACACCGTCGGAACTGGCCGCGATCGGGCATGCCGAGACGAGCGGGTACGGCGTCGAGATCGTCCCAGGCGCGGCGACGGCCGCGAGCGTGATCGCGGATCCAGCTGCGGGGGCGCCGAGGTTCACGGTGGCCATCGACGGGCAGCGCGATGTCGCAGCGCGGCGGCTGTTGCTGAGCACGGGCTTGGTCGATGAGCTGCCCGACATCCCCGGTCTCGCCGAGCGGTGGGGCAAGGACGTGCTGCACTGCCCGTTCTGCCACGGCTGGGAGGTGCGGGGGCAGGCGCTCGGAGTGGTGTCGACCGGGCCGATGGCGGCGTATCAGACGTTGCTGTTCCGAGCCTTGAGCGAGGATGTGGTGCTGTTCACGCACAACGGGCCGCCGCTCACCGACGAGCAGCGTGAACGGTTCGACGCGCTCGGCGTTCGGGTCGTTGACGGTGAGGTGGCCGCCATCGAGGCGGTCGGGGGTCGACTGTCGGGTGTGGCCATGACGGACGGGCGGGTGATCGCCCGACAGGCGGTTGTCGTGACGAGCGGGCCGTTCGGGCGTGCGGACCTGCTCGATGATCTTGGGCTGGTCATGTCCGACTTCGAGGTGGCCGGGGACGTACTGGGCAGGTATCTCGGCGTGGACGAGACCGGTGCCACGCAGACCCCAGGGGTGTGGGCGGCCGGGAACCTCACCTCCCCCATGGCCCAGGTGATCGATTCGGCGTCGGGCGGTGCCGCCGCTGGCGCTGCGATCCATCGGGACCTGCTCGAGGAGGACGTGGCGATTGCGCTCGCCGCACACCGTCGACGGCAAGCCGTCACCTCGTGAGCGCCGCACTGCCAGACCGTCCTGGTTCGCCACCACGCGGGCCGGCGGCCGTGTTCTGGGAAGCTCACTATGCGAGCAAGCCGCCCGGCACGCAGGGGCCGAACCCGATCTTGGTCGAGGTGGCCTCGTCATTGACCCCCGGGTCCGCGCTCGATCTCGGCTGTGGTGGTGGGGGCGACGCGATCTGGTTGGCCCAGCACGGCTGGCACGTGACCGCTGTCGACATCTCCTCCACTGCCGTTGCCCGCGCCGAAGATCGTGTAATCGCCGCTCGGCTGGCGGACAAGGTGCGGCTTGAGTGTCTGGACCTCGCTGTAGAAACCCCTGCCGGCGCGTTCGACCTGGTCAACGCTCACTACTTGCTCTCGCCCGTGGACTTCGACCGATCCGCGGTGCTGCGCCGCCTGGCCGCCCAGATCAACGTCGGCGGCACGCTGCTGCTCGTCGACCACGCCTCTGTCCCACCGTGGTCGTGGGCCGACCCGACCACCGCCTTCCCAAGCCCGCCCGACACCCTGCGCGCCATCGGGTTGAAGCTGCCGAACTGGCGAGTGGTCCGTACCGACGCAGCCCGACGAGGGGCCATCGGACCGGATGGCCGGCACGCATCAGTCACCGACACCGTCATCGTCATCACCAAGGAGTCTTGATGAGCACCGACCTCAACACCGACCTGCCATCCCCAGGTGTGAACCTGCCGGTGGCGCCCGACCCGCGCCGATGGCTTGCCTTGGTGGTGTTCGCGGCCGCCATCTTGATGGTGGTCCTGGACGCCTCGATCGTGAACCTCGCCCTGCCCCAGGCCCAGCACGATTTAGAAATCACCGACGCCAACCGGCAGTGGGTCATCACCGCTTACACCATCGCCTTCGGGGGGCTGTTGCTGCTCGGCGGACGTATAGGCGACCTGCTCGGACGCAAACGGATCTTCGTCCTCGGTCTTACCGGGTTCGCCGCAGCCTCTGCACTCGGGGGCCTCGCGCCCGACGCACCGGTGTTGTTCACCGCCCGCGCCCTGCAAGGCGTCTTCGCCGCTCTACTCGCTCCGGCGGCGCTGTCACTGATCAGTGTGACCTTCGTCGATGACCGAGAACGCGCGAGGGCCTTTGCCGTCTACGGCGCCGTCGGTGGTGCTGGCGGTGCGGTCGGTCTCATTCTGGGCGGCGCACTCGCCGAGTACGCCAGCTGGCGTTGGTGCCTGTTCATCAACGTGCCGATTGCCGTCGGGGCAGTGCTAGGTGCGCTCGTCCTCGTGCCCGAGTCCCGGACAAACGTGGCGAAACGCTACGACGTTCCCGGCGCTGTCCTCGTCACCGCCGGATCGCTCGTGCTCGTCTATGCCGTCAGCCTGGCCGCGCAGGGCACCGGGTGGCTCGCACCGGCCACTGTCTCACTGTTCGCCGCTGCTCTCGTGCTCCTCATAGGATTCATCATCGTCGAGCGGCGTTCGGCTGCGCCGCTGTTGCCGCTGCGCGTGGTCGGCGATCGGGTGCGAGGCAGCGCTTTCGCTGTCTCGGCGCTCGTGAGCGCGGGCATGTTCGCGATGTTCCTGTTCCTCGCCTACTACCTGCAGATTGACCGCGGATATTCCGCCCTGCTAGCCGGGCTGGCGATATTTCCCTTCAGCATGGGGTTCGTGGTCACCGCCTCCTTCGCGCCCAAGGTCATCAGCCGATACGGGCCGCGGCCGTTGGTGATCGCCGGTGCGATCACCGCCACCGGCGCCATGACATGGCTCGCGCTGCTGATCACCAGCTCGGACTACTGGATCGGCGTGCTGCCGGCCTTACTCCTGATGAGCATCGGCCTTACCTTTGTGCTCGTGCCGCTGTCGATACTGGCACTCAGCGGCGTCCAGGCCAGCGACGCCGGGGTGGCCAGCGCCATGCTCAACGTCACGCAGCAGACCGGTGGAGCGCTTGGCATCGCTCTCCTGAACACCCTCTACACCCACGCCGCAGGCACCACGCCTGCGCCGACAGAGCTGGCTGCCCACCTCGTCGGCTACCGGGTCGTGTTCGCCGTCGCCGCTGGTTTCTTCGCCGTCGCCCTCCTCGCCATGCTCGTCGCCCGCGGCGGCAGAAGCAGGCGTGTGACCGAATCACGTTCTGATTGACGCACTTGCTGCTCAGCGGTCGGGTCGCCGAGAACGTCGTCTGCATACCACGCCGCTGATCGTCCATGAATCCAGAGCGAAACACCGCCCCGAAACCGACGAACGGAAGCGCTGCCATGCCGGCCAAGCCAAAGAAGTCGAGCCGCCCGAGAACGCATGACGTGCCACAGCCCAAGACACCATCAGACGAACGAGGAACATTGCTCGGCTTCCTCGACTACCTGCGCGACCGCGTCATCGCCAAGATCGACGGCGTTCCAGAACCGGAGATCCGTACACCTGGGGTCGACTCGGGCACAAACCTGTTGGGTCTGATCAAGCACCTCGGCTACGTCGAGCGTCACCAGTTCTTGGGGGAGAAACCCAGGAGCTGGCCGAGTACGTTCCGGGCCACCGCCGAGGAGACCGTGGCCGGTCTCCTAGCCCACTACCGGGAGGCGATCCGGCTGGCCAACGAGGTCATCACCGCGGCCCCCGATCTGAACACCCCGGTAGAAGGAAGCTCAGGACCACCACTGCGGTGGCACCTCATACACGCGATCGAAGAGACCGCCCGGCATGCCGGTCAGATGGACATCATCCGCGAACGAATCGACGGCGTCACAGGCAGATGACCAACACCGGACCAAAGATAGGGACGACGGCCGGCCGAACACTGGGCTGCGCCGGAGGAACACGCCGATGCAAAGCTATACTCTGCTTCCGCAGATGGTCCTGCGAGACGCCATGGGCGTTCCGGCCTTAGGTGGTTAGTCGCACGCACCCAGCCTCTGACGTCCGGTAGAAGGATCCTATTGCGGAACAGTGTTCAGGTGGGCGCCCTCGGCCAACGGCTGGCATGGGGTAGCGAGCGTGGAGGCCCGGCGAAGTTGCCGTGGCACGATGCTCCTCGTGGACTTGGTGAGCGTGTTCGCGGAGACGCGACGGCCGCTGACGGGCTATTGCTACCGCATGCTCGGCGCGGCGGCGGATGCCGAGGACGCTGTGCAAGAGACCATGCTCCGCGCCGTTGTGCATGCCGATCGCTATGACCCAGCACGTGGGCCGCTGCACCCTTGGATCCTTCGAATCGCGACCAACGTGTGCATCGACATGCTGCGCAGCCGGGGTCGCAGAGCGATGGCCGTGGACCTCGGACCCGCGGCTGAGGCTGGTGCCCCGCTGGGTGTGCCCCTGCCGGCAGAACGCTGGATCGAGCCCATGCCGGACAGTCGGATCATCGCGGCCCGCGATCCGGCCAAAATCGTAGTCGAACGCGAGACGGTCCGGTTGGCCTTCCTCGCTGCGCTGCAGCATCTCCCGCCACGCCAGCGCGCCGTTCTGGTCCTACGCGATGTGCTCCAGTTCCCAGCGTCCGAGACCGCCGACATCCTTGGCGCATCCACGGCCTCGGTCAACAGTGCGCTGCAGCGGGCGCGGGAGACGCTAACCGAGCACAACCCGGTTGCGACCGACCCTCTGGACGAGACGGATAAGGCGCAGCACGCGCTGCTCAACCGTTACGTCAATGCGTTCGAGCGCCACGACATCGAGGAATTGAAGGCACTTCTCTGCGAGGACGTGAGTAGTTCGATGCCACCGTTCATGTGGTGGGTCCAGGGCCGGGATCTGCTCGCGGAACTAATGACGAGCGGAGCGTGCGATGGGGCCCGGCTCGTCGCGACCGCGGTCAACGGTTCGGCCGGATTCGGGCAGTACCGACCGGACAGCAACGGCGTGCTGCGCCCGTTTGGCATCGTGCTGGTCGAGCTTCGTGACGGGGCCGTGAGCCATGTCGCGACCTTTCTAGGCACCGGTGACCGCTTCGCTGACTTCAACGTTCCGACCAGCTTGCCAGCCCATGCTGGTGCGCTCACCGATGAGTTTGGGGCACGCAGGTCGTAGGAGACCGTGAATGGTTCCCAACGAAAGGTTGTTAGTGCCCGATGTCAACCACCGACACTGATGTCTTGTACACCGCCACCGTTGCCGAGCGGCGCCGTTTGGTGACCATGCTCGAAGGGCTCCCACGCACTGACTGGGACCGGGCATCTCTGTGCGAGGGCTGGCGGGTTCGAGAGGTCGCCGCTCACCTGACGATGGCGTATAGGTATTCCGGCTGGGCCGTGGCCTATGGCGTCGTGAAGGCGCGGGGCAGCTTCGCCCGCTTCGCCGACCGCGCGGCCCGGCACGACGCGTCGGTGATGAGCGACACCGACTTGCTCAGGTCGTTGGCGGACAACGTCGAGCACCCGTGGCGGCCACCAGGCGGTGGCCAAGCCGGGGCCCTGAGCCACGACGTGATCCACGGCCTGGACATCACCGAACCCCTGGGCCTCGACGCACCACCGGTTGCCACGATCCGTCACGTCCTTGATCACGCCGGTCCCCGCAGCCTCAAGTTCTTCGGCGTCAACCTCGACGGGCACCGCCTCGAGGCTACGGACTCCGACTGGCAGCTCGGCCAGGGTGAACCGATCCGCCTCACGTCAAGGGAGATCCTGCTGGTCATCACCGCCCGGAAACCCCTTCCGGACCCGGCGAACGCGTAGGGGGGCATCATGCCGGCGTCACTCGACAAACTGCCCAACATTGGGGCACCAGCCACCCGTGCCCTGACCGCCGCCGGCTACCTCAACCTGCGGGACCTCATCGGCGTCGAACGCGGCGCACTCGCGCGGCTCCACGGTGTCGGCCCGAAGGCCCTACGGATCCTTGAGGCGGCGCTTGAGGAATGCGGACACAAGCTCGCGTGAATGAGCTGGACGAGACCGAGAGCGCCCCCATGTCCGCGGGCACCACTAGGGTTCGGGACCGATGACGCACTGGGACGCCATTATCGCCGCGGTCGGACTCGCCCTGTCTGGAGACCAAGGCGCTGGCCGTCATGCGCTGAGCACCTGCTGGGAGCTGACGTCGGAGGGTGACCACGCCCAAAGGTGCGTGATCGCGCACTACCTGGCCGACCTCCAGCAGCACCTCGATGACGAAGTCGCTTGGGACGAACGTGCCCTGCAGGCATACCCGCACCTGACCGATGCAGACCTCACCCCGATCGGCATCCCCACGGCACGGGGCCTCGCCTCCAGCCTCCATCTCAACCTCGGCGACGGCTACCTCCGAGGAGCAACACCATGTCGCACATCATCATCGAGGGAAACCTGACCGCCGACGCCGAAGGCGGTTACGGCAAAGAGTCGGGCAAGCCGTGGGCGCGGCTGAACGTCGCCGTCAACAACCGCATCAAGC
>JAABUS010008520.1_pt1 | contig 11228 bp, 14 predicted proteins | sample 5560161 | NCBI WGS metagenome assembly JAABUS01 (sample SAMN10711885, study PRJNA513376) | rock metagenome | isolation source: Antarctica rocks | place: Antarctica: Victoria Land, Trio Nunatak nord | collected 2016-01-04
ACGGGCTGGCGCAGGGTGAGCACGCGCCCGCCGCCCGCCTCGTTGCGGGTGTGGCGCCCGTCGATGCGGACGGCCTCCTCGGCGTACCAGCGCAGGAAGTTCGCGGCGTAGGTGATCTCCGCCGAGGACTCCGCGATCGTCTTGCCCATCTCGAGCGTCATGAGCAGAGCGAGCTCCTCGGTGCGCTCCGTCACGAGGTCGTAGGCGGTGCGCAGGATGTCCGCGCGGTCGCGCGGAGCGGAGCCCTTCCACGCCGCGAACGTCTCGTGGGCGGCGGCGAGCGCCTCCATCGCGTCCTCGGGAGTCGCGTCGGCGACGGCCGCGATGACCTCCCCCCTCGAAGGATCGAGGACGTCCAGCTTCCCGCCACCGGTCGCATCGCGCCACGCTCCTGCGATGAGCAGCCCCTTCGGGACCTTCTCCACGACGGCCACCTCGGCAGAGGACTCGATCGTGGCCATGCGTTCGAGCATGCGCGCGGCGTGGCGCGCCGAAACGTGACAGCGCGCATGCCCCGCGTGTGTACGTTATGCGCATGGCACGAGTGAACGTCACCGTCCCCGACGCGGTGCTGGCGCGGGCCCGCGAGGCCGGCATGAACGTGTCGAGGCTCGCGACGGCCGCGCTCGAGGACGAGCTTCTCAAGCTCGACAAGGTCGCCGAGCTCGACAGGTACGTGGCCGAGCTCGAGGAGGAGCAGGGTCCGATTCCCGAGGCGGACCGGATCGCGGCGGAGAAGTGGGGCGACGCGATATTCGGCCCGATCGAGGCTGAGCGTCGCAGCGCGTGACAGTCGTGCTCGACGCGGGCGGCCTCACCGCCGTCGCCCGGCGGAGCTCGACGAGGTCACCGAGGCTACGCTGAACCAGCGCAACTCCCCAGACCTCCGGGAGTTCGTCTTGCTTGATGTCCCGGCTTCCCAAGACCCTCTCCTGCGGGCTCTGCGCGCTCGGTGCCGGCGCGCTGCTCGGTGCTCCCTCGGCCCCCGCCGCGACGCGCCTGGTCGTCAAGGGCGCGGGCTTCGGCCACGGTGTCGGGATGAGCCAGTACGGCGCCTACGGCTACGCGCTCAAGGGCCGAAGCTACAAGGACATCCTCGCTCACTACTACACGGGAACGCGGCTCGGGGCACTCACCGACAACCCCGAGGTGACCGTGCTCCTGCGCTCGAGCCGCACCGCCGCGTTCACCGGCGCGTCGCACATCGGCGAGCGCCAACTCGACCCGGGGAAGGTGTACTCGGTCAAGGTGAGCGACGGGAAGGTGGTGCTGCGCAGCCCGAGCGGACGGGCCATGCGCGACTTCGCCGGCGTCGTGCGCGTCGCAGGTACGAAGGCTCCCCTCAGGCTCCTGGGGAAGGGACCCAACGGCGTGCGCGACGGGCTCTTCCGCGGGGCGCTGGAGCTCCGGCCCGCGGGCCGCGAGCTGCTGGTCATCAACGCGCTCGCCCTTGACTCCTACCTGCGCGGCGTCGTGGCCGCCGAGAGCCCGGCGTCGTGGCCGCAGGACGCGCTTCGCGCGCAGGCCGTCGCGGCGCGCACCTACGCGCTGACGACGGACGCGGGCGGTGCTCAGGGCTTCACCCAGTGGTCCGACACGCGCTCGCAGGTCTACAACGGCGTCGCCTCAGAGACCCCGTCGACGGACGCCGCAGTCGCCGCGACCTCGCGTCAGATCGTCACGTACCTCGGCAAGCCGATCGTCGCGTACTTCTTCTCCACCTCCGGCGGCAAGACGGAGAATGTCGAGAACGGCTTCCCCGGCGCACGCCCGCAGCCGTACCTCGAGGGGGTCGAGGATCCGTACGACGACGTGTCACCCAAGCACCGCTGGGGTCCGTACGGGTTCACGCTGCGGCAAGCACAGCGCAGGCTGCACGGCCTGGTGAAGGGTCGGCTGCGCGGCATCGTGGTGACCGAGCGCGGGTTCTCGCCGCGCATCGTCTCGGCCAACGTGATCGGCACCCGCGGCGTCACCGTCGTCAACGGGCCGACGCTGCGCAAGCGCTTCAAGCTGTTCGACTCGTGGGCGACCTTCACCACGATCGGCGCGAAGGTGACGACCTCGGCCGAGGACGCGCCTGCCGGCACCCCGAAGCCCGTCGCACCCGCGGGTGGCGCCTCCCCGGACGCGGGCCGCTCGCTGCGCGCCGCCGCCCTCAGCGGGGCGACGCCCCGGCCCGCGGACCCCTACCGAAAGGTCGTCAGCGGCCACGTCAGCGGCGCGGAGGACGGCGACTGGATCCGCGTGCAGCACAAGACGCGCGGGGCCTGGGGCGACGCGTTCTGGACCACCACGTACGGCCCGAGCGGCCGCTATCGCGCGACGCTCCCCGGCCCGGGGATCTACCGCATCCGGTGGCGCGGGCTCGTCGGGCCCGACGTGCGCGCGCGCTAGGCGAGCGTCAATCGACGACCGCGGGTTTGGAGCCTCGTCCACGGCCGTCGCGGAAGCCGGCGAGCACGAGGTCGACGAGCGGCTCCACCTCGGCTTCGTTCAAGCGCTGATTGCGCCACAGCAGGCGGTAGTACAACGCCCCGTTCAAGAGGTCGAGGAGGAGCTCTCCATCGGCGTCGGCGGAGATCTCGCCGCTCCTGCGTGCCCGCTCGACGACCTCCAGCGTCTCGGCCCGCTGGGCCGTCAGGGAGGCGGTGAAGGCAGCGTCGATCCGCTCGTCGCCGGCCACGGCGGCCACCAGCTCGGCGGCTGCGCGACGGACCGGCATGCGGTCGAGGGTGCTTGCGGCCCTGGTGAATCGGGCGATCAGGTGGGATCGCAGGTCATGGGTAGCCGGTAGCGGGTCGACGTTCATCGGCGTTCTCGCGATCGCCAGGATGATGTCGTCGACGCTGTCGAACCGGCGGTTGACCGCCGGCAGGCTCACCCCCGCCCGGCGCGCGATCTGACCCCGGCTCAGATTGCTGCGCCCGACCTCGCCCAGGAGCTCGACGCAGGCATCGACCACCGCTCGGTCGATTGACGGATCCCGGGGCATGATCGCCTTTCTTGCTCCTGCGCACCAGCCCGGACCTGCGGACGATCCTGGACGACGGCACCAAGGTCGTCGTCGCCGTGGGCTCGGGCATGGTCGGTGAGCTGGTCCGCGCGCAGCTGGAGCAGGCCGACGGTTCGTGGCTCGACCTCACTCCGCGCTGACCTCGGTCGTCCGTGCGCCGGGGTCAGAGCAATGGTATCGTCGGTGCCATGCGCGCTACCATTGACGCCGCTGGGCGCCTTGTCGTGCCGAAGGCGATCCGTGATCGCCTCGGCCTGACCGGAGGTGAGGAGCTCGAGGTCGACGAGCTCGAGGGACGGATCGAGATCCGGCGGCCGCACGCTGGTGCCCCGCTGGTGGACGGACCGCACGGGCTCAAGACGTTCTCTTCAGGGCCCGGGCTCACGACGGATGATGTGCGCGCGCAGCTCGAGCGCTCGCGGCGGTGATGACGCCGGACACCTCCGTGCTCATCGCCGGAGCAGACCCGCAGCATCCGTTCTTCGATGTGGCGGCAGAGGCTCTCGCCCAGGTGCGATCACAGGGCGTGCTCGTCGCGCATACGATCGCCGAGACCTACGCGGTCCTGACGGGATCGGCGTACGGCTTGGCGCCTGCTCGCGTCGAGGAGTACCTCGCCCAGTTCCTGCGGCTGCGGCCGATCGGCATCTCGCCTGTTGGGTATGTCGCCGCGCTGCACGACCTCTGCGCAGCAGGCGTGTTCGGTCCCGCCGTCTACGACGGGCTCATCGCCCTCGGCGCGCGCGAGGCGGACGCGACGCTGGCCAGTCTCGACCGCCGGGCGGCGCCGACGTACCGGCGCTGCGGCGCGCGCTTCGACCTGCTGACCGACCAGCCTTGAGTAGGCGCGCCGGTCGTTGGGGCGCGACGTATCCTCGGCGCATGCCACGGAACGACGACACCGCTCGGCTGGCGGTCGAGGAGCTTCGCCAGGCCAACGAGGCGCGCCGCGCGGCGGTGCTCGAGCTGACCAAGTCCGACCGCTTGAAGCTCGTCGCCGAGCTCTGCCTCCTGAGCGCTGTCCTGCCTCCGCGCGCGCCGCGGGCCTGACGGTGCTCGACCTTGTCCACCTCGTCCGGAGCCTCGATCGGGACGGCGTCCGCTGCGTCCTCATCGGCGGCGTCGCCGTCGGTGTCCACGGCTACGTGCGCATGACGATGGACCTCGACCTCGTCCCGGACCCGGATCGGTCGAACCTCGAGCGCCTGGTGGCCTTCCTCAGCCATCTGAAGGGAACGCTTCCCGGTAGCGCAGGTCGCGCGTTCGACCCCGCGAGGGATGCCGGCCGCCTGCGGCGCGGGGGCAACCTCACGCTCGATACCCCTCACGGCGGGATCGACGTGGTGCAGCGACTTCCCGGCGTACCACCGTACGCGGAGCTGGCGGCCGGCGCCGACGCGGTCGATCTCGACGGGCTTCCCGTCCTCGTCTGCTCCCTCGCCCACCTGCGGGCGATGAAGCTGGCCGCCGACCGTCCGCAGGACCGCGCGGACCTCGCGGCGCTGCCCGAGGCGTAGCTTCCGCCGCCGTCGGTCAGCCGGCGTACACCCGCACGAGCGACTCCGCCACGCAGACGGGCTTCTCGCCGCCCTCGACCTCGAAGGTCTGGGTCACCGTGAGCTGCACCCCGCTCGCGATGTCGTCGACGGCCGCCAGCGCCGCGCGCATGCGCAGCCTGGAGCCGACGGGCACCGGAGCGGGGAAGCGGACCCTGCCAAAGCCGTAGTTCAGCGAGAAGGCGACGTTCTCGATGGTGAAGATCTCCGCGCCGAGCTGCGGGCCGAGCGAGAGGGTCAGCAGGCCGTGGGCGATCGTGCCGCCGAACGGCGTCGCCTTCGCCCTCTCGGGGTCGACGTGGATCCACTGGTGGTCGCCCGAGGCGGCGGCGAAGGCGTCGACGCGAGCTTGGGTCACCTCGTACCACTCCGACGCGCCGAGCTCCTCGCCGACCCTCGCCCTGAGGTCGTCGATGCCGTTGATCGTGAGCATGGCGGCAGCCTACGCGGCGGCGGCAGCGGCCTCCGGAGCGCCCGTCAGCCACGCCGGCTCGACCTCGCTCGTGAAACCTCGGGCCGAGAACAGGCGCTACTCCAGAGGTCGGCGGCATCCTGAGCCGCGAACGCAGCGGAAAACAAGAGCTGGGGGGCCCACCCGCGCCTGGGCCGGGGCCTCCAGGCGAAAGATAGGTCTCCAGGCTCATTGCCGTCGGGGACCATCACGAGGAGAGTCTGAAGCATCAGGGAGCGCGGACACCAGCGAGGGCAGACATCGATCGAATACCTCGGCGTCATCATCGTGGTCGGCATCATCGGGCTGGTGCTGATCCAGGGCGCGCGCGTGATCGGCACCCGCGTCGTCTGTGAGATCAGCGGGCAGATCGCGGCCCTCACCGGCGACGGCGAGGGGGGCTGCGGGGGCGGGGAGACCCCGGCGCGTACGGCGAAGGGGCCGGCGGGAGGTGCGGGCGGCGCAGAACCCACGCAACCCACCGGCCAGGACGGCTCATCCGGCGGAAACCCCTTGCGCGGCGCGCCCCGGGGGGGCACGCGCGGGACCACCTCCCGCGGCAGACGCGGCCTCCGCGCACGCGGCGCGGACGGCTTGAGATACAGCGCCGGCTCGAGCAGGAACGGGCGTCCGTCGGGAGCGTCGACCCGCTACCGGGCCCGCGCCGCGCGCAAGCGGCTCCAGGGTGTCATCAGAGGGCGCCGGATCGACACGTCGCGCTACCGGAGAAAGGCCTACTGCAAGCGCTACCGTTGCAGTAGGCCCACGAAGACGCAGTACGCGATGCCGAACTACCAGCGGCGGCGCGGCGGCAAGCTGCGCGTCAGCCTGTTCATCAAGCAGAAGGAGGTGCGGCCGCTCGGCACCTTGCCGATTCTTGTCCAAGGCGACGGCCGCGGCTTCGACAGACGTTTCGACTCCCTGCGCACGCGCGTGACGTTCGTCTTCGATTTCAAGGCGGACAAGCTGACGGTTCTGGTCAACCCGTCATGCAGCAGGGGCCGGGTGGTCAGGGACGGCTGCTCAAGCCCGAAGAAAGGTAAGGTCACCGTCGAAGCCCGGGGTGGCAACGGCGCCCAATCCTACAACGTAGAGTACAAGTTGAGGGACAGCCGCATCCCCGCACCTGACCTCTCAGGGCACATCGAGGTGTCAATGTCCAGGGACGCGCGAGGCCACCGTAATATCGGCCTCATCCTCTTCAATGAGGCATACCCCTCGGTCGAGGCGTACTACGACCCGCCGGGGCCGAAAGGCCCGCGGACGGTGTGCCAGTCCCGGGAGAGCAACCAGGCCAGCGACTTGGGCGGGCCCCGCGAGCTACGGTGTAAAAGTGAGACTTGAGGCCGGCATGGCGCGCTGGGGTTCAACGTCGCCTCGACGTCCCGGTGCTCTCGGCGGACGCTGGCACGCCGCCTCGGGCTTCGCAGTCATCCTGCCATGATCACGCGGCTGCTCGCCCTTAGAGAGTCGGGACCTCGGGGGGCGAACGCATGATGGGCCGGTGCCTCGGGGTGCTTCTTCCCGTCGCGCTCCTCTTGGGGGGCTGCGGCGGGGACGACGAACCTGCGCGCGAGCCGGCTCGCGCGCAGCTCCTACGGGTTTACGACGCCAAGGCCGAGGCACCCGCGGACCTGCGACTGCGCATTCCGATTCAGAAGGGATGGTCGGGCGCCAGCGAGAAGGAGCTGGAGCTCCCGATCGGCGGCACCATACGCAAGGTTGATGACTCCTGTGAGTTGTTCCTTCAGCTTCAGGCGGACAACGGCGACGGGCCGGTCCGCCTGCCCGGAACACGCCAGGTCGAGCGAGGCACGCGCACGCTCGAGCTCGACGGCCGCAAGCTGAAGGCTGGCTTTCGCCTCTACCGCGCGGAGAACGGTCTGCGACTCGGTATCGGCTCGACCGGCGCTGGCGGCGCACTGCTGCTCACGATGCGCGACGCTGACACGGGAAACGTCGTGGCTCGCCTGCTCGCCCTTGGGGGCATGGACGGGCTGAGATGCCCTTTCGGTCCCGAGGAGGCGATCCGGCGCACGTTCAAGGTGCTCCGCGACATGGCGCAGCGGACGATCGTCGAGCGCGTGCCGCAGCGGAAGCGGTCGTAGTTGCCAGGACGGCGCGCCTTCAGCCGATGATCCGGCCGAGCGGGTGGTTCGCGAGCGCGTAGCGATGCGCCTGGGCGCTTGTCGGCTCGGGGAAGCGCTCGTCGAGCTGGGCGACGATCTCGTCCGCGTCGCCGGCGAGAACCGTCCCGTCCTCGAGGATCACCGCGGGGATGGTGCTCGTACCGGTGCGCTCCTGCATCGCCGTGCGCTCCTCCTTCGCGGCGGGCACGGGTAGCGCGACGAACGGGAGGTCGAGCTCGTTGAGGCGCTCGCGGACCTGCGCGGAGAACGGGCACCACTCGGCTTGGAAGACTTGGATCATCGGGTGGTAGTGCCCCGACGCCGTGCGCGCGAACCGAGCGTGGTAGACCACCCGCCGTGCCCGCGCCGCTGCTCGCCGTCGACGCCCCGTCGCTGCTCTACCGAGCGTACTTCGCGCTCCCGGACTCGATCAAGGATGCGGACGACCGGCCGGTCAACGCGCTCCTGGGCACCGCGAACCTGCTGCTGCAAGCGGTCGAGGAGCACCGGCCGCGCGCGGTGGTCCTGTGCTTCGGCGCGGAGGCCGCGACCTATCGCACCGACGCGTTCTCCGGCTACCACGCCGATCGGCCGCCGATGCCCGACGACCTGCGCCACCAATGGCAGCAGGCGCGCGCGTTCTTCGGCGCGTTCGGGTGGAGCCACCGCGACGCGGGCGACCTCGAGGCCGACGACCTCCTCGGCACCCTGGCCGGCCTGGAGCGTGAGGCGGGTGGCGCCGCGCTGCTGTTCACGGGTGACCGCGACATGTTCCAGTGCGTCGACGCGCAGGTGGCCGTGCTCTGGCCTGCGGGAAAGGGCAGCCCGGAGCGCATCGACGTCGCCCAGGTCCGCGAGCGTTACGGCCTCGAGCCGGCGCAGGTGCCGGACTTCATCGCCCTGCGCGGCGACCCGTCCGACGGCATCCCGGGCGCGAAGGGGATCGGGGAGAAGGGCGCCGCGCAGCTCCTGCGCGACCATCGCGACCTCGAGACGCTCATCGCCCTCGCCGGCGACCCGGCCGCGGTGACGCGGAAGCTCCTGCGGCCGAAGGTCGCCGAGGCGTTGCGCGCCCAGGCCGACGAGCTGCGGGCCTTCAAGGACATGGCCACGCTCCGCACACTGGACACGCCGCGGCCCGCCGACGCGCCCACGGACTTCCTCGGCGCGGCCGCCGCGGCGCGCGCGAAGGGCATGAACCGGCTGGCGGAGCGGCTGGAGCGTGCGGCCCGGGCCACGTGAGCCGACCGGCGTGGAACGGTCCACGGCCCACTGCGCCATCATGTGCGCCTCGTGCCCCGCCGCGTCCGCAGAGCGCTGCTCGCGGTGACGCTCGTCGTCGCCGGCTCCCCCGTGATCGCCCCTGCCCACGCGCAGGAGGCGGTTCCCGCGTCGCTCCCGCTCGCGTCGGGTTGGGAGTTCCGGCCTGACCCTGGCGACCGCGGTCTGCGCGAGCGCTGGTCGGCGCGGCAGCCCGAGGGCGGCTGGCAGCAGGTCGCGGTGCCCCACGTCTTCGATCCCCAGGCCACCGAGGCAGCCTTCGGCGGGAGCGTCGGCTGGTACCGCGTCCGCTTCACGGCGCCTGCGGGCCGCGCGGGCTTCGACTGGGAGCTGCGCTTCGAGCAGGTCCGCCGTCGCGCACGCGTCTGGCTCAACGGCCGCGAGGTCGGGCGTCACGGCGACCCCTACGTTCCCTTCGCACTGCCCGCGTCCGGCCTGCGGCCCGGCGCGGTCAACGAGCTCGTGGTGCGGGTGGACAACCGCAAGGCGAAGGAGCCGCGCGAAGGCTGGTGGAACTGGGGGGGGATCGTGCGCCCCGTGTCGCTCGCGCCGCGCGGAGGCCTCGTGCTCGACGACCCCGGCCTCATGCCACTCGTCGACTGCACGCCGGGCGGCGCAAGCTGCACGGCGCGGGTGCTCGTCGAGGGCATGCTCAGGAACCGCAGCGCCGAGGCGATTCCCGCGCCGCGCGTGCGGCTGCGCCTCGAGCCGCCGGGGGGCGGCGCGCTGGTCGAGCAGACCGCGCCGATGCGCGGGCTGCAGCCCGGGGAGACGACGCGCGTGTCGTTCTCGGTTCCCGTTGACGATCCGCAGCTCTGGGCGCCCGGCAGCCCGAACCGCTACAGCGCGACGCTCACGACGCTCGCAGGGGACGCTCCGACGCAGGTCGACGCGCGGAAGATCGGGCTGCGCGGCGTCAAGGTGCGCAACGGCCTGCTCCAGCTCAACGGCCGCCAGCTCGACCTGCGCGGCGCCGCGATCCAGGAGGATCTCCCAGGCGTCGGACCGGCACTCGACGACGCGGACGTCGCGCGGATCGTGCGCGAGCTGCAGGCCGTTCGGGCGAACGTCACCCGCGCCCACTACCTGCTCAACCCCAAGCTCCTCGACGCGCTCGACGCCGCCGGGATCATGGTCTGGAGCCAGGCGCCGATCTACCACCGCGACCGGCTGCTGGAGACCGCGGCGCAGCGCCGGGCCGCGCTCTCGACGCTGCGCCAGACGGTCACCGCCGCGCGGTCGCACCCGAGCGTGATCACCCACTCCGTCGCCAACGAGCTCTCCGCGGTGCCCGACAAGGTGGCGGGCACCAGGCGGTTCCTCGTCGCCGCGCGGGGGATGGTCGAGCGCCTCGATCCGACCCTGCCGGTCTCGGTAGACCTGCTCAGCTACCCCGGCTTCCCGGCGGCGGAGGCCTACGCGCAGTACGACCTGCTCGGGATCAACTCGTACTTCGGGTGGTATCCCGGCAAGAAGCGCCACTCGACCGCCAAGCTCTCCGACCTCGGCCCTTACCTCGACCGCATGCGCCGCCTCTACCCGACGCAGGCGATGGTCCTCACGGAGTTCGGGGCCGAGTCGACGTTCGATGGCCCGACACCGCGGAAGGAGAGCTACGCGTTCCAGGCCGACTACGTCGACAAGGTGCTCGGGATCGTGCGCAAGCGGCCGTTCGTCGGCGGCGCGATCTACTGGACGCTCCGGGAGTTCGCGGTCAAGCCCGACTGGGACGGCGGAGCGAAGCGCTCCGTGCCGCGCGACGGCATCCACAACAAGGGCCTGATCACCTACGACGGCCGGCGCAAGGCCGCCTGGGCGGTCGCCGAGAAGGACTTTGCCGCCACGCCGCTCTTCCGCGAGGTGCCGACCGCCGTCGCGCTCAACCTGCCGACGGGCAAGGGGGGCGGCGGAGGCAGAGGCCTGCTGTGGGGCGCGGTCATCAGCGTCGTCGCGCTGCTCGCACTCGACGCCTGGGCGCTGGCGGGGATCCTGCGCGACCGGCGCCGCGAGGATCCGTTGCCTGCGGGCGACGGCGCGTACTGACCGCGCAAAGCAGACGTCTAGGGTGCGGGGGGTGGTCGTGATCGATGATCTGCTCGCCAACAACCGGGCCTTCGCGGCCACGGTTCCCGCCCAGCACCTGGACGTCCGCCCGAGCCGCCGGCTGGCCATCGTGACGTGCATGGATTCCCGGCTGGACGTCTTCGCGACGCTCGGCCTCCGCGACGGCGAGGCGCACGTCCTGCGCAACGCGGGAGGAGTGATCACCGACGATGCGATCCGCTCGCTGGCGGTCTCCCAGCGACGGCTCGGCACGCGCGAGGTGATGCTCATCCACCACACCGACTGCGGCATGCAGACCCTCACCGACGACGGGTTTCGCGCCGAGCTGCAGGACGCGACCGGCGTCGCGCCGGCGTTCGCGATCGAGTCGTTCACCGACCTCGATGCCGACGTGTGCCAGTCCATCCTGCGCGTCCGCCGGTCGCCGTTCCTGCTTCACCGCGACTTGATCCGCGGCTTCGTGTACGATGTCGACACCCATCTGCTGCGCGAGGTCCACGTCGACGCCGGCCAGAGCGCGGCAGTGCCCCCTACGGCGTGAACTTCACCGTGATCACGTCGCCGTCCTGCATGACGTAGTCGCGGCCCTCGAGGCGCAGCGTGCCGACATCGCGGGCGGCGGCGTAGCCCCCCGCCTGCAGGAGCTTGTCGTAGGGGATGACCTCCGCGCGCACGAAGCCGCGCTGGATGTCTGAGTGGATCTCCCCCGCGGCGTGCCAGGCCGTCAAGCC
>JAABUS010008523.1_pt1 | contig 11226 bp, 9 predicted proteins | sample 5560161 | NCBI WGS metagenome assembly JAABUS01 (sample SAMN10711885, study PRJNA513376) | rock metagenome | isolation source: Antarctica rocks | place: Antarctica: Victoria Land, Trio Nunatak nord | collected 2016-01-04
ACGCTGTCCAGGAACCCAGGTCGGATCATCGGGACGGTAGAGTCCAACTCGGACCCGCTTGGCAAAAGGGCGGGGCCGGATTCTCAAAAAGTCAGGGTATATCTGATACAGTTTTCGCACTTACAGAGTGACGGACCACAAACGGAATCTACACATCCAAGTTCGCCACCTTCAACGCATTCCCCACGATGAAATCCCGCCGCGGCTCCACGACATCGCCCATCAGCGTCGAGAACACCTGCGCCGCATCCTCCACGTCGCCCACCTTCACCTGCAGCAGAGTGCGGACCTGTGGATCCAGCGTGGTTTTCCAGAGCTGGTCGGGGTTCATCTCGCCCAGGCCCTTGAAGCGCTGGATCGCCAGGCCTTTGCGGCCCTGAGCCAGGACACGGTCGAACGCGGTTGCAGGGCCGGGGACGCGGATCTCGGCCTTGTCCAACGCCAGCACCGCCGGCTCGGCGAAGCGGCCGGCCAGCGCGTCGGCCCGGTCCGCCAGCCAGCGCGCCTCGGCGCTGCGCAGGCTGCCGCCGTCCACGCTGTAACGTTCAGCCACGCCGCGCACCGTCCGGGCGAGATGCAGGCCGCGGTCGTCCGCCCAAACCTTCCAGGTGCGCTCGTTCGGCAGCGACACCGCATTCAGCCGCTGTACTAGGTCATTGCTGACCGCCATGGCGCGGGCGGCGTCGGCGGTCAGCGCGCCGGCGATGGCGGCCTGCTCCAGCAGCGCCGTCGGCACGGAGGTCGCGAGCCGGCGCAGGTTGCCCGCCGCTTCCCGCAGCCATGCAAGCTCCCCCGTCATCTCGTCGCCTTGGAACACCCGGCCATCGGCATAGGCCAGCCGTGCCTCGGCCAGCGCCTTGTCGAGCAGGTAGTCCTCAAGCGCCTGGTCGTTCTTTAAATAACGCTCATCGTTGCCGCGCTTGGCGCGGTAAAGCGGCGGCTGCGCGATATAAAGATGGCCGCGCTCGATCAGCTCCGGCATCTGGCGGAAGAAGAACGTCAGCAGCAGCGTGCGGATATGGCTGCCGTCCACGTCGGCGTCCGTCATGATGTTGATGCGGTGATAGCGCAGCTTGCGTATGTCGAACCCGCCCTGCTCCGGCTCGCCGCGGCCGATGCCGGTGCCCAGCGCCGTGATCAGCGTGCCGATCTCGGCGCTGCCCAGCATGCGGTCGAACCGGGCGCGCTCGACGTTCAGGATCTTGCCCTTCAGCGGCAGGATCGCCTGGAACTTGCGGTCGCGGCCCTGCTTCGCCGAGCCGCCGGCGCTGTCGCCCTCAACGATGAAGATCTCGCACTTGCTGGGATCGCGCTCCTGGCAATCCGCCAGCTTGCCCGGCAGCGTGCTCACGTCCAGCACGCCCTTGCGCCGGGTCAACTCGCGCGCCTTGCGCGCCGCCTCCCGCGCGGACGCCGCGTCCATCACCTTCTGGATGATGGACTTCGCCTCCTTTGGGTGCGTCTCAAACCAATGGGACACCGTGTCGGCCACCGCCGCCTGCACCACCGGCTGCACCTCGGAGCTGACCAGCTTGTCCTTGGTCTGGCTGCTGAACTTCGGGTCCGGCACCTTGACCGACAGCACCGCCGTCATCCCCTCCCGCATGTCGTCGCCGACGAGGTCGAGCTTGTCCTTCTTGCCCATCCCCTCCGCGTAGCGCGTCACCACGCGGGTCAGCGCCTGGCGGAACCCGGCCAGATGCGTGCCGCCATCGCGCTGCGGGATGTTGTTGGTGAAGCACAGCATCGTCTCGTGAAAGCTGTCGTTCCAAGTCAGCGCGAACTCGACGCGGATGCCGACCTGGCTCTCGTCGGTCGTGACCGAGATCGGCTGCGACACCACGGCCGTCTTGCTGCGGTCAAGCCAGGCGACGAACGCCTCCAGCCCGCCGTCGTACTTGAACTGCGTCTCCTGCGCCGGCGCGTGCCGCTCGTCGCGCAGCACGATGGCGAGGCCGGAATTGAGGAACGCCAACTCCCGCAGCCGCCGCTCCAGGATCGCGTAGTCGAACTCGACCTTGGTGAACGTGCCTGTGCTGGGCTTGAAGCAGACCTCGGTGCCGCTCGGCTTGCCGGAGGGGCCGATGACCCGCAGTGGCTCCGTGGTCTCGCCGTGCTCGAAGCGGATGAAGTGCTCCGTCCCGTTGCGCCAGATGCGGACTTCCATCCACTGCGACAGCGCGTTGACCACGGCCGCACCCACGCCGTGCAGGCCGCCGGACACCTTGTAGCTGTTCTGGTTGAACTTGCCGCCGGCGTGCAGCCGGGTCAGCACGACCTCGGCGGCGCTGACGCCCTCTTCCAGGTGCATGTCCGTCGGAATGCCGCGGCCGTCGTCCCGCACCGTCACGCTGCCGTCGCTGTTGAGCGTCAGCTCGCAGCGGGTCGCGTAACCCGCCTGCGCCTCGTCCACGGCATTGTCGATGATCTCGAACGCCATGTGGTGCAGGCCGGAGCCGTCGTCGGTGTCGCCGATGTACATGCCGGGGCGCTTGCGCACCGCTTCCAACCCTTTCAGGACGGAAATGGAAGCGGCGTCATAGGCATCAGCTTCAGGCAGCGTCGGGGCGGCTTCGGACATGCCGAGGGGGGACTCCAAAGGGGGCAGCAAGCACTATGAATATAGCTACGGACCCCCCGAAAAGACAGGCCTCAAGCCGTTTAAACCGGGGGAAAAGCCCGGTCCGGGCGCAGGGTATCGCCACCGGTTTGCAGCCCCTCCGCAGCGCCGCGCAGCGCCGCGAACGGCTCCGGGTCGGTGCCGGTCAGCAGCACCTGGGCCGACAGGCCGGCCAGCGCCTCCCACAGCGCCGCCCGGCGGTCGGCGTCCAGATGCACGGCCGGCTCGTCAAGCAGCAGCAGCGGCGCGTCGCCACGGGCCTCGGCCATCAGCGCCGCGTGGCCCAGCACCACGCCGATCAGCAGCGCCTTCTGCTGCCCGGTGCTGGCGAGCGCCGCGGACAGGCCGCTCGCCGCGTCGGACAGCAGCATGTCCGCCCGGTGCGCTCCCTGCGCCGCCGAGCCGGCCGCCGCGTCCCGCCCACGGTTCTCGGCCAGCGCCGCCCGCAGCCCGTCCTCCACCGCCAGCGCCGGCTGCTCCGCCAAACGGTCGGCGATAGCGTCCAGCAACGCCAGCCGCCCCACCGGGAACCGCCCGGCCGCCCCCCGTTCCAATACGGCGTTAAGCCGGGCCACCAGCCCGGCGCGGGCTGCCGTCACTGCGACCGCATGCCGGGCCATGCTGTCCTCCACCCCGGCCAGCCACGCCGGGTCAGCCCCGCCGCCCACCAGCAGCCGGTTGCGGCTCGCCATCGCCGTCTCGTAGGCCGAGACCTCCCGCGCGTGGCCCGGCTCCAAGGCCCAGACCAGGCGGTCGAGGAAGCGGCGGCGGCCCGATGCGCCCTCCTGGAACAGCCGATCCATCTGCGGCGTGAGCCAGACCGTCGCCATCGTCGCGGCGACCTCCGCCTGGTTGCGCGGCGCGGCGCCATTAAGGCGGAACACCCGGCGGTCGGATGGCCCGTCGGGCGGCGTGCCGGTGCCGAGGTCCGTCTCCGTCCCGTCGCGCACGACCCGGGCGGCGACTCCCCAACGGCCCGGCGCGTCCGGCGCCTGACGCGCCAAATCCGCCATCCGCGCGCCGCGCAGGCCGCGCCCGGGCTGCAGCAGCGACACGGCCTCCAGCAGGTTGGTTTTGCCCGACCCGTTCGGGCCGGTCATCACCGCCATCCGCGCGGCGGGCCGCCACGTCAGGGCCGGGTAGTTGCGGAACTGCGTCAGCGTCAGGCGCGTGAGCCGCAGCAACCGCGGCCTAGACGCGCATCGGCATCAGCACATACAAAGCGCTGCTATCAGATGCGTCGCGCACAATGGTGGGGGCCGAGCCGTCGGAGAAGTGGAACTCGACGTGGTCGGAGATCTGGTCGGTGATGTCGTTGAGGTAGCGGGCCTGGAAGCCGATCTCCAGGGGGCCGGCGGAGTACTGCACCCGGTCGCCGTCAAGCTCCTCGCTCGCGGTGCCCTGCTCCGGGCTCGCGGCGGACAGCGTCAGCAGGTCGCGGTCCAGCGCCATCTTCACCGGGCGCGACCGCTCGCTGCTGATGGCGGCGACGCGGGCCACGGCGTCGGAGAAGTCCTTCTTGCCGACGCGCAGCACCTTGTCGTTGTCCTTGGGGATCACCCGCTCGTACTCCGGGAAGGTGCCGTCGATCAGCTTGCTGGTCAGCGTGATCGGCCCGGCCTTGAACTGGATGCGCGTGTCGGACAGGCCGACCTCGACCTCGCCGCTTTCCTCGTCCAGCAGCTTGCGCAGTTCGCCCACCGTCTTGCGCGGGATGATGACGCCGGGCATGCCGGCGGCGCCCTGCGGGATCGGCTCCTCGACGCGCGCCAGGCGGTGCCCGTCGGTCGCGACGGCGCGCAGCACCGGGCCGCCATCCCCCTCGGCGGCATGCAGGTAGATGCCGTTCAGGTAGTAGCGCGTCTCTTCCGTGCTGATGGCGAACCGGGTGCGGTCGATCAGGCCGCGCAAGGCGAGGCCGGAAAGCTGGAAGCGGTGCGGCAACTGCCCGGCCGTCATGCTGGGGAAGTCGTCGGTCGGCAGCGTCACCAGGCTGGTGCCGTAGCGCCCGGCCCGCAGGGTGAGCTGCGCGCCGCCCTCCGCCACCTCGAACTCCAGCTCCGCCGCCTCGGGCAATTTGCGCACGATCTCATATAGCGTCGCGGCCGGGGCGGTGATGCCTCCCTCGCGCGACACGCTGGCCGCGACCTCCTCGACGATGGCGATCTCCATGTCGGTCGCGGTGAAGCTGAGCGTGCCGCCACGGGCGACGATCAGGGCGTTCGCCAGGATGGGGATGGTGTTGCGCTTCTCAGCGACGCTCTGGATATGGGCCAGCGCCTTGAGCAGCGTGGCGCGTTCGGCCTTGAACTTCATGCGACCATTCCTGTTGGGCACCGAATCCGGCGCCGCGGCAGGCCAGTGTAGCCGATCACGATCCGCGCGCAAACGGGAACCGTCAGCTTTCCAGCATCAGCTTTCGAGCATCCGGCGCAGCAGCTCCACCCGCTCGCCGAAGTCCGCATCCTGCTCGATCAGCTCGGCGATGCGGCTGACCGCGTGCATGACGGTGGTGTGGTCGCGGTTGCCGAACTTGCGCCCGATCTCCGGCAGCGAGCGGCTGGTGAGCTGCTTGGCCAAGTACATCGCAACCTGCCGGGGCCGCGCCACCGCACGCGCCCGCCGGGCGCTGCTCATGTCGGTCAGGCGGATGTTCCAGTGCTCGGCCACGCGCTTCTGGATTTCCTCTATGGTGACCCGGCGGTCATGCGCCTTCAGGATGTCGTGCAGCACCTCCTGGGTGCTTTCCAGCGTGATCGGACGGCCGAACAGGTTGGCGTGGGCCACCAGCCGGTTCAGGCTGCCCTCCAGCTCGCGCACGTTGCTGGTGATCTTGTGGGCCAGGAACTCCAGCACTTTGGGCGGCACCTGCGCCGCCGCCCGCAGCGCCTTCGCCTCCAGGATGGAGATCCGCAGCTCAAAGGTCGTCGCGTGCAGGTCGGCGACCATGCCGCAGCCGAGCCGGGTGCGCAGCCGGTCCTCCAGCCCCGACAGGTCCGACGGCGACTTGTCCGCCGACACCACGATCTGCTTGCCGGCATCCACCAGGGCGTTGAAGGTGTGGAAGAACTCTTCCTGCGTGTTGTCCTTGCCGATCAGGAACTGCAGGTCATCGACCATCAGCACGTCGACGCTGCGCAGCTGCTCCTTGAACTCCATGGTCGATTGGTTGCGGATGGCGGCGATGAAGCGGTACATGAACTTCTCAGCCGACATGTAGGCGACCTGGATCGGCGCGGTGTCACGCCGGGACAGCTCGATCCCGATGGCGTGCATCAGGTGTGTCTTGCCCAGGCCGACGCCGCCGTACAGGAACAACGGGTTGAACCCCGGGCTGGACGGCCGCTCCGCCACGCGACGCGCGCAGGCATAGGCGAACTCGTTGGGCTTGCCGACCACGAAGCTGTCGAACTCGAACCGCGTGTCGAGGGGTGCGGCCATTTCTGGCCGCGCCGGGTCGGAGCGGGAGTCCTCCGCCCTGTCTGACGCGAGCAAGTCGGGGGCGAGCAAGTCGGGGGCCATCAGGCCGGGCGCGTCCGTCAGCCCGTCGCCCGGCAGGGCCGAGCCGTCGCGCTCCGCACCGGAGGCTTCGGCCAGGATGCCGGCCCCGCCCACGCGGATGTCCACCCGGCGGATGCGCTTGTTCTCCGACTGCCACAGCGCGTTCAGCTTGTCGGCGTAATGGCCGCGTACCCAGTCCCGCAGGAACCGGCTGGGCAGGTGCACCGCCACTTCGTCGCCATCGACGTTGCCCAGGGCCATCTGGCGCAGCCAGGTGCGGTACTCGACGTCGCCCACGTCCTGCTGCAAGCGGCTACGAACCCGCGCCCATTGCTCTTTAAGCTGTTCCGCCGTGTCGAAGGGCGAGGCACGTTCGATGGCCGAGCGGACCGGAGCCGGGCGCGGAAAGCCGTCCAGGGCGCCCGACTTGAGTTCCGTATCGCCCGGGTTGGAGTCCATCGATACCTGCCTGGGTTCAACGGCACACAGCCGCCACGAAAATGGGAACGCGCCGACCGCCGCAACGGGCGCCATAAGCAGGCGCCGTCGGAGCAAGTGAGCAGTCGCGCCACGGCAACCGCACTTTACCCCTAAATCAAAGCATTACTGAGCGCAATACAAATTCCAACGGAAGAAAACAAACCGAGTAAAACAAAGAAAGCGGACACAACAAGGTGCCCGCTTTCTCAGAGAAAGACAAATTAAGCGACGGCGCAGATCATTCCGTCCGCCGGGTTCAGGCCGGGGCGAGCGCCTTAACCCGGGCGGCAAGACGCGAGATCTTGCGCGACACGGTGTTCAGGTGAATGACGCCCTTGCCGGCCGCACGCTGCATCTCCGGTTGCGCGAGCCGCAGAGCCTCGGCGGCTGCGGCCTTGTCGCCGGACGCGCAGGCCGCTTCGACCTTCTTCACGAAGGTTCGCATGCGGCTCTTGCGCGCCTGATTGCGCTCGGTGCGCTTGGTGGTCTGACGGATGCGCTTACGCGCCGATACGGTGTTGGCCATGTGAAATCTTCTCAAGCGATGCTATGCGGGGCGCGCCGAGCGCGCCGGAAGCGCACGGTTCTATGGAGGCGGGACGGCCAAGTCAAGCATGACCGTTCCGTGATGCCGAAGGCGTACAGTGGCGCATCACGCCCCACCATCACCCCCGGGTGGTGAACGCCGGCTTGCGCTTCTCGGCGAACGCCGCCATGCCCTCCCGCTGATCCGGCGTGCCGAACAGCGACAGGAACAGCGCGCGCTCCGCCCGCACGCCTTCGGTCAGCGTCGTCTCGAACGCCGTGTTCACCGCGCGCTTGGCCATGGCAACCGCCACCGGCGAAAGTGCTGCGATCTTCTCGGCGGTCTTGAGCGCCTCCGCCACCAGCTCGGCCGCCGGGACGACGCGGCTCACCAGGCTGCACCGCTCGGCTTCCGCCGCGTCCATCATGCGGGCGGTGAGGCACATCTCCATCGCCTTGGACTTGCCGACGGCCCGGGTCAGCCGCTGCGTGCCGCCGGCGCCGGGGATCACGCCGAGGTTGATCTCCGGCTGGCCGAACCGCGCGCCGTCGCCGGCCAGGATGATGTCGCACATCATCGCCAGCTCGCAGCCGCCGCCCAGGGCAAAGCCGTTCACCGCGGCGATCACCGGCTTGCGCACCCGCAGCACCGTTTCCCACCGCGCGCCGATGAAGTCGTGCAGGAACACGTCGGGGTAGTCGCGGTCCTTCATCTCCTTGATGTCGGCCCCGGCGGCGAAGGCCTTGTCCGACCCGGTCAGCACGATTGCGCCAACGGCCGGGTCCGCGTCGAAGGCCAGGAGCTGACGGCCCAGCTCATCCATCAACTGGTCGCACAGCGCGTTCAGCGCCTGCGGCCGGTTCAGGCGGATCAGGCCCACGCGGCCATGCGTCTCGACCAGAATCATTTCAGGCGGGGGCGTCTCGGGCATGGCGATGCTCCTCGGGGCTTGCGGTGCGGCTCAGGCCTGCAGCCGTGGACAATAGAACGTACTGCGCCCGGACTGCACGATGCGGGCGACGCCGGGGCAGGGGGGGCCGGGGCAGTCCTGGCACCGCTCGCCCTCCCGCCCATACACCCGCCAGGCGTGCTGGAAATAGCCCAGCTCGCCGTCTGGCTGCACATAGTCCCGCAGCGAGGACCCCCCGGCGGCGATGGCTTCCAGGAGCGTCGCCTTGATCTCGGACGCGAGCCGGGCCGCCTGCGCGCCGGTCACGTCGGCCGCCAGGCGGCCCGGCGCGATTCCGGCGCGGAACATCGCCTCGCACACGTAGATGTTGCCGAGGCCCGCCACCACCCGCTGATCCAGCAACGCCGCCTTGACCGGGGTGCGCCGCCCGGCCAACGCGCGGGACAGCACGGTACCGTCGAACGCATCGTCCAACGGCTCCGGCCCCAGCGCCGCCAGCAGGCGGTGCGCGTCCTCTGCCGCGGTCGGCACCAGGTCGATGAAGCCGAACCGCCGGGGGTCGACGAAGCCGATCAGCCAGCCGTCATCCGTCTCCATCTCGACATGCTCGTGCAGCGCCGCCGCGTTCGAGCCGCGTTGGCGGATCAGCATGCGCCCGGACATGCCGAGGTGCAGCAGCACGCTCGTGCCCTCCTCGCCGTCCCGTGGGGCCAGCCGCATCAGAATGTACTTCGCCCGGCGCCGGAACCCGAGCACCCGCGCGCCGGTCAGCCGCTCTGCAAGCTCCACCGGCAGCGGCCAGCGCAGGTCAGGCCGCCGCACCTCCGCCCGGCGGATCACCCGCCCATCCAGCCGCGCCCTCAGGCCGCGCATCACGGTTTCGACTTCAGGGAGTTCCGGCATCGCTGCCGGACAACCTATATGCTGGCCGCATGAGCAGCAATCCCGAGACCGACTTCGGCTTCCGCACCGTGCCGGCGGCCGAGAAGAAACCGATGGTCCGCAAGGTGTTCGACAGCGTGGCGCCGCGCTACGACCTGATGAACGACCTGATGTCGCTCGGCGTGCATCGGCTGTGGAAGCGCGAGTTCATCGCCGGGCTGGCGCCGCGGGCGGACCGCAGCCTGCTGGACCTCGCGGGCGGGACCGGCGACATCGCCTTCGGCTGGCGGGCGCGGGGCGGCGGGCCGGCGTGGCTCACCGACATCAATCCCTCTATGCTGGCGGAGGCGCGCAAACGCCCGGGCGCCCACGACCTGGCGTTCCTGGTCGTGGATGCGGAGGCGATCCCGCTGCCGGACCGCTCGGCGGACCGGGTCAGCATCGCCTTCGGCCTGCGCAACTGCACGGACAAGCCGGCGGTGCTGGCGGAAGCGCGCCGGGTGCTCAAGCCTGGCGGGCAGTTCCATTGCCTTGAGTTCTCCCGCGTCCAGGTCGCGGCCCTCGCGCCGGCCTACGACGCCTGGTCGTTCCAGGTGTTGCCCCGCCTGGGCCGCGCCGTCGCGGGCGACGCGGACAGCTACCAGTATCTCGCGGAAAGCATCCGCACCTTTCCGGATCAGGAGGCGTTGGCGGAGATGATGCGGGCGGCGGGTCTCTCGCGCGTGCGTTACCGCAACCTGACCGGCGGGATCGCCGCGATCCATACCGGCTGGCGGCTGTGAACCGCGTATTGCTCATCGTGAGCGGCGGCATCGCGGCGTACAAGGCGTTGGAACTGGTGCGCCTGCTGCGCCGGGACGGCATCGCCGTCACCTCCGTGCTGACCGAAGGGGGCGCGCAGTTCGTGACGCCGCTCAGCTTGCAGGCGCTGACGGAAGAGAAAGTCTATTCCAGCCTGTGGTCGCTGACGGACGAGAGCGAGATGGGCCACATCCAGCTTTCTCGCGCCGCCGACCTGCTGGTGGTCGCGCCCGCCAGCGCCAACATGCTGGCCAAGATGGCGGCGGGCATGGCGGACGACCTCGCCAGCACCGTGCTGCTGGCCACCGACAAGCCGGTGCTGGCCGCCCCCGCCATGAACGTCCGCATGTGGACCCACCCGGCGACGCAGGCCAACATGGCGGCCCTGCGCGCCCGCGGCGTGCAGATGGTGGGGCCGGAGGAGGGCACGATGGCCTGCAACGAATACGGCTTCGGCCGCTTGGCGGAGCCGCCCGCGATCCTCGCCGCCATCCAGGCCCTGCTGCGCCCAGCCCGCCCGCTGGCCGGCCGGCACGCCTTGGTCACGAGCGGGCCGACGCATGAGCCGATTGACCCGGTGCGCTATCTCGCCAACCGCAGCAGCGGACGGCAGGGCCATGCCATCGCCGCAGCACTGAGCGGGCTGGGCGCGCGCGTGACCCTCGTGAGCGGTCCTGTCGCGCTGGCCGATCCGCCCGGCGTCACGGTGCGCCGGGTCGAGACGGCCGAGCAGATGCTGGCGGCCTGCACCGCGGCGCTGCCGGCGGACGTGGCGGTCTGCGCAGCCGCCGTCGCCGATTGGCGCGTGGCGGGGGCATCCGGCAGCAAGCTGAAGAAGGCGCCGGGCGTCCCGACGCCCGCCTTGGCGCTGGTGCCCAACCCGGACATCCTGGCGACACTGGCCGCCGCCGGCCCGGCGCGTCCGCGCCTGGTGGTCGGCTTCGCCGCGGAGACCAACGACATGCTGGAACACGCCCAGGCCAAGCGCGCCCGCAAAGGCTGCGATTGGATCGTCGCCAACGACGTGCGGCCGGAAACCGGGATCATGGGCGGCGAGCTGAACGAGGTGCATCTCCTCACCGCCGAGGGCATCGAGGCCTGGCCTCGGCTGCCCAAATCCGACGTCGCCGCCCGCCTCGCGCAGCGCATCGCTGAAGCGATGGACATTTCGGAGGCGCTGGCGTGACCGCGCCCGTCGTGCGGTTCCGCCGGCTGGAGGGCAACGCCGACCTGCCGATCCCCGCCTATGCGACCACCGGGGCGGCCGGGTTCGACCTGCGCGCCGCGGTGCCGGGCGACGCACCCCTCCTGCTGCGGCCCGGCAAGCGCCTGCTGGTGCCGACCGGATTCGCCTGCGCCGTGCCGCACGGCTACGAGATGCAGGTCCGTCCGCGGTCGGGCCTCGCGGTGAAGCACGGCGTCACCGTCACGAATACCCCCGGCACGGTCGACAGCGACTACCGCGGCCCGCTCATGGTCTGTTTGATCAACCTCGGCGCCGAGTCG
>JAABUS010008524.1_pt1 | contig 11223 bp, 9 predicted proteins | sample 5560161 | NCBI WGS metagenome assembly JAABUS01 (sample SAMN10711885, study PRJNA513376) | rock metagenome | isolation source: Antarctica rocks | place: Antarctica: Victoria Land, Trio Nunatak nord | collected 2016-01-04
CATCGAGCGGGATGGCCCGCGAGTGGACCTTGAGGATGTCGGTCCTCCCCTTGCGGGTCGGCCGATCGACGGTCACGTGGCGGTCGAAGCGCCCGGGGCGGAGCAAGGCGGGGTCGAGGACGTCGGGCCGGTTGGTCGCGGCCAGGACGATCACGCTCTCGTTGGGGGAAAACCCGTCCATCTCGGTGAGGATCTGGTTGAGCGTCTGCTCGCGTTCATCATGGCCGCCCCCGAGGCCGGCCCCACGGACCCGGCCGACGGCGTCGATCTCGTCGATGAACAGGATGCAGGGGCTATTTTCCTTGGCCGTCTTGAACATGTCGCGGACCCGGCTGGCGCCGACGCCGACGAACATCTGGATGAACTCGGAGCCCGAGATCGAGAAGAAGGGGACCCCCGCCTCGCCGGCGACGGCCCTCGCCAGCAGCGTCTTGCCCGAGCCGGGGGGGCCGATCAGGAGGACCCCCTTGGGGATCCGGCCGCCGAGCCGCTGGAACTTTTCCGGGCTCTTGAGGAACTCGACGATCTCTTGCAGCTCGCCCTTGGCGTTCTCCAGGCCGGCGACCTCGTCGAAGGTCGTCCGCTGCTTGGACTTGTCGTGCCGCTTCGCGGGGCTCTTGACGAAGCTGCCGAGGATGCCCCCGTCGAACTGGTCGCGGGCACGTCGCATCATGAAGTAGATCAGGCCGACGATCACGAAGGTCGGCAAGAGCAGGGTGATCCAGACGAGGCTGGTGGCGCCTTGCGGCGGGTTCGCCTCGATCCGAGTCTGCTGCTCGAGCGTCCGCTTCAGGGTCTTATCCCGCTCCCGGAGGGTGGTTTCCACCCGTTCGATCGAGGCCTCGGTTGTAAAATGGGTGACGAATTTCGTCACGGGCACGAGCAGGTTGGTGCCCGGCTGCTTGTAATCGATCTTCGTGCGGAGCTCGCCTCGGCCCTCGTTTCCCTGGATCGTGAGGCTCTTGATATTGTCCTTGCTCACCTGTTCGAGGAACCAGGGACTGTAGTCGACCGCAACTTCGGGCTTGGGTGTGAACTGCCAGAAGATGAGCCCGAAGCCGAGGATCAGCAGGAGCCAGAGCCAGGGGGGAGTAGGAGTCCCGCCCGTACCATTCGGCTTGCGGCCCACGGTCGGACGGCGAGGCGGATCTTGCGGCGGTCGACTCTCCATAAGTTCTCAATTCCCAAAAAGACCCGTCCCTGATGTCAGAAATCCAGCCCGGGCATCGCAGAACCGTGGCCATCACACTCACGATTGTAGTCAAACGCCGGAAAAAAGTTCAGAGGGAACCGCGATGTCGACCCGAGACGCGCGTCGTGTCCAGCCGCCGAAATCGCGCCGATGTTCGGGATTGCGAGGAGTTTAGTGGTCGACCCCCACCGTCTCCAGCCATCGCTCGCAATCGAGGGCCGCGGCGCATCCCGATCCGGCGGCGGTGATGGCCTGTCGGTAGTGGGTGTCGACCACGTCTCCCGCGGCAAAGACCCCCTCGACGCTCGTGGACGACCCGTAGTTGGGGAGCCGATCGATCAGCCCCTCGGGGGCGACCACGTCCCGCCAGGCCAGCGCGGTCCGGGTCAGAAGGTAACCTTCGGGCGTCGTCGCCAGCTGACCGCGGAAGATCGCGGTGTTCGGCGTATGGCCGATGGCCAGGAAGACGCCGTCGGCGGCGAACTCGCGGGTCGAACCGCTCGAGGTCGAGCCGAGCCGGAGCCCGGTCAGGGCGCGATGGGGCTCGTCCTGGCCGAGGTAATCGAGGACTTGCGAGTCCCAGGCGTACTCCATCTTGGGATTGGACAGGAGCCGATCCTGCATCACCTTGGAGGCCCTCAGCGAGTCGCGCCGGTGGATCAGCGTGACCTTGCGGGCGAATCGGGTGAGGAAGGTCGCCTCCTCCGCCGCCGTGTCGCCGCCGCCGATCACGGCGACTTCCTTGCCGCGGTACAGCGCCCCGTCGCATGTGGCGCACGTGCCCAGGCCGTACCCCATGTAGTGCATCTCTTTGGGGAGGCCCAGGGTCCGGGCCGAGGCCCCGGTGGCGACGATCAGCGCGTCGGCCTCGTACTCGAACGTCTCGGCCTCCTCGTCGCGCGGGTCGGTCGAGGTCTTGACGCGGAAGGGTCGGCGCGAAAGGTCGACCTCCGTGACCGACTCGAACTTGCAGACGGCGCCGAATCGCTGCGCCTGCGCCCGCATCTTCTCCATCAGCTCGGGCCCCATGACCCCTTCGGGGAATCCGGGAAAGTTCTCCACCTCGGTCGTCCAGGTCAGCTGGCCGCCCGGTTCTCGGCCTTCCAGGACGAGCGGTGCCAGGTTGGCCCGCGCGGCGTAGATCGCCGCGGTCAATCCCGCGGAGCCCGAACCGATCACTATCACGGCAATTGGGGGCATCGTGTCCTCGTGGAACCTTGGCATAACCTCGTGGGAGCGGTCGGTCGCCGCCGACTCGGAAGGGGATGCGTCCCGGACCGGTCATGCTCCCGGAAAAACGCGACGTGTCCAGCGACGACCGCCCGGCGGGGCCGATAAACCCGGCGCCACGGAGAATTCACCGAAAAGCCGCGTCCCGGATCGCGTCGGCGAGCGTATGCATTATACGTGGGATGCGCCCGGGAGAATATTCCGGAAGATGGGGCTGTCCCGGGGTGCCGCGGCCTAGATTCGAGAGGACAGGCCGCGCTGCCTTGCCCGAGACTCATCGGGAGGAGAGGGAGGACAGCACCCGGTCGGAGACCAAGAGGATTCTCGCCATGCTGGTCTTGACTCGCAAGCTGATGGAAAAACTGGTGATCGGCGACAACATTTGCGTTACGGTCGTCCGGATCGAAGGTGGGCAGGTTCGCCTCGGCATCGATGCCCCCTCCCACGTCCGGATCATCCGCTCGGAACTCGTCCCCGACCTGCTCGACGCCAAGGGTAAGCTCCGCGATCCGGTGCCGACTCGCGACGAGGTCACGGCTCCACGAGCCTCGGCTCATGGAACCGATAACCCACTCCGCGAACGGTCTCGATAAGGTCGGCCGCCTCGCCCAGCTTCTTGCGCAGGCTCTTGATGTGGACGTCGATGGTACGCTCCAGGACGACTGCGTCCTCGCCGATGGCGGCATCCATCAGCTCGAAGCGCGTGAAGGCGCGCCCCTTCTGGCGGATCATCACCTCCAGGAGGCGGAACTCGGTCGGCGTCAGCGGCAGCTCCCTGCCCTGGAAGAGCACGCGGTGGCCGTGGCGGTCGATGACGATCCCCTGGCTCTCCACCATGGTCGTCGTACCGCCCTCGTCACCGCCCTGGCGTCGGCGTAGCTCCTTCTTGATCCGCTGGATCAGGACCTTCACGCTGTAAGGCTTCGTGACATAGTCGTCGGCCCCGGTGGCGAATCCGATGAGCTCGTCGGATTCTTCCGCCTTGGCCGTCACCATCACGATCGGGATGTCGCGCGTCCGGGTCCCGACCCGCAGCTCCCGGCAGACCTCCAGGCCGGCCTTCACCGGCAGCATGAGGTCGAGCACGACCAGGTCGGGGAGCCTCAGCTGCGCCTGACGGAGTCCGTCCTGGCCGTCGTGGGCGACGAGGACTTCGTAACCCTCACGCTCCAGGTTGTAGGTCAAGACTTCGACCAGGGAACGCTCGTCTTCAATCACCAGGATCTTGGGTTTGGCCATAACGCGAGGTCACCAGGAGGGAAACGGGCCGGACTCTCGACCATCCGCTGCATTCTAATGCCTCCCGGGGACCGCACCGTGTGATCTGCAAGAGCGGAGAATGAAGATATGGGGAAGAGGGAGGCTCGGCCCCCGGCCGGTCAGCCGATCCGGCCGGTGATGTAGGCCTCGGTGCGGGGGTCCTTGGGGTTGGTGAAGAGGAGGCCGGTCGCGCTGAACTCGGCGATGACGCCCGTGCGATGCCCGTCCTTGGCGGCTTCGTCGAGCATGAGGCAGGCGGTCATGTCGCTGACGCGGCGGGCCTGCTGCATATTGTGGGTCACGATGACGATCGTGTACTCGTCCTTGAGGTCGTCCATCAGGTCCTCGACCCGGGCGGTCGAGATCGGGTCGAGCGCCGAGCAGGGTTCGTCCATGAGGATCACCTCGGGCTCGACGGCGAGCGTCCGGGCGATGCAAAGCCGCTGCTGTTGGCCCCCCGACAGGTCGAGCCCCGGACGATGGAGCTTGTTCTTGACCTCGTCCCAGAGCGCGGCGCGGCGGAGCGAGCGCTCGACCAGCTCGTCCATGTCGCCGCGATAGCCGTTGATGCGCGCCCCCCAGGCCACGTTCTGGTAGACGCTCTTGGGGAACGGGTTCGGCTTCTGGAAGACCATGCCGATCCGACGGCGGAGGGCGACCGAGTCGGTGTTGGGGGCGGAGATGTCCCGCCCGTCGAACCGGATCGTCCCGTCCATCCGGGCGTTGGGGATCAGGTCGTTCATCCGGTTGAAGCAACGCAGCAGGGTACTCTTGCCGCAACCCGAGGGTCCGATCAGCGCCGTGATCTGATGGCGGGGAATCTTGATGTCGATGTCTTTCAAGGCCGGCGACGAGCCGTACCACACGGACAAGGCGTCGGCGGAGAGGACTACCGGATCGGGGGCGGTGGGTTCGCCCGCCGGGGCTACCGGGAGGGCGGGTTCGGCGGACGGTTCGTGGCGCTGCATGGGCGATTAGCCTCGGGCGGAACGGCCGTGCCGGTTCCGGATCACGATGGCCGCGACGTTCATCGTCAGCAGGAGGGTCACGAGGATCAAGATGCCCCCGGCGGCCACGGTCTGGAACTCGGTGCTCGGTTCCTTGGCGTAATTATAAATCTCGACCGGCAAGGCAGTGTAACGATCGGAGGGCCCACGCGGCTGGCGCAGGATCGAGCCCGCCGCGCCGACCATGAGCAGCGGTGCCGTCTCGCCGATGGCCCTGGACAGGCCGAGGATCGTGCCGGTCATGATGCCGGGCAGGGCCGCGGGAATGACGTGATCGCGCACCATTTGCCAGCGGGTCGCGCCCAGGGCGAGCGCCGCGAGGCGGAGCGAGTTCGGCACGGTCCGGAGCGCCTCCTGGGTGGCGATGACGATCACCGGGAGGATGAGCAGGCTCAGCGTCAGCCCTCCCGCCCAGAGGGACGGGCCGAGTGCCAGGCCTCGGGCACCGAAGGCACGGACGAAGACCGCCAGCCCCAGGATACCGTAGACGATCGACGGCACTCCCGCGAGGTTGGCGATGTTCATCTGGATCGTGCGGCGAATCCTCCCGGGCGGGGCGTACTCCTCGAGGAAGACCGCGGTGCCGACCCCGACGGGGATGGCGAACGTGGCGACCAGCCCGAGCAGCCAGAGGCTCCCGACGATCCCGATCCGGAACCCCGCCAGCGCCGGGTCGCTCGATTGCGTCTTCGTCGCCAGGGCCCAGAGGAACGTGCCCAGGTGGCGGATGTGATCGCCGACGGCGTACCAAGGGCTTGTTGACTCCCTGCCGAGCACGGTACCGACGATCGATCCCAGCAGCACCGACAGCACGATCACACCGCTCAGGGTCGCAAGGAAGCAGGCGACCCCGAAGACCGGACCCATGAGGGTCCGGATGCGGCGATGGGGCCGATAGCCGTCGCCATCCGGCCGGCTCATTGATAGACCTCGCGATATCGGAGCATGACGAGCCCAGATAGGACGTTAAGGATCAGGGTGATCACGAACAGCGACATGCCGACGGCGAACAGAGAGAGATATTCGGGCGAGCCATAGGACGCCTCGCCCCCGAAGACCGCGACGATGTAGGCCGTCATCGTCTCGACCGAGGTCAAGGGGTTCAGTGCGATCTGGGGCCGCATGCCGGCGGCGAGGACGACGGCCATGGTCTCGCCGATGGCACGGCTGATCGCCAGGATGAACGACGCCACGACCCCCGACAGGGCGGCGGGCAGGACCACCCGGGTGGAGACCTCGAACTTCGTCGCCCCGAGCGCGTAGCCGGCCTCGCGCAGGGAGCGAGGGACGGCCGACAGGACGTCCTCGCTGAGCGAGGAGACCATCGGGATGATCATCACCCCGACCACGATGCACGCGCTGAGGGCATTGAACGTCTCGACGTGGAAACCCAGCGGCTCCAGGACGGCCTTCAATGCCGGGGTCACCAGCAGCAGGGCGACATACCCGTAGACGATCGAGGGGATCCCCGCGAGCAGTTCGAGGGCCGGTTTGAGGACCCCCCGGACCTTCCTCGGCGCGTATTCGCTAAGGTAGATCGCGCTCAGGAGTCCGATCGGCAGCGCGACGAGCGACGACCCGGCGGCGACAACGAAGGTCCCCCAGATCAGCGGGAGGATGCCGAACCGGGGTGGATTGGCGTCGGGCCTCAACTCCGTCCCAGTCAGGAAATCGAGGAGACCGACCCCCGACCTCCGGAAGAAGTGGAACGTCTCGACCCCGAGGACGGTGATGATCCCGGCCGTCGTCAGCACGGAGATCATCGCGCAGAGGAGCAAAAAGACCCAGACGCCCCCCTCGACGAGCGATCGGAGGCGCGACGGAGCCGCCCAGAGGTCGACGTTGTGCGCGGAGGACTCGACGGTAGTCGTGGCCAAAGGAGAGACCTCGAAACGTTTCCGGACGGTGCTCGCGGGACGGCCCCCCGTTCCTCGCGAGCGGCAGTTCTGCCCCTATTTCGAGGCGGTCGTGGTCGCGGCCGGACGGACCGCCGACAGGGCGTCTTGGTTGGCAGCCCGATCCTCGGGCGTCGGTGCGACGTATTTGGCACGGGTCGCCAGGTCCGCGACGTTGTCGAGGTAGTATTTCACGAAGCCGAGCACCTCGGGGCGTCGCAGGGCCGAGTTCTTGGCGTAGACATACAAGGGTCGAGACAGCGGGGCGTACGACTTGTCCAGCACGGTCGCCGGGCTGGGGAGGACCTCCGGGGCCTCCGGTCCCTTCCGGATCGCCAGGGCCCGGAGCTTCTGCGCGTTGGACTCGAAATAGGCATATCCGAAGTATCCCAGCCCGTCGGGGTCGCCCGCCACGCCGTTGACCAGCGTATTGTCGTCGGAACTGGCCTGGACATCTTCGCGCTGACTCTTCGCCTTGCCCATGACGGCCTCGGTGAAGAATTCGAACGTCCCGGAATCCCGGTCGGGACTGTAGAAGACGATCTTCCGCGCGGGCCACGACGGGTCGACGTCCTTCCACGTCCGGACCTTGCTGTTCGGCTCCCATATCGCCTTCAACTGGGCGACGGTCAGCGTCTTGACGAAGTCATTCTTGGGATGGACGACCAGTGTGATCCCGTCGTAGCCGACCACGAATCGCGTCCAGTCCAGGCCCTGGGCCTTGGCCTTGGCTTCTTCGTCGGGCTTGGCCGCCCTCGAGGCGTCGACGAGGTCGACTTCGCCTTGCAGATAGCGGCTGAAGCCGCCGCCAGTCCCGTGGTTATCGACGACGACCGTCACGTCGGGGTTGACGCCGTTGTAGGCCTCTTGCGCGGCCTTGCTGATCCGGAAGACCGTGCTCGACCCGTCGATCGTGATCTCTCGGGACGAATCTCCACCGGGGCCACTCTCCCCTCCGCAGCCGGGCGCGAGCGCGGCGAGGATGACGATGACCTGGGCTCCGTGTGCCGTCATACGCATTGTGTCTTCACCTGGTCCCGGTTTGCGGAATGTCGCGACGGAGCTCGGAGCATTGACCCACGCCGTGAGCCCGTTGAGGACTTACGCCCCCAATGTAACCAACTGATGTGAAGATCGTGTGAGGAGGTGGTGGGGGCGACTTCGATTTCGGGGGCACGCGGTGCTTACGGCTCAGGCGCGAGGAGGCTCGGCGTGGAACAAGGGGAGCTGGACCGTGAACTGGGAACCGGCGTTGACGCGGCTTTCGACGCCGACCTGGCCGCCGATCGACTGGACCAGGTGCTTGACGATCGAGAGACCGAGCCCGGTCCCCCCGAGTTGTCGGCTCCGCGCCTTATCGACCCGATAGAAGCGTTCGAAGACGCGCGGGAGGTCGTCGCGCGGGATGCCGATCCCCGTGTCGGCGACTTCCAGGGCGATGCCTCCGCCGGTCATGGCGCAGGAGACGCGGACCGAGCCCCCTTCCGGGGTGTACTTGATCGCATTATCGATGAGGTTGTCGAGGATTTGGCGGACGGCCTCCTCGTCGGCCATGACCCTGGTCCTGTCGTCGAGCGGGCCGAGGTCGATGCCCAGTGTCAGCCCCTTCGCCTCGATCCGGTCGCGGTGCGACTCGGCGCACGAGGCGACCACCCCGGCCAGTGCGAGGGGCCCGTGCTCGTAGACCTCCTGGCCCGACTCCAGCCGGGCCAGGCTCAAGAGGTCGAGGATCAGCCCGTTGAGCCGATCGGCCTGCTCCTCGATCCGCTGGAGGAACCGGACGTTGACGTTCTCGTCGTGCAGGGCCCAATCGAGCAGGGTCTCCGTGTACGCCTTGATCGAGGCGAGCGGGGTCTTCAACTCGTGCGAGACGTTGGCGACGAAGTCATGTCGCATCCGTTCTAGGCGCCGCAATTCGGTCACGTCGTGGAAGACGAGGACCGCCCCGGGAGGGGGAGAACCGACGAGCGGCGCGCCTCGGACGACCAGGACTCGCGGGGGGACCCTCAAGGCCCCCTCTCGGCTGGCTAAACTGATCTCGCCCAGATAGGGTGCGGGCCCGTCGAGCGTCGTCTCGATCGCCTCGTGGACCTGGGGACTCCGGATCAGCTCCGGCAGGAGCCTGCCTTCCGCCCAGGTGCCAAGCCCGAAGAGTTCGTCGGCGCTAGCGTTGGCGAAGAGGAGGCGGCGCCGCTCGTCGATCGCGATGACCCCCTCGGCCATCCCGCCGAGCACCGCGCGCAACTGCCCACGGTCCTGTTCGAGCCGGGTGATCCGCTCTTCAAGCCGAGGCGCCGCGGCGTCGAAGACGCGCGCGAGCCGTCCGACCGGCCCCCCGACCCGAGTCAGGAGAGGTCGGACGCTTCCCCCCGCCCCCAGCTCGGCCATCCGTCGCGTGACCTCGTCCAGGACCCGGTGCTGTCGATTCGCCCACATCGCCAGCACCACCGTCCCGGCGACGGCCGACACGACGACCAGCCAGACCATAGAGTCTCCCGATTCCCCGCCAGGACCCCGCGGATCACACGCCGCTCGCCCCTCGAAAATCCCTGAACCAGAATATCCGTCAGCTACGCCGACCCGTCAACCGTGTCCCCATTCCGGCCCCGGCACTGCGCGATATCCTCGAAGGATCACACGACTACGCCTATTTCTCGGCTTTGCCATGATGGGGGAAGCACGTCTCGCACGGCCTCATTCCGGCCGCATTGGCGGCCTTCTCACTCTCATATTCGAACCGATTCTCGGGCAGCACCCTCCTCAACGACGGACAGCCGGCGCGACGGTGGTACGTCCTCGACGACTTGTTCCCCACCACCGGGTCCGATGCGATGACCACGACCTCGGGGGTCGGCAAGGGAGGTGGGGGAGGGGCGACGGTCGCCAGAGGGATCCGAGGTTGGGCCCCCGATGCAGGACCGACATCGGACGGCGGATAGGCCAGTTTCAGGCCGGACATGATCGCGAGGGAGGCGATCACTCCCATCGCGAAGCCGGCCGCGAGCCGGGATCGGCGGGGGGGCGCGGCGGGGCGTTGAAGCCAGCGGTCCAGATCGCTCACCAGCGCCTGGGCATCGGCATAACGCTCGCCGGGATCGTGCGCCATCGCCTTATGACAGATTTGGTCCACTTCCTCGGGAATCCGGGGCGCCAGGGGCGGGACGTTCGCCGAGGAGTCGGACCGCTCGGCCGGCTCGGATTGGCTCGTGCCCTTCGGATCCGCCGGGCGGCGACCGTAGAGTAGCTCGTGAAAGAGCACGCCCAAGCTGAAGATGTCACTCCGCTCGTCGGCCAGATGGCTCTGGCCATTGGCCTGCTCGGGGGCCATGTAGGCGGGGGTGCCGAGGACGGCCCCGTCGCGAGTGAGGTCCGAGTCGATCTCGTCGCGCCTCGCCAGGCCGAAATCGATCAGGCGAGGCCGCCCCCTCTCGTCGATGACGACGTTGTCCGGCTTCACGTCGCGATGGAAGACGCCCCGGCGATGCGCATAATCGAGGGCATCGGCGAGGTCGCGGGCGATCCGAATGGCCGCGGTCAAGTCGATCCGCCGCTGCTCGCGGGCCTTCGAAAGCACCGGCCCCTTGATGTATTCGTACGCGATCCAGCACTGCTCGTCGTCGCGCCCGGCGTCGTGCACCGCCACGATGTTCGGGTGGTCAAGCCGTCCCGCCGCCCGGGCCTCGCGGAAGAACCTCTGCATCACCCGTTCGCCGGGATTGGCCTGCCGGAGCAGCTTCAAGGCGACGTCGCGGTCGAGGCGCGGGTCGAAGGCCAGGTAGACCTGGCCGAACCCGCCATTGCCCAGCAACTCGCGGAGCTGGAACCGTCCCACGGTCCCCATCGTCCCCTTGCTCCAGCGCTCGGCCCAGGACGATCCCGGCCCGTCGGGGCCTCCCGGTACAGGGGATCGTTCGCTGGTGACGGTCCCGGGCTCATGAGTCCTGCTGTCGATGGGTGAGCCGCAGAATGGGCAAGTCTCCGGCGGAGCCACCGGACCTTCTCCGCTCGCCTCCACGCTCCGCAAACAACCGCGACAAACCACACGGGCGGCCGGTAGCATGACGCCCTCCCCGGGCAGCGGCCATCCTCTGATTCGGCTCTCACGTCTCCCCGATCGTACCGCAAATTGGAGAATCATGCCATAAAAAAGAACAGACTGCCTCTCATCCGGCGAGACATCGTCGTCCTTGGCTCCTCTTTTGGGCCTAATTTCGAAAAGGTTTTTCGACGCTCCGACCGCCTGCATGGACCCGAGATATCCCTTTCGGAACGACGAGGCACGAGCCTAATCAAACACGACTATCCTGACGTGGGCTGTTGTGGAGCACGGCGTCGGCCGTTTCCGTCGTCTGACGATCGTCGTTGCGGGCCAAATCGGAGAGGGCGCGATCAAACCGCCGGATGGCCATCCGCAGATAGAGGTTCCCCGCCGCGCGATCCGATTCGCTCGCGGTCCGTAGACTCGCGGCGTGATCGAGCCGCGCAAGCGTGCATGAGGCGGTGACCAGCGCGATCGAAGCGTCGGCGATCCGCTCCTGGACATACTGGCGCTCCAGGATCTCTTCGCGATGGCGGAGGAGGACTCGCTCGACGGCCCATCCGAATCGGGCCACGCGGCGGCCCAGGGCTTGTGCGGCGC
>JAABUS010008526.1_pt1 | contig 11221 bp, 9 predicted proteins | sample 5560161 | NCBI WGS metagenome assembly JAABUS01 (sample SAMN10711885, study PRJNA513376) | rock metagenome | isolation source: Antarctica rocks | place: Antarctica: Victoria Land, Trio Nunatak nord | collected 2016-01-04
CCGGCCTTCCCGTCTTCCGCGTTCCACAAACCCGTCCATAGTAGCTCTACAGAACTCCCCTCTTGCCTCACAGTCTCACAATGCAACCGTCCCCAGGCTGTATAAGGCACACGGAAGTATACAGGAGGCGGTGTTCCCCGGTCAAACCTCCGGCGCTCCGGCGTGGCCCGGTTAGGAGCAGGCTTCCAGGGAGAGGTTTCTCCTTTCGAGGACGGGGTCCCCGTAGAAGCCCCGCCACCTCTCCGGGAAGCCGGGGTCCACCTCCGCGATGCCCAGGACGCCGCCCGAAACGTCCACGCCCTCGGAGACTAGCGTCCCGTCCGGGCCGTAGACGCCGCCCGCCGTCCCGAACGATGCCTCGGGGTAGACCCCGATCTGGTTGGCGCTCGCCAGGTATACGGCGTTGTCCAGGGCGCGGGCGGCGCACGAAAGTTCGTACTGCGCTCCCCATGGGTCCCGCCAGCCGGCGGAGGCCAGGATCAACTCGGCCCCGGCGAGCGCGGCCTCGCGCACGACCTCGGGGAACCCCAGATCCCAGCAGACGACGAGCGTGACGCGCAGGCCGCCCGCCTCGATGACCGGAAGCTCGGCGCCAGGCACGAACACCATATCTTCCCCGGTCGTGCGCACGAGGTGGCGCTTGCGGTAGGTCATCAGCACGCCGGGCTCCTCGGGTCCGCTGGAAGGCCCGATCAGATTCACGCTGTCGGCTACGCCGCCGACCGGGAGTTGCTCGGGAAATCCATAAGCTATGTGGACGCCAAGCTCACGGGCGAGCCTGGAGAAGAACCGTACGCTCTCACCCTCGAGCGCTGGCTCCGCGTACTGGTGGATTTGCGCAAGCCCCGAGTACGCAGACGTGAAAAGCTCGGGCAGAACCACCCAGTCAAGGGCGGGATGCGCCTGCTTCGCAGCGGTGATCGCACGTTCCGCAAGGAGCAGGTTTCCTTCTATGTTTCCTGGCTCCGGGCTAAGGTTGAGGGAAGCGACCACTGGCGTTCGCGTATCCGCCGGAACCAACTCGACGGTCGCGGGTTCCACCAACTCTAGACCCCCCTGGATAACTCGCACCATGCTCGCCCCCTCTCTCACTCGTTTTTGACCGAAATTATACTCCGTCAGCTTCCGCAAAAGCCATAGTCCGAGGTTCCGAATACGCGTCAACATTCGAGAAACTTTATCCCCGGTTCACAGCTACGCGCATCGGCCTCGGGGAGAAGAATCTGGCGGGAACGGCGCCCGGCGCTTTGTACAGGTGTCGTATTGACGCGGGCCAACTCTGCGCGGAAGATGTGTTATCACGTTATTACGAGTTGCAGCGTATGCAAACGGACCCAGAAGGAGCAGGTACAGCATGTGCGGAATTGTCGGCGATCACGGGGGCATCGAACCAGACGCCGCCGCCCGAATGATGGAGCGCCTCGTCCACCGGGGGCCTGACGACGAAGGTAGCGTCGAGGTCGCGGGAAGCTGGCTCGGCCACCGAAGGCTCTCCATCGTGGACGTGTCAGGGGGCAAGCAGCCGATCGTTACGGAGTCCAGCGATCTGTTCCTCGTTGGGAACGGTGAGGTCTACAACCACGAAGAGGTCCGCGAGGCTCTCCCTGACGTCCACTTCAGCACCGCATCGGACAACGAGGTAGCCCTGCACCTGATAGACAAATTCGGGCCGGGGGAACTACACCGCCTGCGCGGCATGTTCGCCTTCATAGTCGCCAGGGAGGACGGCCGCTTCGTGGCGGCCCGCGACCCCGTCGGCATCAAGCCGCTGTACTGGGCCAGCCGCGACGGTCACACCCGCTTCGCCTCCGAGTTGCGGGCTTTCGACGAGGACTGGCAGTCCGACGTGCAGGCGTTCCCGCCAGGACACTACTGGACGCCGGAGGATGGCCTCGTCCGCTTCGACTACGCCGTGCCCCGCGACAAAGACAAGCTCCACAAGTTCGACGGACCGTCGGAGCCAGGCGCCCAGATACCGGACGAAATACTGGACCTCATCCGGGAACGTCTGATCAGAACCGTCGAGCGGCAGATGATGGGCGACGTGCCAGTCGGCGTCTTCCTCTCGGGCGGGCTCGATTCCAGCCTCGTCGCGGCCATCGCAGCCCGCTGGTACGAGAAGCGGGGCGAGAAACTGAAGACTTTCGCCGTCGGCCTGGAAGACTCGCCGGACCTTCTTGCGGCGCGGGCCGTCGCGGAGCACCTGGATACAGAGCATCACGAGAGCGTTTACACGGCGGAGGATGCACTGGACGCGCTGCCGAAGGTGGTGCGCATCATAGAGAACTTCGACCCCTCGCTGGTCAGGAGCGCGGTCCCGAACCACATCCTGGCCGAGTTCACCGCGAAACACGTCAAGGTCGTGCTTACGGGCGAGGGCGCGGATGAGATCTTCGCTGGCTACGAATATCTGGAGGGTTTCGGGACGGAGGACGATCTTCACGAGGAGCTGATCCAGTCCATCGAGGGCCTGCACAACCTGAACCTCCAGCGCTGCGACCGGGTGACGATGGCCCACGGCCTCGAAGCCCGCGTCCCGTTTCTGGAGCTCGACATGATCGAACTCGGCCTCTCCCTCCCTGCTGGCTGGAAGCTTGCGAGCGAGGACCAGATGGAGAAGCGTCTCCTCCGCCAGGCGTTCGACGGATGGCTCCCGGACGACTTCCTGTGGCGCAAGAAGTCCCAGTTCGGCGACGGCTCCGGCGCATCTTCGGTGCTCAAGGATCACATGGAGGAGACGGTCTCCGAAGACGAGTTCGAGCGCGAGCGCGCCGAGGTCGAGCCTTCGCTGCGCACCCGCGAAGAGGTAGCCTACTACCGCATATTCTCCGACTATCTGGGTGAGATCCGGCCCAAGAGAACCATAGGCCGGTTCGCCACTGCGTGATCCAACATCCAGCCAACCATCCACCAGAAGCGGCGTTTCTCCGGAGCTGGTGACGGTCCAGTTGCGCGGTCAAAACTGTACGACCGGCCCGATCTAGGGTAAAAGTAGCCCTGTGCGAAACGCGAGCGTCATCCGCGCGGGGCTTCCGTGGGCCGGGCTGGTTGCAGCCTTGCTCGTCGCTGTGTGCCTGACCACGGGTTGCAAACCGGCGATGGGCGAGAAGAAAACCCCTGATACCAGCGGTCGCCCGAACGTAATATTCATCCTCACAGACGATCTGGATACGAAGTCCATCTCGCACATGCCCAACCTCCACTCGCTGCTGATGGACGAGGGCACCACCTTCTCGAACGCTTTCGTCACTGACCCGCTGTGTTGCCCATCGAGGGCCACAATCCTGCGCGGTCAGTACGCCCACAACCACGGAATCCTTGGCAACGAACCGCCGTGGGGTGGATCCAAAAAATTCCACGAACTAGGCCACGAGAACTCGACGGTTGCCACCTGGATGAGTAAAGAAAAATACCAGACGGTGTTCATAGGCAAGTACCTCAACGGCTACGGATACGGCGCGCACGAGAAGCTGTACGTGCCGCCGGGGTGGGACGAATGGCACGGGCTCTCGAGCAACTACCTGAATATCAGGGTCAACGAGAACGGTCAAATTCGGACCTACGATCCCAGAACCCACAACTCCACCGACATGTTCTCGGGCAAGGCTGACGACTACATCCAGCGCGCGGTTGGCGATAACGCGCCGCTCCTCTCGAACGGCGAACCCTTCTTCATGTGGCTGGGAACCCAGGACCCGCACGAACCAGCCAACCCGGCCGACAGGTACAAAGATGACTTCTCCAGAACCCAGTTGCCACGCTCGCCATCTTTCGACGAAAAAGACATCTCGGACAAGCCGGAATGGCTGCGCGACAACCCGCCGCTGAAGGCTGAGGACATCTCCAAGATGCAAGGTCTGTACAGGAACCGCCTGAGATCCATGCTCGCGGTAGACGCCATGATCGGGAACCTCGTCAGAGATCTGCGGGAGGCCGGAGAGCTGGACGACACCTACATCTTCTTCACCAGCGACAACGGATTCCACATGGGGGAACATCGCATGACCTGGGGGAAATGGACCCCCTACGAGGAGGACATAAGGGTACCGCTCGTGGTGCGCGGCCCCGGAGTGCCTGCTGGCAGGAAGCTGGATCACCTGGTTTTGAACAACGATCTGGCGCCGACCCTGGCTGACATCGCCGGGGCCGATAAGCCGTCCTTCGTGGACGGACGCTCGCTTATGCCGCTGCTGAAGAAGAACCCGCCACCCCCGCGTGACTGGCGGCAGTCGTTCCTGATCGAAGGCATCTTCGAGACTTCAGGGGACCTCATATCCCCGGGATTATTCCTGACAGGCGACCCGCCACCAGACAACTGGCGGCAGAAGATCCGCACAAACGGGAAACAGATCGCCAGGGAATGGGGCAGGCCAGGATTCCAGGCGGTAAGGACAGGGGATCACCTGTACGTCGAATACGAAACGGGAGAACGCGAACTCTACGATCTGGGGAAGGACCCCCACGAGCTAGACAACATTTATCCCAACGCCGACCCGCGACTCCTGAAAAACCTCAAGGTACGCCTCGATACGCTAGGCGAATGCTACGGCTCCTTCTGCAAAACCGCAGAGAAAAGCGGCGAAGGCAAACATCCCAGCCAGAAAACTAATAGAGCCAAACCCCGCGCTTCCAGCCAACCGGAAGACGGGAAGACGGCGGGCAAACGCCAGTAAATCTCCAGAAACTATTGCTGATGGTACACGGTAACGGAGCCGGACTCGGCGAGGCTGCCCAGGCTCCTCGCCCGCGCCCACTCCACTTGCAAACCAGGCTCGCCGGAAGGTCCGACGCGGATACCGGATGTTCCCCCGCCTTCAGGGTCAGTCTCCTCCCGCAGAGCCTCGCTCAGCGCAACCGCGAGCTCCTGGGTGGCGGCGAGACCAAGGACACCTTCTTCTCCTGGCTCGGGGTTCAGGGCATCAGCATACACATCCGAGGCGTCGAAGCCATGACGCCGGGCGAGGGCGAGCAACCTGCGCCACTCGTCGTCGGAGAACACGCTGGAGCGCGGGTCTTCCCCCACAACGTCAACCGGGTTAGCTGGCTTCACCTCGAAGGCCAAGCCTGACCTCCTCTCACGTCGAATGCAGGCGAAGGTTAACCTAATGGCGGATCGCTTTCAGGTAGCTGCCGCGTTTGCGGCGGTACCTGGCGATCTCTACCATGATGGCGGGGTACAGGCCATACAGGAAGGAATGTCACGTGGAAAAGGTAATTATCAGCGCGGCGATCACAGGCGGCATGACGGTGCCGGGGCAGAGCGGGGCGATCCCCATCACACCGGATGAGATAATGGATTCCGCAGTGGAGGCCCACGCGGCTGGCGCGACCATAGTCCACCTACACGTCCGCGAGCCGGAGACAGGCAAACCCAGTTCGTCGCTCGACCTCTTCAGGGAAGTCGTTTCGGGGATCAAAGATCGGTGCGACGTGATCGTGCAGCCCACGACAGGCGGCGGGCAGGGCATGACGCTCGAAGAACGCGCGGCGGTCCTGCCCGAACTCCGTCCCGAGATGGCGACCTTCAACTCAGGTTCCATCAACTTCGGCCTCTTCCCCATCTCCGAGCGCGCCGACGACGACCGCTTCGAAGATTGGGAGACGGAATACCTCGAAGGCACCCGCGACTACGTGTTCCGCAACACCTTCGCTGACATGCAGAAGATCTGCTCGATGGTCCGCGAATCGGAGACCAAGCCCGAACTCGAAGCCTACGACGTGGGCCACCTTTACAACATCAAATATCTGGTGGACAAGGGCTTGCTGGACACGCCAGTTCACATCCAGTTCGTCCTCGGCGTGATGGGGGCGAACGCCGCAACCATCGAGCAGTTCATGCACATGCGCCGCACGGCCCTCGACCTCTTCGGCGACGACTTCACGTGGTCGGCGGCGGGCGTCGGCTACCCTGCGGAGTTCCACCTCGCCGCGATGTGCCTGATGCTCGGCGGCCACGTCCGGGTCGGCCTCGAAGACAACCTGCGCCTGAAACGCCGCGAGCGCGCACAGTCAAACGCCCAACTCGTGGAGAAAGCAGTCTCCCTCGCCGCCATGTTCGACCGTGAACCCGCCACCCCAGATGAAGCCCGCGAGGAGTTCGGGCTAAAGGGCCGGACGGCGGTAGCTTTCTAATGTGTTAGCAAACGTAGTTCCTCGAAAACGTCGCGGCCCGGCTCCCGTTCACCGCGCTCCATCGTGTGCATCAGCCCGACGACGCGAGAGTTGAGCGGCGTCTCGACGCCGTACTCGCGGCCCTTTTCGACCACGGCGCCGTTTATGACGTCCACCTCGGTCTTGAGGCCGCGTTCGAGATCCTGGAGCATCGAGGCTTTTGTCGCACCTGCCTGGTTCATGGCGATGGCTAACGCTTCGTCCACGCGGCCCCGATCCTCAGGGCCGCGCATGACGAGCGCGTCCGCCGGGACCCCGAGCACGCCTTCCAGTTCGAGACCCTGGGCAATCCCAACGTCGTAGCCTTCGCGCCACACCGCCAGCGCGGCCTCCCGGCCAGCCGGGTCATCGACAACTTCTTCGTACAGCAAACCGGAGACGGCCCCGAGGCCGGAGAAGGCGCTGTTGACGAGCAGCTTGGACCACACCTGCCCCCTGATGTTCTGCGTGATGTTCGCCCCATCCACCGTACCCAGAGCGTCCGCGAGTTGCCTGGTCCGGTCCTTCGCACTCCCATCCGGCTCCCCGACTATGAACGGGCCACGGGTAGTCTTGGCGAGATGTCCAGGCCCGAGGTTGGTCGAGCCCCACTCGACGACGCCCCAGATCATACGCCCTTCGCCCACGATACCGGCAATGCGATCCTGCACCATCCCATTGCCAAGGGAGACGAACGTATCGACCAGCCCGCGCCCGACGAGGGGTTCGAGGGCGCTCTCCAGATGCGGCGCCTTGAGCGTAACCAGGGCGAAATCGAATCGGCCTTCGAGGGTGTCGGGATCGTCGTGGGCATCGAGGGTCACCCGCTTCTCCTCGCCGAGATCTTCTATCAGGAGGCCGGGTTGCCGCATCCTCGCCACGTGCTCCCCGTTCGCATCGAGCACGGAGACCCTGACACCCGAATCAGCCATCAAAGCCGCTGTGACGCCGCCGATGGCCCCGGCCCCGACAACGAGGATTCTCGGGCCGTTCACGTGTCCTCCTCGGCGTCCACGGGCGGAAGGCTTTCGAGTAGCTCGTTCAGGGCGGCGTAGCGGCGGTCACGCTCGATGAGCAACCTGTCGCGCTCCTCGTCGGAGTACGTGAGGAAACCCGCGCCGCTCTTGGTTCCGGTGCGGCCTTCTTCGACACGTTCGCGCACGGCGTCGGGCGGGCTGAAACGTTCGCCAAGTCCTTCCTCCAGCGTCTCGAAGACGCTCTGGTATACGTCGAGGCCGGCCATGTCCGCGATCTGGAACGGCCCGAAGAAAGGCAGCCTGAACCCGAAACAACTCCGCACCACCTCGTCCACCTCTTGCGGCGAGGCGAGGCCGTCCTCCACGCACCGCAACGCCTCCAGGAAAAGCGCGTTCTGGATGCGGTTCGCCACGAAACCGGGTCCATCACCGACGACCGCAGGCCGCTTTCCGATACCGCGCAGGAAACCGACCACCCGCTCCACAACTTCAGTGTCTGTTCCTTCGGCAGGTATCACCTCGACACCAGGCGTCCACTCCGGCGGGTTGAACCAGTGCATCCCGAGGAACCTCTCCCGGCGTTCGACGAAGGTCGCCAGGGTGTTTATTGGAAGCGACGAGGTATTCGAGACGATGACGGTCTCCCGGTCAGCAGCGGCGGAGCAGGCGCCCAGAACCTCTTCCTTCAACCCCAGATCCTCGGGCGCGGCCTCGAATACGAACTCCGCACCCGCCGACGCCTCGGCGGGGCCGTCCGCCGTTTCGATCCCTTCGACCCGCTCGAGTGCCTCGCGGGAGATCAGACCGGCGTCCGCGTGACCCCGCGCTCGTTCCACTACGCGCTCCTTCGCCCGACGGGTCAGCTCCGGCGTCGCGTCCACCAGACGCACCCGCATACCCGCCGCCGCGAAGCACTCGGCCACCCCCAGCCCCATCGTTCCAGCCCCGACAACAGCCGCAACGCCTGGCCACCCTTCGTGCACGCTCCGTTCTTCCACTACCAGTTCTCCATCGAGGCGCGCAGGATCTCCGCCAGGTCGTCTTCCGCAACTTCCCTGGGCGAGCCGACCAGGAGACGTTGCTGCTTCATGGCGCCTTCTACGAGATCCCCGATATCTTCCTCGTCGTAGCCGAGTTCCCTGACCCCGCGCGGCGCGCCAACATCTTGCATGAGCCGAATGAGGATCTCCGGCAACGTATCCTCGTCGACGTTCTCTATCCGCTCGCCGGTGAGCATCTCGGCCACCCTCCGGTGCCGCTCCGGGGCCGCAGAGTAGGTGAACCGGAACGCGGCGGGGGCCGTGACTATGACGGACCATCCGTGCGGCACGAATGGATGGTCGTCGGGATATCCGGCCGGGCGGTACTCGTGCTTGAGGCCGGCTATGGGGTAGGCGCAGGCGTGCGGTATGTGGACTCCCGCCGACCCGAACCCCACCCCGGCCAGCGACGCCCCGAGCATCATAGCGCCCCGTGCCTCCACGTCTTCCCCGTCCGCGACCGCCCGCCGCAGGTATTTCCCGCCGTACTCCAGTGCCTTCCCGCTCCACATGTCCGCGATAGGGTTGGCGCCCTGATACGGTGGCCTCTCGTCCGGACTTTCAGGCTTCGGACGAGCATCATAAGGTTTGGAGAGAAAAGACTCGGCTGCGTGGCAGACCACGTCGAGGCCGCACGAGGAGGTGACCTCAGGCGGCATTGTCACCGTTAGCAGGGGGTCCACAACGCCCCGGTCCGGGCGCAGGTACTGGTGCGAGATACCGGTCTTCACCCGTTGTTCCGGCACGTCCAGGATGGCGACCGTCGTCGCCTCCGCGCCCGTGCCCGCCGTCGTCGGGATGGCCAGCAGGGGCTTCAGGGGGCCCGGCGGTTTCCTGCCATCGCCGACCGGCGGGTTGACGTAGTCCATGATCTCACCACCGTGCGTGGCGATGAGCGCGCTGACCTTCGCCGTGTCGATACTCGTGCCGCCCCCGACCGCCACGAACCCGTCGAACCCTCCCTCGGCCGCGAAGTTCGCCGCCTCCTGCAACGAGTCTGCCGTTGGTTCCACGTGGGCCCGCTCGAAGACCTCAACCTCGATCCCTTCTGCCTCGACGAGCTCCTGGATGCGCGGTGTGATCCCAGCTGCCACCACGCCGGGGTCCGAGACGAGCATCACACGTCCCACGCCCATCCTCGCAACCTCCCAGCCCGCCTCTTCGGAAGCACCCGGCCCGTACTTCAGCGGCGTTGCCTCCAGCGTAAAGATGGTCTCGTTGCCCGAATCGCCGTTACCGCGCATGGTAACGCCTCCTTTATCAAAGCTTCCCTACCTTCCAGCAATATAAGGCTCCCCATTATCAGGAGCAACCGAAACCCGGAGAGATATGCTCTCCTGTATATGCGTGTTACACATAAGTTCTCAGTGTGAGTATAATCCTGAAGTGAGATGCCATAATCGGTATCTTGACGCGAGAAGCGCGATGCGAAAGAGGAGGTTGTCGTTTTGGAACAGGGACGAGCCGGGAGCGGCGCGAACCCCATGGATCTCTGGATGCAGTGGTACGAGACCAGCACCCGGACGTGGTCTGATGTCTTCGATGGAACCAAAGAGGGTCTCGTGGACCCCTGGGGCCTCTACCGGCAGTGGTTCGCCGGCATGGAAGAGGCCAGGAACAAGATGTTCGGGGCCGTGAAGTCTGCGACTCCTGACGGAGCGGGGGGCGCCCCCGCGAGCCCGCTGGACCCTACCGGCATCATGGACGCCATGGGCGTCGCTGGCGCCATGGAATCCATGGACCCGCAGCAGATGTACCGCCGGTGGTTCGATGCGGCGACCGAAACCTGGCAGAAGTCCAACCAGTTCGGGACCGGGATGCTGGACCTCTCCCAGCAATGGGCGAGCGTGCTGGAACAGGCGGGCAACAACATGATGAAGGTCGAGGGGGGCGTCCCGAAGGACCCCGTGGAGTTCGCCGTCAAGTGGTACAACGCCACCAGCGGACCGCTCGGGGACTTCGTCCAGGAGATGCTGGAGAACGAAGAGTTCCTGGAGCCATTCAGCCGCTTCCTGCAAAATTATGCGAGCTTCTACAAAGTCTTCAAGAAAAACTCCGAGGAGTATCTCAAGGCCCTCCAGCTCCCGACGCGCTCGGACATATCGCGGGTCGCCACGCTCGTCGTCAACCTGGAAGACAAGGTTGACCGCATCGAGGAGGCTTTCGAGGACTTCGAAGACGGCTCCGCCGATTTCGCCACCAACGAGGCGGTGGAGAGTCTCCAGGAGCGGATGAGCAGCTTCGAGGAGAAGCTCGACAGGCTCCTCTCGGCGGCGGATAGCTCCGAGGCGATGAACAAGACCAACGCCGACGCCAACGAAGAGAGGATAGGTCGGGTCGCGGAGAAGCTGGACAGAATCTCCTCCGCGATGGAGCAGTCCGCCGACACGAGCACAATGGATAACCTCGACGAGCGCGTAGACCGGGTAGAGGGCAAGCACGACCAGCTCCTCACAAGCCTGGGGGACCTCAGACCCGACACCACCGAACTAGACACCGCTTCGGATACGAGCGCATCAGAGGCCAACGCTCCGGCGAGCGCGGCGGGGACCAACGGCGGCGCGGCGGCCGATAACGCCGATGTAAAGGCGACCGACGCGGCGCGGCGCAAAGCCGAGGAGCTTGGCGTGGACCTCGCGGAGGTAGAAGGGACGGGGACCGACGGTCAGATCACCGTCGGCGACGTGCGCAAGAAAGGGGAGAGCTAGATGACGGAGCAGATCGCACCCTCCGGCATGGAGGACTTCTTCGACAAGTACAGCAAGGGCATGAGCATCGTCGTGGAGGGCGCCCAGGCCGAGACGGGCCAGACGCCGAAGGAGATCGTCTGGACCAAGAACAAGGCGAAGCTCTACCACTACCAGACCGAGGCCGAGCAGAAGCACCCGGTCCCGATCCTTATCGTCTACGCCCTCATCAACCGCCCCTACGTCCTCGACCTCATGCCGGGCAATAGCCTGATCGAGTATCTGACCGGCGAGGGCTTCGACGTATACATGCTCGACTGGGGCGTGCCGGGTGACGAGGACGCGGAGATGTCCTTCGAGGACTACG
>JAABUS010008527.1_pt1 | contig 11219 bp, 10 predicted proteins | sample 5560161 | NCBI WGS metagenome assembly JAABUS01 (sample SAMN10711885, study PRJNA513376) | rock metagenome | isolation source: Antarctica rocks | place: Antarctica: Victoria Land, Trio Nunatak nord | collected 2016-01-04
CAACTTTAGTCATCATTCATCATGATGAGCTGAAAGAATTAGTTGTGAGAGCAAAACATCTTGCAGACGTAGCAACAATGAATTAAAAATGTCATGAAAAGATATACAAAGTATACAATGATAGTCAGACTTCTTTAAAAACAGTGAAAGTTATGATATCAACAAAAGATTAGACATGTTTACAATGAGTTCAGATTATACATGAGAGCATTTGATTTTAAGAAGTTATGCTGAAGTTACATTAAGTGATAAGACATGTAGAAGTACTTAAAAATGAAGCAATGAACAAGATGATTGATGATGTACATGATTTGTCTTTATTGCTGACTGAGCATCAGCACATTAAAATGATGACAAGACTGATGTTCATACAGAAATAAATCAGATAAACTTGAAGAATAGTCTGAAAAGAGAAATTCAACGCAGCTCATTTTCAATATCTGACATCAGAGATGACACATCGACATTTGCAACTGCATAAGAATCATGCAAAGTCTCACAGCGCATTATTGACGCAGTTATGCATAAGAAAAATTGACTTCAATTAATTTTTACATGAAAGATGAGTACTTCATTAACGTTTCAACGAAGAACTTAAGTAGCTCGTAAGCTAGTGAGCAATGACATCTGAATCTTAATGCGCTTGAGACGTATATGCTAGCTACTAGAACAGACACTTTTCATAATTCAATGATTAGTTGATTTAACAACATAAATTAATCATCAGTCAGTCGTTAGCTGATTAAATCAGCTACAAGCTGATTCAACAGAGTAAAACTCATATTAAGCTATTGTATGTTCATGATTCTGCGCGATGTTTATCTTAGTAAGCTTCAATTTTACTTCATTCATTTTTCTCATTACAATTATTCAATTATCATACATCATGTCTGTTAATGATCGCGCAGAACTCATCTTTCTACAACGTTTACAGTCTTATTTATCATTAATTTCAATCACAGTAGTCGATTGTGCTCACAACGATCTCATGTACAATTATCAGTCTGCTCAGTTTTAAAATAGATTGAAACAGATTGATTACACGTCTTTTCTTCTGCAATTGAAGATTTCAACTTTGATTGATCAGAATGCAAAAATCTTTGAGCAGAAGATTGACGAGACTGCAAAACAACTGATGATAAATATATATGATAATTCGATTTGAACATTTAATACTGAGAAGAAATGACATTTCATTGAAATCATCATTTATGCAAAACTCATCATCAAATCTATTCTTCGCTTGAAAAATTGAATCAAAGCTTTTATTCACTCAAAACATTCTTCTTCAATGACAGAAAAGACATTAATAGAAGAAAAGAATGCTAGTGTACATAGAAAAAGAACACTATCTTGAAAATTTACAGCTCTCTTCAACAAGTCATGAACTTTTACTGACAGATGTTGTGTGTAATGCGTCAGATGCATTGAAGAATGCATAGAGTAAGTAGAAATTTCGTTCAACAAATGAGCAGACACTATAATTAATAGATTAATTAATTTTAGATTTTTTCATCATCTGAACTATGTAAGTTCTTGTATGTTGCTAGCTGTTACACAATTAATCTCATTGTTTACAAATCTTTACAGTGAAATTTCAGTCGCTTGTTCATTCTCAATACTTTGTCATCATAATCATGACTAAATGTTATCGACTGAAATGTTTTGATCATTCATATATGCTTCATTCAACGTGACTATATGCTTTTCATTCATTTTCTTCAATTTATCTCAATTTATTCTAATTTATCTCAACTTATGCAATGTTGAACTTTCTTCATTATTGAGTGAATTTCGTCTTTTCTTGTCTGTCTAAGCTTGCAAGCTCGTTCGTCTTTTAAGCTTTCTTTTTCAGAAAATTCTCTTCATATAAGATGTTGAATGTATCTCAGTCAATGTAATTATTCACGTAAAAGAACTTCTTGCTTTCAGTTGATATCAGATGTGCACTTCGTAGTATAGTACTTATATTGTAAAATTGTTGACACTCAAGATATTGAGACTTCTTGACAGTATTCTTCGATCATTGCTCAACTTCTATCATATCATGTAAAGCATTAAGTACTTCGTTGTTTTTGAGCTTTAGCAATTCTATTAAAGCTCTTGAGTATTGCACAGATTTTTCATTGTCATCTTGACGAAGCAAATCATGAACAATGATTATAATTTGCAACTGCTTCATCAGTTTATCATTTAAAACTTCAACTATGTCAGAATTTTCTTAATCATTCTCAACATACTTTTGAACATAAATGTAGTCACGTTTTCAATTCAACATTTGTTTCTATCATGCAAAAGCACATTGAATTCACTTTAATGTAAGCTTTTTAAAGTTTGTTGAATCTTTATTTTTGCATTTTCAGCATTTAATCAATGCATGAACAGAAACGAAGTAATCATTTATTCAGAAGAAGTCAATTTCTTTTTGATTCATTTAATACTTGTTTGACTTTATTTCTGATTTCTTGCGTCAAGATTCTTTTATAAAAATCGATAATTCATTCAAGAAACTCTCAATATGTATCATCTTCGTTATTTCAGAAGTGATGCGTCAGAATTGAGAATTACTAAATCAGTTTCATCATTGATTCAAATTCATTTCTGACAAATTTCATTCAAGCTGCGTTAAATCAAAACTTCTAGAAGACTTTGTAATCATGACTTTCATTCTCTTATTAATCTCTGATCTGAACATGATTAAATCATGAAGAATGATATTTTTCATTATCAACATATTGACTCATCAAGTATTGTGATGCAGTATCTGCATTTGAAAGTTCTTTCACTTGTTTGTAAAATCATAATAATCTTTGATCAGAAATTTATGTGCAATCTTTATGTAAAATGTGTTAAAATCATCTGCATCTTCATATCTTTGAATAAAATTCATATAATGAGAGATAACATGAAACTTGAAATAGTTAAAGTTTTCATCATGTCAAAACTGCTCAAATACTTCTTTTAAAACGTTAATTCTGTATATTATGTTGTTCATGTAACGCAAAGACTTGTCATCGTGCGATTGATATTGAGTCATCATCATGAAGTTCATAAAAGCTTGAGCACAGTACAGCGCATCTGATGCTTTTCTAATCAATAGTGAAGTGACAATTGCAATAATCTGATGCACTATTGTCTTTTGTTCAACGTTGATTCATTGCTTTACAAATAGAAAGTCGTGAAAACATTTTAGTTCTGAATATGAAAGAACTACTTGAAATTTTTGATTCAATTGCATGTTATGTGTTGTATTTGCAATTGTTTGTAAATCACGCTTTCTTTTGAGACTGATCATTAATGTTATATTCTTAATGATTGTCTCAAGTCATTAAATTAAATACATTACTGTGCTCTTCAATAACTGATGCAAGATGTTAATCATCATGATGACGTGAATATTAACAAGTTTATGTTTTCAGACAAAGTTTTGCACTGAGTGTACTCACTTAACATCGCGCTTGATATCTGCTTTAAAGCGTGAATTCTTTTCTTGATGTTTGATTTGAATCAATGTACTTTCATGTGTTCAAGCTTTTCAGATTGTCTGCAGATTATTGCGTTGATTCAATAAAACATGATATATAGTGCATTGCTCTTCATTTTTGATTTTCGTAATAGTGATCTGCTTCTCATAGTTGATTATAAATTCAATGATGATAGAAAAACACTGTCGAGTATAATCATTTGCACAGTGAATGTGAAACTCTCTTCTAGTTAATTTCTCAAGTGCTAAAGAATGAAAACGTTAGCAAGAAAAACTCTTCATTCAATTGAACAGTTTAAACTCACGTTTTAATATTATCTTCAATGAGTGATGATATAACTTGCGTTTCAGATTTTCATTTGCATGTTTAGTTAAAGAAATAAATTCTAATAGTATAACACTAGATTTATTTTGCTTTCATTAATAAGTTGCTTGATTCAGATTATGAACAATAATATATACAGATCATGTGAATTTATTCTCATGATGTTGAGTTAACATGATTTTGTCTGTAACTAACAGTACTGAAACTATAGTGTCATCTTCAGAAATCAGTGCTTGTGTATTTCATCACTAGATATCAATGTGCATTTTCATGTACATTTGATTTTCACTGACGTTGTATACTTTGATTGATGCATATTTCAGATTACTTGCAAACGAATGATGTCTCAAGAGAAATTTCAAAACATTTATCACGTTTCTGTACTGAATCTTGAATATATCTGTTTCAATCTCTGAATTCATCAATGAGATTTTCAAAGATGTTTTGAATCAACTATCATCAGATATTTCATGAGATATATTGTGTAGAATGCTTCTAAATTGATCTGCATTCTTGAAAATACAATCAGCATGATGAGTCTTCTGAAACAAGATCTTGAAGTATTGATTAATATCTTCGCTACTGACTTTCACATTCAGAAATCATTATGCAAGAGAAAAATCTTTCTCATTTGAAAAGAGAAGTCACTCTGATTGAAGACTGTCATTTAAAGATGATCATGAATCTTGCTTGAGTTTACTGTAGTTCAAAATGATTTTTATGAGTCTGATATATTGTTTTAATGATTCATTGATGCTTCGTTTCTTTGTATCGTTCATCTCATCATAATTGTTTACTTTGATGAATGAGAAAGTACATGACAAATTGATAAATCTTTTGAGATCAAGTGATATTCATGCAATTGAATTTCAAAAATGCTTCTGATCATCTGAAGCTTCTACGTTTTCTTCTGTACTTTGCTCGAAGTCAGAAACGTCAGTATCATTCATCATGATCATTTCATGTCATAAATCAGTCTGAAAATATTTGCATGTATCTGTATATTCATTGACTGCTGAGTTCTCTTTTCTTAAATATTTCTCGAAGAACTGCACGTCATTTTGCAGTGTCAAGCAATGATTAAAGTGATATATCAAATCTTGTATGATTCTCAATATCATTTCACATGCACAACAGTTTCACTTCATGCTTGAAGCTGATTTCGATGAAGTAGATTGTAGTAAGAGAGACAACAAAGAATATTGATTGACGCGTTTGATAAACTGTATTGCGCTGTCACTATTTCTAATTAGTATCTCTGTTGATATAAGTATGTTGAACTACGAAATGTCAGAATAGCATGCAATACAAAGAATAAAATGATCAGAAATTAATGAGATCTGATATAGCAGTAGAAGCAGTAACTCTTGTTTTACTTCTGATCAAGCAATTTGTTCTTTTTTACTTGAAGCTTTCTGATGAAAGCAAATTTTTCTAGATTATCATCAATTTGAGGTAAATTATTGTAAATTTGAAATGCTTTGCACATTTCAATATTTATCTTGAAATTTGTAAGTTGAAAGCAAATTTCTCTAGATTATCATTGATTTGAGATAAATTATTGTAAATTTGAAATGCTTTGCACATTTCAATATTTATCTCAAAATTTGTGAGTTGAAAGCAAATTTTTCTACATTATCATCAATTTGAGATAAATTATCGTAAATTTGAAATGCTTTCACAAAATGCTCAATCAGCTAGTATGTCATAGTCATAGTTTCTGCGCTTTGATAACTCTGTAGAATATTAGAAACCATTTTATATAGAAAGAATTTAACGTGCAGTACTCTTCAGATTGATGAGAAGATAAATACAGATAATTCATTGTCAAAGTGTGTTGTGAGCAAATTTGCTTTCGCTTAGCACAATTTGTGACATGAGAACGAAAGTTGATCTTTGCTTCATCTTTAACTTATCAATTCACAATTCTTTGTTCTTCTGATACTGTTATGAGCGTATCAAAACTGAATAAGACTGAAGTTTTAATCAATTTGCAATGCTCATTAGTGAGTATTCTGCGTAATGATTAAAACTAGTCAATAATTTAGTTGAAATCTGTTATGATTCTAGCCTTCGTCTATTCTTCAACTAGTCTTCGCCTGATTTCATTCTAATTGAGTTTAGCGAGAATCTGATCTAGAAGTGATGTCATTAAGTTTCTGCATCATATGTGTAAGATATCAACTCAATCGAGTCTAGCACAGAGCTGAGAAACACACATATAAGAATCGAGTTCTTTTCTATAGATACTTTTCTTTCTTAGCATTTATCTATTAGTTAAATGACATCTCTATGACTCACTCTAGATCGATCTCTAACAGTAAATAAATGCTAATCAACTACTCTGCTATCAACGTGTAGACAATACGAAATAACCTACTTCGTTTATTCAGAAAATTCGCAAGAAATTCTTTGAATTACTTTCATCAAAATACATCTGCAAATTTACTCAAATTTACTCAAATTTATCAAATCAATCACTCAATCAAATCTATCTATGTTTCTCACAATGACACGCGACTTTGAATCAGTCGAGTCATGAACAGCTCGTCTGCTTAGAAGCATTGCTAGTAAATGAGTTTTTCTCATTTCTTTCGATGCTTCAGTCAATGTCAAGAACGTCGATATCTCATGAAACATCAAGACAGAAGAACAGCTTCGTCAATGAGTTGACGATCAGTCAAACGAGATCATCAAAATGTTGAACGAGCTTAAATCTCAACAAGACACAACTTTGAAACTCAACGAGCAATGAATCGTTGTTCAAGTCGAATATGACAAGAGATTGAATCAACTAAAGATCAAACAGATGATCATAAACACTCTAGAAGAGACAAACAAACGCTATTGAAAGAAGATGTTGAATCTCAAGAATAAACTCAAAGAAGTATTACATTCAGCGAATCAGTCTCGATCTTGCCAGTCTACTGAATCTCTACCTCATCAATCTATCGAGAATCATACTCGACGTGAGTCATTCACTCTATTCAATAATGATCATCACAAGTCTTTCAAGTTTTTGAATTCATCTGTATTCATCGACGAAGATGAATCAACATGAGATAGCTGAAGAATCAAGATGAACGACAAGCTTCAGACAAATGTTGATCACTTCGTTGATGAGACTATCTGCATTGTCTATGTTGTTACAATTCTAGCTACGCATCTATGTTGATAGCTATGTTGATGACTATGTTGATGACTATGTTGATGACTATGTTTCTGACTATCGTTGATCGCTCGTCACTAGACTATGAAGTTGTTTCGAAGTCAACTCTATTCAGAGTTAGCTTATGTTCTTCTGAGTCATATAGATAGTCGATTCTTCTCTTCTAGATATCTTTCTTCCTTAGCATTTATATACTCGTTACATTACACTCATATAACTCGCTTTATGCTGATCTCTAACATTATATAAATGCTTCTTCGTTACAGGCGAAGTGAAATAATCTGCATCGATTTCTTCGAGTGCTTCTGCTAGTAGTTCTTCAACTCTCTATCGACTTTGATCTAGCGACTTGCGTTCATGCAGCAGCACTCACCTTCCTTCACTCGTGCGCTGATCAGCGAGTATAAACAAACGATTGAAATCATTCGACTAGGTCAAAGATCAGCGAATACATCACTCATTCAAATTCGCAAGAGATTCTTCGAGTTTGATGAGCATTCAAACGAAGTCAGTCATAGAACTGCGTGAAGTCTCTATCTCAAAGAGCAATCAAAAAAATCAGTCTAGAACTGCGTGAAGTCTCTATCTTGATGAGCAACTCTCAACAGTGAGTCTGCTTCAATGACATTCATCATCAATGCAATGACTCACCTACTCTCATCGCTCTACCCATCAGTGAATCGATTCGCCTATTCATTCATGTGCAACTAGTGAGCCTGCTACAATGACATGATAATGTTTTCAACAACAAGCAAACCTTTGAGCTTGTTTCTATATTGAAATCTCAGTGAGTCTGCTTCAACGACATTCTCAATGCAATGATCTACTCGCTCACATCGCTCTACCTATCAGTGAATCTGGTCAAATGTTCACATGCAACTAGTGAGTCTGCTACAAAGACGTCTTTCGTCAACGTGATGATCTATCTACTCACATCGCTCTACTCATCAGTGAACCTGATCAAACATTCATGTGCAACTAGTGAGTCTGCTACAATGACATCATTCGAATCGATCTCTTCGATGAGCTAGTCGATTTCCTTCTAGTAAGTCTGCTTCAATGACATCAGTCAATAGTTGATCTCTTTGCTGAGCTAGTTGATTTTCTTCTAGTGAGTCTGCTTCAATGACATCAGTCAATAGTCGATCTCTTCGCTGAGCAAGTCGATTTCTCCCTACATAGCTAGCCTGCTACAATAGACATTTCGATTCTACACAAGACTAAGAAAATACATTCATGCGAACATGAATCATTGAAGAAAAGAAATACTGTTACGATTCTAGCTACGCATCTATGTTGATAGCTATGTTGATGACTATGTTGATGACTATGTTTCTGACTATCGTCGATCGCTCGTCACTAGACTATGAAGTTGTTTCAAAGTCAACTCTATTCAGAGTTAGCTTATGTTCTTCTGAGTCATATAGATAGTCGATTCTTCTCTTCTAGATATTTTTCTTTCTTAGCATTTATATACTCGTTACATTACACTCATATGACTCGCTCTATGCTGATCTCTAACATATGTGATATCTAGACTAGAAGATGACGCTGCTGAGCATATCTTCGCTTGATGTCATCATGATGCTTCGCATTCTTACATCTTGATCTACAAGCTATTTGAGCATCTGAAAGAAATATACGATGAACTGAATAGAAATCGAAAGTGTCGTTGCGAGTACAATGCTCTGAGACAAGCAGACAAGTCTTTCAATGTCTTCTACTTCAACTTTATGAAGCTATTCAGCTATCTCGATTATGACAATCGCATTCTGATAAACAATCTTCAGAATAAAATCAATAATCGTCTGCAGAACGCTCTATCAGTCTGTTCAAAGAACTTTACTTCGCTCACTCGCTTAAGAATCTTTCTTCAGAGTATGAATAATAAACAGCGAGTCAACTATCAGTTACGCAGCAAACGTCGCACTATCATCATCACTGTCATCATCAAAGTCACTGTCGTACCTGATAAACGCACTGCTACTTCATTGTCAGCAGTGACGACTTCGATAATTGAATATGTCAAGTCGACTATCTTTTCTATCTCTGAATCAGTCAAATCATCTATCATCTGCTATATCTGCAAAACTTTAAATCATTTGTTCAAGAATTGCTCTCAGAACAAGATCAATACTTCTGCTTCTTGAGCTTTCATCTTTCGCCTACATGAAATCATCATTTCAAAGAATAAAGAGAATGAGAAAATGTCTTTTTCTTCAGAGAATAGCGAGGCAAAAAACTAGAAACTTTCATCAAAGATGCGATGAAAGATGTGTTAATTTCTTCAACGATGAGCATGTCAGATGATTCTTTTGCTTCTGAATCTTTGACTACTGAATGTGTACTTTCTAGCAATGAAATTAGTTACTTATTGAAGTTATTGATAGACATTGAAGCTGCTGACTATTCGTTCATTGATGAAGTGATCGCGTAGATTTTTTGTGACCAGTTGCAAATCAAGTCTCTGACTTTGATCAAAGCGAAGTCAATTCAAGAATTTAATGATCATTAAGCTAAAAAACTCATTACTCATGTCATCTATTCGAATCTGACTGTTCAAGATCATACGATTGACACAGCTTCTATGTTAATCACTTGATTAAATCAACATCAAATGATTCTTGAAAAAATATGAATGAACAAAATCAATCTAGTAATTGATATGCAAATCGATTTTCTTCGATTTTCGAATTTCATCTCTAGTCAGAAATCGATTGTTCTACTCTCAAACAATAAAACAATCACGAAACAGAAGAGTTTGACTTCTACTCATATACTGAAAAGATCTTTCACTTTCGTTACATCTTAACTCAGTTCGAAATCACTTTCTTTTGATCAGTCAAAAGAGAAGTTCGTTAAATTGATCAAACAGTCAAAATCGCTTGAAGCAGTTTCGTCTAACGTCAATTCTAAATCGACGTCAGATTCAATGAACATAGCAATGATAGAAGCAGCAACATATAGAATGTTAGTCAAATGATCAGATATCAAGATCTTTGCTGTTATTGTCTTGAAAATCGATCGACTCATAACTACAGTTGAAAACAAGTCTGAAGAAGTGAATCTGCATGAGCTTTTTCACGCTGAAGCTCTTGAGCAAGTCAAGATCAAGCTTCTCTTTGAATATCACAACTATCTAGATGTCTTCGATCGAGCTATGATTGATCAGCTATCATCTCATCGTTTCTATGATCACAAAATTGAGTTGATCAATGAAGAAACGTTTTCTCGAAGCAGACTATATCAGATGTTCAATCACAAGCTTCAGAAGATAAAGAAATATCTGATCAATCATCTAAACAAAGAATTCATTTTCTTCAGCTTCGCATCATACATCTCGCTCATCTTGTTCGCTGAAAAGAAAGACGATAGTCTGCGTTTCTGCGTCGATTACAGAAAGCTCAATGCTTTGATCAAACAAGATCGCTATTCTTTGTCATTGATCGACGAGATTCTCACTTGAATACAAGAAAGCAAATATCTGACTCGATTGAACATCATTGTCACATTCAATAAACTGCAAATGCATTCAGATAGCGAAGATTTGACTATCTTTATCACTTTCTTTGATTCATACAAATATCATGTAATGCTCTTCAAATTAATCAATGAATCAACGTTCTATCAACACTATATGAACAACGTGCTGTTTGAATATCTTCATCAGTTTTGTCAGATTTATCTAGATGACATTATCATTTACAGCAAGATCTTGAAGAAACACAAGCGACATGTACGATTGATCTTGAATAGATTACGAGAAGCTGATCTACAGATGAATATAAACAAATGCAAGTTTCATGTTCAAGAAATCATCTTTCTAGAACTATTGATATTCATCGAAGAACTGAAGATAAATTCACGAAAGATACAAGCAGTAGTGAAATGATCTATTCTCAATAATCTCACTCAGATTCAATCATTTATTGACTTCTGCAACTTCTATCAACGCTTTATCAAGAACTTTTCAAAGATTGTTCATTCAATGATTCAACTCACTCAAAAGAAGATCATATTTGAATGAAATGAGACTTGTCAGACTGCATTCAACCACATGAAGAGACGTATGACTGAGACTTTTATACTTCGTCACTTTGATCAAACTCATGAAACTATTCTGAAAACTGACTCATTCAACTACGTAAACGACGAAGTTCTCTCTCAATATGATGATGAAGAAGTACTACATTCAATTGCTTTCTATAGCAAGAACATGTCTTCTGCTGAGTGCAACTACG
>JAABUS010008528.1_pt1 | contig 11219 bp, 19 predicted proteins | sample 5560161 | NCBI WGS metagenome assembly JAABUS01 (sample SAMN10711885, study PRJNA513376) | rock metagenome | isolation source: Antarctica rocks | place: Antarctica: Victoria Land, Trio Nunatak nord | collected 2016-01-04
CTGCAGCCATGCACTTTCATGCAGTTGTGGATGCTTGGCCAGAAGCACATGAAGACAAGTCCTGTTGCTGTTTTGCTTGTATTTACTGCTATGCATGCAAGTCACGTCCCCAAAGTCATGCTTCCTTATCTTAACTCATGCTGTCTTCTCTCACAGATGGGAAATGCCATGGTGTCATTGCGGCGTCTGAGTCAGTATCTGGTCATGGAGGAGCGTCGAGACACAGTGCAGCCATTGGACAGGGTGGGTCTTGACATTGAGGGCGGTCAGTTTTACTGGTGCGAACCTCCCAAGACCAAGAAGCTGGACAGCGTGAAAGGCGCTCCAGGGCAGGGCAAGAAGCGCAGCCTGTTGAGTGTTTATGGAGGGCTGAAGCTCAGAAAAGGCCCGGCTGTTGGCACTGGCCCTGCAAAGGACTCAGGTATGCACACCATGCAACACTTGTTTCTGTGCATAGCAGCATGCAATGCATCTCCCTGATACTGGGCAAACCCCATGTTGACAGCATGCATCAGCTCCTGTTGCTTCTTGCAGATACAGCCAAGGAGGCAGATGCACAGCCTGAGGACGTAGCCATTACCCTGAATGGCACTCAGGATGCATTCAAGCTGGGCTGCCACACAGCCCTCGGAGAGAGCTCTAGTTCCAGCTCCAGCTCCTCATCTGATGGTCAAGCTGAGGGAGTGTATGCAGGCAAGCTTCTGCCCTCTTCAAACACCTGTGGTCCCAATGCAAACCCTTGCTGGCATGCGCCTAAGCTATGTATGCAATAGTAACTGGCTGAGTTTTTTTCAATGTACCTGCTGCTGCCTGGCCCTTTACAAGTGCAGCAGGTATTGCTGTCAGTCTGCCTGTAAGCAGCGATAGCTGCATTTCTACCCATGTGCACAAGCTTGTCTTGCACAGATCATGTCCTTGTTTCAGTGCACTTGCAAGGGCAGTGCAATGGCTACAGTGCTTGCACAACCCATGTTCCAGCAACCACAGATCCTATGCCAGAGGCTGATTTGTGGCCATGTGTTGCAGACAAGCTTGACACAGCCGACACAGATTTCCCCAAACAGCAGGACATTGTGACAGCAGCCAATGATGCGTCATCAGGGCAGGTGAAGAGGGGCAGCAACAACAACCCTGAGGGCGCGCCTGATGCCACCTGGTGGCTCAGGGATGTGAATGTGAGTGTAGGCCCTGGGGAGTTAGTGTGTGTGGTAGGCAGAGTGGGCTCTGGCAAGTCCTCCCTCATTGGAGCCCTCCTAGGTAATACTCTATATACCGCAGCTTACACCACAATCCACATGATCAATATTATAGCTGGCTGTGTTGTCTGCTGGGGTTCTGTCCTGGATGTTGCTACTTGTGTTCTGCACACAACACCAGGCTCTTTGCTTTGTTGCATCAGATGGCACTCAATATGCCACCTGTGTCAACTCATTGCAACTCAGGCCTAGGTAACACATGCACATTTGCAACTTTTGCTGCTTTACCCTCCCTTGATCTGGCATCATATCAGCTTGCTGCCACCTTTCTGTTGGTCTTGAATGTCTTGCTCGGGTTGATGCTCAAACATGCAAGCCAACTTTCCTTTGGGACGCTCGTCAACATCAGCATCTATTTTACAGGTGAGATGGAGAGACACTCAGGGCTGGTGAGGATGGGAGGCAGTCTGGCCTATGTTGCCCAGCAGGCATGGATTGTCAATGACTCCCTGCAGTCCAACGTACTGTTTGGGCAACAGCTTGATGAGCAGCGCTGGGAGGCATGCGTGCATGCTTGCAGCCTGCAACAGGACTTAGAGGTAAGCTTCATGTCTTCAAAGCCTGCCTTTGGCATTTGCACTACCGAAGCTCTGTAACTGCCAGACCTGTGTTACCCAAATCGTGACTTGTCAATGCAAACTTCTCAGCTGCATCACCGCACAAGTACGGCATATTGCTACCTTGCACAGCATTTGCATGCTAAAATGCATGGCATGCTGCTCAGAACGTCCTGACAGCAGTTCTGCAGTCCTCTGAACCCACCCAGTGCTGATGCAATCCAATCTGCTGTTGCAGATGCTGCCTGCTGGTGTGGACACTGAGATCGGCGAGAAGGGCATCAACTTGAGTGGTGGCCAGAAACAGCGCATTGCCTTGGCCAGAGCGGTCTACAGCGATGCTGACTTCTATATTATGGATGACCCTCTCAGTGCTGTGGATGTTCATGTCGGCCGTCATATCTTTGACAACTGCATTTCAGGTATGCCACACAGTTCTCGTGTGTCACTACTGGGCAACTTGGATTGCTACCTACATGATCAAGCCCGACTCATCCCCCTGCTGATGACAGTAGTCCTATAAGGCCTTGCGAGACGAGCAGTAACTCAATCACCCTGAAAGCCTTGCATGTGTCTTCAGCATACGACCTTTCCTGATAAGTGCAAGCTGCAGCGATAAGTGCAAGCTGCAGCAATACTCAATGATGTATCATTCATGCGCAGGTGTGCTGGCAAAGAAGTCCAGGTTGCTGGTGACCAACCAGCTGCAGTACCTGCCCCACGCAGACAAGATCATCTATGTTGAGTCTGGCAGGGTGGTAGGTCAGGGCAGCTATGACAAGGTCAGCCTCATTCCTGGCTTTGCCAGCCTGCTGAAGGAGTTCAACTCCAGAGCAGAGCAGGAGAAGCCAGAGGAGGCCGTTGCCATGCAGCACATTCAGCAAGACCAGATGTTTGGCGAGCTGAATGCTGCTGAAGGCAGACCTGATGCCACCACTAGCTCCACAATTGCACCACCCCATGCTGTGCACACAAACGCAGCCAGCGTGCCTGTGGTCAACGCCACAGTGTCAGAAGCCTTTTCAGACTTCGCCAACCCTGGGGCTGTCGTCCAGCGCAACATGCTTGTCAATGACGTAGATGCTGTTGAGCCCCTCAGAAACAACGTAGAGCTGGTCAGACAAGAGCTGGCAGATGATGATGCTGGTCTTGATTTAGATGATGCAGTGACCAGGCAGGCGTCAGACGAGCTCAGAAGATATACAGTAGATCCTGCTGCAGCCAGGTCCGGCGGCGCATATGATCCCACCCACAGGGACTTCACAGACCCAGACATGATTGGCGACGACCATGAGGCACAGCAGTTGGGCCTGCGTCACAGACGTACTGCCACTACAGACTCACAGCGGCGGCTGCAGATGGAAGGCACCAGTGGCAGAGATCCTGACGAGGCAACAGGTGACAGGTCTTGGGCAGGCAGCTTCCGGAGGAGAAGGTCCAAGGACCTTGTGCGCTCCTCTGCTTCTCGCAATTCCATGACTGGTGCCTCGCACAAGTCACTGCCAGTCTCACGTCGCTCCCTGGAAACTGAGGCACATGCACTTGCCAAGATCCCAGCTAGCAAGCAGATACAAGCGGTGCCACCTGCGCCTGAGGAGGTTGTTAACAAGGATGGTGTGACATATGTGAAGACGCCAGATGGCAAGCTGGTTGTGCAGGAGGATCGTGCATCAGGGCATGTCACGGTGAGCATCTCCCTCTAGTGTTCCTTGCACGTGATCCGCGTTCACCCGCATGAGCAGTCACGCCAAGTCTGAAACCACCACAGAGAGCATCTCCTTCTCTGTGGTGATTGTATGTGACATGGCCTGCAGCTTAGAACAGAATATTAGTTCTTACTATTGCATGGCCTTGCAAGGGACTGATGCATTTGTGCTGCACTTGCTGGCACAGCAGCCTTGCTTACATCAGCCAAGCTGATCAGGCTTTCATTGGCCGCGAAGCAGCACTTTTTACGCTGCAAAGAAGCACTTTTCACGCCATTGCTGTGTTGCTTATTGCAAACTCTCCAGATTGCAAAACAAAGGGTTTCGTGCAGGCTGATGTTGAGTTATGTTGCATCTGCAGACTGAGATATACAAGCTGTATGGCAAGGCGTATGGCTGGTACTCATTGCTCAGCTTGTGCTTCTTCTGGGCCAGTGAGCAGTCCACCAATATTTTGACCAGTTGGTGGCTGTCACAGTGGACAACAGCACAAATCCTCTACCAGATTGAGGCAAATGCAGGTGAGTGTGCACTGCAACGCCTCACAGTTGCATCTTTCTATGCTGTGTCAACAGTTTTGCTCAGTGCCTTTTCCAAACCTACCATTGGATCACATCTCTTGCTATATGCTCTCTTGTCCAGCAGTGAAGGTGTTCACTACAATGAGAGATTGTGTAGCCATCCTTGTGACTTGAGCCATAGGCGTACCCCAATCTGATGTTCTCCTTGGAGCATGTTGCAAGTAATGCAAGCAAGTGCAGCTGTTGTCATGCACACGGCTTACGTGTCCACTTGTGCTTCATGTGCACACCAGATGTAGTTCTGTCCATCTACAAAGCTGCTGGTCACAACAGTCCCTGCAATTGCAGGCCTGCGTGTGAGTGATCCCAGAGGCAAGTATCTTGGAGGCTACATTGGCTTTGGCCTTGGCTATGTGGTGCTGGTCTCCATCAGATCTATCATCAACTTGTTGGCTGGATGGCAAGCCAGCAGACGCATTCACCATGCTTCCATGGCCTCTCTGTGTCTGGCTCCTATCAGCTTCTTTGACACCACTCCAATTGGTCGCATCCTCAACCGATTTGCCAAGGTAGGGCCTTCACACTCAGCCTACTGTGAATCTGCGCTTTTTGGTTTGCGACATAACTTCAGTACTCTCTTGTGGCAGGGTGCTCAGTTTGTGACCCTTGATGCTTTTGGTCTGCTTGTGTTTAGATTTGCCCTGCATCTTGATGTGTTGGTGTTTGTACTCAGCCAGCTGAGAAGTATCTGTTCTTTCTGGGGACACATCTTAGTGCACGATGTGCATTGCTGCCATCAATATACAAGCACTGCTGACTGGATGTGGTGGTGACTGATGCAGGACACAGATGACATGGACTACCTGCTGCCTCAGAGTATCACAGAGCTGGGTAACTGCCTCATGCAGCTGGCTGCCACACTCATCTTTGTCTCCATTGTGCAGCCAATCTTCTTGGCAGGTAGATACATCACCCTGCATACCTGCTTCTGCATTTCTATACTTATTGTCACCTTTGACTCTGTGTTTGCAGTGTGAACAACCATGCAAAGCTTTTGCCTGCTGCGGGCATGTGTGAACTCAATTTAGATCCCATGTTGCTGCTGAGTGAGCCTAAATGCTGCATGCAGTCTGCTGTACTTTGTCATCCTCCTTCTCAAACTTTTTCAACAAGTGACCTTTGGCCCAGCAATTTGCTGAGCATGGTGACTGTGTTGCAGGCATGGTTCCCCTCATGGTTGTGTACTTCTTCCTCCAGAAGTACTACCGTCGCTCCTATGTGGAATTGCAAAGATGTGATGCGACTTCCCGCTCTCCTGTATATGCTCACTTCAGCGAGAGCCTGACAGGAGTCGAGACCATCCGAGCATTCGCGTATCAGGAGAAGTTTGCCAGCAAGAGTGATGGTCAGATTGACTACAACCACCGGTAATGCACGGCTATTCGTCCTTGGGCTTGCCCCCCACCCCTGTCCATGAGTCAGTGTATAGTGCGCACATGCTGCCCTTGGTTTATCAGTTTCTTGCATGCCATGTGCTGAGCAGTGTCAATGTGTATCTGCACTGCTTGATGTGAATGCTGTCACAGCAGTCTGCCTCACGGCCAAAGCATACTTGCTCTGATGACTGACAGCTCTATGAGGCAATGACAGCAAGCTGAATTGTGAGGTTAACGGTGCAGGGCGTACTGGATCTTGAAGACGGCTGATCAGTGGCTCAGTCTGCGACTGGACTTCATTGGTTCTATGCTCATTCTGCTGACTGCCATCCTGGCCATTGCAGAGCGCAACCACATCTCCCCTGCCATTGCAGCCCTCTCACTCAGTCAGGTACATTAGTGCTGCTGATACCGCATTCTATGTGGAGGCGTAGTGTCTGTGTCTGAAGCCATAGCATCAGCTGGTGTGCTGCTCCAGCTTTCTGCACAGAAAACCTTGTGGCTAGGCAGCACTTCAGCAGCACATCAGCTTATGCAGTCATGCCACGCAAATAACGCTGTCTTTCTGCAGGTTCTGGACGTCACTCAGTTCATGAAGTATGCAGTCCAGAGTGCAGCCATGTTTGAGAGTCGCTTCAACAGTGTGGAGAGGATTTTGGCGTATGCCAAGCTGAAGCCAGAGGCTCCTCACCACATCCTGGGCAAGCAGGCACCCCCTGAGTGGCCTCAAGCAGGCGCCATCTCATACAACAATGTTGTCATGAAGTACAGGCCAGAGCTGGAGCCTGTTCTCAAGGTGCACTACAGCATCTGCCTTCTCTGTCGCCCCTGACTTGCTCCATGCTGCTGTCAGCTTTTTCCCCCATGCCAGTCAGCTGACATAAGTTCAGGCTGCAATGTACAGCATACACATTTTGCTGCATGATCATCGTGTGCTGCAGTGGTCTGATGCTTGCATGAGGGATCAGTACCATGTTGAAGGCTGGGTGTCTCTAATGTGACTCCTGCAAGAATTTGCGTTGTATACATAGTGTCACGCGTCTGCTGCTGCTTGTTGAAGGCTGGGTGTCACCAATGTAACTTCTGCAAGAATTTGCATAGTATGCACAGTGTCACACATCTGCTGCTGCTTGCCTTGTGCCTCTAGCCTAAAACCTAGGACACATGTTAAACATTGTGCAGACACCTGTATTGATGTCCACATGTGACCCTGCGGACCCAATCTTGTCAAGCTGACACAGATCCAATGTGGTCATGTCACAATCTTGACTGACTTGGCAGCTTGTATGCTGCAGGGAGTGTCCTTTGAAGTGGCAGCAGGCGAGAAGGTGGGCATTGTAGGCCGTACTGGCAGCGGCAAGTCCAGCCTCATTGTCACCCTCTTCAGGATCGTGGAGACCGATGGCGGCTCCATCACCTTGGATGGCTTGGATCTACAGAGTATGGGCCTGAATGACGTCAGAGGCAGGATCGCTGCTATTCCACAAGACCCGATCTTGTTCAGTGGGACTGTGCGCTCCAACTTGGACCCTTATGGTCGGTATGAGGATCATGAGATATGGGATGCTCTGAGCCATGTAGCTCTCAAGGTACAGCATATGTGTCAAGGCCCAGCCAGCATTGACAGGGGCTTGCATGTGTGGTGATTATACGGGGCGTTTGCCCATGCGCGAAAGCCTTTGGACACTTTGATGCCTGGCAAAGCAAGCGTGTTTAAAGACGCTTGGTGTGGCAGGAATAGGAGTGCTTAATGTCTTCCGCGCATGGGCGCACATTGTGTATAAACGCAACACATGCAAGGCCCTGTCAGTGCTGAAGCCTATTGCGTTTTGTATGACAGTTCTGTCTGATGCTATGGGCCACTGTTGCTTGCTATTTGGCAGTCTTGCAGAGTCATGCGGTGTGCAGAGCATATTACAGGTGCAATTCCAATCCCACATGGTGCGCTGACAGCGTACGACATGTTGGCATTTGCCCAGGCGGACATACTGGCTGCTTGCCAACAAACATCCGCACACAGCTTGCACACTGATGTCTCACCTTGCCTGTCATGAACAGGTCTCAGGTGTGCTGACAGCTTCTGTGTGTGGGTGCAGGAAGTCGTGAGTGAGCTGTCGGATGGGCTAGGAGCGCGAGTGGCAGAAGGGGGGGACAACTTCAGCATGGGGCAACGCCAGCTGCTGTGTGTAGCTCGTGCCCTGCTGCGTAAGCCCAGAGTGCTGGTAGCAGATGAGGCGACAGCGTCTGTTGATGGAGAGACGGACGCACTCATCCAGCGTACCATCAGAGCCAACTTCAAGGACAGCACTGTCTTGACCATTGCTCATCGGCTGAACACCATTTTGGATTCAACCAAGGTGAAATTCGGCCTGTTGTGCAACAGCTAGCTGCTGGCTCTTGCGTGTCATGCTGTCAGATCTGACTTGTACACAGGTCTTGCTTGCATTTGTGTGCTTTGCTGCAGTGCATTTTCTGTTGCATGCAGCTGCTTCTGGGATCAGGTCTTTACTCTGCGCTCACATGTGGCTGTGACTCATGCAGGTGTTGGTCATGGAAGATGGTAGGGTGAAGGAGTATGACTCACCAGCCAATCTCATGCAAATCCCCAATGGTACTTTCAGAGCCATGGTTGTGGAAGCTGGCCTTGCTGATGATTCGCCAAGTCAGGCTCTACAGTAGGCTCAACATCAAGTCTGAAGCATTGGATAGGATTGCGCAGATGACTGCTGTAGGAATGCTGCAATAAATTTTGATAGCAAATAGGGGATTCAGGATGTATACCAAGGGCTGATGTTGCTGAAGTTTGGGGTGATGAAGATTCATCTGATGTGATGCTGCTCAACTTATTCTGATGTGTTGTCATGCTTGCACCCTTTGTTGTTATTGTGACCATGCATTGCCTGTGACTGCATGATCTTTTGTACGAGGCAATCATGTCTGGAACAACCTTTTTGTTTACAAAGCAACCGTGTTCGATTCTGTGCCATTGCTGCCGGAGACTTATGGCAGACTTGCTGCAGTGTCTACAATATTATACACAAGTGTAATAAGGTGCACAATAGTCATGCTTTCAACATCTATGAGCAGCAACAGCAATATTGATTTTGCAGAGTTCAGCTGCATCTGCTACTTGCAGCTGGGAGGCCTGTGCACTGTTCTATCTGCAGCTTCTTTGACAGAATGACTGTGCCATAGCGATCAAAGCTGCCGCATGCAGCATTCTCTTAGCACTTGAGAATGCAGCCCTGATTACTAGTACGAAGCAACAACTAGGTGGCAAATATGATATCAACTGTCGAGAGGCAGGAGGAACTCATGGGCCTCAGAGCTGCTGCTGGTCCAACCCTTTGGTGCTGCTGTGGTGGCATTACACATTGGTGCTGCTGTGGTGGCATTGCACATTGGTGCAGCTGTGGTGGTGTGCAGTACACAAAAGGCATGTCAAACCAATGTGCATACGGCTTTGGCCAGCCATGCTTAAGTTTTGCACTGTCAGTGAACCCAAAAGCTCCATGCATTGCATGATGATGCTTGCAGACCACAAGAGAAGTGCAATTGTCATCATTGTCAGCAACGCTGTCTCTGCAGTAATTTTTGTTGCCTGCCTGAATACAGCAGCATGGATGCTCGCTGATGGATGTTTGCGACACGGTAATATGGACGTGATATAGACGAGATTTAGTATGAATATGGGTGTACACACAGTGTACATGCTACAGTGGTGATTTGGTGTTGCATTAGGACCCAATTTATATTTATTGGGCGGAGATGCCCGTCACCAGGCAGTCAGAGAGGCTCTGGAATAGGCACTGCGGCGCTTAAGGCTGCCGAGCAGAGCCCATCACCCTGGCCTCATCGGACCCCTAGGTGGGGACACCTCCTGTTACTATAGGAGGAAACCCATTTGGATTTTGGGTTGTATGTATTTTTGAGCGACAAGGAGCATGTCCTCAATTAGTTCTCGAAAGCTGCGCAAGCGCCGCGTCTCAAAAACTGGTGAAGGTACGGTCTGAAGCTCGCGCGTATCAGTGATTGTCAGCCTTTCACCGACTTGCAAAGGTATGGGACAACCCTGCAGGATAGGGTTGCGAGGCATGTTCAATCGTCCATATTCGTACATCGATTTCCACGACGCTGCGCTCTCGCTCTCTAGTGTCTCTCTCTCTCTTTGGCTCTGACTCTGCCAATGTCAATAGCTGCCACGATGCTGCCCATGACAGGCCGTGCTGGATCGTCGGTGGACATCGTGCCCACAAAGCTGAGGATTCCGTCAACTATGTTGTCCGCTTTGCGCAACCCCGGTCTCACAGCTTCCAAGTGGGTTTCTTCGTGCGGCCCAACACAGCCTTGCATGATTGCATACTGTACCTAACGCACCATGTCTATGAACCAGGCATTTTACCCGGCGCTGCAACTTGTTGCATCCCTGACAACGTGTATCTGAGGTCCAATCTATCGAGGACATGTTTTCTTCGCCAGCCAATTTACTGGGCAGAATGCATGCAGCCTGCATTGGAACAGACCTGCTGCACAGCCTTCCAATTTGCTGCACCTGTCTTGCTTAAGCAAGCTTCAAGACTTGCCTTTGCTCTGGTCAGCAACCTGGAGCATAGAATAAGCAGTGCGTAGCGTAGTCATGTTCTTTGACAGCTTGAAGCTCGTTCTGCTTTCTACAAGTCACCTTCTGAACTAGCCTACCGAACTTAAGCATGCACATGCCTGCCCTGAGGACTCAGCTGTAGCCTTTGCCTGCTGGCTACGGTGAATATGCAATTTGCTTAGTCGCCAAGCCTATCGGTTTGTCCCATGCTTGACTGTTCTCAAAGCATTACAACCGATTTTCTTCACTGTGAACAACAATGAAATCGCTAAGCCATTCGTCCTGCCTTTGCCTTGCAAGGCTATGGCACCTCCAAAAGACATGGACATTCACGATGCAATAGTGACGAGTTGCATGACTCAGCATTGCTTGCAGCTTAAGCAAGGTTGCAATATGCTGGATCCAGACAAATCAGTGACCTAGAAGCTACAGTTATGAGTCAGCCGTCTATGTTGACCTGTTGCAAGCTACTCAGCATGGAGTGTACCGGTTGTAAATGCTACCACCAGCTGTCATCAGCCTGAGAGAAGGAGTTATGCTCTCAGTTGGGTCAAGGCCAAGTTGCACAGGTCCCAGATGCTGTCCATGGAGCTTCTTTGCTAGCCACCATTGCACCAATTGGCGTTGCAACAGTAAAATGTGCCAATGAAAAATGTCACAGCATACATTGCAGGCATTGACATGGCAATTCAGGCAGCAGCACTGTGCGGAAGCCATGGTTGTGAAATGCAATGCCAATGCTTGCAATAACAGTAATATGCTGTAAGGGCAGGGCAAGTGTCATGTAATGTGAAGGATCACTGCAGTCATCAAGTACTGCATGAAGTTTGCCCTCAATGCTGCGCATAAGCATTGCTGAGTGAGGGCCATATCTCTCAGCCCTACACAAGCAAAGCCTCCTGGTCTGACTCAGCATACGTTCCATGTCATAGCCCTTGTGGTACAGGATGGCTATAACATACTTGATACTCGTCTGAGGTGCTTCCAAGCTGCGCATCAGCATCAAATTGGAATTTTGCAGGAGCCGCTTTTTGCTGACGAATACATATTATAGTGCATGTATGTTTTTCTTGCGATCATGCTGCGGAGTCGGTTGATGAAGGACCAGTATCGCTAAAAGCTTGTCACGCATGCAGGATGTAC
>JAABUS010008530.1_pt1 | contig 11216 bp, 14 predicted proteins | sample 5560161 | NCBI WGS metagenome assembly JAABUS01 (sample SAMN10711885, study PRJNA513376) | rock metagenome | isolation source: Antarctica rocks | place: Antarctica: Victoria Land, Trio Nunatak nord | collected 2016-01-04
CAAATCCTTCAGGCAATGCATGCCAATGCATGCGTTCAGATGGTCAATGAGACCCTCAAGCAAGCCTCACAAATGCGTGCATGCCTGTTTGCTTGCTTGCTTGCGGACTTGATAGGCCTTGATGCATTCAATCACCCAGCCATCCATGCACTTTTGATTCCAGATCTTTCAAACAAGTCATTCATTCAAGCAATCAGTCTTTGCTCCATTCACGAATTTGCCCTGCGGCGTGAGTGCATGTCTGGATCAGTGCACAACATTTTAGGCATTTGGTCAGAGCATTTATTTGTCTCAAATTGTTGGGCTAAGTGCAGGTGAGGGCCTGGTTGAGATGGGACCTGACAGGCATGAGCAACTGAAGCTAGAAGCACAGAAACAATATTTGCTTGGACAAGGCTTGCCAGAAGGGCACAAGGGCAGCACATGCAGGCATCAGGACAGCTCAAATGCCATGGATGATGATATCAATGATGAGGACCTGGAAGACATTGAATGATTTGCGGAGCTTTCTTGCAGCAGAACGAAGCTGTGCAGCCTTATCCAGAGTATGCAGCTGTTGCAGCAATCGTAAAGCAGCACCCAACAGTGGTCAATAGCAGCGTTTGAGTGGAATGTATCAGTTCAGGAATGTGTGAAGATACTGGGACATGCAGACTGGTGCAGCAAATGTCAACACAAAACAAAGTGTCTTCATGCCCCAAAGCTAGTTTTGCTTGGCTTCTCAGGTCAAGGAAGCAGATGCAGCAAAGCCGTTGTGCTATGACATGGCAGAGACACCCAATCGGGTGTCGTGATTGCAGTTACAGAAAGAGAAGCTGCCTGTGATGCTATGTTCGAGTTGAGTCTGCAATACTCGCACAGTAATTGTTTGATGCATCAGTATGCCTAGCAAAGCAACTGTGCAAATCAGTCTGTCCTAAGTCACGAAGGATTCTAGACAAAACACCTTACAATGCTGCAGTTATGCACATGTCTGCATGGAACCCATAGTGCAGGATGTGTGATGATAGATTGCTGCTTGCATTGGCAGCGCCAAACCTAAATGGTTGTAGCCATTTGTTGTGGCTCATTATCCTTTGGCACATGTGATGGCCGCTAGCTTGTCTCTATATGTCAGTTGTGAAACAGAACAAATCATAAGACTTTTAGAACCAAAGGCAGTTGAGCTCTGGCCGTTCAAGTTCACCTGTGTTGCTTATATCAAGCCATGGTGTGTTACAAACTTTGTAGTGACAGTGACAGTACATTACAGTGACAGTACATTACGATCAACAAACCAGGAGGCGGATGTCCAGCATTCCAAAAGGCAGCTTCAGGAATTGCAGTCTGCCTACTTTCCCTTGTCACCAACTCAATGTTGCCACTTTGGGTGCACATTTTGGTTGCTGCATGCGTCCACCAACTTGTAAACCTGATGCCTTGACGTTTGTCGATGACACACATCATGATCCTGCAAAAGCGAAAACAGGCCCTCAAAAATTACGGTGGTATCAGCATGCATGCAGGCATTGCTCAAATGGAAGGATATGTTTTACGGCACATTCTCAAAATAGCATGCACAGGCGAGATGCAGACTTGTAGATTGCAGCTGTGTGCTGTGGAATGTCAACTGTGAAGCAAAGAAGCTGTGCACTGCAAGCTCTGAAAAACTAACATACGCCCCTACCTGCACTCGTCTCTTTGCGATTTGTTGCCTGATATCCATGGTGTACAGGGGGCGCAAAGCTTGTTGCGATTTCGCGCTTCTCTGGTGCCTGACCAGCTCCTACTAGCTGCACCTTGCCAGCAAGGACAGGCTGCTGCTTGGCTGCAGTGGCCTTGTCAGCCTGGTCAGAGGCAAGGGCAGGTGGGATGGCAATGTCGTCCACGCGATGTTGGTTGTCTGCAGGGAAGATGATGTCAGCAGGCTCCTGCACTGGAGGAGGCACTTTGATGGCCTGGATGCGGTCCTGCAACTCGGCAGACACCTCTGCGGATCCGCTGTGTAAAGGACGATCCGCGGTGTTCCATGAAGCCATGATTGCTTACCACTATGGTGACCTTGACTGCTTGACTTGAGGTCAGACTTCAACTGTCAAAGCGTGTGTTTGGACGAGATGAGTGTTGCTCGATGTTGTGGTGTTACATCTTCTTCGCTGCTCTCTGTGTGCGTGCGACATCGTTGTTTGGTCACTCTGCCAACCGTTTGCTTGTGCTCAGCGTACTGCCTTTGCGCGGAGTCAATGCCTCCATAGAGACAACTTTACAAGCGACGTTCGTTGGTCTGCCTGCGGCGAGCTCGAACCCCTGAAAATGTGTACAAGCTTGTTCTTGTGGGATCACCACCCAACGCTGCTATTCTTGCTCGCCTTCAACAGAGACGAGTTTCTGGCTAGGTACACAGACTATAAGCAGTGTCTGCGACTGTTATCGCACAAACTCACACAGCTTGACTGGTTGCAGAAAGACAGAACCAGCTCATTTCTGGCGGGACTGGCCAAACCTATTGGCGGGTCGCGATGAGGAGAGGGGCGGTACATGGCTTGGGGTGACCACAGGTGGACGGTTTGCTATGCTAACAAATTTTCGGGAGGTAGCACACTGCAGGCTGTGCATGTTTGTGGTCTAAGTTGCTCTGAGAGTCGCCGACCAGACCCTGTCAGACTAAAGGCTTTCAGTTGGAAGTAAGGTGACGTGTGTGCTATGCACTGCAGGTTGCATATGACGACGTGCAACATGCTCCTAGTCGAGGCGCACTGACAACAGACTTTCTGAAGGGACAATCCCAGCCATTGCAATACCTGCAAGGCCTGAAAGCAGAGGTACCAACATGCACTCATAATGCCCTGCTTCCTGATCATGCAATGCAGGCCGTGCTCTTTGTTTTGAGTTCACATGCACAATTGTCATTTGTGCAGCTTTAGCACAATGCATGCATACAGCACATTGCCTGCTAGACCTGTTCTGTATTAGGATATACCTCAGAGCATCATCGATGCCAATCTACACCAGCCTGTTTCATAGTTGGGTATTGCAATGCTGTGCTCTGTGAAACCCCTGCAGGCATACAATGGCTTCAACCTGGTTGTGGGAGACTTTCAACAGCACAAGCTAGCATACTTCAGCAATAGGAGTGGTCGACCACCTCATGAGCTGCCTCCAGGCCTATATGGCATCAGCAATGGGGTGCTTGACTCCAAGTGGCCCAAGGTCGAAGCTGGCAAAGCATGCCTGCAGTCCCTATTGGATCAGACAACCAATGTCCAACAGTTGGATGCTGGGACAGTGTTTCATACTGTGATGGGCAACACAGCTAAAGTTGATCAGAATGAGGATCTGCCACAAACCGGCATGCCAGTGGCGATTGAGCAGGTCATGAGCTCTATCTTCATCGAGCCTTGTGAGCTGAAAGGTGCTGCGTATGGCACGCGCAGTCAGACACTGCTTTTGGTGCAAAGGGACGGTGTGGCACAACTGCACGAGCACTCCAGACCTGCACAGCGCCCTGAGGATAACATCTGTCCCCCATGGATGAAAGTCAATCAAAGCTTCAGTTGGATCTAAGTGTATGATGTTGGACGAGAATCATCCCCTTCGTGCATGTCTTGATGTGTCGACTGCTGCTTGTATGTATTTATGATGGCAGCAGTGTAAGCCAAAACAATATGTTATAAACATAATCTTTGTAGCATCTGCACTTTCTTTCAGAGAGTGTTCTGCATTTGCTGAGACATCCTGTAGCCTTACTGCATGGCGCATGCTCAATATGGCTCTGGTGCACCAGTCTGTAGTGTCCTGATGTTGCCACAGTTTTTTTTTCCAAATAGAGGTGGCATACGTTGTGACAATGCATTCCTGACATCAAGAGGTCAAATGAACAAGCCTATATTATGCTGTCGATCTAGATGGCACACGCTGCTTACACCAATTCAAGCGTCATATCGGTGATTGATCTGCACCTGGGACCATAATTCTACTCGGATCTCAGTTATTGTCTGTTGGCTCCCTAAAGACAGGAAATGTAAATTGATTGATTGATTTGATACTCACACCTCATGAGACGACCTGCAGGTTGTTTTTCATCTTACTTTTGACTGCTCTGAGTTTGTAACACTCTGTAGCGTACTTCCGAGGAGTCCACAGAAATAAAGCGTCTGCACACAATTTGAAGCGGTCATCAGGCCCGCCAAACGCGTATAAAATTGGCCAGTGTCAGAGTAGCACTCTGATCTGTCTTCACCGTGGTATAACGACAAGGGTAAGCTGTCTCACACCTTGCCTGCCACCTTGCGTATCTGCAGGTGCTTCCCAGGCTTGAACTGTTTGTGACAGGCGCTCGCTGCGCTGCGCAGGTACACCAGTGCTGCTTCAGCATCAGATCCAAGCAGCAAGAACTTATAGCCATGCTCTCGAGTGATTTGTGGGCCAAGGTCTTTGGTGTACTGGTTGAAGAAGTCAGAAGTGCCAGGAGTGAGGACGATGCCTCGACTAAAGAAGCGCTCAGAAGGCAAGCAGACCTTCACAAACTCCGACTGGTCTGCAAGCAGTTCAACTCCACCTTTCAAGCATATGATTCGTTGTCGAGTACACTGGTTCTCAAGCTGGGAGTCGCGAACGAGTCTCGCGCTAGCCTATTGCAGTGGGCAAGAAACAACGCCCAGTCCGTGAAGGTTTTCTGTGCCGATTGTGGCTACCCAAACGCGGCTGCAACTCAGCAGGGCCTGGCACCATGCATAGTGGATGACTTCTTCTCCTACAGCATCGGTTTCAGCACTCCTTTAATATCGACTTTTACCTCCCTGACCAATTGCACCTTGAGCACTCCAGCGGCGCACCACACAGACTTGACAGTGCTACAGATGGCCATGGTCCTTCAAAGACTGACTCTAAAATATGGAGACTTCACTTCCTCAGCCATGCCTCCCCATCTGACCAGCCTAAGTCTCCATGAAGCCGACTTGAGTTTGATTGATGGTATGTCTGGACCAATTGTAGCAGCAGCTCAAGACTCCTTGCAGAAGCTGCAGCTGTACAAAAGCTATCTGGCCCTCCACCCAAAGGGAATAACTGCTTATCATGCTTTGCAAGAGCTGCACTGCAACAGCTCCACCTTTGCAAGCAGTCTGGGTGCACAATTCGAAACCAAACTGACAGCACATGTCTCTCTTCCTGTAGATATGACGCCATTGTTGGGGATCACTGCACTGCACATCAATTTCAGCTCAGCACATGACGGATTATTTGAATTAGCTTGGTTCTATGCATTGACTAACTTGCGTAGTCTTAGCGTGTGTGCTTCATATGCAAACCTGTCTGTCACATCTGGCCTGACGGTACTCCGTCAGCTCAGTTCTTTGCACCTTGAAGCCACTTATAATTATCAGGTGAACTTGCTAGATTCGCCAGATTGGCCAAGCATGACTGCTCTGCAGAAGCTTTCCATTGAAAGTGGCTCTGTCGATTTTGGAAAGAGTATCAAGGGGCTTCTCGACATCAAGGCTCTTCGCAGCATCGTCTTGGGTAATTGTAGCCCTTGTCAGCCCAGTGACTGGAGAACTGCAAAGTGTTTTGGATACCTGATGTATCACTTGGGGCGGGAGCGGCCTGACATTCATGTGACGTTAGACAACTTGTTCGAGTGACGGCATTCGAAACAGCTGCAGTTTCATGTGGCAGTACCATGTCCCAAGGATTGCTTGAAAGGTCAATTTAACTGTGCTTATCCACAATGCAATTGTCTGCATCATTGGCACAGCAGAGCCTGTAGATACTACTGCTGATATCAGAGGCTCCAAACGGAAAGCGAAGCAGCCAGCTCACCTGCCGGATGTCACCTTGACAGCAGCTTAGTCCCAGCGTCCTAAACGTTGATGATGGTGCCAAGCTTTGTCGCATACGCAAACAAGGCTTTCTGGAGAAGCAAAACTGGCCTTTAGGTGAATACTGGCACAGACTTGTACTGTTTTCATTTTTGATCATTGCACTTCTCGCAGGCAAGGTTCGATCATGCACACAGACACTATAAGACTTACTGAAAATTGTTTCAAAACCACGAAAAGAGGTGCTCATGGCAAGACTCGAATGCACCCTTGTACACTGAACAGCATGGTCACTGTTACAGCCGTTCACTGCAGTGGCCATAAGAAGCCAGGAACACGCAGATGAGGCAGCCTTTGCAGATGCTGCGTGGTAGTGCTGTGTTGTCAGCATCGATCTCACTCAGAGCATTAGTTGCTGCAAGCAGTGCCATGGTCGCCTTTGCTACATGAGGTTGATGGTAGCCTCTGGCACCCATCTCTCAACCATATGCTCAGCAACCTGCATGACAATTAGTCTTCAAGCAATACTGATAATCAGATGCTTGGTGCAATGTGCCTGCAAAATCACACCCTCCGCACTGGGGCACTTTGCTCACTTTGTGAAAGGCAGCCTTGCAAGTTGTTTATGCTGTGCAACAAGCTGTATGCTTTGCAAAAGTGAAGGTTGTATGGATCATAATGTAGTGTGCATACAATGTGATGCACAGCTTGACATTGTCATCATGAAGGCCATATCTGGCTGCAGAGCATCACTCCAGCAACGTGCATTGCAGCAACACCAAGCAAGCCCGCCAAACAGCAGTGGTTCAGTATAAGCATTTCAACAGCTTAGACAAGCTTAGCCTGTCATCTCACATGCACTGGAAAGAGATCTTTGCGGGTACTGAACGCACCGCAAAGTTATCAAGACAGGCCGGAGTTGTGAGATCCAGGTCAGCACACTGTGGCTGAATGTAAAGTAGCATCAGCCGTTTCCCGACCTGCAGATCACAGCTGATTTCCGAGAATTCAACTATAGAGGGCTGTTGATGGTCACATCTCATGCTCAACAGATCCAGCAATTTGCAGGCAGGAAGATTTCCAAAGCCAAATGCACAGCATGCTTGTGCTGTAGTGTGTGCATTGCATGTGCTGTTGCCCTGCTCGGTTGTTCAGTACGTGCTGATCCTTTGTGTAGTGGCAGTCTTGGATGATGCATGACTACATGCCTTTGCTGACTCAAATGCATTTATGCCGAAATCATGCAGCAATCAACCAAGTAACAGGCCCAACGATTTGGCGGAGCTTGCATTTGGGTTTAGCATTGAGCACGTGTGCGGTGACACTGTCAATTCTCATTGGAGAACCAAATCAGCAACTTGTGATGTCACAAGTACGTCCACAGGCACTGGGTCTAGTGGTGGCTGCTGTGTACACCACTACTGTTAGTGTGTGCACAACCGACTGCCAACTGAGACATGCACCAGTTCTTGTAAGCCTAAAATTGCAACCAAGGAGAGCGCCTCACCCTGACACACAGCCGATTGATGCCTTCAACATCATGCCAGGACAGAATACCATTTTGCCCATCAACCATCAGCCCAGGGTTGGAAGTGGTGGATCGCTCAGCACTCTCTCTGGAAAACATCATGGGCATTATGATGACGCAAAGTGTGGAGTGTACAAGGGAAGGATGCTGTTTGTAAAGCACCAGATCTGTGCCATACTGAAGGCCTGACCTGGGAATCCAACCCTGCAGAAGAAGGGGAATAACGTACATGACAACAAACTGTTGTTGGATACCAGATGTTCAAGTAAAGCATCAGCACCTTCTTGTCCAAGCATTGTAGCCTCGCTTCTTGTGAAGGCCTCATGCAACACACATTCCACAATGTGGTATTTCTGTAAGCTGTATTGTCGAGTGTATTGCCAGAAAGATCACGCATGATGCAGCACATTGACAGATACACGTAACAGCAGCTACAGGCACCTTACCTTGCTTCTGAAGTGATGGTAAGCAACGTAAGAGTGGACAAAGCCCTCATTCCTGTGCACAAAGCTGTGCCACAGACTCTGCATTGGCAGGCGCTGTCTTTCACTGAAAGCAGCATTGCTGTTGATGCCCAACATTGAGTGTGGAGACATCAAGGAATCTTGCAGCAAGGTATGCAAGAACAACTGGACAGTCATGCAGATGCAGCTGATTGGTTTGTTGATTTATTTACCTCGAGTGAACATGGGCCAGTATCTACAAGAAACTGTATATTTCCTAAGGCATGTGCCAAGAAGATGCCTTCTTCAGGACTCAAGCGCACCGACATCAGCTCTGACTGCTGCAAGGTGCAGCCAGCTTGCGAGTGAAATCAGCTTTGGCTGAACAACACTGGACATTGTCTTGTTGTCTTAACGTACACCTATGATACCTGTGCAGAGCTCTGATGTGAACATCCTGTTGCCAGGCTGGTCTGTGCAGCAGTGTTAGGGCCCCCTTCGCTATTGCCAATTGCATAGTCCTGAAGCAGCTTTGCATCACTTTGAGACACTGCAAGCCATAAAGCTCCACCGCCTAAGTAAACTTTGAGGCGACAGGCTGATAATGCTGGAAGCACCTGTCATACCACAAAATGGCTTGTGAAAGGAAAAGCAGGTAACGCAGGACCGATAGCAGAGATCTGTTGTGCACTCACCCTTTCAGAGGCCAGATACTGAGACGTATCTTGTTTACTCGTCCCACGGGCAGGTGTCTTACGCATTGCCGCATCATTTGCGAGGACTTCAGGACATCGCTTTTGTTCGACCGCACTCACACACGTACACTAGCATCAGATTTGCAGAATAGGTTTGCAGAGTTGCAGAAAACATACTGAGCTCCGAAACCACATTCACTTGTGGCATGATAAGCTTGTAACCTTCTTAGGTTGTGCTAGGTTCTGTGGCAGTCCAAGACAGATTTCGGACGAAGACATTGTACATGATATCAATGAAGTGCTGTGTTGAATAAAGTTGTCTGGTCAAGGTTGAACAATCATTACAATGGTGTATAAAAGAGAAATATATACAGATACATGTACTCAGAGTCATAAACTAAAAACCATGTGGTGATCATCAAAAGTGGCTACAGCAAACATGACTAGCGTGCTTGACCAGGAGATGTACAACAAAACAGCTTAAAACAGCTTATCACCTGGATCAGCAACTTTGCTTCACTCCAATCTCTGCACAATATTACTGGAGAGAATAACATGCAAAAGTACCTTAGTAACACACATTGCAAATCACAGACACTTACATCTCAGCCATCAAGGCTCTCTGCATATACCGTTACATTGTCTTGTTGGCCTATGCCAAAATTTGCCAATGACTTGCAGCCATGTAGGTCTGGAGCAGAACAGCTCCAAGCTGGCACCTCCACGAACAAGCCTGGGGTTATTTCGTACTGACCCCTGATCTTTGGACTCAGACTGTACAGCTTGTACAAATGGAAGGGAGAAATGCCTTTGCTGGTGCCATTAGGCATGCTTGGGAGACTTTTTGTCATGTTTGTTGGGCCAGGTCATTGTGCCAAGAGGAACCACAACCTGCAAGGCCAGACCACACCGTTACACTCAGGCAGACACTCTTGATGGTAAAGCACGGCAAAGCATGGTAAAGGAGCCCGCCATCCAGGACATCCAGCTTAAAACCTGTGCAAAAGCTTTGTCAGCTTGCGCAAAATGACTTCTGTAATGATGCTGTTGACTGCACTGAGCTTCAAAATACTGTCTGATTTGAGTGTATGCCGATGTGTACGGTGCAGGTATGTCTGAAGCTGTAAGGCATACAATGCAAGTGAATCTGAAAGCTGCAACTCTTGGTAAGGAAAGGGGCGGAAGACGGAGAGACATACCCTGCCCCTGAACCAGGTCTCGTTCAGCAGCTCAGCAAAGGCAATGTACCAGGCAGCTCCTGCCGTCCACACTCCAAAGTAGCCAGCAGCCTTCAGACACACACCATCACAGTCACAGCAGGAAGACAAACTTTGCCATCAATCCTGGGTTTGCTCATTGCTATCGTCCAATCACATAGGTAAATCTGCAAATGGCTCACAGGTGATGTCAAGACATGTTTGGTCTCAGTAATGCTGAAGGCCATGCTCACCAGCAGTATTCACCACCACTGAGTCATGGTCAGCAACACAGCAGCTCAGCACGTTCCAAGGTTTGAGTCAGCTTTGACTTGCCTTCATGCATTTGGTGTTGGTTTGGCCAGCAGCAAGCAGGAAGAAAGTGACTGAAAGGGACAGGAAGAGGACCATCAAGGCAACATTCAGCCCAATGGTGCACCTGCAAACACCAATGTATACAGATGGCAAAAGCTGTTACAGTCAGAGAAGATGTGACGACAAAAGTGCTGTATCAATTAGTACCACAGCTGTCTTGTGCAGTGATGGCTCAAAGTGGCCAGAACACTGCATGACAGTCGCTGCAGTGCAGCTGCAGTCAACAGACAGCAGAAACAAGATTTGCACCAGCATAGCATGCAAAATACAACTTCCAAACACGCAAGTGACAGCTACAGTTTGCACAGATGGAATAGAGCCTCACACAAAGTAGAAGAAGGTTAGAATGCCCCAAAGGCTCAACATCATTTGCAGGCCCTCTGTACCAGACTCGGGAATGACACCACCAGCAGCAAGAATCAGGTAGATGCCATAGCTGAGCCAGAAACCGCCGTAGCTGGACAAAGCTGTGGCTGCAAACATGTTATTGCGCCTGAACTCCCACATCCCTGCCAACAGCTGCACAAGACCGCCAAAGAACAATGCAAATGCTGAGGTCACATAAGGAGTGTTTGCCTCTGTCCAGTGAGTGTTTGCTCCCTGCATGCAGGGCAAAGGTGCTCGAACTTCCAACAGATCGCCAAGATGCGCATACATGACTTGGGAGAGGTCGTGACAGCAATGTGCATTTGAAGCGGTTTGGTATGTGACATTCGTTGCGACTGCCTAAGCGATACGGGCATGTGCTCACGCATGCATGCGATATTTACCTGTAGCAAAGCTGTGGTATAACCGAAAGCTATCAATCCCAATGCACTAGGATTTGCTGTGGTTGCTGCGGGGCTCGACTTCGAGATGACTCGGTTGTACCAATAGTCCATGGGCTGCGCCCACTCATCGTTTTCGCTATTAGGATCAGTTCCTTGAGCGGTACCGGCACCGTCTCGGTCGCTGATGCCTCGCTCGTTTGCCATGACGTTGCGTTGGCTGCGCAAAACTTCCGGGGGAGGAATGTGCTCTGCGTTCGCCATGGCCAAATGTCGGAAAGTACTTGCAAAGACTTAAGCTTCCCTTAAGCTCAGCCTTACAGTGACCGATCAGCTGCAGGCAACCCGGACTGTAGCAAGTCAAACAGTGCTGGAAAGCTCCTGCGAAGCCTGAACGTGAGCTGTCGCTGGAGT
>JAABUS010008532.1_pt1 | contig 11213 bp, 11 predicted proteins | sample 5560161 | NCBI WGS metagenome assembly JAABUS01 (sample SAMN10711885, study PRJNA513376) | rock metagenome | isolation source: Antarctica rocks | place: Antarctica: Victoria Land, Trio Nunatak nord | collected 2016-01-04
CAGGACCGCGAGGCGAACCTCCGCTCCCACGCCGACATGCAGTTCCTTGCCAGAGAGGTGGCGTCCCTTCGGATGGCCATCGGCGAAGTCTCGACCCGCGACTTCGTCCGGTCGGAGCTGCGCAACCTGCTCACGGAGCTCGATGACCGGGCTGCGCAGAAGCAGGGCGAACAGCAGCACCACGGGCGGGACGAGTCTGCGGCACCACGTAACCTGGAGCCATGACCAACCTGCTCGAGCCGATCAACGCTGCGCTCGCGACCGTCAACGACCCGGAGATCCGCCGCCCCATCACGGAACTCAAGATGGTGCGCGACGTGGTGGTGGGCGACAACGGTGCGGTCGTGGTGACGGTGCTGCTGACGGTCTCCGGTTGCCCGATGCGCGAAACGATCACTCGCGACGTCACCGCCGCGGTCTCCGCGGTCGCAGGCGTCACCGCGGTCCAGGTCGAGCTCGATGTGATGTCGGCCGAGCAGCGCCAGGCACTCCAGCAGACCCTGCGGGGCGGCCAGGTGGCCAAGGAGATCCCGTTCTCGCGACCCGACTCGCTTACGAAGGTCATCTCCGTCGCCTCCGGCAAGGGTGGCGTCGGGAAGTCGTCGGTCACGGTGAACTTGGCCCTCGCCATCGCCCGCACCGGCCGCAGGGTGGGCATCGTCGACGCCGATGTCTACGGCCACTCGATCCCCGCGATGCTCGGCATCGCCGACGAGCGGCCGACCCAGGTCGAAGACATGATCATGCCGGTCCCAGTCCTCGGCCTCAGCGTGATCAGCATCGGCATGCTCAAGCCGCGCCGTGACCAGGTCGTCGCGTGGCGTGGGCCGATGCTCGACCGGGCACTGGTTCAGATGCTCACCGATGTCTTCTGGGGCGACGTCGACGTACTCCTGCTCGACCTTCCACCCGGCACCGGCGACATGGCGATCTCGACCGGACAGCACCTGCCGAGCGCTGAGGTCGTCGTCGTCACCACGCCGCAGGCAGCCGCGGCCGAGGTTGCCGAGCGCGCCGGCACGATGGCATCGATGATGCACCAACGCGTTGCCGGAGTCATCGAGAACATGAGCTATCTCGTCTGCCCACACTGCGGTCCCGACCACCGGCTCGAGATCTTCGGCAACGGTGGCGGCGCCGGTGTCGCCGCGACGCTCTCGGCGCGCTTCGGCTACGACGTGCCCCTGCTGGGCGAGGTGCCGCTCGACGTACGGCTGCGGGAGGGTGGCGACACCGGACGTCCACTCGTGCTCACCGACCCCGACGCCCCGGCCGCCGCCGCCCTCATCGCGGTCGCCGACACCCTGACCGCCAAGGGCCGCGGACTGGCCGGCCTCCAGCTCGGGCTCTCGCCTGCTGGTCGCTGAGTCGGAGGGCTGAGCAATGTTCGACGTCGGTCTGCCAGAAATGCTGGTACTGGCCATTTTGGCGATCTTCGTGTTCGGACCCGACAAGCTCCCTGATGTCGCGCGTCAGGCTGGGCGGATGCTGCGCCAGGCCAGAACGATGCTGACCAACGCCAGATCTCAGCTGTCCGACGAGTTCGGGCCCGAGATCGCCAGCATGGATCTGCGCGACCTGTCCCCTCGGGCGCTCGTCAAGAAGCACCTGCTGGACGACCTCGAGGAGGACGACGAGCCGCCGCAACGACCCGGGCACCGGCCGCTCGAGCTCGACGAGGCGGCGCCCTACGACGAGGAAGCCACCTAGGAGACGCCGACGACTCCCCGGCAGAGGCGGTCAGGCGACCTCACCGGGTGACAGGTCGGGCGCCGAGCCGCTAGCCGACCTTCTTGCCGAGCACGACATCAAGACTGTCGCCCCGCCCGTTGTGTTGCAGGTTGAAGGTGACGGTCTCCCCCGGCTCGAACGACCTGATCTTAACGATCAGCTCCACCCCGTCGTGGACCTCCTCGCCGTTGATCTTCGTGATCACGTCGCCACTCTCGAGGCCGGCCTGGTCGGCGGGGCTGCCCGGATCGATCTCCTGGATTCGAGCCCCGTCGGAGGCGGTGGCCACGCTGACCTGCGCCCCGATGACGGGATACTCGGCTTGACCTGTCTCGATCAGCTGCTTCACGGTGGAGACGACCTGGTCGATCGGGATGGAGAAGCCGACGCCAATGTTGCCGGACTGGTCGCTCGACGACTGACTGATCGTCGCGATGGCGGAGTTGACCCCGATGACGCGACCCTGGAGGTCGACCAGCGGGCCGCCTGAGTTGCCGGGGTTGATCGCGGCGTCGGTCTGGAGCGCGTTGATGTACGACGTCTCCCCCTCACCACCCGCCGTGACGGGGCGCTCGGTGGCGCTGATGATGCCGGACGTGACGGTGGCATTGAGGCCCAGCGGAGAACCGATGGCTACGACGGACTGTCCGACCACGACGTCCGACGAGCTCCCGAGCGCTGTCGCGTCGAGGCCGGAGAAGTCGGCGAGCTTGATCACGGCCAGGTCGTATGACGGGCTGCGGCCGACGATCTGGGCACCCACCTCGCGACCGTCCGAGAGCGACACCAGGATGTCTCCGCCGTCGGCGGCAGGCTCGATTACGTGGTTGTTGGTGACGACATGACCTTGGTCGTCGTACACGAACCCTGACCCGCTCACCTCACCCGTCGGACCACGCACCTGCAGCGACACCACGCTCGGCAGCACGGCGTCGGCGACTGCGACGACCGGGCTCTGCCCTTGTCCTCCCGCGACCGGTCCGGGCGCCGCGCGCGCCGGCGTCGCCGTGATGGCGGTGGGACCAGCCTTGGGACTGGCAGGGTCGTCGGCGGCGTTGATGAGCAGGGCTCCGGCCGCGCCACCCCCGAGCCCCAACAACAGACACACGAGCGCGATCGGCAGCCAGGGCACGCGCGGCGTCCGGCCGGTCGAGCCGCCGGCGTACCCGGGCGGTGCGGACGGGCGCAGCGGCTGTTGCTGCCACGGTCCAGGCGGGAACGCCAGCGTGGTCTCGGTGGGGCCATCAGGTCGGGCCCCCGGCGCGGACGGGTCGCGATGACCCTGCTGAGGAGCCGCAGGTAACGGCCGCCAGTCGGAGGAGGGTGGGTGGGGGCCGGCCGGCTGGCCGCCCTTCGGAAGGCCGCGGCGGCCCTCGTTCCACGCCGGTGCCGCCCGCTGACCCGGCGGCGGACCAGGCGCTGAGGGCGGTGGCCCTGCGGGTGGTTGAGCCGGTGGGTGTGACGCGTCGTCGGAGTGTTCGTCGCCAGGACCAGCGAAGTGCTCGGACACTCTCACCTCCTCGGGGCCGATGCGCTCAAGCATGCCCCACCTGACGGACGTGGTTGGCCCGCAGGCTACGGATCAGCCAGCTGGCGTGAGACTGGTCAGGCTGGTCCCGAGCGTCTCGAAGCCTCGGACCAGCCGGTTCGACGGGTCCTCGTGGACCGGCGGCCGGTGCGGCAGCTCGGCGATGAGCGCGACGGAGGCGGACATGGGACTGTCGGTCACCATGGTGTACACCGTTCCCTCGGACTCCCAGATCGCGACCGTCGGCAAGCCTTCTCTGACCGCCACGTGGGCGCCGTCGATTCCGACTCGCCGGAAGCCGTCCAGGGAGTCTGCCTCGAGCTGCCCCCGCTGCTCGAACAAGGAGACCGACGAGAGTCCGTCCGAGTACGTCGCATGGATCACATCCCCCTGGGAGTGGAGGCGGTTCAACGTGGTCATCTCGAACGTCTCGGACAACGAGGTCGGGCAGGCGTAGCCGTCATCGTCCAGGATCGGCGCCAATTGCGTCGAGACAGCGGTCGTCGCGGGCGTGCCCAGTTCTGGAGGTAGATGCGAGATGAAGCCTTGGGGGGAGGTCCGCAGCGACTGGAACGTACTGGAACGCACCAGTTCGCCCCCGTCGTACATCTCGCGCCGCAGCATCAGCGCCGTCTCGTTGTCGACGAAGAACCGGGCGAGCAGCTTCGTGCCGCGGCGCGCCGAGATCACCGTCGCCGGGCGTCCCGCCACCACGGTGATGCCGGACGCGGTCAGGTCATAGGCGTCGATCAGCAGCTGGAGCTGACCACTGGCGAAGCCTTGCGACGAGGCCGCCTCGCCCTCGGCGACGAACGTCGCGGTGGCCTTGTCGGGACTGCCGGTCACGTCGAAGCTGGTGCCCTGGCCGGGCACATGCTCGACGTGGACGCGAATGGCGCTCGCCACCTCGCCGGTCATGTCTACGACCGCGCGAACGCCGCGGTAGGCGACGCGGTCGGGGGCAAGCACGGCCCTTTCGAGCGCCTCGACTGCGGCGACGTCATCTCCCGGCCCCGCCTGCGGAGCCCACCCGACTGGCGGGTCGACCGCAGGCCGGGAGGACGCCACCGCCTGCACCCGCACCGGCGAGGACGTCGCAGCAGAAACGGTGTACGCAGTCGTCGATGCGTTCATCGCCTCGACGGCAGGGTCGGACAGTGGTGCCGCGCCAGTCTCCTTGGCGAACTCGGCGGCGAACTCGTCGATGGGCGGTGTCACCGTGGTGACGGAGGTCGGCTCGGCGCCTCCGACGACGTAGGCGAGCGTGATCACAGCCATCGACATCGATCCGACACCGACACCGACCTTGCGGCCGTGGGAGAAGCGACGGCGCGGCTCAGCCTCGGTGTGGCCTTGAGGGAGAGTTCCGAGTCGCACGAACATGTCCCCTGAGGGCTCCACACCGGCGAGTCCGCCGAGGCGGCGTTTCAGGTTGAGCGTCTGCTCGACCTCTTGGCGACATGCGTCGCAGCCGAGGATGTGTTTGACGGCGCGAGCACGGGCCGCGGCGCTGAGCTCGCCGTCGACAAGCGCCGACACCTTGTGATGAAGGTGGCTCACCCCTCGCCTCCATGGCTCGACGAGTCGAGTGCTCCCCCGACCCGCTGGCGGTGCTGGGTAGGAGCTCGGTGAGCGAGCGCCTTACGCAGCAAGGACCGGCCGCGATGGATGCGGGAGCGGACCGTGCCGATCTTGACCTCGAGCGTCTCGGCGATCTCTTCGTAGCTCAGTCCCTCGATGTCACACAGCACGACGGCGACCCGGAAGTCCGGCGGCAGGTCAGCCAGCGCCAGTTCGACGTCGGAGTCGAACGTCTGCTCGTCGTACCCGACGTCTGGCGTGGGCAGCCGGCCGGGCAGCCGGTCAGCAGCATCCTCGGGGAGGGAGTCGAAACGGATCCGCTGCTTACGCCGGGCCTGGTCGAGGAAGAGGTTGGTGGTGATGCGATGCAGCCAGCCCTCGAACGTGCCCGGTCGGTAGGAATGCAACGACCGGAACACGCGGACGAACACCTCTTGGGTGAGGTCTTCAGCGTCGTGCCGGTTACCCGTGAGGCGGTAGGCCAGCCGGAACACCCGCGCCGAGTGCACTCGGACGATCTCGTCCCAGCTCGGCGGGGTCCACTCCTGCACCGTAAACCGCTCCACGTCCATCACACCTCCTTGCGGCACAGACCATTCCGGCGGCGGTGGCGTGAGCCCTCGGCGGCGTCGAACAATGCTGTCCGGTGACCCTAAGGGTACGTGACTTGGACAGCCGCCCTGGCGGTGACCGCCGCGCCGCGCGGGCAGCTGCCACCGGCGGCCTCCCGGCTCCTGCACCGCGACGCTCTCACCCGATAGGCTCATCGCGATCGCGCCGAACGGCCCACCGGCCCCGACGGAGGAGGCAGCCATCGCCAAGACCGGGCTCAAGCCTGCTTCATGGACGTACGCCGAGCAGTTCGTCGCAGAGGACGAGGTCCTGACCGCGGCGCGCGAACGTGGCTCCGACATGCCGGCCCCTCCGATCAGCCCCGGCACAGGTGCGGCCCTTCGCTTCGTCGCGGCGATGCTCGACGCGAAAAACGTCGTCGAGATCGGCACGGGGTACGGCATCTCCGGGCTATGGCTGATGCGGGGGATGAGGTCGGACGGCGTCCTCACCAGCGTCGACCTCGAGGCCGAGCATCAGCGCCTCGCCAAGACGGCTTTCACCGAGGCCGGTTTTGCCTCGCAGCGGGTCCGCCTCATTCCTGGTGCCGCCCTGGACGTGCTTCCGCGGCTCACCGGGGGTCACTACGACATCGTCTTCTGTGACGGCGACAAGCAGGAGTATCCGCACTACCTCGAACAGGCGCTTCGGCTGCTCCGCATCGGCGGGGTCGTCGCGTTCGACAACTCGCTGTGGAACGACCAGGTCGCCGACCCGTCAGTGCGCGACGCAGCCACCACCGCGATTCGCGAGACCTTGCGTCTGGTGACCGAGCACGAGTCACTGCTCGAAGTGCTGCTGCCGGTCGGCGACGGTCTGCTGCTAGCCCAGAAGCGCTGAACCCGCGCCCCCGGGCCACTTGGATGACAAGGGGCGGTGTCAGGCATGGCGTCTCAGCTGCGGAACTGCTCCGCCAACGGGCAGTCGAACGGGTCCCTGGCACGCAGACCCACGTCGTTCAGATAACGCACGACGATGCCGTACGACGCAAGCAGGCTGGTCTCGTTGTAGCTGATGTCGTGGCGCTCACAGTGCGCGCGGACCAGTGGCTGTGCCAGCCTCAGGTTCGGCCGCGGCATGCTCGGGAACAGGTGGTGCTCGATCTGGTAGTTGAGTCCGCCCATCGCAAAGTCGGTCAGCGGGTTGCCGTGGACGTTACGCGACATCAGCACCTGGCGACGCAGGAAGTCCAGCTTCATGGTCGCCGGCACGATCGGCATACCCTTGTGGTTGGGAGCGAACGAGCCTCCGAGGAAGAGTCCGAAGAGGGCCATCTGCAGACCGAAGAACGCGGCAGCCTTTCCCGGCGGAAGCACCATCAGCAAGACCGTGACGTAGCCGCCCAAGCGACCGATCACGAGCAGCGCCTCGATGCGCTGGTGGCGTACTGAGTCGCGGCGAAACAGCGTAACCAAGCTGGCAATGTGGAGGTTCATCCCCTCCAGCGTCAGCAGGGGAAAGAAGAACCAGCCTTGCCTGTCGGCGAACCAGCCGGCGAAGCCTGTGCGGGTGCCCACGATCCCTGGTGTGAACGCCAACGCGCCAGGACCGATGTCGGGATCGCGCCCCTCCTGGTTGGGGGCAGCGTGGTGCCGGTTGTGCTTGGCCTTCCACCAGCCATAGCTCAGACCGGCGAAAGCGCCGGCGAGGATCCGCGCCGTCCAGTCGTTCCATGCCGCCGATGCGAATATCTGGCGATGTCCGCCGTCATGGCCGAGGAACCCGAACTGCGTCACGACGAGGGCAAGCGCAGCCGCGAGGATCAGCTGGAACCAGGAGTTCCCGAGCCAGAAGAACGCGACCCAGATGACCACGAACACCGCCACTGCTGCTGTGATCCTTGACCAGTAGTAGCCGTAGCGACGACGAAGCAACCCCTCGTCGCGGACTGTCCGCGCCAGGTCGGTGTACAGACTGACGTAGCGGTCGGCCGCCGTCGACGGCGGCTGCTCTGCTGTGGTAGTGAGTGTCTGGGTGGCCGTCATGGCGGGGCAGCTCCTCAAGCCTGCTCGGCGAAGATGAGCCCGGAATGGTTCACGGCGACAAGCAATTGCATTCCATCATGACACGCTTTTCCATGCCCCGCCGTTTGCTGCGTGGGGCGACCGGCGCCCCGTTCAGGCGGCCGCGAAGTCAGCGAGCCAGTGGAGCAGCAGTCGGGCACCGAAACCGGTCGCGCCCTGGGTGTACTCGAACGTGTCGTTCGCTGAGTCCCCGACTGACGCGATGTCGAGGTGCGCCCAGGGACTGGACCCGACGAAGTGTTGGAGGAACAGCGCAGCGGTGATCGAGCCTGGGTTGCCCGCTGCGTTGGTGGCGTCGGCGAACGTGTTGTCGAGCAGCGGTTCGTAGTCGCGCTGCAACGGCAGCCGCCACACCGGCTCGCCCGCAGCCTGACCCGCGCTGAGCAGCCCGTTCGCCAGCTCATCGCGGTTTGCGAACAGCGCACCCAGCGTGGTTCCCAGCGCTACCTTGGCGGCGCCGGTGAGCGTGGCAATGTCCACGACCGCGGTGGAGGTGATGTTGGCGGTGGCGTACGCCAAGGCGTCGGCGAGTACCAGTCGGCCCTCGGCGTCGGTGTTGCCGACCTCGCTCGTGCGCCCGCCGTAGTGGCGGACCACGTCACCGGGGCGCATGGACGCCGCACCGAAGGCGTTTTCGGCCGAGGCCACCAGGCCGGTGACGGCTACCGGGATTTGAAGTTCTCGCAACGCGCCCATCACGGCGATGACTACGCCCGCACCGGTCATGTCCCGTTTCATCGTCATCATGGCGTCGCGCGGCTTGATCGAGATGCCACCCGAGTCGAACGTGATGCCTTTGCCGACGAGCACGACGCGTGGTGTGCGCCGGCTCGACTTCTCTGGCTCGTAGTCGAGTCGCACGAAGCGGGACTCGTACGCCGACCCGCGTCCGACAGCCAGGATGCCGCCGAAACCGTCGTGGACGAGCCTCGCTTCGTCCCAGACGTCGATATCAAGACCGGCACGGTCGGCAGCCTCAGCGGCCCAGCCGGCGAGGTGAACGGGACCCTTCTCGTTCGACGGTGTCAAAGCGAAGACCCGCGCCCTCCATGACGCGCCGGCCCGAGCGGCCGCCCGGTCAACGGCCGGGGTGAGTCGCAAGCTGTCACGCCTGCCCACGCCGGTCAGGATGATCTTCGCGCTTGCTGCCGTCTTGGCCTCTTCGTCGTCGGAGGTGCGAGAGAAGCCGAAGGCCCCGAGGATCAGCCCCTCGATGAAGGCGTCGGCGCCTGCGTCGTCGGCCTGTCCGGCGATCGACGTGGCAAGCGGGTCGATCTTCTTCGCCACTCGCGCCAGCGCCGCCCCGGCTCGTCGGTGGTCCTGACGAGACTGGCTGCCGAGCCCGACGAGCACGACCGTTCGGAGCGTGTCGTCTCCGAACAGCTCATAGCTGACGGTCTCGCCTCCCGTCCCTTTCGCGGACGCCCGATCGAGAACCGCGAACACGTCGATACCGACCGAGGCCAGCGCGTCTGCCGACGGGGCCGACACGATGTAGTCATCGCCGGTCCGGCTGAAACCCACGGCCACGACGGCGGCGCCGACCCCCAGGAGCGACGACTTGCTCAACACGAAGCTCGGGGGCAGTGGTTGCGAGTCGCGGGCGGACACGCCGAGAACACTAAGACCCCGGACCGAAGATGCACGGTCCGGGGTCTGAGCGCGATTCATAGCGGTCACGTGGTCACGTGGCTGAGGGCCTCCTCGAGCGACTTCGCCTCTTCGGCATTGAGCTCGACCACGAGCCGCCCGCCACCTTCAAGCGGGACACGCATCACCAGACCGCGCCCCTCTTTCGTGACTTCCAGCGGACCGTCGCCCGTCCGCGGCTTCATCGCCGCCATGCGCGCACCTACCCTTCGTCCCTCAAGCGCCGAGACTCCACCCGTCTTGCGGGCCGAGACGCCGGTGGCGCATCGATTGTCGGAAACCATTATCGCATCGCTCGCCCGGTGGTGCGGCAGACTGCACCAGGTGAACGCCCGATCCGCCCTGTTCGACGTCTACGGCGACCACCTCCTCTCTCGGGGGGGGGCAGCCCCGGTCGCTGCGCTGGTGCGGATACTGGCACCTCTGGAGATCGCCGGCCCGGCCGTTCGTACGGCGATCTCCCGGATGGTGCGCCAGCAATGGCTGGTTCCGGTGGTGCTCACCGACGGCCCCGGGTACCGGCTCAGCCCGCGGGCCGAGCTTCGCCTCGCCGACGCTGCCTCGCGCATCTACCGCAGCGGCATCGCTGCCTGGGACGGGCGCTGGCATCTGCTGGTTCTCGACCACGTCCCCACTCGGGCCACGCGTGAGCGGGTCCGGACCGGCCTCGGCTACCTGGGCTACGCGCAGTTACGCGACGACACCTGGATCAGCCCACGCTCCTCGTCCGAGGTGGACGGGCTGCTGTCCAGTGAGGGGGTGCGCGCCCGCCGATTTCGCGCTGACCACGACGGCGACCAGGCGGCGCTGACGTCGACCGCCTGGGACCTGGACGGACTCGCCCTCGCCTACTCCCGGTGGCTCGACGAGGCCGAGACGATCGTGACAGGTTTGCCGGCCGAGCCCAGCGACCGAGACGCCTTCGTGGTCCGGAGCAAGCTGGTGCACGGATGGCGGAAGTTCCTCTTTCGCGATCCCGGGCTGCCCCACGAGGTGCTGCCGCCGCGCTGGCCCGGTCGCGACGCCGCCGCGTTCTTCGACTCGGTTGCGGCGCGCTTGCTCCCCGGCGCCGGCAGGTACGTTGACGCCTGCTTGCGACCCAAGGGAGAGATCCATGGCTGAGCCACTGACATACGACCTCCAGGCACAGGTAGCCACGATCACGCTGGACCGGTCGGCCACCATGAACAGCCTTGACACCACCACCAAAGATGCACTGCTGGATGCCGTACGCCGAGCCGCGGTCGACCTCGACGTCCGCTGCGTCGTGCTGACCGGAAACGGTCGTGCCTTCAGCGTCGGCCAGGACTTGCGCGAGCACATCGAGCTGCTCGGCAGCCGGTCGCAGGAAGAGGTCTGGTCGACCGTCGACAAGCACTACGCCCCGATCGCCCTGACCCTCGCGACCATGGAGAAGCCGGTCATCGCCGCCATCAACGGGGTGGCCGCGGGCGCCGGACTGTCGATTGCGCTGGCCTGCGACCTGCGGATCGCCGCCGACACTGCCGGCTTCAATACGGCGTTCACCGGTGTCGCGCTGTCATGTGACACCGGCGCCTCCTGGACCTTGCCGCGCCTGATCGGCTCCGGCAAGGCGCTCGAGCTGTTGCTGACGCCCCGCACGCTGGATGCGGTTGAGGCGATGCAGCTCGGCATCGTCAACCAGCTGGTGCCGGCGGACGACCTGATGGCGACGGCCCATGGGCTAGCGGCGAGGCTCGCCGCCGGACCCACGCTTGCCTACGCCTGTGTCAAGCAGTCGGTGGCGTACGCCGCCACCCATCCGCTCGACGAGGCGTTGGCGTTCGAGAGCCGGATGATGGCGCGAACAGGCGGCTCAGTCGACCACCACAACGCGGTCACTTCGTTCGTCGCCAAGCAGAAACCCACCTTCGAGGGACGATGACGCTCTTTGACGGGCTGGGCTCAGCGGTCGTCGCTGGTGACTCGGTCAACCTTGATGTGGTAGCGCTGTCCGACCTTGCCGCCGACAACGGCGGCCAGCAGCGTGCCCAACAGCACGGCAGCCAAGGTGATGAGGCCACCCCACGTCGCGGTGTCGGTGGGGATCGGCATCGATGGCACCT
>JAABUS010008533.1_pt1 | contig 11213 bp, 12 predicted proteins | sample 5560161 | NCBI WGS metagenome assembly JAABUS01 (sample SAMN10711885, study PRJNA513376) | rock metagenome | isolation source: Antarctica rocks | place: Antarctica: Victoria Land, Trio Nunatak nord | collected 2016-01-04
TGTTGCTGCGTGCCTGATTGATGGCACTGGTTTCAGGAATCCGGTCTCTCTCTGTATTGAAGGGGAGGGATTTGCCTTCAAGTCGATCGAATGCAACGGATAATGCTAGCGCAGTCGACAAGCCGCCGAGGTGATCGAGGATACCGAAATGACTACGGACGACCTGAAAGCGGCGATCGACCGTGGGGACGTGACGGCTGTCCGAGCCATCCTCGCCGACGACCCCGGAATCGTGACCCGGCAGATCGCCTGGGGCTGCGACGCGTCCGAGCCGATTTCTTACGTGTCGCTTGCGCGGTTCCATGGTCTCGCCGAGCACGGCCGGATGGGGGAGATCGCACGTATTCTTCTGGCTGCGGGAGCGCCGGTGGAGGGAGCCACCGGCAGCGAGGAAACGCCCATCGTCACCGCCGCAAGTTATGACGAGGCGGAGGTCGCCGCCGCGCTCATCAAGGCGGGCGCGGACCTGGACGGGCGTGGCTTCGCTGCACCGGGCGGCACTGCCCTCGCGCACGCGGTGTACTTCGGCAATCGGGCGGTTGCGGACGTGCTCATGGGAGCGGGAGCCCGGGTCGGCTCGCTTGCCGAGGCGGCCGGCGCCGGTGAACTGGGCGAATGGCTCACGGATGACCGGAGTAACGAGGAGCGAGCGTTGGCGCTGCGCAACGCCTCGGTCTGTGAGCGACTCGATGTCATCGACCAATTGCTTGACGCTGGCGTCGATATCCATGCCGAAGCCGACGGCGCAACAGTGCTGCATTGGGCCGCGTGGAGCGGCAAGATTTCCGCGGTTCGCCATCTCGTCGAGCGCGGAGCGGATGCCCAGCGTCGCGATCCCGCTCATGGCGGCAACCCGTTGGGGTGGTGCCGTCACCGGCACAACGAGCTTTTCCGGCCCAGCCTGGGTCACGAGGCCGTCGAGGATTTCCTAGAGCAGCTGGAACCTCACGAAAAGCGATCCTGAACCGAGGCCATTCACCAAAGCGCCCCGCCTTCACAGCAGCGCATAACTGCCACCTTAGCCAACGGCTCCGTCCAGACCGACAGTTGCCGGATACAGTGTCGCACTCTGGCGTGGCGGCCACGCGCGATGAAGATGAGCACTACACCTACGCCACAGCGCTATGATATTACCGCTTGCCGCGTTGAGCTGATGACGCTTTCGCGGCCGCGAAGCGATTGGAGGAAACTTGCACGGCATCATCAATCGGATAACTGCCGCGAACGGAAAAAGGGACGAACTCATCGCCCTCATGCTTCAGGGCGTTGAGGAGATGCCTGGCTGCCAGTCCTATCTCGTGTCGGCTGACGCGACCGACGCCAACATGATCTGGGTGACCGAAGTTTGGGACAGCGAGGAGAGTCAGGCGGCGTCACTTGCCATTCCGGCGATCAAGGCTGCGGTCGACGAGGCCATGCCGCTGATTGCGGGCTTCGCGAGTATCGCCGCGACAAAACCCGCGGGCGGCGTCGGGTTGAAGAATCAATGAAGGCTTCCGGTGACGGCGACGTTGTGAAGAAAGGAACGCGCGAATTGCCCGTGTTGACCTTTACGACAGCGACGGCGTTTCGGGACTGGCTCGCCGAACAACCGGCCGACTCGCCCGGATTGTGGTTGAAGCTGGCGAAGAAGGCCTCTGGCATTCAAAGCGTCTCGCAAAAGAAGGCCATCGACGCCGCGTTGTGCGATGGCTGGATTGACGGTCAGCTCGACACATTCGACGCCGACTATTGGCTGATACGCTTCACCCCGCGACGAGCTCGTAGCAAATGGTCCGAGATCAATCGCACGAGAGCGCAGGAGCTCATGGCGGCAGGCCAAATGACGGCGCGCGGACGGTCAGAGGTCGAGCGCGCCAAGGCTGACGGGCGCTGGGACGCCGCCTATGCGCCGCAAAGTACGGCGACCATGCCTGACGACCTCAAAGAAGCATTGGATCAGAACAAGGCCGCCTCAGCGCTTTTCGCCGATCTCGACAGCCAGAATCGTTATGCGATCCTCCATCGCATTCAAGACGCGAAAAAACCGGAAACTCGAGCCACTCGCATCGAGAAGTATGTTGCGATGCTGGAGAACGGAGAAACGATCTATCCCCGCAAATGAATTAAGGGCCGCGCGTAGCCGACCCACGGCGAAAGTTGAACGGCGTCGTCGATCGGAGATGCGTTCGCGCGGTAGCGTGGGATTGGGGCGGGCCATGTGCTCGATGAAGATGAGCGCCGTGTCTATGCCGCGGCGCTTGAGAATGCTCTACACCATCTCGTGTCGGGTTGCGCACCGCTGAACCGCGGCGAAATCCTCGTTCCGCCGCCGCCGTTCGAGTTGGCGCCGAGCGAGTCGAGCGTGGCACGGCGAAAGTGCCGGTTGCTCACCCACTGGGAAGCTGGCCGTAGCTGTTCTTGTAGACTCTCCCTGGCTTGGGGTGTGTGAACTTGATCGCCGACCAGGTGCCATCCACGCTGAGAGTGGTGCTCTCCACGAGTCCGTGGCTGTAGCCGATCCTGATGACGTGCGGCAACGTGAGGTCAGTATTCAGCCTTCTACCTTTCGGCCACGAAACCCAGAGCGCGCCCGCGGCGCCAAGGTGGGCCTTCAGCTTGGGAAACATGTTCTCCATCTCGGCCTGGGACATTGCGAAGAGGTGGAGGTAGTCAAACGTCCCGTCGAGTGTTGCACTGAGGTTCAGGTCGGGCAGCTGGACGGCCTTCAGCACGGACTCGGGCGCGTTCACAAAGAATGTTCGCGTTCCCTCTCTTATACCCATTTTCTGTGATACGGATCGTGACATGACGTGTCCCGTATAGGTGCTTTGAGTCTCAGGTGAGGTGCTGTCGCGCCGAGCAGAGGCCGCGGGAAAGGAAACCTTCAACGGACTCGCGCCGTCAGCGCCAATCTGAGAACACTTGCAACTTCAAAGCCGGAGGGCCTCAGTCGACGCCGGCATGAACATGACGTGCCCTTGTGTGCTCCATAGCACTTTGGCGTACATTTGGCGGAAGGGGAGGGATTCGAACCCTCGAGACGGTATAACCGCCTACGCGATTTCCAGTCGCGCGCACTAGGCCAAACTATGCGACCCTTCCCAACAACGATCGGTTTTCAGGACTTTCCGCGGTGGCGGAGAGGGCGGGATTCGAACCCGCGGTGGCTCATCACCACACCGCTTTTCGAGAGCGGCACCATCAACCACTCGGACACCTCTCCATCGCGGAGTGTAGCAAAGCACCGCAACCCTTAGCCACCGCCAGCGCGAACTCCTGCGAAACCAAGGGACGGGGTGGATTCACTGGCGAGTGGGTCGCGGAAATGACAGTATTTTCTCCGACGAGAAGTGAAGTCGGGGTGGTCAACCTCAGCCAAGCCGTGTTCGAACGCTCGGGTGCGAGATCGGGGTTGATCGTGTCTCGGTCGTGCGCCGAGCCGAACCGAGGCGGCAGATCGCTATGGGCCATCGACCTGGACCAGCGATGCGGTCCGTGAGGAGTGGACGACGTCATGGCGACTGGAGCAGTAACGTCGAAGCCGTCTCGCGACTGGGACGAGGCAGACATTCGTTCCCTGATCTCTGACGGCGTTCCCGAGAGTGTCAACCTCGACTACAAGGAGTCTGCGGCACTCGGTAAGACAGATGGTCGAAAGAAGGAGATCAGCAAAGATGTCTCGGCGTTTGCCAACGCAGCGGGTGGCACCATCGTCTACGGTGTGAGAGAGAATGGGCAAATACCCACCGAGATCGATGGCGGCGTTGATGTTGCTGACATCTCCAAGGAATGGCTGGAGAACGTCATCAACTCGACGATCCAGCCACGTATCGACGGCACTCACATCAATCAGATCGCGTTGAGCGCCCGTCCAGAGCGGGTGCTCTATGTCGTCGAGATCCCACAGACCATGGCGGGTGGACCCCATCAGGCCAGCGATCATCGGTGCTACAAACGCTACAATTTTCAGTCGGCACCGATGGAGGACTATGAAGTCCGTGATGTCATGCGTCGGAGCATCGGACCCGACTTGTACTGTGGCGTTCAAGTAACTGACGCCAACACTTTAGAGGGTTGGGTGGCAATATGGCCCTTCATCTGAGGTGCCCCCCGAAAACTGGTCCAGGGATAATGAGAGTCCTCCGGGGCGAGAGACCCCAAGGAGGACGAGATGCGCAGAAGCCGGTTCAGCGACGAGCAGATCGTTGGCATCCTGAAAGAGCACGCGGCCGGGGAGGCCACAGGCACGCTCTGCCGACGGCACGGCATCAGTCAGCAGACGCTGTATCGCTGGAAACAGAAGTACGACGGCTTGGAAGGGCAAGACGTCCGACGCCTGAAAGCGCTGGAAGAAGAGAACGCGCGGCTCAAGCGGCTGGTGGCCGAGCAGGCGCTGGACAACCAGGCGCTGAAAGAACTCCTCCGAAAAAACTGGTGAAGCCCGCCCAGCGGCGGGCGGCGGTAACCTACGCCCAGGAGCGGTTCGGGGTTTCGCAGCGGCGGGCCTGCCGGTTGGTGGGAGCGGTTCGGTCGACCGTTCGCTACCAGCGCCGCTGCCAGGCGGACGACGCGGTGCGCCTCCGGCTGCGCGCACTGGCCGAGCGCAAGCCGCGTTTCGGCTACCGGCGGCTGCATGCCCTGCTGCGGCGCGAGGGAATCGTGGTCAACCACAAGCGGATTGCGCGGCTCTACCGCGAAGAAAGCCTGGCGGTGCGCCGCCGTCACCGCCAGTCCGTGGCCCGGATCCGGCGTGGCCGCCCATCCCTGCCCGAGCGCGCCAACGAGCAGTGGGCCCTGGATTTCCTCCAGGACGCGTTGGCCTCTGGCCGGAAAATCCGCCTGCTCAGCATCATCGACGTCTGGACCCGAGAAGCCCTGGCCCTGGAGGTCGACACCTCTCTGCCCGGCAGCCAGGTGGTGCGCGTCCTGGACCGCCTGGCCGGCGAGCGATCGCTCCCGGCCACCATCGTGTTGGACAATGGCCCCGAGTTGATCAGCCGCGTGCTGGAGCAGTGGGCGCACCAGCGCGCCGTCACCTTGCACTTCATCGACCCGGGCAAACCGACCCAGAACGCGCACTGCGAGAGCTTCCACGGCCGCGTCCGCGACGAATGCCTCAACGAGCACTGGTTCCTGAGCCTGGCCGATGCCCGCCAGCTCGTGGAGGCGTGGCGCCAGGACTACAATGCCGAGCGGCCCCACAGCGCACTCGGCTACCGGACACCCGAGGAGTTCCGGCGAGCAACAGAAGAGCCCGCGATCACGCGGCAAGATGTGGCCGGACTCTCATAATGCGTGGACCAAACAACGGGGGCAGGTCACCATGATTCCTGCGCATTGCTTCTCGCGCGGGTCTTGGTTTTTGATGACACGCGGGAGGCACGAACGAACCGGGCCACGGTGCGGCGTCGACGGTGCTGCCTGGCCACGGCAGCACACGGTGGAAAATCCGGTCTGAATCTGGAGTGAGACGGTTAGTCGTTGCGGATGTCGCGGCCGAGGCGCATCCCGTTCAGGGTAACCACGAGTGAGGTGCCCATGTCGGCGGCGACGGCGAGCCAGAGGTTGACGAAGCCGAAGGCGCCCAGCACGAGGGCCACCACCTTGATCGCGAGCGAGAGCGAGATATTCTGGCGAATGATGCGTGTTGTGCGGCGCGACAGGCGGAGCACGTCGGCGACACCATGCAGATCGTCGCCCATCAACGCCAGATCGGCGGTCTCCAGCGCGACATCGGTGCCCGCCGCGCCCATCGCCACCCCGACATCGGCGGTAGCCAACGCGGGAGCGTCGTTGACACCATCGCCGACCATCACGACTGGACCGTAAACCTCCCGTAACTCACGGATCGCGGTCGCTTTCTCGGCGGGAAGGAGGCCGGCCCGGACATCGTCGGCGCCAACGGCGGTGGCAATCGCCGTCCCGGTGGCCGGCGTATCGCCGGTGAGGACCGTGATCTGTTCGACACCTGAGGCGCGGAGCCGGCTGATTGCCGCCGCCGCGTTTGGCCGGGGCGCGTCGATCACCGCCAGCAGACCAATGATGGTGCTCCGGGATGTTGCGCGATCCGTGGTCGCGACCAGCAGCGGCGTCTCGCCGGCCGCCGCCAGCCGCGCGATCTGCGCTTCCAGCGAGGCGGCGTTGCCGTTGGTGGCGAGCCGGCCACTCTCCGCGATCAGGCGGGGACTGCCGACGGTCACCTCACGGTCATCGACAACGGCACGCGCGCCGCGCCCGGTCAGGGCGACAAAGGAGTGGGCGGTGGGAATGGTCACGCCATCATGCCGCGCCCGCGCCACGATCGCTTTGGCGAGCGGATGTTCGGAGAGCAGCTCGACCGCGGCCGCGAGCGCCAGGACTTCATGACTACTCGATCCAGCGAGCGGAATGATCTCGCTGACCACGGGTCGCCCCGGTGTCAGGGTGCCCGTCTTGTCGAGGGCGACGACCCGCGCCGTCCCGGCCGTCTCCAGCGCCGCGCCGCCTTTGACGAGGATGCCGCGCCGGGTGGCGGCGCCGATCGCGGCGACGATTGAGACGGGAGTCGAGATGACGAGCGCGCAGGGGCAGGCGATGACGAGAAGGACCAGCGCCCGGTAGACCCAGGTGCGTGGCTCATCACTCAGCAGGGCGCCGCCGAGGGCGAGCGCGAGGGCGCCGGCGATGACCGTCGGGGTGTAGATCGCGGCGAAGCGGTCGATCAGCGCTTGCGATGGGGCGCGGCTGCCCTGGGCTTCTTCGACCTGATGAACGATGCGGGCCAAGGTTGAGTCGGCGGCGAGGCGGGTCACCTCGAGCAAGAGGGAGCCGGCGCCGCAGATGGTGCCGGCAAAGACATCGTCGGGAGGCGCTTTGTCGACCGGGATCGACTCGCCGGTGATCGCGGCCTGGTCGACCGCCGCCGTCCCCTCGACGATCCGGCCATCGGCGGGGATGCGGCCCCCCGGTTTGACCCGGACCAGATCGCCGGGGCGCAGCGCCGCGACCGGCACGATCTCCTCGTGTCCGTCGCGAACGACCAGCGCTTCCGGTGGCGAGAGATCCATCAGGGCGCGAATCGCGCCACGGGTGCGATCGAGCGTCAGCGCCTGCAGGGTGCCGCCGATGGCGAAGAGGACGACGACCATCGCCCCTTCGCCCCACTCGCCGAGGAGCGCGGCGCCGATGGCGGAGATCGTCATCAGCACATTCATGTCGAGGCGGCGGACCCGAATCGCCTGGAGACCGGCGCGGGCAAAGGGATAGCCGCCGATGAGGAGGGCGGCCGCGTAGGCGACGGTGGTGGCCGTGGCTGATCCGCCACCAACATCAATCGCGGCTCCGATCGTCCAGAGAAGCAGGGCGATCGCGACTGGCCAGAGGCGTCGGTCGTGCCACCAGCGGCGGCGCGCGACACGAGCGAGTGGAGTGGTGCGGTGCGTCGCCTGGTAGCCCGCACGTGACACGACGGCGGTCACCGGCTCAGGAGAGAGATCGCTCTCCCCACCCGGCGTCACGGTCAGCGTTCCCGCGCCGAGATTGATTCGCGCCGATGCGACCGTTGGCAGGGCGGCGACCGCCCGCTCGACACTCGCGGCGCAATCGGCGCAGTCCATGCCGGAGATGGTGAAGATGAGGGGTGACGGGTTGCCAGCGGGTGGCGTACCCGGCACGTCGTAGCCGAGGGCGCGAATGCGAGCGACGACCCGATTGTTGCTGGTCAGGGCGGGGTCGTAGGCGACTCGCGCCGTGCCCGCGCCAAAGCTGACGGTGGCGCTGCGGATGCCGGCAGAGTCGCGCAGACCGCTCGCGAGCGTCTCCGCGCATTGACCGCAGTCGAGACCGCGAACGGGCAGCGTGACGACGACCGAGGCGTTATCACTGGGCGCCGTAACGTCAGAGCGGAGCGCGGTCACCCGGTCCTCGGCAATCGCTCGCGCTCGATGGTGGCGGTCGGCGCGGTCTCGGCGGCGTGGGCGGCACCCATGCTCAACAGCATCGCCACGTGGCTGTCATCGAGCGCGTAGTAGCTGATCTTGCCGTCGCGCCGCCGGCGAACGATGCGATGCTCACGCAACGTCCGGAGTTGGTGCGACACGGTGGTGCGGTTGATACCGGTGGCGGCCGCCAAATCGCAGACACACAGCTCGCCGCTCGCCAGCGCCGTCAGCAAGCGCGCTCGCGTTGGATCGCCGAGCACGGCGAAGAGCGCGGCGATGCGTTCCGGCGACGGCGCGGCGGCGAGAGCGGACCGGGCCGCCCGCACCTGCGCTGGATGGATGCAGGTCAGCTCGCAATCGTCGTCGGCGAGTTGGCTGGACATGTTAGCCACGTTGTCGATCATGTGCACCATGATGCACATGTTACGGGATTGCACTCGGCCCGGCAAGTGCCACCGTCACGCAGGCGCCGGAGACCGCCGGTTCGCGGTGTATGGTGGAGATGGGCGGCGAAGTTGCGACGGGCTCGCCAGCTTGGTCGTCTGACCAGGCGCTAGCTCGCCGGAGCGGCGGGTGCTAGCGGATGCCGGTTACGATCAGGGCGAGGACGAGCAGACCGAGGCCGTAGCGATAGACGACAAAGATCAGCGTGCTCGATCGTTGGAGAAAGCGCAGCAAGCCCCAGATCGCAATGAACCCGGCGATGGCCGAGGTGGCCACGCCAACGAGAAAGATCTGCAGCTCCGCCGAGGTCATGCCGGTTTGAAACGTGTCGAGCAGCCCCTTGGCGCCGGCACCAGCGGTGATCGGCACGCCGAGCAAGAAGGCAAAGCACGCGGCGTCGGCGCGATGCAACCCTTGAAAAAGCCCGGCCGTAATCGTCGCGCCGGAGCGGGAGACACCCGGGATCAGGGCCGCCGCTTGAGCCAGGCCAATCGTCACCGCGTCGTGCCAGGTCAGGTGATTGATGTGCCGCTGGTGCGCCGCCATCCGCTCCGCGATCCAGAGCAGCGAGCCGAGCAGCATCAACGCGATCGCAATCGCGACGATCGCCCGCGTCGGCGTCACCGCGCCCGGGTGATAGAACGCTTCGATCGCGCTCTGCCCAACGAGACCGGCGACGACGCCGGGGATCGTCCCGATCGCGATCAGGAGGGCGAGGCGGGCATCGGCGTTGGCGTCGACGCTGGCGGCGTTCCAACCATGGATCGGATCGGGATCGCGCAGCATTGCCCGGGGCCGCGACAGCGCGCGTGGCAGGGCGAGCGCCATCCGCAGCAGATCGCGCCAAAAGTAGACCACCACGGCGCTGAGGGTGCCGAGGTGCAGCGCGGCGTCATATGCCAAACCCGGCTGCTCCCAGCCGAAGAGCCAGGGCACCAAAATGAGATGAGCCGAGGAGGAGATGGGAAGAAATTCGGTTAGTCCCTGAACCAAGCCCAGCACAATCGCCTGCAGGAGGCTCATTCACGCTCCACCTTCGCTGACACCGGCGCCCTCGTTGGCACGGTTTGACCGCGCCGCCGCCGGGGCGCCGGATCGACGCTCGCTTGTGACGTCTCCCACGACGAACCTGCCGCGGTCTCGTCGATGTCACGGGCTTGGGAAAGCGAGAGGTGCTGCCGCCACCAGACGACGGCGCCGCAGAGGGTGATCGGGAACCAGAGCGCGGCGTGGACCAGGATCGCGTAGGAGAGGGCCAGGCTCGACGGCACACCGAGCGCGTCGTGGAGGGTAAGGCGGACCCCCGTCTCAAAGGTGCCAATATAGCCGGGGGCGGCGGGGATCAGGGTCCAGAGATTGGCGACGCCGGTCGTCAACAAGGCCGCGGCCGGTCCGATCGTGTCGGCGAGCGAGGCGTTGAAGCCTCGCGCCAGCGTCCAGTACATCGAGGCTTCGAAACTCCAGGCGATCAACGAGGTGACGGCGACCAAGGCGAGGTCGGAGCGCCGCGTGAGAACCCCGAGGCCACCGAGAAACGACATCATCAGGCGCTCGATCCGGTCGGCCAGTGGCGCCGGCAGCGGACCGAGCGCGATCTGAAGTAAGCGATCGCGCAGACCGCCACCAAGGGTCAGGGCGATCAACCCAATCAGGATCGCGGTAAAGAGGACAAATGCGATCAGGGCGAGATGGCGCAGCTCGCTCGTGAAGGAGATGACCGAGGTGGCGGCGAGCATGAAGGCGAGCATCGTCAGCCCGTCGAAGAGCCGCTCGATGGCGATCGTGGCCAGGGCGCTCGTCTTCCGCGTGCCATAGCGCTGACCGAGCAGATAGGCGCGGACCAGCTCTCCGGTCCGCAGCGGCAGAATGTTGTTCGCGGTGTACCCCGCGACGACGATCGGCAGCACGTCGCGCGCGCGGGCGGGCACGATTGGCCGGAGCAAGATGCTCCAGCGCACCGCCCGCACCCAGACCCCCGCCGCGTAGAGGAGGAGGGCCGGTGGCAACCAGCGGGCATCAAAACGCCGCAGCGCGCTCCAGACCTCATCCAGATTTTGCCCACGAAACGCATAGATCAGAAAGAGGGCACTGATCGCGACGCCGAGCCAGGTACGCCAGGAACGGAACAGACGACCGCGTGGCGGCGCACTGGGTGCCGCGGCGCTGCTTGGTGACGTTGCCGCTGGCCGGGCGCTGACCGGGGCTGAAATGGAGGGATCGTGTGCCAGGGTGGGAAACTCCGTGCTCGCTGCGCCCGTGCGGGCAGTCCGCGCCGGGTTCCCTCTGAGCGCCCGCCAACCGTGGCGCGTGTCACGGGGCGTGAGTATACGGCTCTCAGCCGAACCCTGCTAGGTCACCCCGTCGCCAACGGGCAGCGCCTGCGGTGACGCGACCGGTTGCGGTGGGGTGGTGACGCGACCTGCTGCCCGAGGGCGGTCAGGTCGCGTTGAGCTATCTAGACCCGCGGGCTGGCGGCGGCACGCGCTGAGCGCCGGGCGCCGCCGCGGTCGCGGAAACAATCGCCACAGTAGACGGGACGCGTCGGATCGGGCTGGAAGGGTACTTCCGCCGTCTGGCCGCACTCGGCACAATCGATCTGGTGGCGGACCTGCGGTCGTTCTGAACGACCGCTCTGGGACGTCTCCCCCGCCACCCATTCCGGACGACGTGGGTCACGCCCATAGGTGGCGAGCAACGATCGCGGGTTCGCGACCGTGGCATCGGTCAGCGTCGCCTCAAGCGCAGCGGCAGCGATATCACCACCGCGACCAGTGCCGATGTCACGGTGATTCCCGTTGTCCAGACCGGGAGCAGCGGCGGGGCGACGCGCTGGCTCGCTGGTGACCATCATGGGGGCCGGCCGCGGTG
>JAABUS010008534.1_pt1 | contig 11211 bp, 8 predicted proteins | sample 5560161 | NCBI WGS metagenome assembly JAABUS01 (sample SAMN10711885, study PRJNA513376) | rock metagenome | isolation source: Antarctica rocks | place: Antarctica: Victoria Land, Trio Nunatak nord | collected 2016-01-04
GAGTCGCGTGTGGTTGAATAGTTATGGCGATGGAGCCCGCCTGGAATTGTTCCGAACCGCGTCCGTGCTGATGGCCCCTGTGACAGAAATGGCGCAGGTATGTCCGCTCGCAAATACTGGGTAGCAGATGGCTCTGGCTGCTTCGCTTGCCGATCGTGGGATAGCGCTGGGTGGTTTCCCGCCAACCTGACGGGCTTGCGCCGTCACAGCGGTCGGCGGTGACTCCGCTGCCGCTGCCCGCCATCCAGGCCTTGCAGGTGATCACGGTCCTGTTCGCCGCTCCTGGGGTGTCGGGGGTCATTGCCCAGGTTGAGTCCCGTATGCAGGGCCGGCGAGGACCTCGGATCTTGCAGCCGTACTTCGACCTGGCCAAGCTCTTCGGCAAAGAGGCGATCGCCCCACGAGGTGCAGGTCCGCTGTTCCTGCTGGCCCCACCGCTCGCCTTCGCCTGCTACCTGACTGTTCCCCTCCTCATCCCGGTGCTGACGACCTATGCGCTCCCGCTGGGCAATATGGGCGACATCTTGGGCGGTGGTTTCATCTTGGCCTTGGCCAGCTTCGTGCTGGCCGTCGCTGCCGCCGAGACCGGCGACAGCTTCGCGCAGCTGGGTTCTAGTCGTGCCAAGACGTTCGCCGCGATCACCGAGCCGGTCGTGCTGCTGGTTGTGTTCGCGGTTGCCTCGCTCACCTCAACCGACCTTCCCTACGTGCTTGCCGCGACAGTGACCAGTGGCCCGGCACAGATTGTCCGTCCGGCCCATCTCCTCGCCTCGGCGGCTCTGTTCTTGGTGATCTTGTTCGAAACCGGACGGATACCGGTCGAGACGCACACCGGCACGCTCGAACTCGGCATGATCGAGCAGGCGCGGTCCTTCGAACACTCCGGCCCCTACCTCGCCTTGCTGACGTGGGGGGCGGCCAGCAAGCAGCTTGTCTTCTACGTCATCTTTCTGAACGTGTTCGTCGCCCCGTGGGGATTGGCCGCCACCCGAACCCTGACGGCTGTACTGGTTGCCATAATCGCCTTGCTCGCCAAGGTCATCGTGCTGGGTGTCGTCGTCGCAGTCATCGATAACACCTTCGCCAAGCTCCGGCTGTTCAAGATCACCGAGTTCGTCGCGGCTGCATTCTTGCTGGCAGTCGTCGCCATCTTCACGTTGTTCCTGGGAGGCGGGTAACCATGGGACCGGATGCCGGTCTAGCTGTTCCAACTCTGTTCGAGGGCACGGCCAACACGGTCGCGGTGGTCGTTCTGCTGCTGGAGTTCGCCATGTTGCGTGCCGCTTTGCTGCGCTCACAAGTGCGCCTGTATGCGGCGCAGTCGCTGGTCGTGAGCGTGTTGGCTGCGGTGATAGCAGCCGGAAGAGGAATTCCCGAACTCTACGTTCTCGCCGCCGTCTCCTTCGTCCTCAAGGTCGTCGTCGTTCCCCTCGTCGTCATGCGCCTGTTGCGTCGCTCCGGCGCAGAGATCGCCGGTAGCGGGGCGCTCGGCATCGCAACCGAGGTCGTCATCGCCATCGTCGTCGCGGCGTTCGGCTTCTTCGCCACCGGGAAGCTGGGCCTGCGCTCAGACGTGCTGCCTTCGATCGCAATCAGCCTGTCGGTGGCTGTCGTCTTGGTCTCGTTCGTGTTGATGATCTTGCGCCGCGACGTCGTCAGCCAGGCCATCGGCTTCTTCTCTCTGGAGAACGGGGTGTCGATGGCCAGCCTGGTCGTGGCTGCGGGATTGCCGTTGATTCTGGAAGTAGCGTTCCTGTTCGACCTGCTCGTGGCTGTCGTCGTGTTCGGGGTGCTGATCCGGCTCCATCACAGCCGCACCAGCACCCTGTCGACGGTCATGATCGATCGGCTGCGCGGCTGACATGCACCTGCTCCTTGTGCTACCTGTCGCACTGCCAGTGCTTGTCGCCGTGCTGTGCCTTGTCACCCCCCGCCAAGTCCAGCAAGCTGCCACCATGATCGCTGGGGCGGCGGCCTGCGGCTGCGCTCTAGCGCTCATGCCGGCAGCCGCTCATGGAACCGTGGCGAGTTGGGGTTTCCTGCGAGCCGACGCGGTGTCGGTGGTGTTCTTGTTGGCGACGGCGTTTCTGTATCTGGTGACGTCGATCTACTCGATCGGCTACTTCGCCCACCAGGCCGCAACGGCCCGTGCCGGCGGAAGCGCCACCACGGCTTTGTGGAAGCGCTACAGTCGGCACTTTTCTATCGGCTTCAACCTCTTTGCCTGGTCGATGCTGTGTGCCCCGTTGGTCAATGGCCTGGCCTTATTGTGGATCGCTATCGAGGTCACCACAGTTGTGTCCGCGCTGCTCGTCGCCATTGACAACACCGATGGTGCCGCGGAGGCCGCATGGAAGTACGTGCTCATCGCCTCATCCGGCCTGGGCATCGCCTTGTTGTCGACGATCGTGTTGTACTACGCCGGCGCCCAAGTTCTGGGGGTGTCGTACGACCTGGCGTTCCAGCCGTTGCTGAAGGTTGCCCACGAGCTACCCCGGACACCGGTCCAGCTGGCCTTTGGTCTCGCCGTGGTCGGCTATGGCACCAAGGTGGGTCTGTTCCCGGTGCACACCTGGCTCCCCGATGCGCATGCCGAGGCACCGACACCGGTGTCCGCCTTGTTGTCCGGGGCGTTGTTGGCGACGAGCTTCTATGCCATCGTGCGCTATTACCAGATTGCCGTGGCCGCACTGGGCCCGCATTTTCCGCAGGTCATGATGGCCGTCTTCGGCGCGCTGTCGCTCCTCCTTGCCGCCTTGTACTTGTTCGATCAGCACAACATCAAGCGCATGCTGGCTTACTCCAGCATCGAACACATGGGTCTTCTTGCGATCGGCTTGAGTTTTGGCGGTCTCCTGGCTTTCGCCGGTGTGTTGCTGCACGTGTTGTGTCACGCCGCGGCCAAAGGCGCCGCCTTCATGGGAGCGGGTGTCTTGGTCGAGAAGTACGACACCTTGGATATCCGCTGCATCCGTGGTGCGCTGAGCACCCTGCCGTGGACCGGCCCACTGTTCCTGCTGTCAATTTTCGCGTTGTGTGCAACTCCACCGTTCGGCATCTTCCGTAGCGAGTTCATGATCATCTCCGGAGGGCTCACCCGCGGGCACACCCTTCCGGCGGTGCTGCTTGTCGCTTTGGTGACCTTCGCCTTCTTTGGCCTGACGATTGCCACCACGCGGATGCTGTCCGCTCCCGCACCGACCGGACCGACGGTCGTCACCGCCGGCGAGGTGAGCCCCTGGACGGTCGCGCCGGTCCTGATCGCCGTCGTCGCTCTCGGCGTCCTCGGTGTGCATCCACCCGGCATCCTGGTGACCCTGCTCACCACCGGTGCCACCGAGCTGCAAGGGGGAGTCTTGTGAACACCGATGAACCCGCGAATGTTTCGATGGCCCAGTCCGTGGATCAATGGGTCAACGACGTCACGGCCCGCGTGAGTGCCGGGGACCGCTTCGCCGGAATGTTCGGCAGCGCCCAGCCCGACGGGTGCCGGGTGACCGCACTCTTGGCTGGACCGGACGGGATGGATGCCCAGCATGCCCTGGTCAGCGAGGATTCCGCTGGCCGGCTCAGTTATCCATCGCTAACCCCGCAGATCCCGTCTGCCTTCTGGTATGAACGGGCCGCGCACGACCTGTCCGGACTCCAACCAGAGGGACACCCCCGACCGGACCCGCTGCTGTTGTCGGTGCACGAGGGCAACGACCATCCCCGACCCGGGAATGGCTCGAATCCTGACCAGCGCTACCAGCTCCGATCAACCACCCCTACCGGTCCGGTCGACGTACAAGGGCGCGGGATGTTCGCGATGTCGCTGGGGCCGGTGCGATCAGGTGTGTTCGAGTCGATCGAGTTCTTGATCGAAACACCCGGGGAGGACATCCCGCACATCAACATCCGCCCCCACTACAAGCACCGCGGCGTGGCGAAAAGCTTCGAGGGATTGACCGCCGAGGACGGGGTGCTGGACGCTGAACGGGTCGAGGGCATCGCATCGGTCGCGCACGCCGTGGCCTTCTCACATGCCGTGGAGCGGGCGACGAACACCCCGGTGCCACTGCGAGCTCAGCTGTTACGGCTGATCCATGCAGAGCTGGAGCGGATCAGCAACCACCTGGATGTGGCCATGCGGTTGACCGAGGCGGCAGGCCTAGCGGTGGCGACCAGCCGGTTCGGCTGGCACAAGGAATCGGTGATGCGGCTCACCTCGCGTCTGTGCGGCAGCCGGTTCGGACGCGGCGTCGTGGTGCCAGGAGGCGTCCGACACGAGCCTTTGATCGATCTGGGACAGGCACGGACGGACCTACTGGTGACGCTGGGCAAGGTCAGGGCTGACGCCACGTTGGCGATGCGCACACCGTCGTTCTTGGACCGGCTGCGGGGCACCGGCTACCTGGCACCGAGTCACGCACAGGCCTGGGGCGCGTTGGGCCCGGTCGGCCGAGCCAGCGGAGTCAACGACGACAATCGATGGAACCGGCCAACTGACGCCTATGCCATGTTTGCCAGCGAATGGGAGCCTGCCGCCGCCGAGGACGGTGACGTGATGGCACGGCTACGCGTCCGCTGGATGGAAATCGATGTCGCCGGCAGCATGGCGTTGGCTGCGATCAACACCTTCGGCAAAACTGCCGGTCCCTTGCGCACCGACATACCAGCGGTGAGTGGAAGAGCTCTCGGACTGGGCTGGACCGAGGCACCTCAGGGCGAAACGGTCTATGCCGTCGAGATGCAGGATGACCGCATCGTCCGTTGCTTCGCCAGGTCGGCCTCGTTTCACAATCTGGTGCTGTTCCATGAGATCTACCATGGCGACGTTCTCACCGACTTCGCGTTCAACGAGGCAAGTTTCGGCCTGGGCTATGCAGCGGTGGCGATGTAGATGCCGTGGGTGCTGCGCGGCCTCCGCGATGGAAGACTGACAACCAGATGGCCACACCGCCAGGACGACTACTTTGACGCGTTCCCATCCGCAGTGACGGTGCGCACCGACCAGGCGTCCCCGGCCAGGGCAGATGACCTAGCCCAGGTCGTCTCGCGATGTCCGACGACGGCGATCTCGGTTCAGGACAACAGGGCGGTCCTCGACCAGGGCCGATGCATTCTGTGCGGACGCTGCGTCGACGCCGCCCCGCAGCTGTTCGCCTGGCAGCACGGATCCGGGGTTGGCGCCGTCAACCGGACGGCCCTCATCGTCGGTGCGGCGGATGAGTCAGACGACGCCGTGGACAGCGTGCGAGCCTCGCTGGCCCAACGCGTCAAGGCGCTACGACGATCTGTTCACATCCGCCACGTCGATGCCGGCTCGGACGGATCGGACGAGTGGGAAGTGCAGGCCCTGACCAACCCGGTGTACGACCTGCACCGCCTTGGGATCTTCTTCACGGCAAGCCCCCGGCACGCCGACATCCTGCTCGTCACCGGGGTGGGCGCCGCAGAGATGGTCGAACCGTTGACCCGCACCCGCCGGGCCATGCCCGACCCGGTGGTGGTCATCGCAGCCGGCGTCGATGCGGTGAGCGGCGGACTCGTTGGCCGAGGATATGCGTCCAACAACGGCCTCGCGGACATCATCGACGTCGATGTCTGGGTGCCGGGATCGCCCGCCAGCCCGTTCGCCCTGTTACACGCCATCCTCCTCGCCCTCGGACGCATCGACGAGCGCAGACCGCCCGCACGGCCGGGGCGGGCCGTGTGATGGCGCCGACCGAATGGGCGCTGGGGCTCTTCGTCGTCGCCGTCGCCCTCGGCTGGTGTGCAGGGCGCCCATCGGTTGACGATCGCCAACCGGCAGCACAGCGTTTCCTCACCAGTGGGTCGTGGCTGTGTTCACTGGTGGCGTCTGCACTCTTGGTCGTACAAGGTGCGGTGGGGTTGTCAGGCCTGCCAGGATATCTCGACCTGGACCTGATGTCGGGTCTGGGAGTCGGCGGATTACGGGTCGATCCGGTGTCGGGCCTGTTCTTGGTCATCGCCTTCGGCGCGGCAATCCCCACCCTGACAGCCACCCTCACCGATGATGCCGCTCGCCGGCCACGCCTGTCGGCCGCGGTCGCGATGACCCTGGCCGCGTCGGCACTCATCGTCACCGCCAACAACCTGTTCTTGCTGCTGGCCGGCTGGGAACTGCTGGGATTCGCGTTCTACCTCGTGGTCGGATATGACCGGCATCTGTCGGGGCGAACCCGGGCGGCGGTGCTGACCGCCGGCTTCAGCAAGGTCAGCGGAGCATTTCTCCTGATCGGCGGGCTCCTGCTGAGCCGGCAGGCAGGGACATGGACCTTGTCCGAGCTGGGAGGCCATCTCGGGCCGGTGAGTGACGTCGCGTACGCGTTGCTGGTGGCCGGGTTTGCGATCAAAGCCGGCCTGATGCCGGCCCACATCTGGCTGCCTCCGGCATACTCGGCCGCGCCGGGGGTGGCCCGCGCCGTACTGGCCGGAGTATCGGTGAACGTCGGCTTCTACGGGCTGTGGCGCACCTTGCACATTCTCGGGGCACCGCCCATCTGGCTCGCCTGCCTGGTACTGCTGGTCGCGGCCGCCAGCGCCATCTTGGGCATCAGCCATGCCGCCGTACATGCCGAACTCACCGGACTCATCTCGTGGTCGAGCGTGGAGAACGCTGGACTCATCGTGACCGGATACGGGGTGGCGATGGTCGGGGCGTTGACCCAGACCCCGCAGCTGACCAGCGTCGGCTTGCTGGCCGGAACGGCGCAGATCTGCGCGCATACGGCTGCGAAGTCGTTGTTCTTCGTCTCGGCGGCCTCGGTCGAACAGGCGATGGGCACGGTTGATCTCGATCGGCTTCGTGGAGTGGTCCGACGGCTGCCGTTCGCCGGCACGGGCCTGGTGGTGGCAGCGTTCACCCTTGCCGGAATGCCACTCACCGCCGGCTTCGCGTCGGAGTGGTTGACCCTCGAGGCTTTGATGCAGCAGTTCCGGCTGCACAACCTCGCCTTACAGGTGTGCCTGGCGATCGCCGGGGTTCTGGTGGCGCTCACGGTGGGTGTTGCCGGGATCGCGTTCGTCCGACTCGTTGCTCTTACCGCCTTTGGCCACCCAGCGACACCCCTGATCACGAAACCCGCCGGCTACCCGCTCATCGAGAACGCCTGGCCACACCGGATCGGCGTTCTGGCGTTGTGCCTGTTCTGCCTGGGACTGGCGGTCTGTGCGCCCCTCGAGGTGACCGTCATCGCTGCCGGGCTCCAGCCCATCGTTGGGGCGACCACCTATCGGGCCTTGGCCGACCCGTTGATCCTGCAACCGGTCTACGACAGCTTCTCCGCCCTGTCACCCAGCTTGTTGTGGATCGTGATTCCGGGATACCTGGTCGTGATCATGACCTTGGCAGCGATGATCTCCCGGCTCCGCCTGATCCACGTGCGATTCGACGACGCGTGGAAGTCTGGTTCTGGCGGTGTCGTCGACGGACACGGATACACCTCATACGCCTTCGCGAACCCGATCCGCAAAGTGCTGGCCACTGTCTTGATGACGCGCCACGAACTGAAGGAGGAAGAAGCATCCCTAGACCCGTTCCGGAGCCCGCACGGCGCTCGCGCCGGGGTTGCCCGGCTCGGATACACCGTGGACGTCATCGATGTCGTAGAGCACTACCTGTTCGCACCACTCCACACCGCCATCCAAGCCATCGTCCGCATCTCCAAACGACTGCAGTCAGGCCGGCTGGATGCCTATATGGCCTACATGCTGATAGCTGTGCTCGTCGTCATCACTGTGGTGGTCGCTCTCGCGTCCGGCTGACGGCGAAGGCGGCGGAGCCGGGAACGAACGACGAGGAGAGCAGCCGACGGGGTGGCGTGCGCAGGCCGACGGGGTGGCGTGCGCAGCAGGCGCCGCGGGTGTGGAACCATGAGACCAGGTGATGGGGCTCACCCACTGAACCGCGGAGACGCCGCTGACGGTCCCTAGCGTGAGCTAGGAGATGTTGCCGATGTTCCACAGCATCCTGTCCGAGCAGTCACCCGACGGCTCCCAGACCCTTTTGAAGAAGCAGCCCGACTTCTTCAAAGACCTCAACCTCGACCAGGTCATTGCAGACGTCACAGCAGGGCGAGACCGCGACGACCTCACTCCCTGGTTCTATGCGCCGCTGACCACCTTGGCCGACATCGCCTACCGACAGTGCATTGTCAAGGACCTGGCAAATCCGCAGTTGCGCGGTGCATTGAAGGAGTTCGGGACGCAGATGCACACGGTACGGGTCTATCTGGATAACGCCAGCCAGTCCCGACAGGCCCACCGAGGCGGACGCTGGCTCCTGGACGCCGCCAAGATCTACTGCGACCTCATGTCCGCCTTCGCCCGGCAGCTCGACCGGTTGAACCTGCAGGCACCGGGCTGGCTCGCCCTCAGGGACTATGTCGGCGCCTACCTCACATCTACTGCGTTTGTCGCCCTCAGTCGAGAGAGCGACACGTTGCTGGCTGAGCTCAACTCGGTCAGGTACTGCCTGCGCATCAAAGGTGACCGAGTCACGGTCACCGGTTACGACCACCAGCCCGACTACAGCCGCGAGGTTCTGGAAACCTTTGCCCGGTTCAAGCAAGTAGAGCCCAAGACCTACTTGGCCCGGTACACCGACTACGCCGGGACCGGCCATGTCGGAGAGGAGATCCTTGACCGGGTGGCACGGTTGTTTCCGAAGGTCTTCCAGACCTTGACAGGCTTTGCCGAAGAGCATGAGCACTTCGTCGATGAGACCGTTGACCGATTCGATCGGCAGATTCAGTTCTACCTGACCTACCTCGACTACCTGGCGCCCCTCCAGGCACAAGGACTCGACTTCTGCCTCCCCGAGATGCTCGACGCCGCCAAGACGGTGGCAGCCCATGACACGTTCGACCTTGCGCTCGCAGCCAAGATCACGGGGAACCGGGGCCAGGTAGTGCGCAACTCCTTCCACCTGACCGAGGCCGAACGGGTGTTCGTCGTCACCGGGCCGAACCAGGGCGGCAAGACGACGTTCGCCCGCACGTTCGGCCAGCTGCACTACCTTGCCCGACTCGGGCTTCCGGTCCCAGGAACCGCGGCACAACTGTTCCTCTACGACCATCTCTTCGCCCACTTCGAACGCGAAGAAGACCTGCACAACCTGCGCGGCAAGCTCGAGGACGAACTCCACCGGATGCACACGATCCTCACCAACGCCACTACCCGCAGCATCGTGATCATGAATGAGGTGTTCAACTCGACAACGATCGCCGATGCCGAGCTACTGGGCCGCAGCTTGCTGGAATCTCTCATCGACCGCGGCGCGCTCTGTGTCTGGGTCACCTTCGTCGACGAACTCGCAAGCCTGGATGCCAGCACGGTCAGCCTGGTGAGCGCTGTCGACCCGGATGATCCCGCCCGCCGCACCTACAAGGTTGAGCGTCGGCCCGCCGACGGACAGGCATATGCAGACGCACTCGCACAAAAGTACGGACTGACCTACACAAGACTGACGGAGCGGATTGCATCGTGAAAGTACACCTGATGTACATCGACGAAGACTTCAACCGCGAGAACCGCCCCGAGCGGCCCACCGACGTGGACCTCGTCCAGGACCTGGAGCTCGACATGCTGTTCCAGGCGATGGCAGGAGACGACGAGTTCCTCTACGGCGTGGCCAGGGCGGCGGTCCTGGCAAGTCTGGACGATCCGGAGCCCATCGGCTACCGCCAGCTGATCTTGCAGGACTGGCTGGCCAACCGTGAGCTGCTCGACACTATGTACCAGATTGCCACCTCGGCGGTGGAGCGTCGGCGCTGGCAGTATCACGCCATCGGCGGCAGCAATCCCGAGTTCACCCTGACGACCGCTCTGGAGGACATGCACGACCTCGTGTCAGCGCTCAAGGCGCTGAGGCGCGTCCTCGAGCTCCACGCCGAGGATTTCCAGTCCGACGGGCTCACCCGGTTCGCCGCGATGACGGCCACCGAACTCAGTGAGGAGTACTTTGCCGAAGTCGAGGACCAACTGAGGCGACTACGGTTCCGCGATGGCATCCTCATCAGTGCCCGGCTTGGTCACGGCAACGAAGGCCTGGACTATGTCCTGCGCAAACCGTCGCGGGATCGGCCCAACTGGCTGGACCGGCTGACCGGCGCCGAACCACCTTCGTACACGTACACCCTGCCCCCCCGCGATGAGGCGGGCGGTCAGGTCCTGGGCAATCTTAGGGGACGCGGTCTCAACCTGGTGGCGAACGCGGTTGCCCAGTCCGCCGACCACATTCGGGGCTTCTTTCGAGCCCTGCGCGAGGAGTTGGGCTTCTACGTCGGCTGCCTGAGCCTGCACGACCACCTCGCCGACAACGGCGAACCGATCGTCATGCCCACTCCGTTGAAGGCCTACCGGGCTGGGATGCAGGCGCGCGACCTGCACGATCCCTGCCTCAGCCTGAAACTGCATGGGAAGACGGTCGGCAACGACGTGGACGCCCTCGACAAAGCGCTGATCATGATCACGGGCGCCAACCAGGGAGGAAAATCGACTCTTTTGCGCGCCCTCGGCGTCACCAACCTGATGATGCAGTGTGGCATGTTCGTCACCGCAGAGTCCTTTACGGCCGGAGTATGCAGTGGCGTCTACACGCACTTCAAGAGGGAGGAAGACGCGCTGATGGTGAGTGGCAAGTTCGACGAAGAGCTGAGTCGGATGAACGACCTCGCCGAGACCATCACCCCCCATAGTTTGATCTTGTTCAACGAGTCATTCGCGGCGACCAACGAGCGGGAAGGATCCGCGATCGCCCGAGAGATCCTTCGAGCCCTGCTCGACCGTGATGTCCGTGCGATCTACGTCACGCACCTGTACGACCTTGCTCACCGGCTGTTCGAGCAAGGCGATGACAAACACCAGTTCCTGCGCGCCGAACGAGGGCCAGAAGGGAAGCGGACGTACAAGCTGCGCGAAGGCGAGCCGTTGCCCACCAGCTACGGGGCGGATCTGTACTCCCGCATCTTCGGCACCAGCCTGAGCCAGCTCGCACAGTCCAGCGAGCGTTGATGCAAAGACCCGGATTCGTGCCCACGGCAGCGGCTGGGGCGAGCATGGCCTCGCCCACCGGAATGGTCCGACGACGCTGTTCGGGGTTGGGTGGAGGCCGTGCCTGAGCGCCAACTCGTGTTGGTTCGGCACGGTGAGAGCACGTACAACGCGTCCGGCCGCTTCACCGGCCTGCTGGATGTGCCATTGTCC
>JAABUS010008535.1_pt1 | contig 11210 bp, 7 predicted proteins | sample 5560161 | NCBI WGS metagenome assembly JAABUS01 (sample SAMN10711885, study PRJNA513376) | rock metagenome | isolation source: Antarctica rocks | place: Antarctica: Victoria Land, Trio Nunatak nord | collected 2016-01-04
CCGTCTAGAATTGGATTGGAGTAGGTAGCATTGCCGGACATTGACTGAGCTATGGCAAGCTGCAGCAGAGAGAAGAGGGCAAGGACGAAGCGGTAGAGGAGCGCCATGGTGGAGGAATGATGAGGAGGAGAAAGTTAGGTGGCATTTGGAACCCGGCGGGAAAGCCATCTTTATAGACAATGGGTATCGTTGTATATACGACGCTGTCGACCTGGCGACAGACCTACTACTTTAGTATGTGAGTGAGTGAGTATTCCGTACGCAATTCAGAAATCAGAAGGTTCTTGAGAAAGCGGGGAAACGAGGGGGATTCACTAAAACCCGACGTTGCAGTGATTTAAGGTTTTCCCCGCAGGGCGGCTCAACCGGCTAGCCTGAAGGAGATTGAATCCTTCTTCTTACACCAATCGCAACGCAGCATTATTTCCATCCCCCGCCTCTACCAAGAACCCTAATTACCTTAATCGAGACATAACATCGCTGCGACTCATACTCTCATGTACTCGTATAGTTGAAGAAATTCACCCCTCGATCAGATGTTGATGTGACTTTATTCGAAAAGCGTGAATAGCTTCATCTTCATGACTCAATTAGAAACATGCTTGATACTCTTCATGACTTCTTGACGTGACGCTGCCGCTCTGATACTCAGTCTACTAATGTCATACTAGTCTGATTCTCACACGGTTGAAAATCACAGCTGCTAGAGCTTCGTACATAGCTCTTGCGAAGCATCTACAACGTCAACGCAAATTGTTTCATGAGTTTTGCTAAATTCTACTTCTTGCCAGATTTGACACATTTCATCGTCTCAAAGATATTTTACTTGTGTAGAACATTTAGCTCTATCACTTATGAGAAAAGCAGCTATTCGTGCCTCTCACTTTCGCTCATTCTTCGCTTAGTGCTCATCAGTCATACATCACTTTCAGTCATGCATCACTAAATTCAACTACTCATTATATACATGTCGATTTTTGAGCAATTGCTTCAAAATAACTCGTCATTTCTTCTGATAAGTCTGAATGAACTTAATGCAAGCAGCTCTATGAGACTTAGTGATTTTGTAGCACTTCTTTAGTGCATTTAAATAACGCTTTTTTCAAATCTCTTTGCGCTTCTTCTGTTTCTCGTTCTTCAATTTCTGTTTATCTTGAATCATACTTCAAGCATCTTTGATGTACAAAATGTCTTCAATTTTAAAAATCTTATCAGATTGCTTTTTACATGCTTTGCAAGCATTTTCAGCAACTTTTATTTGACTTGATTGATTTTGCAGCAACTTCATTTTATGAGTCATTGCATTAACATCTTTTCAGAATGTACAAAGCTTTATAGTAAATTCTTCTGATGTCGATTCATCAGTTAGCTTAAGCAGCTGATTTTCAAGTGCTGCTCAACTAGTAGAAGTTTTTCAAATGATTGAATCATTTATAGTAAATGAAGATGTAATAAATCAATTCAAATGTTCAATAATTTGAACTTTATTTAATACTATTTTTGAATCAAAAGAAATTAAGTCAATATGCTTTCATGCAAATTAAATGATAAATTCTTTGAAGACTTTGATTTGAAATTCATTGAAGATAGTCAAAAATTTGACTTTTGAAAAGATTTCATCACTCATTTAAACAGCTCAATTAATCATCTTTGAATGTCAATGCTTTAATGATTAAAATACATATACATTTAGCAATTGAAGCAAATAAGTAATGTTAAAACTCTTTTGCATATGATTATATAACAGCAATGATTAAATAATCATTGAGTAATCAGAGTCTTGAAGTGATTGCTCTGATTGCTTGAATCAAAAGTGATCACAGTGAGCATGATGAGCATGATGTTTATCTTGCTCATCTTGTTCAAGAATGATCAAAATGATTATTTAAAGCAGAAATGACTTAACATGATTCTTTTATGTTTATATAACAATGATCATTTTCTTAGATAGAAACTTCATGCTCAACTTATGTAAATTGTTATGATTTTAGCTACGCATCTTCATTGATAGCTATATTGATGACTATGTTGATGATTATGTTGATGATTATGTTGATGATTATGTTGATGATTATGTTGATGATTATGTTGATGATTATTCTGAAAGCTATCGTCGATTGCTCATCGCTAGAGCATAGACTTGTTTTGAAGTCAACTTTATTCAGAGTTAGCTTATGTTCTTCTGAGTCATATAGATAGTCAACTCTTTTCTTCTAGATACTTTTCTTTCTTAGCATTTATATACTCATTACATTACACTCATATGACTCACTCTATGCTGATTTCTAACATTATATAAATGCTTCTTCGTTACAGACGAAGTGAAATAATCTGCATCGACTTTCAAGTGCTTCTGTCAACTCTTCAATTCACTATCGACATTTGATTTAGTCAACTTGCAATCATCAGCAACATTCACTCTCTTCTTCTCTTGTGTGCTAATCAGCGAGATTAAATAAATGATTGAAATCATTCAACTAAATCAAAGATCAGTGAATTAATCATTCATTCAGATTCGCAAGAGATTTTTCAAATTTGTTGAATAATCAAATGAAGTCAGTTTATGACTACATGAAGTCTTTATTTCAAAGAGCAATCAAAAAGATCAGTCTAGAACTGCATGAAGTCTTTATCTTGATGAGCAAACTCTCAGTGAGTCTGCTTCAATGACATCATCAATGCAATAATTTATCTTCTCATCACTTTATTTATCAGTGAATTGATTCATTTATTAGTTCACATGCAACTAGTGAGTTTGCTTCAATGATATTTTTCGTCAATGCAATGATTTGTTACGAGCGTATCAAGACTGATTAGAGCTAGTCAATGATCTAGTCAAGATCTGATTTAGATCTGACTCAGATTTGACTCAGATATGACTCAACACTTTTTTTCTTTCTCAACATTCTTTTTCTTTTTCAACACTCTTTTTCTTTCTCAACATTCTTTTCTTTCATCAACATTTTGTTCATTTACATCATTTTCTTTTCATGTTATAAACACATTTCTTTCAAGTCTAGCACAGTCTTTGAACATTACATAAATAAAAGCTTTTGTATCAATTTTTTTCTGTATTCTTAATATTCAGTTATAACTATTTCTAAAGATCAAGCATTATCAATTCTGATTTTCATTAATTGTATCATTTAAACATGATTCTGACATTATATTAAGAATTTGTTAATCACATAATATTGATCTCATTACTCATTCAACATACTCATCTAGACAGAATGAGTTTAAAGAAATTCATTTATCTGATGATCAACAATAATTGAAAGACAGAACAACATTAGAGAGTTGAATAAAATCAACGACAAGACTGTTTGAATTGCTAGACTACTTATTGCTCATTAAGTATGTAAAGTTCACTCAATTACGAGAATCATGATAAAGAATCTTCGTGAATTGCTCAAGAATCAAATCAATCGATAGATTCAACGATAAAGAATCTTCATTGTTTGCTAGAGAATTAATCAAATCACTCAACAAATAAATCTCATCTTCTTTGTTGAAGATTGAATCTCATTTCATACATCTTTCTTCTTCAATCATCAAGCATCATCATTCATTCAACTCTCTTTCAAACAAATCTCATCATGTCTAATTGTTCATCTATTGAAGAGCATTCTGAGAAATTTCAAACTCATTTCTCTCAAATCTCTGATGCTGATTCATCGAAATCACGAATGAAATTATCAAGTGCTGCGTCATTCATTCATGAAGATGATGAATCATTTACTGAAATGATAATATTCTTCGTGTTTTATGAAATCTGAAAGACTCGAAGTCTAGTTCTTGATAAAGAAACAGATTGATTCTACAAGTTAAATAAACAACAAGAAGACAAAATCAAAGAGTTGAAAACAAGACTTCAAACTAAAGAAAACACTTCTTTTGATTTCATCTACTTTGAGCATTCTAGATCTCAAAAAATATCGAATTCTTCATTGTTTACTGATGAAAAGAACTCTACTTGAGAGAATTGATACGAAAAAATTCAGAATAAACTAGAGATCAACGTTGATCTCTTTTTTAATGAATGAGTCAAATTGAGCTATGTACATTCTAGATTATTCAATGACGCAGCAAAGATCACTCAAGCTAAATGTGAACGTGATTGTATCAATTTTTATAGAATTGTCGAAGATTTTTTGAAAGAGCTAGCTCAGTTGTTCAATGATTTGAATAAGAAAGTCAACTTTCATAAAGAATATTACAACTTGATTCAAGAATCAAAGAAATTCAGTGAGTTTTATACTCAGTTTCAATGACTATTTTTCTATCTAGACTATCACGAAAAGCAACTGATCATTGATCTGAAAGATAAAATACATCTTCATCTTTGATTCATTTGAGTAGATCAACTAGTTCAATCTGATTCTTTAAAAGAAATTCGTTTCTATCTGATTCATTTGAATAATGATCAGCGAGTCATTTGAAAGATCAAGAACAAGCTCAAATGTATCAATGATATTTCAAAAACTATCTTTCATAAAGTGACTGTTATCACTCAATCAGTTAATCACTTGAAGTCTGATTATTTAAAGTCACGCGACGCGATTTTAACTAATGTCAAAGAAGTAAACATTCTAGTTGAAAGCTGTTTCATATGTTATAAATCAGATCATAGCTTTAAAAAGTGTCTTGATCAATCTACTAGAATCAGTGCAGTGAACAAAGAATATGATTATTTCAATTTTGATTCAAATTTCGATTCAAAAAACTAGTCATTTCTTTAAAAGTCATCAAAGAAATAGAGATTATATCTTTATGCAAACTAGATGAAATTCTATTGAAAGAGAATTACTTTGAAAAGTTGTTTTTAATTGACACTCATCTCATCTCTCAGAAATAATCTTTCAGTCTTTGTTTTTTAATAAACAGTGATTCAGTCATTTACATGATCATACATTTCAATCTAGTCAATAAAGTATGTGAGAAACTGAGAATTCAATTTATATCACTGACAAAAGAGAAGTTAATAAAAGATTATGATGAGAAGATATTTAAAAAGACAATCACTCATAAAATTCTACTCAATCTCATCATCAAAAGTCATAAGAAATTGACTGTATCAATATTGATAGCTGATATTGATCATCATAAAGTCATATTGAGTAAGCTCTGAATGAATAAAAATAAAATATTATTGAATATGTAAAACGACGTCATTGTTTTTTTTGAATCAATTGAATACTTTTATTTCGATTTTTTTGATTTCGCTCAATTCAAAGCATTCAAGTTGATCGCGATTAACTTCACTTTCTTCAATCACTCAGACTAAGATCTTTACAATGCTCAAATGACTCATTTTAATCACTGCTCAGAAAGAGTCATTCTTGATTCAAAGCATAAACATCACTTCATTTAAAACATTGTTGAATCATTCAAAGAAGAACAAGATCAAAGTTTTTGCTTTATTCATGATGAACATCAATAGAAAAATCACGTACAATACTCAGTGCAATTTGAACACTTTAAACATCTCTTCAATTGATGAAACAACTCAGAATTTAAAAAACATTAAAGCAAAGCTGCTTTTGAAATATCATGAGTTTCTAGATATTTTTGATTGAACTCAATTGAATAAACTATTTTCTCATCGCTTTTATGATTATAAAATCGAGCTCACTAATGATTCAATGTCTTCTTGCTGTCAAGCATATTGAATGTTTTCTGTCAAACTTCTGAAAGTAAAGAAGTATCTGAACGAGAATTTGTTAAAGAGATTCATCACTTTCAATCAGATCTTCTATTTCTCTTCAATTCTATTCACTTTTAAAGCAAATGAAGATCTTTGATTCTGCATGAACTATTGAAAGCTAAATGTCATTTTCAAAAGAAATAGATATTCTCTATCGCTGATAAATGAAATCATTAATAAAATAGTGAGTTGCAAGCATTTGATTAGATTGAACATCATATCAGCGTTCAACAAACTTCAAATGCACTTTAATAATGAGAATTACATCACTTTTATCATTGCTTTAGAAGCATATAAATATAAGATGCTATCATTTGAACTGATTAATGAATTGATCTTCTTTCAGCAATATATGAATGACGTTTTATGAAACTTTCTGAACGACTTTTGTCAAGTTTATCTAAATGACATTCTCATTTATAGCAAAATGAGAAAGAAACATAGAGATCACGTCAAACTAGTATTAAGATAACTACGCGAAGCTGAATTGCAGATGAATATTCAAAAGTGCAAATTCAATGTAGAAAAGATTGTTTTTCTAGAAGTCATTGTATCTGAACTAGATCTTCATATGAATTTCAGTAAGATGACAGTCATAATCAGCTGAATCACTTCGATCAATCTAAAAGAAATTCAGAGCTTCGTGAAATTTGTTAACTTTTATCATCATTTCATTAAGAACTTCTTGAAGCTAGTCAAATCATTCACTCAGCTGACTAGAAAAAACACATCTTTTGTTTGAAATGAGATTTGTGTTTAAGCTTTTGACAATCTAAAGAAACAAGTCAGCTCAGTCTTAATACTTCGTCACTTTGATCTCAAATGACAAGCTATTCTGAAGATCGATGCTTTAAACTATGTAAAAGATGAAATACTATCTCAGTATAATGATGAGAAAGTTCTTCATTCAATGACTTTCTACAGCAAAAGCATGATTCTCGCTGAAATCAATTATCACATCTATGATAAGAAACTGTTAGTCATTATTCAATGCTTCGAACATTGACGACTTGAGCTGAAATGCACTGAACTACTCATTCAGATGTTCATTGATCATCAAACTTTGAAGATTTTCATGAAAAACAAACAGTTGAGTTGATGACAAGTCAATTATTTGAACATTCTATTGAAGTTCAACTTTCAGATCATCTTTAAATCAGACAAAATAAACACTAAAGTCAATGCTTTAATCAGAATGTTTTTAGCAAACATCTCTGAATCAGCTCAGCATCTTGAAAATGTTGAGATCATGTCTAGAATTTAATCACACTGCAACAAGATAGTGCGTAGCTGAATAGAATGTTTGATCAATAAAGATAGCTATAACTAGAAAACTAAGAATACAGAAGAAAGAAGACAGTTTCAAGCTGTATCTATAATAGAGCGAACAAAGAGACGAAGTAGTCGATTTGCTAAAGCTTGAATAGATGAAATGTTTCAGCATATTTCAATTTGAAACATTGTTGTTTCTTGTTCACATATCGAAATCTCTAGAATCTATTGACTAGACTCTATTCAATGTCGACACGCTTCGTAACATTATCTTCTTCTCTTTAAAAATCATGTCTCTATGACTTGTAATGTAGCTCATAGCGACAACGATTAGAAAGCTCTGATGCTCGTCTTTCTATCAATCTTTCTATTGATCTTTCAAATCAATTCGTCAAATGTTTATTGTAGCAGACTCACTATGTGAGATAGAGTGATCATTGAAGCAGACTCACTAGTTGCATGTGAACACAAGATAGATCGATTCACTGATAGATTGAGTGATGAAAGTAGATAGATCATTGCATTGACGAAGAATGTCATTGAAGCAGACTCATTAGTCGACTTGCTCATTGAAGAGATCAACTTTCAACTTGTCATTGTAGCAGACTCACTATTTGCATGTGAACATAGAATCAGATTCACTGATAGATAAGACGATGAAAGTAGATAGATCATTGCATTGACAGCGTCTTTGTAGCAGACTCACTAAATTGATCTGAATTCGAATTGAGTTGAATCAAATTTGATGACACAGATTATTTTGACTCGACTGATTCATGAGCTTTTTGAGAATGAGAGAGAAAATTTGTGATTCTCTAGCAATCAACGATCATATGTTCTCGTTGATTCTATTGATCGAGTGAATTGATGCTATTGAATGAGCGATAGATTCTCTAGCAATTCAACGATCATATGTTTTCGTTGATTTTATTGATCTTCTGATGTTGTTCTGTCTTTTGATGTCATCGATCATCAGATAAACAAATTTCTTTATACTCATTTCATTGTTCATCGAGTGTCTTGAATGAATATTGATACTCGTATCGTAGAATTAACGAATTCTTAGTTTAATGTTGAGATCATGTCTAGAATCTAATCACACTGCAGCGAGATAGTGCGTAGCTGAATAGAATGTTTGATCAATAAAGATAGCTATAACTAGAAAACTAAGAATACAGAAGAAAAAAGACAGTTTCGAGCTGTATCTATAGTAGAATGAACAAAGAGACGAAGTAGTTGATTTGCTAAAACTCGAATAGATGAAATGTTTCAGCATATTTCAATTCGAAACATCATTGTTTCTTGTTCACATATCGAAATTTCTAGAGTTTATTGACTAGACTCTATTCAATGTCGACATGCTTCGTAACAGAAAATTGTTTTCAGACTATTCTGATCTTTGATAGAGTTGATGTTCTATCTGTTGAATCAAAAGCAAATCTCTATCAATGAGTATATATGATCAATCAAACAGATAAGCTTTGCAATGAATATAAACAAGCTATGAATGAAAATAAACTCAAATTTTATATCATTAAACTGAAGAACTGCAAAATCATTGATGACGTTCTATTTAGAAAAGATCTACTGTGAATCTCTGAGAACATGCATACGAAATTACTACAAGAAGTGCATGATTAATCTTCAATCTTTCATCTCGACAATAAATGAATCATTAATTTAGTTCAGCGTTTCTACTATTGATCAGATCATTGAGCTACTATTCAATGATACATTTGAAACTATCATGCTTGTCAGCAAAGCAAAGTTTCTAAAGATAGCATTAATGAACTTCATCATTCTCTTTCAATTTCATAGAAATGCTGAAAAGATATAGCTATGAACTTCATCACTGAACTATCTTTGTCAGAAGACTATAACATCATTTGCACAATCATATGTCATCTCATCAAAGAATGTCACTATGTTTTCTATCATTGAAAAGACGATGACATCTCAGTTGAAGAAATGATTTAAATCATGCTATGAAACGTTTATCAACTGCATGATTTATTCAGTTCTATTGTTTCAAACAAAAACTCTCAATTCATATCAACTATGTAAAAAAGTCTTTGTAAGTAACTGAGAATTACAGCTAGTTTATTCACAGTTTATCATTCTGAGATCAATGATCAATCAAAATAAGTCAATCAGAACATTGAATGCAAACTTAAAATCTACTGCAATTACATGCAGAATGATTGAGTCAAATAAATATTTATGATGAAATTTAGCAACAATTTCAATATCTTCTCAATCACTTTAATGATTTTCTTTTACTTCAATAAAGAATTTCATTCTTGAATGAGTTTCAATTCAGATACAACTGACTATGAAACAACTCATGAATGACTTGAAGCTAGAAAAGCAAATGATATTGTCATTCAAATGAAAGAGTTATTGAGCTTCAATCATCAACAATTGAAAAAGATGAAGCTGATCATTGAAATTCAGATCAATAAACATAGATGAAACGTCACATATGAAGTAAATAACTGAGTTTAACTATCTTTCAGAAACATCAAGATAACAAGACTCTGCAAAGATTTAAAAGATAAACAGTTAAATCTTTATTAAATCACTGCTAAAATAAATATCTTCTATCATTTTCATTTATCAATCAGCATGAAGCATCTGCATTCAATATTCAGCTTGAAGCTACTATGATTGTATTCAAAAGACTTTTTATCAGAACAATATTCAGAATCACTTAAATCAATCACTATCAAAGATGATGAACATTGAAAGATAAATAATATATTGAACTTCAGATGTTATCAAGATTGAATATAATACAAAGTCAAATGAAAAGATCTAGATAGAAACAACAAATGATACTATGTTGATAAAGAAAAATTCAATGATTCAGAGAAAGTTTTGAATGAATTTCATAAGTTATATTCAAGCAAATCGCGCTAAATATCGAAATAACTATTAACAAAAGTGAGCAAAGAAACTACATTCATGCAAACATGAATTTTCGAAGAAAAGAATAATGTTACGAGCGTATCAAGATTGATTAAAGCTAGTCAATGATTTAGTCAAGATTTGATTTAGATTTGACTCAGATATGACTCAACATTCTTTTTCTTTCTCAACATTCTTTTTCTTTCTCAACACTCTTTTTCTTTCTCAACACTCTTTTTCTTTCTCAACATTCTTTTCTGTCATCAACAGCTTGTTCATCTACATCATTTTCTTTTCATGTTATAAACACATTTCTTTCAAGCTTAGCACAGTCTTTGAACATTACATAAATAGAAGCTTTTGTATCAATCTTCTTCTGTATTTTTAATATTCAGTTATAATTATCTCTAAAGATCAAGCACTATCAACTCTGATCTTCATTGATTGTATCATTTAGACATGATTCTGACATGATTTACAAGCACATCACTTTATCTATCAATGAATCAATTCATTTATCAATTCACATGCAACTAATGAGTCTGCTTCAATGACATTTATTCTCAATGCAATGATTTACTCGCTCTCATCACTCTACTCATCAATGAATCTGATCATATATTCACATGCAACTAGTGAGTCTGTTACAATGATGAGTTCAAAGTTGACTTCTTTGATAAGCAAGTCAATCAGTAAGTCTGCTTCAATGATACTTCTATCTTGCATAGTGAGTTTGCTACAATAAACATTTTGATTCTACATAAAATTAAGAAAATACATTCATATGAACATGAATCATTGAAGAGAGAAAGTAATGTTATGATTCTAGCTACACATCTTTATTGATAGTTATGTTGATAGTTATGTTGATGACTATGTTAATGACTATTTTGAGAACTATCGTTGATCGCTTGTTGCTAAAACATAGACTTGTTTTGAAGTCAACTTTATTCAGAATTAGCTTATGTTCTTCTGAATCATATAAATAGTTGATTCTTTTCTTCTAAATACTTTTCTTTCTTAGCATTTATATACTCGTTACATTATACTCATATGACTCACTCTATGCTGACTTCTAACATAAATAGTCAATACATATTATTGTCTCAGCTATCTTCAGATTTCAAGTCTAGTAATAATGATTATTGTTTAATCTTTGTATATATTTTATGTTGTTAAAAAGATAATTAGTACACTTTAAGCATCATTCTTTTACAAGATTAGGGTTAGGGTTAGGGTTAGGGTTAGGGTTAGGGTTAGGGTTAGGGTTAGGGTTAGGGTTAGGGTTAGGGTTAGGGTTAGGGTTAGGGTTAGGGTTAGGGTT
>JAABUS010008536.1_pt1 | contig 11210 bp, 8 predicted proteins | sample 5560161 | NCBI WGS metagenome assembly JAABUS01 (sample SAMN10711885, study PRJNA513376) | rock metagenome | isolation source: Antarctica rocks | place: Antarctica: Victoria Land, Trio Nunatak nord | collected 2016-01-04
ACAGGTCAAGCTGATGCTCGCGCTCGACGAAGCCGTGGCCTTCCCGCGGATAGATGACCAGTTCGGTCTCGACGCCGTTCTCGACGAGGCCACCGTAGAGTTCCTCGGCCTGGCTGACCGGACAGCAGCGATCCTGCTCGCCATGGACGATCAGCATCGGCGTGACGCACCGGTCCACGTAAGCGATCGGTGATCGCGCAAGGTAGTCGGCGACCCGATCCGGGCCGATGAACAGGATGTCATCGAGGCCGCCGATGTTGCTCGTGTAGTGCAGGCTCAGGTAGTCCGAGACGCAGGCAACGGCCACGCCGGCCCGAAAGCGCGTCGTCTGGGTGGGGGCCCAGGCGGCGATGAATCCACCGTGGCTGGCGCCCATGATGCCGACCCGCTCCCCGTCGGCGTACCCGGCGTCGACGCAAGCCTGGACCCCACTCAGGGTGTCGCTGAGCTCAGCGCCACCGAGGTCGCCGACCACGGCTCGGGCGAACTGCTGCCCGCGACCGGAACTGCCGCGCGGATTGGGCAGCAGCACCGCATAGCCCGCCTCGGACAGGAGTGCCGCGTTGCGATTGCCGCAAGGAAACGTGTAGGACCAGGCCGCGGTGGGACCACCGTGTACGAGGACGACCAGCGGAAGGCGTTCCTCGGGCCCGCTCTCCCGCGGACGGACCAACAAGCCTTCTATACCTAGGCCATCGGCTGCAGACCAGTGCAGTGGCTCGACCAGCGGAAGGGCCAGGCCGGCAAGTCCGGAGTTGACGGCGCTGATCGACTCCCAGCGCGTAGGAGAGGCCATCTCGAGCCTCACGATCTCGGCGGGTTCGCTGGCAGTCTCCTTGACTGCTGCCAGCCACCGACCGTCAGCACTTGCGGAGACCTCGCGTACGGCGGCCGCTCCGCGCCAGAGTTCGTCGCGTACGCCGCCCAGAGACAGGGTGCCGCAGGTCGAGAGAAGGCCGCACCGCCCGGCATAGAACAGCCGTTGGTGGTTGATCCAGCCCAGGCTGGTCGCTTCAAGCTCCGGGGACAGTTGCGCGCTGTCTTGCAGCTGCACGGCCTCTGCCGTCGCGGCGCGGATGGAGACGACGCTGACGGTTCCGCTCAAGCTGCCGCGGTCACTGCAGATCCCTTCGAGAAAGGCGACGTGTGTGCCGTCGGGGGACAGGCACGGACTGCTCAGCTGCCACTGCGGGCGGTGTAGAACCTGGACGGTCCCGCCGACCAGATCGATCAGACCGAGAAATGCTGTGTACCAGCCACTTTCGGAAGGGTCGACTGAGAGGATGGCTACCACGGTGTTCAGGCCGTCCCAGTCGAACTCCCACACACTCAGGTCCGGCGGGCCGACCGCGGTGGTCTGGCCGGTGGCCACCACTACTCGGTAGAGCCGCTGCCAGGATTGCCCCGGCCGGACCACCCGAGGATCAGGGCCGCCGGCAGGCTGGTCGATGCCGGGCGCATCGCCCGCCGGAGCAGGTGGCGCATGTTCGGCGAGAACGAGCAATTCATGACCGTCCCGCGACCAGGTGAAGTCCTCGACAGCCCCTTCGACCTGGCCCAGGGCGGCGACAGCGCCGGACTGGAGATTCACGAGGTGCAGGCCCGGGAAACCGGGACGGAGGCCACCAGACAAAAAGGCCAGACGGGCGCCGTCCGGGGACCAGCGCGGGAGCCGATCGTGCGCACCGCCGGTCTCACGCAAGAGCGCCCCTCCCAGCGACATCAGGGCGATCCGGCTCCGCGGCCCCTCACCTTGGCCGGCGAAGCTGCTGGCTGCCGTGAACGCCAGGGTCTGCCCGTCCGGGGCGAACCTCGGTTGGGCGAGCCGCTGGATGTCCAACAGCTCGTCAAGGGTGACCACTAGGCAGGCGACCTAGGCCGGAGCGACGTTCTCGGTCCAAATCTGGTTGTACCAGAGCGGGGTGAATCCCTCGTAGTCGAGCTTGTCGCTGATCGCCATCACGGAGTCGGGCCACCAGAAGTGCAGATAGGGCACCTCCGGCTCGACCGTCTGGAGTATCTCAGTGATCGCGGCCACCCGTACCTGCTGGTCGGTGGCTTCTCGTTGCTGGGCGATCAGCGCGCTCACGGCCGGGTCCGAGAAGTGCGACCGGTTGCCCGTGGCGTCGGAGTACGCCGTGAGGTAGTTGCCCGGGTCCGGGTAGTCGGGTGCATACCCGATGATGCCGATGGGGTCCTTCTCGGCATCCAGGTCGGCGAACCATTGCGGAGGGGGCACCTCGTTGACCTCGAGTTCGATGCCGATCTCGCGGAGGTTCTCCTGCAGGCTGAGCAGAGCCTTCCCGACCTCAGGCTGGATGTTCGGGTACTGGATGGTTGCCGAGAAGCCGTCCGGCACCGAAGACTCGGCAAGCGCCTCGGCTGCTTTCGTGAGGTCGAGGGTGAACTGCGGAAGGTCAGCGTAGAGCGACTCGACCTCGTCGGCCGACAACAGCGCGCCCCACTGGGCGGGCGGGACGATGGAGTTGGCCACCTTCGCCCGGCCCCCGAGCAGGTCCCGTACGAGCCCCTCCCGGTCGATGGAGTAGGCCACGGCCCGGCGAACGTTGACATCGTCAAAAGGAGGCTTGGTGACGTTGAAGAACATCGAGATGATATTGAGACCAGCCGTGGAGATGGTCCGCGCGCCCTCGATGTCTTCCCACTGGCTGACCTGCGGGATCGGGACCTGGAAGGTCCCATCGATGTCCCCGGCCCGCATGGCCAGCTGCATCGTCTGAGGATCGGTGAACAGCTTGACGTCGATCGACTCGATCGGAGCCGGATCGCCGCGGTAGTTCTCGTTTCGTTCCAGCTTGACCAGGTCGTCTGCCCGGAACTCGGTGATCTTGTACGGGCCGGTGCCCATGGTCGTGACCGATCCGCCTGGCGTGCCGAGCTTGTCGCCCTGCTCCTCGCTGAATGCTTTCGGGGTGATCGAGGCGAAGGTCTGTACGTAGGCGAAGAAGGGGTCGGGCGCGCTCAGCTTGACCGTGACCTCGTCGTCTCCGGTGGCCTCGATCGATTCCACCGAGTCGAAGGTGTAGGCCATCTCGGATGCGACATCGGGGTCGCGGTGGCGCTCGAGTGAGTAGACGACGTCGTCCGGGGTGAGCTCTGTGCCGTCCCAGAAGGTGACCCCGGAGCGGAGCTTGAAGACATAGCTCAGCGGGTCGGGCTGCGACCAGGACTCGGCCAGCAGCGGTACGAGCTTGAGATCAGAGTCGAAGGTGAGCAACGATTCGATCGAGATGGAAACCGGCACACCGGTCTGGGTGTCGAACGAGTGCGCGTAGTCCAGCGCGCGGATGCCGGTCGTTGCCCAGGTGAGGCTGTTCAGCCCGCTGCCACTGGAGTCCGACGACGACCCCCCACCACACGCGGCGAGCAGGTTCGGCATGGCCACCATCGCGCCGCCGAGTACGGCCCCGCGGAGCAGCGTTCGGCGCGAGAGCTGCGCTGTGGGCAATCCCGGAGCGTCCTGTCGCAGGGCCGGCCAAAAACGGTTCGGATCGCTCATGATGCCCTCTCAGACCTCTCGCGGCTGACTGCGGCATTCTTTGTAACAGACTTCCGTTCTGTGCGACAGTCTGTCCAGATTGCTGTTCTGCATCGATCGATTCGGTCGGCCTGCTCGCTCGGAGGTGGTCTGGTTGGGTCGCGGTGGCGAGGGACCTTCCGCTGTCGTCGTAGGGGCTGGCGTCTTCGGGGCCTCGATCGCGCACGCCCTGGTTTCCCGAGGCTGGGCGGTCCACGTCGTCGAGCAGCATTCCCCGGCACACGTACGAGCGAGTTCGCACGACTCCAGCCGACTGCTGCGGATGGGTCACGGGGACGAGGACCTGCCAGATCACTGGTATGCACGCTCGGCGCTGCGCAGCCGGAGTCTGTGGATGCAGATCGCCGAGGAGGAGGGCGTCGAGTTGTTCGTCCCGTGCGGCGGGGTCTGGCTGGCGCGCAGTGCCGCGGGGTTCGAGGCGCGCAGCGCCAGCGATCTGCGGGATCTGCAGATTCCGGCCGAACTCCTGGCTCCAGAGGATGTCGCGCAGTTCTTTCCCCACGTCCGCTGCGACGATCTGGCCTTCGCCCTGTACGAGCCGCTGGCCGGCGTTCTGCGTGCGACGACCTGCGTCCGGACGCTGATCGGCCGAGCCCTCCGGCATGGGGCCCAACTTCGCACTGCCCGTGCCCGGCCCAGCGGCGCAGGTGTCCAGCTCGACAACGGCGAGCACCTCGTCGCCGATCGAGTGGTCTGGGCCTGCGGGCCCTGGCTACCAGCGATCTTCGCTGGGCGGCTGGACCTGCGTTCGGTCAAACAGAGCGTGTTCTACTTCGGCGCCGACCCGCGCTGGACGACGCCTCCGGTCCCAGCCTGGATCGACGACTCGGGGGATGGCTACGGCCTCGGCGACCTCGACGGCAACGGGGTCAAGGCTGTGCACGTCAAGCCGGAGGATGGCCCGGACTTCGATCCCGATCATGGTGAGCGGATACCCGAGCCGGGCGCCCTGGCCCGAACGCGTGAACTGCTCGGGCACCGATTCCCGTCCCTGGCTGCGGCCCCCTTGGTGGCGACGAGGGTCTGTCAGTACGAACTCACCGGCGATCGGCATTTCGTGATCGCTCCGACTGACGAGACGGCGAGGGAGTGGATCGTCGGCGGTGGTTCGGGACACGGCTTCAAACACGGACCAGCAGTCGGTGAGTACGTTGCCGATTTACTGGAAGGACGTCGAAGACCGCGGGCAGCGTTCGCCCTCGACCGTGGCGGCTGCCATGAGCAGCCGGCTTAGGCTCCGTCGAGATTCTCGGTCCAGATCTGGTTGTACCAGAGCGGCGTGAACCCCGCGTACTCGAGCCGGACGCTGATTGCCATGACCGAGTCCGGCCACCAGAAGTGTAGGTAAGGCACCTGCTCCTCGACGAGCTGCAGGATCTGTTTCATCAATCCGGCCCGCACTGCCGGGTCGGTGGCTCCGCGCTGCTGCTGAAGTAGCGGCAACAGCGCTGGGTCGGTGATGTGTGCCCGGTTGCCGGCTCCACCGCCATAAGCGGCGCCAATGTAGTTGGCCGGGTCGGGGTAGTCCGGTGCCAGTGCGATGACGCCGATGTCGTCCTTCTCGGCTTCCAGATCGGTGAACCACTGCGGAGGCGGGACTTCATTCACCTCAAGTTGGATGCCGATCTCGCTGAGGTTTTCCTGCAGGCTGAGCAGGCTCTTGCCCAGCTCCGGCTGGATCGTCGGGTACTGGATCCGAGTGGCAAATCCCTCGGGCACCGAGGACGCCGCCAGCGCCTGCTTCGCCTTGTCCAGGTCAAGTTCGAACTTCGGGAGGCCGTCATAGAGCGCCTCCACGTCTGAATCGGAGAGCAGCGCGCCCCATTGGGCGGGCGGGACGATGGAGTTGGCGACTTCGGCTCGGCCGCCGAGCAGCTCGCGGACCAGCCCCTCTCGGTCGAGGGAGTATGCGACGGCGCGCCGGACATTGACGTCGTCCCATGGCGGCCGAGTGGTGTTGAAGAACATCGACAGAACGTTCAAACCGGGGGTCGTGATGAGCCGGGTGCCAGCGATGTTGCCCCACTGATTGACGTCTGGGATGGGGACCTGGAAGGTCCCGTCGATCTCCCCGGCCCGCATGGCCAGCTGCATCGTCTGAAAGTCGGTGAACAGCTTGACGTCGATCGACTCGATCGGAGCCGGATCGCCTCGGTAGTTCTCGTTTCGTTCCAGCTTGACCAGGTCGTCTGCCCGGAACTCGGTGATCTTGTACGGGCCGGTGCCCATGGTCGTGACCGATCCGCCTGGCGTGCCGAGCTTGTCGCCCTGCTCCTCGCTGAATGCTTTCGGGGTGATCGAGGCGAAGGTCTGTACGTAGGCGAAGAAGGGGTCGGGCGCGGTCAGCTTGACCGTGACCTCGTCGTCTCCGGTGGCCTCGATCGATTCCACCGAGTCGAAGGTGTAGGCCATCTCCGATGCGACATCGGGGTCGCGGTGGCGCTCGAGTGAGTAGACGACGTCGTCTGGCGTGAGCTCTGTGCCGTCCCAGAAGGTGACCCCGGAGCGGAGCTTGAAGACATAGCTCAGCGGGTCGGGCTGCGACCAGGACTCGGCCAGCAGCGGTACGAGCTTGAGGTCGGAGTCGAAGGTGAGCAGCGACTCGATCGAAACCGAGAGCGGCACACCCGTCGAGATGTCGAACGAGCGGGCGTAGTCCAGCGCGCGGATGCCGGTCGTCGCCCAGGTGAGGCTGCTCCGCGCACTGGCGCTGGAAGTGGACCCTTCTGCGCCGCACGCGGAGAGCAGGTTCGGCAAAGCTGCCATGGCACCACCCAGGATTGCCCCGCGGAGGAGAGTTCGGCGGGAGAATTGCGTGGTCTGAGATCCCGGACCGCCCGTTCGGATCGCTGGCCAGCCTTGGTGTGGATCGCTCACGATGCCCTCTCAGACTCTCGACGTCGCCGGTGCCTGGTTGATCACGAGTTCGAAGATGGGCCGCGCCTGGCCGACCACCTGGCCGGATACGTTGTGCAGGATCGGCTGTCCGTGCGCGGCAAGGGCACTGACCTGATCGGGATCGAGGATCCCCAGCTGTTCAAGGATCGCTATCGTCACGACTGCCCCGGGAGCCGGCGGCGGACCCATCGCCCCGTCCTCGATCTTGATCGCAAGTCCGAGGCCACCTGGCAGGCCCACGCACTGCACCCCGCTGGCCCCGCCTTTCGAGACCAGTCCGTCGACGCCGGCCCGCATGAGGTCGGTGTCGAATCGACCGAGGCCGGCAACGAGATACGGATGAGCTGCCATTGCTGTCCGAATCCCCCGCGCGGAACCGGCGTACGGCTGGCTCCCTTCCCGCGGCTCCATCAGCCGGGCGAAGGCGAGAGCCATGGAGTAGAGGCTGGTTCCGAAACAGGGCACCCCGCAGCCGTCGATCCCGATCGTCACGGACTCCTGCCGCACGCCGGAGAAGCGGCTGATTGCTTCCAGGATCGCAGTTTGCACCGGGTGACCAGGGGTCTGGTAACCCCGCGGATCGACCCCGAGGTGCTTGGCCAGGGCGAGCATTCCGATGTGCTTGCCGGAGCAGTTGTTGTGCAGAGTGGTCGGTTCTTCGTGCCCGCGCAGTAACGCCGCCGCTGCCTGGGACTCCAAGGGAGGATGCGCACCGCAGATGAGGTCGGAGAGATCGCAACCGATCTTGTCCAGCAGGGCTGCGGCTTGCTCGGTGTGGACGGGCTCGCCGTTGTGCGACCCTGCGATCAGCGCCAGATCCGGAGCCGTTAGATGCCAGCGATCCGCTGCGCCGGTGTGGATCAACGGTAGGGCCTGAAAGGGTTTGGCGGCCGAGCGCGAGTAGGTGATCTTGCCAACCGGATCTCCGACCGATGCGCGCAACGTGCCGGTGGAGTCGACGACTGCGACGTCGCCGCGGTGGATCACCTCCACCAGATCCGCTCGGACCACTTCCACCAGGGGCTCACTCACGCATGTCAGCCTAGTCCAGTGTGCAGAACTCAGTTCTCCGACACTAGGTCTGACGCCGTGCCGGTGGACGGGGCGGTTGCCAGTGCCGGGCGCTACCTAGTGCGCTTGGTGGTGCGCTGAGTGGCGCGCTGTGCGGGGCGCTGCGTAGGACGGGCGGAGCCCTTGTTGCGGCGTCCGGACGGCACGTCCGCACCGGTCGGATCCCGATCCGTTGCGATGTTCTGGTCCGCACCTGGCATCGGATTGGTGGTCAGCAAAGGTGCGAGCAGAGCGGCGGCCGCAGCCCCGACCAGCGGCGCGAGGATGAACACCCAGATGTGTGCCAGTGCATCCCCGCCGTTGAACAACGCCGGACCCAGGGATCGGGCTGGGTTGACCGACGTACCGTCGAGCGGGATTCCGACGAGGTGGATGACGGTGAGGGAGAGGCCGATCGCGAGGCCGGCGAAGCCCGGAGCGGCTTGCTGGGCGGTGACGAGCAGGACGACCAAGACCAGCAGGAACGTGAGGATGACCTCGAGCAGGAATGTCCCACCGGCATTGGCGATGCCGGCGTCCTCGCCCCAGTTGTTGGTTCCGAAACCGCCGGTCTTGTCGGTGACGTCGCCGATCGACACGACGGCCTTCAGCAGCGCAGCCCCGAGGATTCCACCGAGAAACTGTGCGGCCCAGTAGATCCCGGCCTCGGTGAGGGTGATTCCCTTGGCGATCAGAACGCCGAGCGTCACCGCTGGATTCACGTGACACCCGGACACCGGACCGATCGCGTAGGCCAGCGCCAGCAGTACGAAGCCGAAGGCGAAGGCGACGCCGACCGGCCCGATGACGTCGATCCCGAAGATGGCGGACCCGACCGCGAAAAAGACGAGAATGGCTGTGCCAGCGAACTCTGCGACAGCCTTGCGGATGGTTGCGGGCGTCATGCTGACTCCGTTTTCAGACTGTCGATCGGCGCTCGAGTGAGGGTCGTGGTGGTGATAGAGCTGCAGCTGGCTAGATCGGACTGCTCAGGTCGCGGGCCCGCGGGCCACCCCCGTCGCCGGAATGATGAGCTTCTGCCCGGCATAGATCTTGTTGATGTCCTCGAGTTTGTTGACCGCGCCGATGTCGACCCAGCGCAGTCCGAACTTCTCGGCGATCTCGGACACCGTGTCTCCCGGCTGGACGACATAGATCTGGTCACCGTCTGGAGCCGGCTCATGACCGCTGAGCTCGATCTTTTGACCGACGTCGATGTGGTCAGGGTTCTCGATGTTGTTCCACCGGATCAGGTCGTCCAAGCTCAGCTCGTACTTGCTGGCGATTCCGCCGAGTGTCTCTCCAGGCTCGAGCATGTGCGCTCCGCTCATGCTCGTTCCTCTCCAAGCCTCAAAAGGTGCTCATTATCAGGTTGGACCGGACCCTACTGGATCTTTGGCTTTCTGCGCCTGGCCGCGAGATCAGGGCTACTGCCCTCTCCGGGCCCACCGAATGGGCGGCAACCCCGCGTTGACCGTGTGCCGCGGACGGCAGTCCTTCGCGATCAGCAGCGGGTTGCCCCGCCCGGAACCGCAATACACGGTGCGCGACGCGGCCGGTGCCTTTGTCGCCCGGGTCGATCTGGCTCTCGTCGCGCAGCGAGTGGCGGTCGAGTACGAGGGCGCCGGCTCAGCCGGGCTCGGCCTCATGGCCGGCCTTCACGTCGCGAAGAAGGCCCCGATATGCGTCGTCCGGACTGATCGAGCCGTCGACGATCCCGGCGATCTCGGCGGTGATCGGCATCTGCAGCCCGAACCTGGATGCAAGGGCCATCGCGACTGGTGCGGTCTTGATGCCCTCGGCGACCTGGTTCATCTCGGCAAGGATGTCCGACAGTTGCCGGCCCCTGCCGAGTTGTTCCCCGACGTACCGGTTTCGGCTCTGCGGACTGATGCAGGTCGCGATCAGGTCACCCATGCCGGCCAGGCCGGCCAGCGTCTCGGGCTGCGCGCCCAGCCTGACTCCGAGCCTGGTCAGTTCCTGCAGGCCGCGGGTGATGACCGCGGATCGGGTGTTGTCTCCGACCGACAGACCCTCGGCGATTCCGGTCGCGATCGCAACGACGTTCTTCAGTGCGCCGCCGATCTCGCAGCCGATCACGTCGTGATTGATGTAGACGCGGAACATCCCGCGGGCGAACACCTTCTGCAAGGCAGCGGCCACGTCGAGATCCTCGGTCGCGACGACACTGGCGGCCGCGTTTCCGGCCATGATCTCCTTGGCCAGATTGGGGCCGGTCAGCGCCGCGGCCGAATGTCCGGGTAGGACGTCCCGGATCACCTCGGTCATCCTCAGCATCGTTCCGGTCTCCAGCCCCTTGGTCAGGCTGACCACCGGAATCCACGGTCGTACGAACGGCTTTGCCGCCTCCAGCGTCTCCCGGAAGGAGTGCGACGGGATGCCCATGACCAGCACGTCCGCTCGGCTGACCGACTCCTCGAGATCCGCGCTGGCGTTGAGCCGCTTCGGGAGTCGGTGGCCGGAAAGGTAGCGGGAGTGGGTGTGTTCTTCGTTGATCTCGCGAACCACCTCCGGGTCCCGAGCCCAGACCACGGTCTCGTTGCGCCCGGCCGTCAGGCTGGCAACCGTGGTTCCCCAAGAACCGGCACCGAGCACGCTCACTCGCATCAGGCGCGCCCGTAGACCGGGATGTGCGCGCCGCTGATCACAGAAGCCATATCCCCGGACAGGAACAGCAGCACGTCGGCTATCCGATCAGGGTGAACCCATCGGCTGTGGTCGGCCTCGGGCTGACCGGCTCGATTGGCAGGAGTGTCGATGACGCTCGGCAGTACGGCGTTCACCCGTACGCCGTCGGCCAGGTACTCCGCCGCGAGCGAGTCGACCAGTCCGAGAACCGCTAACTTGCTCGTGATGTAGCCGGCGGCTCCGGCGAAGGGACGCAAGGCCGCTCGGCTGGATACGCAGGTGATCGCACCACCGCCGGATTGGATCAGGTACGGGATCGTGGCCTGCGAGACCAGGTACGTCGCACGAAGATTCAATCGGAGTTGTGACTCGAATTCCTCGACCGGCGTCTGGTGGACCTTGCCCGGCATGGCGAATCCGCCGACCAGATTGATCACCGCACGCAGCGGCCGGCCAGCATCAGCTGCAGCGACTTCGGCGACCGTACGGACCGAATCCTCCGCGAACAGATCGCATACCGGCGTTTCGAGCGCGTCGTGACCCGTTAGCCGGTCGGAAGCCACGGCGTCGCGGCAGGGAACCACGACTCGCCACCCAGCGGACAGGAATCGGCTCACCACAGCCGTTCCGAGGCCGCCGGTGCCTCCGGTGATCAGAACGCTGGCCTCGATCTCGGACATGCGTTCACTCTGCCAGTGGTCGTGGGCGTTGCGGCCCCCAACCCGCGGCGACTAGACCGGCAGTGCCTTACGCGTCTTGCGGGCAATCCGGTCGGCTGAGTCAGCCGCTGCCTGGGCAGCGGATTCGACGGCGTCGGAGGTGTTCTCGGCGGCCCGGCCCACGTTGCGCGACAGCCGTCGAGCAGCCCCACGGGTACGCCAGGCGACCGAAGGCTTGCCCTCGGTGTCCACGGCAGCGAGCAACAGTCCCCCGAGCATGCTCGCGTTCTTGAAGAATTGCAGCTTCTGCATTGCGCGCTGGTCCGGATCGTCGATCTTCCAAAAGCTGTGCGCGGCAAGGGTGGTCGGGACGAGGCTGGCGCTGAGCACGATAG
>JAABUS010008539.1_pt1 | contig 11207 bp, 13 predicted proteins | sample 5560161 | NCBI WGS metagenome assembly JAABUS01 (sample SAMN10711885, study PRJNA513376) | rock metagenome | isolation source: Antarctica rocks | place: Antarctica: Victoria Land, Trio Nunatak nord | collected 2016-01-04
AATTCCCTGCCTAAGATTATACCTACTTTCAAAGATAAAGACATATAAGTATCATTATTATCAGGATTTCCTCTTCTTGGAGAAATTGCCGGCTGTTGGCTCCTGTTATATAAAGCTTTGGCATCTGCAGCGAGAACCGGGGAAAGATGTTTATCAAAAACAGAAGGATTTACAAATTTTTTGCTGCTTACATCTTCAAGATAGTCGGTAGAGAGAAGGCGGTGCATATACTCAAGGCGCACACTAATACTTGAAGATACATTGAACCGCAGACCGATGCCAACCGGAACGTTGATCTGGGAAAGACTGTAGTTGGAGACATCAGGGTATTCAGGAAAACCTTCACCTTCGGTATGCAAAGGTTTTAAATCTACCCATGTTCCTTTGTATTGAGTCTGCGGGCTGAAAGTAAACCATCCAAAACCGGCAGTTAGGTAAGGCTCGAGCAACCAGCTTTTTTCTTCATAGCTGAATACTAAGAACGGATGAAATTCCATCAGCAGCGAAACTTCGGCAATATTGCTTCTGAAGCTTAAATTTCTAATTTTTCTCGATTTGGCATTATAGGTTGTTGGATTGATATCGCTGTCAGCAGAGCGTATTTGCCCAAAAGTACCTTCAAGGCGTGCGCCAATAAAGTTGTGATACATAGCGCTTGCATAAATGCTTGGGGCAGGCCTGAAGTTCTTAAGGCGCATTTCGTTCAGGTAAAAAGTTTTGTCGCCGTTTGCCCCTCCTATATCTGTTATACAATTCATTGCGCCTATCCCTGCCCCGATTTCAAATGTAAAAGGCTGATCAGAATAATAATACCGGCTATGAACAAATTGACTATATATTTTTGTAGAAAAACTGACCAGCAGTAAAAAAACAAGTATTTTTTTTCCTTTACTCATAAAATCAGCGTTTATAGGCAATTTTTAAAAATAAAATTTAAATTCTTTTTTCATTTAAATTTCTTTTCAAAGAATAGTACCTGCAAACAGGTTTTAAACCACATTCAGGGCATTTTGGATTTCTTGCAACACATATATATCTTCCATGCAATATTAACCAATGATGAGCAATATTAACTAAATTGACAGGTAAAAGTTTAACCAACTGTTTTTCGGCTGCAAATGGAGTTTTTGCATTGCGTGTAAGACCTATGCGGGCTGAAACCCTGAATACATGCGTGTCAACAGCCATATTAGGTTGATTGTCTATAACCGATGTTATCACATTTGCAGTTTTGCGCCCTACGCCAGGCAATTGTATTAATTTTTCAACACTTAAAGGTATTTCACCATTAAATTTTTCCTGCAGCATTTTTGCCATCCCGAGCAGGTGTCTTGTCTTATTGCCGGGGTAGGAAATACTTTTAATAATATCAAAAAGATCTTCGTATTCTGCACCTGCTAATTCTTTTATAGAGGGATATTTGGCAAAAAGTGCAGGTGTAGTTATGTTAACACGCTTATCAGTACATTGAGCGGAAAGTACAACTGCCACAAGCAGTTGAAAAGGATTATCATACATCAATTCCGTCTCGGCGTCAGGAGCATTTTGCTGAAACCATGAAATAACAAACCCGTATCTTTCTTTTGCAGTCATAAACTGTAATCAAAGATACGGGTCTGAAAGTAACTTTATTGAGTATGCTTATGGTTGTGCCATCTCTTCAGAGGTACGTGCATAGTTAAGTATAGCTGCTATAGATTGCGGCCGCGGGCTTTTTAAAAGTTTGTCCAGATCCTGCTTAGCGCCTTTTAAAGCTTCAAATTGCTCTTTAAGTGTCCAATCTGTTTGTATAGCCTTCTCAATAGCTTTTGTCTCTTCTTCTGATGTTTCGTGATACAAATATTGTATCAGGTCTTCGCTTGTATAATTTATCATAGCTTAAAGAATGTTTTTTGTTGTCCTTTTATAAAAAAGTCCGGTGATATAAAAAACGCAATTATGTTTAAAATATTGTAAGAATTTTTTTAATTATTATTACCGGCGATACTATCATTTATTATAAAGATATCTTCATTAGGTCGTTTTAGATAAAACTTCTCTCTTGCAAATTTTTCAAGAATTGCCGGCTTATTATTCAGATCTGTTAAATCTTTTTTTGTATTTGCAATTTCTGTTTCGTAAAAGGCAGCACTGCCTTCAAGTTTTTTCAATTCCTGTTTTCTGGTTAATTGGGTAAAAAGATCATTACGGTCAAAAAAAGAAATCCATACACCAAACACTATAAGAGATAAAATATACTTGTTTTTAAATATTTTAAAAAAATGAGAAAGCATAATCATCTATAAAAAATTATCTTATATAAAGCTAAAAATATACTTAAATAACAAGGATTAAAAAAGCCTAATTATTTTATAAATTTAAATCTTCCTTTAGGATAAATGGCGTTTTCACCCAGCATTTCTTCGATACGCAATAGTTGATTGTATTTTGCCATGCGGTCTGTACGGCTGGCGCTGCCCGTTTTTATCTGGCCGCAATTAAGTGCCACTGCAAGATCGGCAATAGTTGTATCTTCCGTCTCACCGCTGCGATGGCTCATAATAGTGGTATAGCCGTTTACCTGCGCTAACTGTACAGCATTAATAGTTTCAGTTAACGTTCCGATTTGGTTTACTTTAATCAGAATGCTGTTTGCGATACCTTCATCTATGCCTCTTTGTAAAATTTTGGTATTCGTTACAAAAAGATCATCGCCCACTAATTGTACTTTTTTTCCTAAAGCGTCTGTAAGCTTTTTCCAGCCTTCCCAGTCTTCTTCGGCCATTCCGTCTTCAATGCTTATGATGGGATATTTATTGGCCCACTCAACCCAATAATTTACCATTTCATCAATATTATACTTTTTACCGTCGCTTTTGTGAAAATGGTAAATGCCGTCTTTAAACATTTCTGAAGTAGCTGCATCAATTGCAATGCCTACCTGCTCACCTGCTTTATATCCTGCGGCTTCTATAGCTGTTAAAACTGTTTCGATCGCTTCTTCGTTGCTTTGAATATTGGGTGCAAAACCGCCTTCGTCTCCCACATTTGTACTGTAGCCTTTCTTTTTTAAAACCGTCTTTAACTGGTGAAAAATCTCAACTCCCCAGCGAAGCCCTTCACTAAAAGTATCGGCGCCCATGGGCACGATCATAAATTCCTGGTAGTCTATTTTGTTATCGGCATGTGCTCCGCCATTAAGAATATTCATCAGGGGAATTGGTAAAATACAACTGTTGACGCCGCCAACGTATTTAAACAAAGGCAGGCCGCTCTCCTGCGCAGCAGCTTTGGCAGCGGCCAGGCTTACAGCCAGCATGGCGTTTGCACCAAGATTACCTTTGTTTTCGGTTCCGTCGAGCTCTATCAGTTTTTTGTCTATGCCGGCCTGGTCAGCCACCGGCCATCCCGACAACGGGTCTGCAATTACTTCATTTACATTTTTTACTGCCTTCAAAACACCTTTTCCCCCGTAGACAGATTTATCATCGTCACGCAACTCTACAGCCTCATGTATACCGGTAGATGCACCGCTTGGCACCGCTGCCCGGCCAATAATGCCGTCGTCTGTTATTACGTCTACTTCTACTGTCGGGTTGCCGCGGCTGTCTAAAATCTGCCTGGCATGAATGTCTGAAATGTAGCTCATTGATTAGGTTTTGATTATGGTTTATTATTTTTTGGAGGTCGGCATTTTATCCTTTTTCAGCATCGTTATGTCACTCACTTGTACTTGTATCTCTTTATTCATCTTATCCATTCAAAGGCAACGTCTCCGCTTTTTTCTATCACATCAAATTCGTGATGATCTGATGTTACCACCTTTACATTGTAGAGTTTTGCTGTTGCCAAAACAATGCTGTCTGCAAATGATATTTTATAAGTCGTTTTGAAATAACCCATCCACTTAATCATATCTGTTGTAATACGATCAATATATCTTATCGGGTAAGAATACAGAGATGGCAGTACTAATTCTGCTTTTTGATTTCCCGACTTCAAGGCATTATAATATAGTTCTGCAACTGAAGAATTATGCATCAAAACTTCACATGCTGACTCCGCTGCATTATCAAGAATTTCGTTTACCTTTTCTGTTCCGGCTTCATCATCAAAAAAAGCTATCATTGCGCATGCATCTAATTTATAATATTCCATTTTTAAAAAGTACTATCTGTCTAACAACTTTTCTTCCTGTTTACGCTTCATAAACTCTTCTAAAGGACTTAAAACATCCTTGAACTTACCAAGTACTTCCTCAATAGCCGCCAAATACTTTTTTGTTTGTTCTTCTTTAATTTTCTCAATCAGAGAAACAACTTTCGGCAATTCTTCCTCACGAATGTTTTCAATTAAATCAAGTATCTTTTTTTCATATAATTTTCGCGCGCCCATACATAACTTTAATTAAGATTCAACTATTCTGCATTGGTCAGTCTTCTGAAAATTTCTTCGAGGCTGCCGCCTTCTGTCTGCAAAGAAACGATATTAAGATTATGTTGCAAACTCATTTCGAGCAATTGCCTTTTTACCTCGTTTGCATCTGACGACTTTATTTGCCAGCTAAAAGAGTCGAGCTTATTTACAGTCAGCACGTATTTCAACCTGTTCAGCCATTCTGCTTCCAACGGTTCTTTAAAGGTAACTTTCACCATATCCGTACTTCCTTTTTGCTGCAGGTTTACAAGCCGGTCGTCTGCCACAAGTTTTCCTTTATTAATGATAATCACGCGGTCGCAAATTGCCTCTACTTCCTGCAATATGTGAGAAGAGAAGAGAACTGTTTTATCTTTTCCCTGGTTTTTTATCACATTTCTTATTTCAATTATCTGGTTGGGGTCAAGGCCGCTGGTAGGTTCATCTAAAATTAAAACTTCGGGATCGTGAATGAGTGCGGCAGCCAACCCTGTTCTTTGCCTGTAACCTTTGGACAACTGGCTTATTTTTTTCTTTTGCTCCACTGATAATCCTGTAAGCCCGATCACATCGTTTATCTGTTGTTTTTTATTTTTTATCCCATGCACGCCTGCTATAAAATCAAGGTATTCTTTTACGTACATATCTGTATAGAGAGGATTTGCCTCGGGCAAATAGCCAATCTTTTGTTTTGCAGCAATTGGATTATCAGCTACGTTTACGCCGCTTACAGTTGCGACACCGCTGTCAGGAGTCAGATAGCCGGTTATCATTTTCATAGTCGTTGATTTACCTGCTCCGTTAGGCCCGAGAAAACCAACTATTTCACCCTTTTGAGCTGAAAAAGATATTTTGTCTACGGCTTTTTGTTCGCCATATACTTTAGTTAATTCAGTTACAACTATTGACATTTATAGATTACTTATTCACAAAACTATTAAATATATCGGGTGTATATAAGACGAACAAATACTTAGGTCCCAAATCATTCTTTGATAAAAACAGAAAATTTATACCTTATCATCATATTCTCCCTGAAGAGCGTATTTCCCAAATATGAGTAAACCACCGACAATTATGGGGGTTAAAATAAAAGCGTAAATGATAGCAGGAATGACATCTTCTGTTTTATCGCTTCGAAACTTTGGGATAGCCTGGTTCACTATTAAGTAATATCCTCCGGCTAATCCAAGTATTATCCAGACAATACCTGCTAATCTGCGTATCTTATTCATCTTTTTAAAATTTAAAAAATTAATATTATAGAGGTTAATCCTGCACTTTTTTATCTTTTCCATTAATATATAAAGCGCCGATAACAAAACAAACGCCGGCAATAATGATAGGATACCAAAGTCCTTCCAAAAAAGGTTTATCATAAGGAAGCGCAGTTCCTGCTTTGGCTGCAGTCTCATTGGCCTGTGTGGCTTTTGCAGCAAGAAAAGTTGCAACTGCCGGCAGCAGTCCCCCGAAAATGCCATTGCCGATATGATAAGGAAGCGACATGGAAGTGTACCGGATTTTCAAAGGAAACATTTCAACTAAAAAGGCTGCTATTGGCCCATACACCATCGTTACAAATATCACCTGGATAAATACAAGCCATACCAATTTCCAGAAAGAACCATTATCAAGTACTACAGCTTTGGTAATTTTTATGTCAGCAGCAGTAGTTACTTTTGCTGCATCTGCAGGCATTGTTTCTTTTTTTGTTTCTTTATACAAAGTTCCGTCTGAATATTCGTGAGTGGTTACTGTAGTTTTTATAGTATTTGCAACATTTGCTTTGTCGCCTGTTACACTTGCATCCATTCTTTTATTTGCAGGTATTTCGTGTTTGTTTTCTACGCTTCCTGCGTCGTGCATGGCTGAGTAAATGGGGCGATAACTGAAAATGGCAACCAGCATTCCGGCGAGCATTATCCATTTTCTGCCAATCTTATCAGATAAACCGCCAAAAACCAAAAAGAAAGGAGTGCCCATACCGAGCGCTAACATTATGATTTTGCTTGCCTGTGTTATATCTATGCTTAAAGTGTTTTGAATAAAACTGAGCGCATAAAATTGTCCGGTATACCATACAACTCCCTGGCCCATTGTTGCGCCAAACAGTGCAAGCAGCACAAATTTGAAATTAAGTTTATTGCCAAAGCTTTCTTTTAATGGATTTTTTGAAGTTTTGCCTTCAGACTTTGCTTTTGCAAAAACCGGAGATTCCTGCATTTTCATTCTTATCAGCACAGATACCGCCACCATAAATATAGAAATCCAAAAAGGCATCCGCCAACCCCAATCATTAAAGGACTCGTCGTTCATTGCCCCTTTAGTAATTATAATTACAAATAAGGAGATGAATAATCCAAGCGTTGCAGTTGTCTGTATCCAGGAAGTATAAAATCCTCTTTGGTTTACAGGGGAATGCTCTGCCACATAAGTTGCTGCTCCGCCATATTCGCCGCCTAAGGCCAGCCCCTGCAGCAGGCGAAGCAACAGAACTAAAACAGGAGCTAAAAAACCGATGGTTTCATAAGCCGGAACACAACCAATTAAAAAGGTGGAGAGACCCATGATAATAAGCGTGACCAGGAAAGTATATTTTCTCCCAATCAGGTCTCCGAGCCTTCCAAAAAACAAAGCACCGAACGGTCTTACTACAAAACCTGCAGCAAATGTTGCAAGGGTACTAAGCAAAGCTGCAGTTGGGTTACCTGACGGGAAAAACTTTGTTGATATAATGGTTGCAAGGCTGCCGAAAATATAGAAGTCATACCACTCAATTAAAGTACCGAGCGATGAGGCAGCAATGATGGAAACAAGGCCTTTTTTTTGGTTTTCGTTAGTCATGGTTATACAGATGCATAAATGTAAGGGTTTGGTTTATGATGAAGAATATATTGATAAAGAAAAAATGCAAAAAGCAGTGTCCTTTTATGAACACTGCTTTGCAAAATAAAAAGTAATACCCGGCTGGTTTAAGTGTTTCGAAGAGCACTTAAATTTAAAATAGATGCAGGACTGTGTCCGGTAAAATAAGACAATTTACAAATTATTTTTACCCGTATATTGTCAGAAAAAGTGGCATGGCAACTCGTTATCGCTTCGGAGACAGTCAGTATCCTCATTTTATAACCTTTGCAGTAGTAAACTGGATAGACGCATTAAGCAGACCCTTATATAAAGACATTATAATTGACAGTTTAAAATATTGTCAACAGGAAAAAGGCTTAATTATTAATGGCTGGATAATTATGAGCAATCATGTTCACTTGATTGCCCGTTGCAAAGCTGATTATTATCTTGCAGATACAATGCGGGACTTAAAAAAATTTACAAGTAAAAAGTTGGAAGAAGCCATACGGCAAAATGCTTTTGAAAGCAGAAAAGATTGGATGCTTTGGATGTTTAAAAGAGCCGGCGAAAAAAACAGTAATAATAAGTATTTTCAATTTTGGCAGCAGGATAATCATCCTATAGAATTGTACGGTTATGAAACGTTGAAACAAAAGCTGAACTATCTTCATGAAAATTCTGTAAGAGCAGGCATTGTTTATGAAGATTGGCATTATAAATATAGCAGTGCAATAGATTATTGTACAAATGAGAAAGGCAAAATAGATTTGGAGATGGTTTAAAATTTACCGGACACAGTCCTGGTTTTTCTTTTACGTTTAAGTGTCTTTCAGAACACTTAAACGAGCGGGGGGAAATTATTTTTGCCTGTTTACGACCTTTTACTACTCCTTTTCTTCATTTTATTCACAATTTTAGCGTTCTTAAAGACCTAAGCTATAAATGTAAAATATAAAGTCTCTTTATTAGCAAGTAAGCACACTTGATCAAAAGACAGACAGACAAAGGTTGATGAAAAAATTATAACCTGGTAACTGAAGATAAGGTTTAGTGGCGCTGTTCTTAGCTTTGAAAGGGGTGAGATGTTTGTCATGCTACTTCGTTTCCCATCCAGTCGGCGGTCGGAATCATAGTAATAATTTGTCCGCCGGTCCATAACCTTTAGCCTTAACTACTTTACCATTTTTTACAATTCCTACTGATAACCCCATAATCCCCTGCTGTTTCATTTGATTGGATATAAAAACATCAATACTGTCTTGTTGTGCAGTGGTGATTAATGGTAAAAAAAAGAGTGTTAGAAAATAGCGACTGATAATTTTAAAACTGAACAAAGGAAATTCATATATTATATTTAGCATGACGAGAAACAGGAGCGCCAACAAGAGGCATGATGCTTTATTATAATTGCTTTTGTTCTTTTGTTCTTCCTGTAGTCTACTCGATTAGCCGCATTCATTTCACAAAACTGTTGGAAGCAAACCTGTCCGCCTCAAACTCAAAAAAGTTCTTTGAACTGTTTGAATACTCTTGAAAACCTTCTAATCTATATACTGCAAAAAAATAAGGGACATCAAAATAAATAAAATGGGAAAAAAGCTTCTGAAGTGTTTTTGATTTCACCTTTTGCTCAAATGGCTTGAACCATGCATTAAATACTTGATATTCTTTATACTGAAATCCATGTACCAATTCGTGAGCGATAGTGTAATGAACGACCGAATCAGTCTGTTTGCCTACATAGATAAAACCTCTTCCTGTACTTCCGCCAAGAAAATTATCACCTCGTCTTGTAAAAAAATAGCCTTTGTTATATGAAAAGACTATGTTCCCAGACCAAAGGCTGGTTTTCCAGTCCAATTTACTGTCTTTTGCACCATCAATAATCGTGTATACAGACATTGGTAAAAAACGAGCTGTAAATTTCCGCTTACCATTCACCGAAAAGTCAAACCGAACCAGTCCATAATCAATATTCCAATTCTGCAAGAAAGGTTCACTAAGAGCTGCATTTTCAATGATGGAGTTTCCTGCAGCGTTTAGTAATTTTGCTGGCAATGCAAAGGCGACATTTTGGTTTTTATATATCAAATGGAGCATTTTTTTGCTCGAGTAGTTCACGGTGCCTCCAATACTGCCTTGCCAAAGGCCTTTTACAAATGCAGCTTTCCAGTCCCGATCCTTTGGCTTGTTTATAGTTGCACCTATTCCAGCTGAAAGTCCTCCCAATAAGGTATTGTAAAGAAACACTGTCCGTTCTTGATGCTGGGCTACAGTAACTAAAGGAATTGCCAATAAAATAAATATGAATTTCATAGCGATTTGAGATTGTGGCTAACACAAATATATGCGGTCTTTTACAAAGAGTCACAGGTCTTTTCCTTTCGTTATTTTAGATTGCTGTGACGCAAACAAGTTTTTTTATATTTTTATTTCTCCCTTCATCAACGGTCATCCTCTTAAGGGATTTAAGATACTTTTGGTAAACTTGTATTAATATATTTATATAACGTCGGCTTACTAATTTCCATCATTTCACAAATCTTCCGAACCGTTAATTTTTTCTGGTTGTACAAATCTACCGCAACGTCTCTCTTATCCTTGTCCAATGTTTTAGATCTGCCACCTTTACCACCTCTTGCCCTGGCTGCTGCTAAACCAGCGTATGTTCGTTCAACGATTAATGATCTTTCAAATTCACTCAGTGCTCCAAAAATGTGGAACACAAGGCGACCGGTTGGAGTGGACGTGTCTATGTTCTCTTTGAGGCTTTTCAAAGCAATACCTTCTTTCTCCAGGTAAGCTACCCATTCAATTAAATCTTTCAATGACCTGGCTAACCTATCTAGTCTCCAAATAACAAGGGTGTCCCCTTTACGAATTTGCTCTTTGAGTTTTATCAACCCTGGTCTCTGGGAAACTGTACCTGAAACTCTATCGGTGAAGACTTTTTCACAACCGGCAAGTTTTAAAGAGTCGGTTTTGAAGATTATGATTTTGGTCTTGAGTGGAAATTCTAGCATATCCAATAAGCATAGTTTCTAATTTGGTAAATAAACTTACGAAACTACATCATTGATTTACTTTAATTTATTTACCGACCTATTTAACTGGAAATAGAGGGGAAAAGACTAAATTTATGACATTGCAGAAATAGTAAATAAAACCCTCGTTTTCTTTACTACTTATAAAGAGGTAGTTTAATGAATTTGTGTTACATAGATGAAAATAGTGTTTTCTAGTCGTGTAGAAATTATTGTTACCACACATATAAGCCACTAAACCACCTACATCTTATTTTCGGGCAGAAACAAGTACTATTATCCTAACAGCTGCATTTAATAAAAAAAGGAAAGAAAAGTTTCTGTATTTATGGGACGATTTAAAAAAACAACAGGAAACGGAAAATAAGAGGGCATCTATGCTTTATTTTTTATGCTTTTCCAACCACATTTCTGCAACTAAGTCACCAATTTCATAACTTACTAATCGTGCGTCTGGACATTTGTTTGTTCCATGCCCTTTATCTACCCTATACAGCAATATATAAAAAGAGGCGGCCCCAACTTTAATTTTGAGACAGCCTCTTTTAAAAGATAACAATGAACTACTACTACTGTTTAATAACGTTCACACTACTCCACGTCGTACCATCAAATGCTTGTATGGTGTAAGTTCCGTTCATTAATCCACTTAGACTGATTGTTGTATTGCTAACGCCCGAATATTTATACTGTTTCTTGATATTGCCTGATTGGTCTGTCACTTTTAGCTGGTAGATCATGCCTTTAGCAGTTTTTGAAGATGCTGCATCTTTTGATTGCACAACAGTAATGGTTACATTATCAGTAGTCGGGTTAGGGCTTGCTGCTATTGCAGTTGCAGAGCAATTGCTGTAAATAGTTACACCATTTTTACTGGTACCACAACTATTAGTAGCAGTAACCGAGATGCCGCCGCCG
>JAABUS010008540.1_pt1 | contig 11203 bp, 10 predicted proteins | sample 5560161 | NCBI WGS metagenome assembly JAABUS01 (sample SAMN10711885, study PRJNA513376) | rock metagenome | isolation source: Antarctica rocks | place: Antarctica: Victoria Land, Trio Nunatak nord | collected 2016-01-04
GTAGCAGTAACAATACGAACGAAAGACATAGAAAGATTAAGTCCTTTACATTAAATGATAATAATCATGTTTTAAGCAATTAAAATCAATAATACTTTAACTTTTAAAGTACTAAAATGTTAAATTAATTTTTTGAAAATTCTTGTTCAATACAATTAGTATCAGACAATATTATTATAAGATAAATAAAGATTATCACTAAACATACACTTCTTTTTACTACATATACGTCTTCTTCAGATAGGTTTAACGATTACAACAGATGAACATCATACAGATACTTGATTTTATATGAGCGACTCATCAAAAATAAAGTATCTTTGAAATTAATATGTTCTTCGAAGCTGATTTACATTTGCAACTACATATCACATTCATAGTATCAAATTTTAAACATCTTGTAGAAGTCTTCATCATTTGAAACTTTCTGCTGATGTTCAAATTAAGACTCAGTCAAAGCTTCACTTTCTTCACTTTCTTCTAGACTGATCGCGTCGGGTTGAAATTTTTTTGGAAAAGTGTCGAGTCGGGTTGAGAAGTTGAACCTGAGCACTCGGGTCGGGTTGAGAAGCTTGACCCGATAACTCGACCCGAAAACCCGACCCGACTCGACAAGATATTAGATAGGTGTAAATAGCTTGGTTGAACAGCCTTCATGGTTCCCTTCATGGCTTCCTATCATGTTTCCCCGTCATGACTTCCTACCAAAGTCAAACGGCCTTCATGTTTTCCCTTCATGTTCCCCGCCATGTTCCCCGCCATGTTCTTCTTTATGTTTCTCTTTATGTTTCCCTTTATGACTCTCTACCAAACAACCTTCATGTTTCCCCTTCATGGCTTTCTACCAAAAAGGTAATGCAAAAAGATAATGCAAAAGTCGGAAAAATTTCTATATTTAGCTCTCTTGACGTCAAGCTTGAGTTCTTGACGAGTCGAGTTGAATTGACTCAATTCTCAGTCGAGTCGAGTCGCGTCAAGTTGAAAATATGAGCAATTCAACTCAAGTTGAGTTGAAAATGTGAGCAACTTGACTTGATCTCGATTTGAGTTCAAAATGTCAACTCAAAACTCAATTCAATGATCAGTTTACTTTCTTCATCTTCTTGATCTAACTTTTTATCTTTGTCTTTATTTCTATTTCTATCTCAACTTCTATCTTTATTTCTCACTTGTGTTTGCTTTAGCTCTTACTCAGCTTGTTGCTGCAGATGCACTTCAACATGTTCAAATTAACTTCTCATGACTTACATAAAGTTCACTCATCAAAGAGAATGCAAGATTCATGATGATGATGAGATAAAGTGAGTGATAAATAGGTAAAATAGTTGATTAATGAAAGAACATATGCACATTGTTATTGTTACAAATGTATCAAGACTGATTAGAACTAGTCAATGATTTAGTCAAGATCTGATCTAGATCTGACTCAGGTTTGACTCAGATTTGACTCAGATATGACTCAACACTCTTTTCTTTTCTCAACATCTTTTTCTTTCATCAACATCTTGTTCATCTACATCATCTTCTTTTCATGTTACAAACACATTTCTTTCAAGTCTAGCGCAGTCTTTGAACATTACATAAATAGAAGCTTTTGTATCAATCTTCTTCTGTATTCTTAATATTCAGTTATAGCTATCTTTAAAGATCAAGCACTATCAACTCTGATCTTTATTGATTGTATCATCTAGACATAATTCTGACATTATATTAAGAATTTGTTAATCACACAATACTGATCTCATTACTCATTCAACATACTTGTACAGACAGAATGAGTCTAAAGAAATTCATTTATCTGATGATCAACGCAATTGAAAGACTGAACAACACTAAAGAGTTTGATAGAATCAATGACAAGACTGTTTGAATCGCTAGACAACTTATCACTCACTAAGTACACACAGTTCAAATTGATCAAGAGAATCAACTCATTCTTGTGAAACAGACGAGTGAAAATAAGTTGTTCAACTCAATTAAGAGAATCAACGATAAAGAATCTTTGTAAATTGCTCAAGAATCAAATTAATCAACAAACAAATTTCATCTTCTTTGTTGAAGATTAAACATCATTCTATATGTCTTTTGTTAGAGATCAGCATGTTACGAAGCGTGTCGACATTGAATAGAGTCTAGTCAATAGATTCTAGAGATTTCGATATGTGAACAAGGAACAACAATGTTTCGAATCGAAATATGCTGAAACATTTCATCTATTCGAGCTCTAGCAAATCGACTACTTCGCTCCTTTGTTCGCTCTACTATAGATACAGCTCGAAACTGTCTTCTTTCTTCTGTATTCTTAGTTTTCTAGTTAGAGCTATCTCTATTGATCAAACATTCTATTCAGCTACGCACTACCTCGCTGCAGTGTGATTAGATTCTAGGCACGATTTCAACACAGCATAGAGCGAGTCATATGAGTGTAAGGTAACGAGTATATAAATGCTAAGGAAGAAAAGTATCTAGAAGGAAAGAATCGACTATCTATATGACTCAGAAGAACATAAGCTAACTCTGAATAGAGTTGGCTTCGAAACAACTTGATAGTCTAGTGACGAGCGATCGACGATAGTCAGGAACATAGTCATCAACATAGTCATCAACATAGCTATCAACATAGATGCGTAGCTAGAATCGTAACATCTTTCTTCTTCAATCATCAAGCATCATCATTCATTTAATTCTTCTTTCAAACAAATCTTATCATGTTTAGTCATTTGTCTACTGAAGAGCATTTTGAGAAATTTTGAAATCATTTCTCTCAAATCTCTGATGTTGATTCATTGAAATCACGAACGAAATCATCAAGTGCTGCGTCATTTATTCATGAAGATGATGAATCATTCACTGAAATGATAATACTCTTCGTGTTTTACGAAATCTGAAAAGCTCAAAGTCTAGTTCTTGATAAAGAAACAGATTGACTCTACGAGTTAAATAAACAACAAGAAGACGAAATCAAAAAGTTGAAAACAAGACTTCAAATTAAAGAAAACACTTCTTCTGATTTCATCTACTCTGAGCGTTCTAGATCTCAAAAATACCTGATTCTTTGCTGTTTACTGATGAAAAGAACTCTACTTGAGAGAATTGATATGAAAAAATTCAGAATAAACTAAAGATCAACGTTGATCTCTTTTCTAATGAACGAGTCAAATTGAGCTATGTACATTCTAGATTATTTGATGATGCAGCAAAGATCACTCAAGTCAGATGCAAACATGATTGTGTTAATTTCTATAAAATCGTCAAAGATCTTTTGAAAAAGCTAGCTCAGTTGTTCAATGACTCAAACAAGAAAGTCAACTTTCATAGAAAATACTACAACTTAATTCAAGAATTCAAGAAATTCAATAAATTTTATACTCAGTTTCAACATTTATCTTTCTATCTAAACTATCATGAAAAGCAACTGATTGTTGATCTGAAAGATAAAATCAACTTTCGTCTTTGATTCATTTGAATAAATCAACTAGTTCAATCTGATTTTCTAAAAGAAATTCGTTTCTATCTGATTCATTTGAATAATGATCAACGAGTCATTCAAGAGATCAAGAACAAGCTCAAATACATCAATGATGTTTCAAAAACTATCTTTCATAAAGCGACTGTTATCACTCAATCAATCAATCACTTGAAGTCTAATCATCTAAAGTTGCACGACGCGATTTTAACTAGCGTCAAAGAAGTAAACATTCTAGTTGAAAGCTGTTTTGTATGTCATAAATCAGATCATAGCTCTAAGAAGTGTCTTGATCAATTTACTAAAATCAATGCAGTGAACAAAAAATATGATTGATTCAATTTTGATTCAAATTTCGATTCAAAAAACTAGTCATTTCTTCAAAAGTCATTAAAGAAGTAAAGATTATATCTGTTGAAATCGTGTTTAGATCATTCAATCAAAGAAACTCAAGACTGATATGTATGTATTGCTTTTTAGAAGTAGTTATAACAAGACATTAAGAATACAGAAGAGAAAGAGTGCAAGCTCTTCTATAAATAATGACTTGAGACTGCGCTAAACTCGATACAGATGTGATGTAATATGTCAGATGTGTTTGTCTAAAAAAACGATGAAAGAGATGAATGAAGAAAGTGCTGAACAACGAGAAGAAGTGCTGAGAATGACTCGAAGAAATGCGCTAGGTTCAAACTAGACATAACATCATGACTTGCTTTAATCAAATTGATTAGAATTAGATTTGAACTTTGATCAATTCAAACATGTTTATAACATTATCTCTCTCTTTGAACATTCATGTTTGCATGAATAGAAAAGAAATAAAAGTAAAAAAAAAATCATCGTGTTTTCAATTTAGTGCAACTTATTCAAGTATAGCTTGTGAAATTCATTCAGAACTTTCTTCGAGTCATCGAATTTCTCTTTATCAACATAGTATCATTTGTCATCATGATCTATCTCAATTCATTTGACCTTGTATTGTAGTCTTTCTTTATATCGTCTGAAGTTCAATATATCATCTACTTCTCAATGCTCTTCATTCTCTTCAATGATCATTAATCTAGAGAGTTCAGAGTGTTGTCTTGATAGAGAATCATTTGATGAAGATCATAAATACTTTGAGCTGAACATTGAATGTATATGCTTCATGCTTCTAGATAGCTGAAGATGATAGAAGATCTCAACTTTGACTGTGATTGAATAAAGATTGAGCTGCTTGTCTTTCAAATCTTTGCATGATTTAGTGATTTTGATGTTTTCGAAGATTAATCAAACTTGATCATCTACTTCATAGATGACATCTCGTTTATGCTTGTTCATCTGAGCTTCAGTAATCTGCTTGATCTTTTTCAATTGTTGATGATTAAAGATAAGAAGTTCACTCATTCAAGTGATAATGTCATCGATCTTTCTAGTTTCAATACGTTGACAAGTCATTTTGTAATCAGTCATATCTGAATTGAAACTCATTCAAGAGTGAAAGTCTTTATTGAAGTAGAAAGAAATCATTAAGATAGTTGAGAATGTATTGAAATTATCACTGAATTTCATCATTGAAAGTTATTTAGCTCAATCATTCTGTATGTAATTGCAGTAGATTCAAAGTTTGCATTCAACATCTTGATTAGCTCATTTTGACTGATCATCAATTTCTGAATGATAAACTATTGATAGATTGACTTTGATCTTTAGTCGTTTACAAAGACTTTGTCACATGATTGATATGAACTGAAAGTCTCTATTCAAAACAATAGAACTGAGTAGATCATGAAGTTGATAAACGTTTCATAGCATGATTCATACTGTTTCTTCGATTGAGATGTCATCATTTTCTCAATGACAGAAAACATAGTGACGTTCTTTGAAGAAATGACATATGATCATGCAAATGATGTTATAATTTTTCGATAAAGATAGCTCAGTGATGAAGTTCATAGCTATATCTTGTCAATGCTGCTGAAAAATCAATAGAAACTGAAGCAAATCATTTGTATCATCTCAAGATGCTTTGCTTCGCTGATAAACATGACAGTTTCAAATGTATTGTTGAATAGTTACTTGATGATCTGATCAATAGTAGAAGCATTGAACTAAATCAATCATTCATCTAATGTCAGAATGCAAGATTGATGATTGATCATGAATCTTTCAAAGCAATTTTGTATGCATTTGTTTTAACACTCATAGTAGACTCTTTTTGAATAAAACATTGTCAATGATTTGACAGTTTTTTAGCTTCATGTCATGAAGCTTCAGTTCATCTTTGTTCATAGCTTGTTGATACTCATTACATAGTTCATTCTTCTGATTGACTAGATGTACGCGTTGATAAAGATTAATCTTGTATTCAGATTCGATTTCAAACTCAATCAATAAAATGTTTATTCAATTCAAGATCAGTATAGTCTGAAAATGATCATTTATTTCTTTAACTGATTCAGAACTATCAATCATCGACATTTTAGTTAAAGCATTGACTTTGATGTTTATTTTGTCTGATCGAAAGATAATCTGAAAGTTAAACTTCAATAGAATATTCAGATAGTTTGCTTATCATCGAGTCAGCTGTTTATTTTTCATAAAGATCTTCAAAGTCTGATGATCAGTAAACATCTGAATAAATAACTCAGTATTTTCTAGTTTGAATCATCAGTGTTCAAAGCATTGAATGATAGTTAGCAATTTCTTGTCATAGATGTGATAATTGCATTCAGCTGAAATCATGCTCTTGCTATAGAAGACTATCGAGTGAAGCACACTCTCGTCATCATACTGAGATAGTATGTTGTCTTTTACATAGTTGAATGCATTGATTTTCAAAATAGCTTGACGTTTGACATCAAAATGATGCAGAACTGAAGTTGAGCTGATCTGCTTCTTTAGATTGTCAAAGACTTTTATGCAGACTTCGTTTCAAACAAAAGATGTGTCTTTTCAAGTCAGTTGAGTGAACAACTTGACTAGTTTCAAAAAGTTCTTGATGAAGCATCAATAGAAATTGACGAAGTCAATGAAGTCTTGTATCTCTTTTAGATTAGTAGATGTAGCTCAATTGACTATAGCTTTCACTTTGATAGAATTCATGCAAAGATCTTGTTCTGATACTATGACTTCTAAAAAGACTGTTTCTTCTACGTTGAATTTGCACTTTTGAATATCTATCTGCAGATCAGTGTCTCGTAGATGATTTAGTATTATCTTGACATGTTGTTTATGCTTCTTTTGAGTCTTGTTGTATATGAGAATGTCGTCTAAATAAGCTTGACAGAAGTCATTTAGAAAGTCTCATAAAACATCATTCATATATTGCTGAAACGAGACAGAATTGTTTGTTAATTCAAATGATAGAATCTTTGATTTGTACGCTTCTAGAGCGATAATGAAGATCGTATAATTCTCACTATCGAGATGCATATGAAGTTTGTTGAAAGCGAAAATTATATTCAGTCGAGTCAGATGCTTGCAGTCAACGATTTTGTCAATCATCTCATCTATGAATGATAGAGAGTAGCGATTTCTTTTGATAATGACATTGAGCTTTCAATAGTCAATGCAGAAGCGAAGATCATCATTGATTTTCAGAGCAAATAGAATGAATGAGAAATATAAGATCTTGCTAGAAGTAATAAAATTCTTTGACAGATTTTCATTCAGATATTCTTTGATCTTCTGAAGCTTGTAAAATGACATTCAATAAGCTCGACATTTAGAAGAAGTAACATCATTAGTGAACTCTATCTTATGATCATATGAATGATGAGATGATAGCTTATCAACTTGAACTCGATCAAACACGTCGAGAAAATTCTGATATTTCAAAGATAGCTTGACTTTGATGTCTTCTAGATTTTGAGCTGATGCATTGATGAAAGCGACGTTTAGAACATTCAGTTCACATTGAGTGTTGTAGATTATTTCTTTATCAATATCTTTGATTGACATAGCGAAAATCTCGATGCGATTCTTCTTTGATCATTTAATCAATGCATGAAAAGATGCAGTTTTTACACTGAACATAGAAAAGTTCTTTTTTGAAGCAGTAGAAGCGAGTCGTTGAAGCACTTTGAAAGCTGAACTGATAGAAGAATTTGATGATCGTGATCATTTTGAGTATGAAGCTCTGACTGACATCAAAAAACAGAAATGAGAGCTTCTAATTGATTCAAAAAAACGATAACATCGTTTCACATATCTAGTAGTATTTCATTTTTGTTCATTCAGAGCTTTTCTAATATGATGTCATGATGATTTATATCAGCTATTAACATTGAAACAGTCAATTTCTTATGACTTTCGACTGTGAGATTGAGTAGAATTTTATGAGTAATGATCTTCTTCGTCAGCTTTTCGTCATATTCTTTTATTAACTTCTCTTTAGCTAGTTGTATGAGTTGAATTTTGAGCTTCTGACATATTTGATCAACTAGCTTTGTATGAATCAAGATGTAGATCATCGAGTCACTATCTATCAGAGATCGTAGCTTGAAGAATTCGTCTTGCGAGAATAGAATGACATTAACTAGAAATGACTTTTCGAAGTAGTTCTCTTCGATAGATGAAATTTCGTCGATTAGATTGCAAAAAGAAATGATCTCTATCTTTTTGATGACTCTGAAAAAAATGATTAGTTTTTTGAATCAGACTCTGAATCGAAGTTCAAAGAATGATCAAACTCGTTATTTAATGCGTTAATTCTGAAAGATCTATTTGAGCACTCTTTAGAAGTATGATCAGACTTATGACATAGAAAGCAGTTTTCGTTTAGTAAGTCATTTTCTTTGATGCTAGTCAAAACAGCATCGCGTGATTTTGACTGATCAGTCATCTTCATTTCTATGATTTTACGAATAGCTTTGATTGATTTCTCAGCGAAGATAATCTGTTTAGTTGTTCAAGCTTTGATCATTGCTTCTCTATTCTTGATCTTTCGAATAGCTCGTTGATCATTATTCAATCGAATGAGATAGAAACAAATTTCTTTCAGAGTACTGAATTAAATCAATTGAGTTACTCAAGCGAATCAAAGTCGAAGATTTATTTTATTCTTTAAATCGACGATCAGCTGTTTTTCTTGATAGTCTAGATAGAAGAATAGTCGTTGAAATTAAGTATAAAACTCACTGAATTTCTTCTGTTCTTGAATTAAGTTGTAGTAATCTCTACGAAAGTTGACTTCTTTATCTGAATCATCAAACAACTGAGCTAGCTCTTTCAAAAGCTTATCGACGATCTTGTATGAGTTGAAAAAACGAGAAGAAGTGCTGAGAATGACTTGAAGAAATGCGCTAGGTTTAAACTAAACATAACATCATGACTTGCTTTAATCAAATTGATTAGAGTTAAATCTGAACTCTGATTGATTCAGACATGTTCATAACAATATCTTTGTGCAAACTAAATGAAATTCTATTGAAAGAGAATTACTTTGAAAAGTCGTTTCTAATTGATGTTTATCTCATCTCTCAAAAATGATCTTTCAGTCTTCGTTCTTTAATAAACAGTGATTTAATCATTTACATGATCATACATTTCAATCTAGTTAATAAAATATGCGAGAAACTGAGAATTCAATCTATATCACTGACAAAAGAGAAGCTAATAAGAGATTATGATGAGAAGATATTTAAGAAGATCATCACTCATAAAATTCTATTCAATCTCATCATTGAAAGTCATAAGAAATTGATTGTATCAATGTTGATAGCTGATATTGATCATCATGAAGTCATATTGAGTAAGCTCTGAATGAATAAAACCGAAATATTATTGAATATGCAAAACAACGTCATTGTTTTTTTTAAATCAATTGAATACTTCTATTTCAGTTTTTTCAATTCTTCTCAATTCAAAGCACTCAAGTTGATCGCGATCAACTTCGCTTTTTTCAATCACTCAGACTAAGATCTTTATGATGCTCAAACGACTCATTTCAAACACTGCTCAGAAAAAGTCATTCTTGATTCAAAGCATAAATGTCGCTTCATTTAAAACACTATTAAATCGTTCAAAGAAGAACAAGATCAAAGTCTTTGCTTTATTCATGATGAACATCAATAGAAAAATCGCGTACAATACTCAGTGCAATTTGAACGCTTTAAACATCTCTTTAATCAATGAAATGACTCAGAATTTAGAAAATATTAAAGCGAAGCTGCTCTTAAAATATCACAAGTTTCTAGATGTTTTTGATCGAGCTCAATCAAATAAACTATCTTCTCATCACTTCTATGATCATAAAATTGAGCTCACTAGTGATTCAACACTCTCTTGCTGTTGAGCATATTGAATGTTTTCTGTCAAACTTCTGAAAGTAAAGAAGTATTTGAACGAGAATCTGTTAAAGAAATTCATCACTCTCAGTCAGATTCTCTATTTCTTGTCGATTTTATTCACTCTTAAAGCAAATGAAGATCTTCGATTCTGCATGAACTATCAAAAGCTAAATGTCATTTTCAAAAGAAATAGATATTTTCTATCGTTGATAGATGAGATCATTGATAAAATAATGAGTTGCAAGCATCTGACTAGATTGAATATCATATCAACATTCAACAAACTTCAAATGCATCTTAATAATGAGAATTACCTCACTTTTATCATTGCTTTAGAAGCATATAAATACAAGATGTTATCATTTAAACTGACTAATGAATTGATCTTCTTTCAGCAATATATGAATGACATTCTATGAAACTTTCTGAACAACTTTTGTCAAGTCTATCTAAATGACATTCTCATCTATAGCAAAATAAGAAAGAAACATAAAGATCACGTTAAACTAGTATTGAAATGACTACGCGAAGCTGAACTGCAAATGAATATTTGAAAGTGCAAATTCAATGTCGAAGAGACTGTCTTTTTAGAAGTCATTGTATCAGAACTAGATCTTTGTATGAATTTCAGCAAGATGACAGTCATAGTCAGCTGAATCACTTCAATCAATTTAAAAGAAATTCAGAGCTTCGTAAAATTTGTTAACTTCTATTGCTGTTTCATTAAGAACTTCTCAAAGCTAGTCAAATCATTCACTCAGCTGACTAGAAAAAACACGTCTTTTGTATGAAATAAGATCTGTGTTCAAGTTTTTGACAATCTAAAGAAACAAGTCAGCTTAACTTCAATACTTCGTTACTTTAATCTCAAACAACAAGCTATTCTGAAGATTGATGCTTCAAACTATGTAAAAGATGAAATACTATCTCAGTATGATAATGAGAAAGTTCTTCATTCGATGATCTTCTACAGCAAAAGCATGATTCTCGCTGAAATCAATTATCACATCTATGACAAGAAATTGCTAGTCATTATTCAATGTTTTGAACACTGATGACTTGAGCTGAAATGCACTGAACTACTCATTCAGATGTTCATTGATCATTAGACTTTGAAGATCTTCATGAAAAACAAACAGTTGAGTTGATGACAAGTCAACTATCTAAACATTTTATCAAAGTTCAACTTTCAGATCATCTTTAAATCAGACAAAATGAACATTAAGATCAATGCTTTATTCAGAATGTTTTTAACGAACGTTTCTGAATCAGCTCAGCATTTTAAAGATCATTTTCAAACTATTCTGATCTCTGATAGAGTCAATGTTCTATCTGTTGAATCAGAAGCAAATCTCTATCAATGAATATATATGATCAATTAAACAGATGAGTTTTGCAGCGAATATAAACAAGCTATAAATGACAACAAGCTCAAATTTCATATCACTAAACTGAAGAACTG